>Ga0209489_101943_pt1 | contig 42574 bp, 25 predicted proteins | sample SiratrowhiteBW_FD_187527 | JGI IMG/M metagenome (GOLD analysis project Ga0209489, IMG submission 187527) | Root nodule microbial communities of legume samples collected from California, USA - Siratro white BW (SPAdes) (version 2) | ecosystem: Host-associated > Plants > Roots > Nodule | place... | reverse complement strand
TAATCATAAAAAGTGAAGAAGTAAGAGAGCAGATAGAACCCATTAATATGAAAGATATTTATAAAAGGTTTAAAGTTCCTAATCAAAATATAACTATAAAAGACTTACAAGAAGAAATAAAAAATCTCAAGCAAGAAATACAACTGTTAAAAGAAAATGATATTTCATTAGAATATAGACTATTAGAATTAGAAGGAAAATATATAATAAGAAACCAACACAAAATAGAGTTAGAACCCTTTAATGATGAGACAGAAACTTCAAATAACAATTATATAAACTTATTAAGTCTGATCACTACTCATAAATGGCATACTGAGGTAAATTTAGTAATAAAAGGAGAAATATTTACTACTATAGCATTAATAGACTCAGGAGCAGATGTAAACTGTATACAAAAGGATTAATACCAACACAATATTATGAGAAAACATTAGAGAAAGTAACCAGTGCAAATGGTTCTAAAATGAATATCCAATATAAGCTTTCTAATGTAAAAATTTGTAAAGGCGAAATATGTTATAATACCTCCTTTGTATTAATAAAAAACATGAATGCTTGTATGATATTAGGAACCCCATTCTTAACATTATTATATCCTTTCCAGGTTACTGAAAAAGGATTAATAACAAATACCATGGGCAAAGAAATATGTTTTGAATTCATAAAACCTCCTAGAACTAGAGAGTTAAATTTATTAAAAGAATCTTCAATATCACACATAGAGGGAAAAAGAAAACAAATAAATCTATTAAATAAAGAAATAAGATTTAAAAGAATAGAAGAACAACTTAAAAATCATAATATTCAGACCGTCATAAAAGAATATGAAGTAAAGATAGAGAAAGAAATTTGTGAGACAAACCCTACTGCTTTTTGGCATAGGAAAAAATATACAGTTGCATTACCTTACATAGATAATTTTGATGAAAAACAAATACCTACTAAAGCCAGACCCATACAGATGAATCAAGAATATCTAGAATATTGTAAAAAAGAAATACAAGAATATTTAGACAAAGGATTAATAAGACCATCAAAATCACCCTGGAGTTGTTCAGGATTTTATGTTATGAAGGCCTCAGAAATAGAGAGAGGAGCTCCAAGGTTAGTAATAAACTATAAACCATTAAATAAAGTATTAAAGTGGATCAGATACCCATTACCAAATAAAATTGATCTAATAAAAAGAATTCATGATGCGACAATATTCTCAAAATTTGATATGAAGTCAGGATATTATCAAATATCAGTAAAAGAAGAAGATAAGTATAAAACTGCTTTTGTAGTACCCTTTGGACATTACGAATGGAATGTAATGCCCCAAGGACTAAAAAATGCTCCTAGTGAGTTTCAAAACATTATGAATGATATATTTTATCCATACATGAAATTCTCTATTGTATATTTGGATGATGTATTAATCTTTTCAAAAAACATAAATGAACATAGGCAACATTTAGATGAATTTATAAAAATAATAAAAGAAAATGGATTAGTTGTATCAGCAAAAAAGATAAAAATATTTCAAACAAAAATAAGATTTTTAGGATATGAAATATATCAAGGAACTATTACCCCAATACAAAGATCATTAGAATTTGCAGATAAATTTACAAATGAAATTAAAGAAAAACAACAGTTACAAAGATTCTTAGGATGTGTAAACTATATAGCAGACTTTATTCCAAACATTAGAATTATTTGTGCACCATTATATTCCAAACTTAGAAAAAATCCACCACCATGGAATGAAAACATGACTTCAGCCATAAAACAGATTAAAATCGTAGTAAAAAAAATTGCCATGTTTAGGTATTCCAGACCCTTCAGCCTTCCTAATAGTTGAAACCGATGCTTCGGATCTAGGATATGGGGGAATTTTAAAGCAAAAGATTTCTCATGATTCAAAAGAACAAATTGTCAGATATCATTCTGGAATCTGGCATGCATCACAACAAAAATATTCTACCATTAAAAAAGAAATTCTTTCAATAGTTTTATGGTTACAAAAATTTCAAGATGATTTATTCAATAAAAAGTTTTTTATTAGACTGATTGCAAAGCTGCACCAAGTGTTTAACAAAAGATGTTCAAAACTTGGTTTCAAAGCATATTTTTAATACTTTTATTACTATTATTATTATTATTATTAAATTTGTATTATTATTATTATTAGTATTATTAGTATCATCATCTCTCAATAAAGAATCATTATTCTTGTCCAACAAGCAGAAGATAATGGCAGCATTAGCCTCCGCCTCATCAAAAGAAGAATTTGAAAAAACTTTAGAAAAGGTTGCATCATTTCATGGCTCTGTAAAGACTAGTTCAGAAGAAGGAGAAGAAGGATCATCCCAGTCAAATCCTTATCTGCAAAATGAAGATATGTATTATGACTGAAAAGACATAAAGATTGAAGAGACATAAAGGAAAATTGTCATCATGTGAATTATTGTAAAAAGTAGTCAAAAGTGTAATAATTATGTTAGATATTGTAAAAAGTAGTCAAAAGTGTAATAATTGTGTTAGATATTGTTAGATATTCCTATATGTAATAATTAGGAGTAAGACTAGGGTGTTTTGTCTTGTAGTCAAGGGAACTTCTATATAAGGAAGCCTTCCCTAGAGTTGAAGGAAAGAGTTCCAAGTGAGAGAGTTCTCTTGTAATGTGTTCTTGTGTTTTTGTTTTCAATAAAAGTTTTTGAATGAAGTGTTTCCCGAATCACTTTGTTCTAATAGGTTAATGACTTTATTGTTTTTTGTTCCTGGGTAACTATATTCTACTATGTGTTCTAGAGTTTGAACATATAATTTTATGGAGTTACTTGTTTTATCATTCCTTAAGTTCATAGAGAAATTGGGATAACAGTTAAAGAATGTTGGACCATCATGAAGGTTACTTTCTAATATGGCTATTATGGAATCATTAAACTTTTTAAGTCTTATATCTCTCAACATTATTAATATAACCATCTTTAATATGTTGATCTAATAATGATTGTTCTAATAGGTTAATGACTTTATTGTTTTTTGTTTCTGGGTAACTATATTCTATTATATGTACTTGATCTTGATTTGAAGACCAAAATTTATGTTGTTTATAAACTTCACATTTCCTAACTATAGGTATTGACCAATTAAGTAAAGAGTTTTCTATTTCTGCAATTTGTAATTCTTTTTCTTTATTATGTTCTGTGTTTGAAGAAGAAGAAGAAGCTTCTTGTTGCGGAGTTCTAATCATTATTTGTTTATCTTTGTTTCTTAATCCTATATCACTTAAGGTTCTAAGAAAATTCGGCATTCTTAGTCTTTCCCTGGTTTCCATGCTACGGGACCACTACTGACCAACGGTCTTACTACCTCTCACTCAGGCTTTACTGTCGGGACCACAGCTGACCAACGTATAAATGCCTCTCAGCGCTACACTAGAAACCAGTTAAAGAACTAAGAACAACAAAGGTTCTTATTACCTTAGATGATACAGTCTTAAGACTCAAAGTTTAACAAATAATAATTATAACTTTAGCAAATTAGTTGCTTATTCTTCTAAGCAACACAGTTACCTATCTCTTTTATCTCTTCTTTAAGAAGATTTATATTATTTTGATAATTTTGTATCATGGATCGATAAAGTCTGGGTCTAGTCAACCTATCTTCTGAATAACGTTTATATTAATATTATCAATATTATTGCTAATATTGTTGTTTTTGTTATTATTTTTAACACTGTTAGTTATAATATTATTAAAACTATTATTATTATTATTATCGGTATTATATTTTTGTTTTTTTTAATATTTTAAATTTTTTAATATTATTAATATTTATACAAAAAAATATTATTAATGTTATTGATAACATTATTATTATTATTATTATTGTTTATATTAACCTTATGATATGTTTTTTAATATATGGAATATTATTAATACTTCTATTCATATTATTTATATTTACATTAATAATATTTTTAATATTATTATATTATTATCAACATTAATTATATTTATATGAAAAATATTTTTAATATTATTAATATTTTTTTATATTATTTTCAGTTATATTAAAAAGATTTGTGATATTATTATTATTATAATAGTTAATAATAATATTATCAATAATGTTATTATTATTAATGTTAACATTAATATTATTAATTCTAATATTATTATTATTAATGTTATTTTTATTACCCATGTTAATATTATTAATAATATTAGAATTTTAAATTTTATTAATTTATTATTGTTATTATGAATCTTATTAATATTATTATTGATATTATTATTATCGTTTTTAATAAAAATCATAATAATATTAATATTATTATTATTAATAATATTAACAATCATAATCATAAATATTATCATATTGCTTGTCTGGCGCAGTGGTAAAAGGTTCCCTTCAACATTCAAAGGTCCTAGGTTCATTAACAATAATCCTAAATTATAAGAATAATGATAAATAATAATAACAATAATAATAAATAATGAGATAAGTAAAAGGATATGATATAAAATTAATAAATAAAATAATAATAATAATAAATAATGAGATAATCCAGTTTTGTAGTGTTTGTCCTCACATGTATTACATATTTTCTTTTTCTAAAAAATGATATTGGGGAAAATAAAAAAAGAACCTTAATTTCAATTTTTTCTTACATGCATTACATTTTTTTAAAAAATTGATTTTTGGAAAATAAAAGAAATAAAAAAAATTAATTTTATTTTTCTCACATACATTACATATTTTTTTTTCTAAAAAATGATTTTGGAAAATAGAAATTAAAAAACAACTCGATAAATGTCATCTCAATAAATTCAGACTCATGTTATTTATTTATGCATATTCCACAACTTTTATTGCTACTGTTTAATTGCATTTTTATTTTTGTGTTTTCTTTCACACCTTTTCAAATTTATTCCCAAAAATGAAAAAAAATTGTAGTTTAATTAATTTGCACTTTTTTCTAATTTATTCGTAAATTTAAAAAATAATTTTTGTAGTTGTTAATTTGTATTTTTCTAATTGTTTTTTTAAAAAAAAATCAAAATAGAATTTCATTCATCCATACATTCTCATAATATTGCAAAACAAAAAATATAAAAATATAAAATAGAGTTTCATTCTTAGATTCATTTTTTTTCAAGAATGAAAAATAATACGAAAAAGGGTTGTATCCATTCATTTATGCATACATTATCATTCACAATTTCATATATTTCTTCTTAAAAAAGGGAGGGGGGATTCATTCATTCATATATACATTCACCTAGGACTTCATACATCTATACATATCTTATAGAATCCATTCTCATCTAAAGTTTCATGTAGCATTCATGTACACTCATGTAAATAGCATACATGCATTCTTAAAAAAAAAAAAAAAAAAAACAATTTCAAATAAAGTTAATGCATTCATCCATGCATCCTCATAGCCTCATGCATTTATGCATTTTCAAAATCTTATTATATTCAAACATATATTCATTCAATAAAAAAAAAAAAAGAAAAATAGATTTCGTATATGCATTTTCGTATCATTATGCATTCAATAAACAAAAATGAAAAATATTCATTTCCTACATGCATTTTCATCATGCATTCATTTATGCATCTTCATAAAAAGGAATGGTGAATTGTACTAACTTCTCTTATTTTGTTTAAAAAGAGAACAAAAGGAATTGGATTTAGAGAAAAAGATTGAAGACTACGAACAAGGATACACAGAAGGCCCACGAAGGAATGCAAAGAAGACGAGACAAGTTAGCACAGTAGCGCCCAACATCGTGGAATTTGAGTTAGGCGCGAGTTGGATTATGAGCCTCCATAAGAAGAGTCGCACCAATCACCATTAAAGTTGAGTCAGGTGCGAATGTCGTTGAAATTCTATTTAATGAGTACCTATGTTAGGGTTTAGACACACAGAGCCAGAGGAGAAAAAGAGTAGTCTTGGATGACAACTTTGGCATTTCTTGTTGTAATCATCCTCTTCTTGCACTGTTTATCTTGTATGTTTAGGATTCTCATGTCTATTAGGAACAACTCATTGTCGTTGGGGTTAGATGTAACCTACCAAACTCTCATGTAATCAATATTGTGTTTATATATATGTCTTTTCCTTTTGGTGTCATTTGTTGTAGGTGACATCAATTATCCCGTGGCGAAGGCTAGGTGGGCCAAGTCATAATCAAATCGTGGCTCTTGGGCTGCTATGCACTTAAGTAGAAGAGTTGTACCCTGACTAATGGCTATAGCTTTTGGCCTAGTGGTAAGCACTCGATAAAAAAATTGGTATCAAAGCCAAGATCATGAGTTTGATTCCCAGTGGGCCAATTGTTTAGGGGGAGATTGTTGCAAGTTGCACAATTGTCCTGTGGCGGAGGCCAGGTGGGCCAAGTCATAATCGAATCATGGTGCTTGGGCTGCTACGCTCTTAAGTAGAAAGAGTTGTGCTGACTAATCGCTATAGCTTTTGGCCTAGTGGTAAGCACTCGATCCAAAAATTTGTATCAAAGCCAAGTTTATGAGTTTGATTCCCAGTGGGGTAATTGTTTAGGGGGAGAATGTTGGAGGTTGCACAATTGTCCCGTGGCAGAGGCTAGGTGGGCCAAGTCATAATCAAATCGTGGCACTTTGGCTGCTATGCTCTTAAGTAGAAAGAGTTGTGCCCTGACTAATAGGTATAACTTTTGGCCTAGTGGTAAGCGCTCGATCCAACCTCATTATTTTAATTTTGCGCTTAATGCTTGTTGTATTGATTCATAACATGATAATTGATTCTTAGGGTATTGGAAAATATTATTTCTAATCAGGATCTGAATTGAAATACCAAATGAAAGCCCGTGTCTATGAATAAAACATGATTCATTTGTTGTGTTAAATGTTGTAACAAAAGTAAGTATTTTCTATATAATTAATCAAGAAATTGATGATTAATGGAGAAGTTTAGGCTCATTCATCTAAAGAATTAAGGTTTGGTATTATTGGGAGTTGACATTGACATTAGTTAGGAAAAGAAGGTAATTCTTTTTATGCATGAGAGTGAAGAATGGTGAAGTCTAACCCTAATAATTTTCATATCATCGAGCCTTAACCTTATTTTTCTGTCTAAGATTTGACATAAAATTATAAAACTATTTAATTTATATTCTCAGATAAATCACTAAACTATAAAATTGTTCTTTTATCTAATTTTATTATAATTGTAATTATTATTGTGTATTGCATAAGTCTATTGGAAGAGAATGATATATTTATTACTTGTTACACGAGCAACTGATAAATGAAAAAATAGTACCATATAACTAGTGTCTTAACTTGCTACATATTAAATACAATCATAACAATCATCATAATACAAAAACACAAATAAGGATAAACTAATTTAAATTAATTTTAAATATAAATACCCATGAAAACCATGAAAATGTATAAGACCAAACAACCCTTATCATAAGTTATCATGAAGCATCATATATAATCTTTCCATTCATGATCGTAGTCCACATTATATCTCTTTCGCAATCCAATGAGTCACACGAGCCATAAAATTACCCTTAACCCATTAATCAAAGCCTTCTGGTTGGTATATCAACCTAATCTAAATGAAATAAGGATAGTTCATTAAAATTCACCTTTTTTAAGACCAATATTAATTATGTCTAGAGACTAACATGTAACTCCTTCAAACCATTTTAGTATGTCAACCTTAGCTCTAAAAGTCGGGATAATTTATTTTTTTCACAAAATCTATGAAAGTAGTGTAAGAATCTTCTTTAATTTCTTACCACTTAATATCTTAATATATGAAATTTAGACTAGTAAAACTAAAATATGTTCTTTCCTTAATGGACCCTTTACGTAATGCTAGATACCACAACTCGGTAAAACTACTATCCTAAGTATTTGCATTTTCTCATCCAAATCAAACCACTATATAATTCATACCGTTCATTCATTCACATATTTTTAATCAAAACACCAATCCAATGTAACACAATCATATACACCTACCAATATAACCTTTAACTCTCATAAATCAAATATAGCTTTGAAAATAGACAAAAGTTTCTTAATTGGTTTTCTTCTAGAGGAGAGAGAACTCTCCTTCACTCATGTTATGAACCACTACCCGAGGGAAAGAATATGTCACTTTTGATGGTCTATATAATGCTTGAACTACACTTCTTATCTTTTTTGTAAAATATTTATAAATAATATTTTATAAAAATATATAGCTAATTTATATTAATACACGAAAGTCAAAATTTCTTTAGCGTTCAAGGTCTTAATTTATTAAATTTTAAATTTCGTACAAAATATGTCAAACACTTGTAAACCCTTGAACATCCCTTTCTATTGGTTATTGCAAAGATAGATATCTCTATTGAGATAATCCTAATAATCGAATGACCATGAATCTTATATTACCAAATATTTGTTTATTTTCTGAAGTTCGGCTTCTCGAAGTTCTTCTGGAAACTTTTATAATGCAAATTGATTACAATTTTACGGTTGATAAGGAAAACAAATTAAATTTCTTAGACTTGTTTCTAAAAGACTTTTATGATCCAATTTTCATGTCTCTTTTTCTTCCAAAACGTTGTACTTGTGCAGAATAGTCTACTTTGTTTTAAAACTTACAATCAACTCTGGACCTTATAAACAAACATAAAGGCAAACCTATATTTTCTTGAGCTTAAGAATTTATTAAGCATTGTGAAGTCATACAAAAGAAATTACTCAAATCATTGGGTCAGCAAGAACTTGTCTTGTGTCTTCTGGAACAATTGACTGGACAAATTTGATCCCTAATTTTTATTAGCGAATTATTAGCGTGATAATCACATACTTTTTTTAGCCATTTTCCTTCTTCGTCTTTATGTGAGTACGTGATGTACCAAGAAATTACCTCATCCTAATTGATAGGTTGAAGTAGTTTTCTTTTTCCTGTTTCATTTGTATCAATTTTTTTTAAACTTTCACATTAAAACATGATACACAAATGTGACTTTTTTTTACTCATCTTTATTGTAAAAGTTGACCTCGGTAAAATTATAGAAGGAGTATGTATATTTTCTGACGTTTTTTGAAAATAATATTTATGGTTGCTTTAAACCTTTAATGATTTATTTTTTATAACTTGTGGTGGTCTTAGATGAGATTTAGAAAATTAAAATAAAAAGTTACTATAATCTCTCGTTCAAACGTTATGTCTACATGTTTATAGAATAATTCATAAAAATAAGAAAGTTAAACACGTACAAGTAAGACTCAAACTCAACATTAAAATATTGGATTCGGATAATGAATGTTCTTTTATGTAGTTGAATCATAATGTTAAATATCATCAAATATTATTTGTGGTAGATGACGTTGTAGTTAACTTGTACGAAGAAACTGGAAACAATAAAAAAAATGAGGAGATACAAGATCACGAACAAAAACACACAAAATTAACGTGATATTATTATTATTATTATTATTATTATTATTATTATTATTATCGTAATTATTATTATTATTATTACTTTTATTATCATTGTTATTAATATTATTATTATCTTAATTATTATTACTTTGATTATTATAATTGTTATTAATATTATTATCATTATTAATATTAATATTAATATTATCTTAATTATTATGATAATAATATTAACAATAATTTTGTTATTATTATTATTATTATTATTGGTAATTAATAACTATAAAATATTATTATTATTGTCTCAATTAATATTATTATTCTTTTGTTATCATCATTATTATTATTATTATTTTAATTATTATTATATATTATTATTATTTTTATTACTTTTATTTTTGTTAATATTATTGTTATCATTATCTTAATTATTATGATAATAATAATTTTTGTTATTATTATTATTATTGTTATAATTAATAATAAAAAATTATTATTATGTCAATTAATATTGTTACTTTTATTATTTATAATAATACTTATTATTATTATTAGTACTATTATTATTATTAGAAATATTTGTATTATTATAATTATGATGATAATTATTATTAGTTTTATTAATAATAATATTATTACTATTACTAATATTATTATTATATTAATTATTATTATTATTATTATTATTATTATTATTATTATTATTATTATTATTATTATCATACGCATTTTAGTAACAGATCTTACCAATGGATTCAATTTTTGTCGTTAATTATGAACAAATCTTACTGACAAATAATTGAGTGGTCAATTTACTGAAGGAGTTTACCGATGAATCAAATAAGTTCATGATTACTAATCTAACGAATAATTTGAATTCATCGGTAAAATTACCAACATATAAAATTCGTCATAAAATCTATCAAAAAATTGACTGCCCAATTATCTGTTGGTAAAATCTGCCAGTAATGCTATTTTACTAATAAATATGTATCTGTTAATAAATTTAAAAATTTTAAGGTTAGAGGTAGTCTTGCTAAGGTTTCAAGTGGGTTCATTCAAGTCTAAGAGAAATCCTAGGCTAACCATGGCATGGAGTAGGTGCATGCTTTACACATTGAGCACATGCTCAAATGTGGAAAACATGAATGGAAAAGTGACACTCAATCGACTATATGTGCCACATCTTTAGGATCACATAGGAAAAATTCAAATTTGAATTTCTCTCTCCTTTTGGCTCTATAAGGTTTGGCCATTTGTCCTATAAATATGACCTTCATCTCTATGTATTTTCTCTTTTGAATGAGTAGTTATAAGAATTTAGTTTGAGTTGTTTCTCTTCTGTTGTGTTGGTTCTTATATTAAGAAATTTTCTTAACTAGTGAATCCTCTTGCATTGTCCTTGAAGATTCTCCATCAAAGTGGTGTGTTTTTCCATATCTTCATTCCATTTTTAGTTTCAATTCTTGTTTAGTTCTTGTTTCCTTTACTTGTTTTATGTAATGACCAGTTGAGTTCTTCTCCAATGGTTTCCAATGCTTGTGCTGAGTTCCTTCCTTCCATGGAGGTTATGTTCTACATATCCTTTTAAGTTGGTGAAGATCTTCCCAACCTTCAATGAGTCATACCACTTTCGATGGAAAATCATTTGGAAGACTACAAATTGGACTGATCTTTGACAAGATGGCTAGGAGAATGGAAGAAGAAGATCTCAAAAAGACTCTCCTATTTTTGAGAGTAAAATATTATAACTTCTATCTTTTTTCTTAAGCATTATAAAACTGTAAATAGGAGTTGAATTTCTTGTATAGAAATATTTTCCTTCATAAAAGGTAGAAGCAAGTGAGCTTCCAATTGGGCCTCAATTAGATTGGGTGGTCAAAACCGTAGTTTCCATGTCATTTTCGTCCACCCTTAATTATACCACAATTGGAGAGTCAAAAACCCTACAAAGAAGGTCAACACATAGTCACAAGTCAACCCATACACAAGCCACATGATCATGCACTGACCAAGGGAGCAAAAATGCTTATGAATAAATCAATTTTCCTTGAATAGCAAGATGTCGAACTTGGAACTAGCTGGGAGCCCCTATTTGGAGTGTGGATCTACATTTGCCATTTTTTTCTCCTACGCCCCTTAAAACATGAAGTGCAAGAGGGTCCCTCCGTCTATATGTAGAGCCCATTTCCCCTTCTTGTAAACCACTGCAAAATTGAATTAGAATTAAGTTGCTATTATGCTTTCCTCTAGTTCTTTTAAATTTCTCATTTTGATATCTCCTCCATAGTTGCTTCTAATTGAGCAAATGCTGTTGCAATTATCAATTTGTAAAATCTTGGCAAGCTTTTTGAATGCTGAAAAAAACTATCTTTCTCAGTGACAATGAATGTAGAGAAATTATCCACAATAACAAGTGCATAGTAGTTTTCTCCAAGGCTCAATGTTCTAGAAGGACCAAACAACTCCCTCTAAAGCAAGTGCGTAGTAGTTTCTTCCAAGGCTCAATGTTCTAGAAGGACCAAACAACTCCCTCTAAAGCAATTCAAGAGGTCTTGTGGTTAAAACAAAATTTTTCAATTTAAAAGAAGGTTTAAACTATTTATCTTTTCTGACATGCTTTACATACTTTATCCATTTTGAACCTTAGCTTTGGAAGTCCAATTACTAAGTCTTAGAAACCAATTTATTTAAATGATACATGTGAATGTGACCTATTCTACTATGCCACTACTAAGATTCATCATTTTTGGACAACAAATACTAAAATATTAAATGCAATATTACAAATGTTCAACATATCCATGTTGTTTACCCTTTTTCCAAACAACAAAATTTTCCTAAATTTAGCTTCACAAACAAGCATGCATATGTTTGGCTCAAAGATGATTTTATAGCCTTTATCACATAATTGACTAATGCTTAACAAGTTATGTTTAAGTCCTTTCACATATAACACATTTTTATGATAATTGTGTCATGATCTCCTATATCTACTCCGTCAAGTATTCTTCCTTTATTGTTGTCACCATAGGTGACATATCCCTCATGTTTTAGCATTACATTAATACACTTTGAAGTATTACCTGTCATATGCTTTGAACAACCACTATCAAGATACCATAAGTACTTCTTGGTTGTCAAAGGCCCTGCAAAGCAAATTTAAGTAGCAAGATGTGGTCCCCTAATTAATATGTTATTCCTTTCATTGGCCCTTTTAGGCATGTACTTAACTAAGCCATTTGATATGTCATGCTTTCAAACCCTGCAACTTCTAATAGTGTGACCTATTTTCATACTATAAAAACATGAAATGAAACATCTGATAATTGCAAGGACAATATCTAAGCAGTAATTCTGAGTTAATTTCATGAAGAAAAGGAGATTATAAATAGGGGTTGGAGAAGACATGAAAGACATACTCTGGTGCATAGCATAAACTATAGTTTTATTTTCTTTTGTAAATATTGTACTTTTGTCATGGAAGGCTAAACTCCTTTGGGTTGATTCTCTTATGATTCCACAATAGACTTTGAGATTTCTAGTTAAAAAAGTTTTGTTTTTTATATTATTTATAACAGTTGTGCTATATTGTTGGTCTTTTTGAAATGTGTTTTTGGAAAAGTATTTGTTTTTGAATGCTTATTGAGAATTCAATTGTTTTTCCTTTAATTAGAGTTTTTGGTTAATTCGCTTAGTCTTAATCAATTCTTGTATGTTTAGTTAAGAGATAAAAAATATACATCTCATTGGGTATACGCTTGGAGACGAGGTGAGATATTGAATATATTAGTAGATGCTTGTTTTGCTAATACGATTCTGTTGAATTTGATTGATGCTTGTTTGATTGAGTTCAACTCTTAGCAAAGACAAAGATGACTTGAAGATGTCTTAGAATTGTAAAACAAGTTTTGGCCAAGTTCAAGAGGGGGGTGAATTGAACTCTTGAAAATTTTTCGCAAAAGTACCTTTACAATTTGAGGAATGAAGATTATTTAAAGAACTATTAAAGATGATCTGAAAAGCAATCAATAAAGGTCCATAAAACATATCAAAGCAATAACAATCACACAGAAACAATAAGCTGAAGACAAATGATAATTCTGCAAAACCAGTAAACTGTTAAGTAAATTCTGGAAACTCAATTCAAATATTCAAGAAATTATTTCAGATAATTGTTGAAAAGAGTTTTAAGTATAAAGAATCAAATATCAACCAAAACAAATTCTATTTAAGATTTGAAAATTGAAATTATACAGTTATTAAGAAAAACAATTTTTCTAGAAAATCAGATTGATTAACAGTAAACACAGTGAATTAGAAAATAGTTCAGATTCAGAAATAAGTGATAAACTATATTAAGATGAATTAAATGCTTTTAAGAATACTCAAATTATTACCAGAAGGATAATCAATTAATCCAGTTAAGGAATTTTATCAAATTCTGAAAATCAAGAAAATCAGCAAGAACTTTCAAGAAGTGAGTAAGAAAGAACAAGAACACAATGATTTATCCTAGTTCACTCTTTCTCAAGGGCTACGTCCAGTCCCTTACTCAACCAGTAAGGATTTCCACTAAACAAGATCCAAAGATCAATTTACAACAATACAAACTCTCACACACAGCAAGAACACACTACTCCCAGTAGTAAACTATCTACTGAACCTACAACAGATCACAAAACTATACAAACTCCACTGTATATTCTAGAAAATACCTTACTGAACCCTTCAGCAAGTCAACCACCGTACAAAACCCACTGTACTTACATAATTACAACACTTGGTAATTCACCACACCACAATATTCGATACAATGAAAGAATTATGATGAATACAACAATACAAGCACTTCTATACACAACAGATTACAAAAGTAAAGAAGAAAGGCTATAGAAGGCTTAGTCTGATGTTCAGATCAGTGAAGTATCAGTCTTAGTCAATGCAAAACTCCAGAATCAATCAGAGATTTGTTCTTGATGAATGAGATTTGAATGATCTTGATCACAAGACAAGAAGGGCGCTTTTCTCTCTTTTGAAAACTCACAACTCTTGATCAGAAAATGTTTAGAATGATCTTTTATGTCTTTTTCAAAATGCGCACCAACCTTTTATAGACAACAGTCTTTAAAATTCAATCGATTGTTTTTCTCATTCAATCGATTGTTTTTCTTTTAACAAAAATAGAAAAGTTTTAAGAACAAGTTATGATTTTGATAATTTCTTAAAACTTTGTTAAATCAGATTTTATTCTTGGAGCTTATTCTTGAATGATATTGAATGCACCACTGATTTGAGATCAAACCAAACATCCACAACACACATCCTAAGTTCTAGACCAAACTCCACAAATCTTCACGAAGTCTTCAAGTGATCCACTCATGAGCTTTAGGTTTGGAACTTCATCAACATGTTGGCTTCATCAAATCTTCTAGCAACTTCTGGTGCTAACAAGAATAAGTGTATGTGTGTGTATGTATGTATTGATTAAATCATCTGCATGCATCATATATCTTTGGTATGAGCTCTAAAAATCCTTTATGTTCTCAAATTATAAAATTGAACATGGACTAAATTGTTTTTTAGTAAAAGATATTTCAATAATGTCTTCAACAAATTATTTTAAATAATTAGCAAGTTGAAAAATTCTATCAGCAAAAAATATTTTTCAATTGATTATTTTTATAACTTTATATTAGTTTTTAAAATTGTTTTCAATTGATTATTTCAATTAATTTCCCATTTATGCATATTTTTCAATTGATTGTTTCCATATTCAATCAATTGTTTCTTGTGTATTGCTGATTTGCTAGAAATCACTAAATTAACTCGTTTACTACTCTAATTGATTGTGATTTGCTTGAAAGAAATTGTGAAATTTTTAGTAAGTTATTTTGTGTATTTAACTTATTGCATTCTTTAAGTGTTATTTTGATGTAAGAAAATTAATTGATCGTTCTTGAGATTTAATTGATTAATTTTTTTTAAACAAGAATTTTAAGATTTTAAATTCATTATTTTTAGTGTTTAACTAATTTTTATGTCTCGGTGGAAATTCAATTGATTGTTCTTTAGATTGAATTGATTGTTTCATTATTTTGATATTTTGGAAGCTATTTTAATCGATTGTTTTTTAAATTCAATTTATTGTTTTTCTATTTTTGTTGCTCATAATTCCATAGTAAACTGTTTCAATTAAAGAATTTAATTTATTTTCATTCCTTTATAGTATTATTATTATTGTTATTATTATTATTATTATTATTATTATTATTGTTATTAATATTATTAATAATACCATTAATAATAATAATATTATTATAATCATTAATATTAATATTAATATTAATATAATATTATTATTAATATAATATTAATATTATCATTATATTAGTATTATTATTAATATTTTTATAATAAATATTATTATCAATGTTAAAATTAATATGATTAAATAATTATAATATTGTTATTATAATTATTATTAATATGATTAATATTATTATTAATAGTAATATCAATATTATATTAGTATAATTAATATTATACTTACTAATATTGATAATAATAATAATAATAATTAATAATAATAGTAATAATAAGAATAATAATAATAATGAGTATATGATTGCTAAGTTGATGTTGGTTCAGTGGTTTTGACTTGTGTATGTATACGTGAAGGACTTGGTCTCGAAGGTAAATTACCTATGCCATGAGATTTTGTCCTCTTGGTCAGCATCTTATCCAATTTCTAGTGCTTCAACATCTTTCTAACTTCCAACAACTTTTCCTCCTTCAACCAGACCATCCTCATGTACTTTGGGCCTATAATTTTTTTTGCTATACTACAAAAGATATGTTTCTATCTTATCTCTATCAACAACAAACCTGGTTTCAAGATGCCCAAGTTCAATAGGTTCAAATCTCCTAGAGCTCACTGTTTGTTTTATCCTTTTTATGGGATTGCTTGTTGAAGTTGTAGCTGTATTCAGATGGTTTTTGGAAAAGTTTTATGGGTGTTCATATTATTTGTGAAGTGTAGTGTAAAATGAATGCATTCTGAATGATCTATTTATAATATCAATCACATTGACACAAATTCGCTTGCATTGATTTTTTAATTAATTGATTGCACCAAACAAAGTAATTCAAGGTGAAACACTGCACATTTTCATTTATATTAGACTTGACACATGTGATTTGGAAATCTATTTAGGCAGTCTCCATTTCAGTCATTGCCTTTTTGACTTCCAATCCATTGAAGACATGTTGCATTGTGTCGCTCAATGAGGGGTGTCGTGAATACAACATTCAAATTGATTTGCATGTTGAAAGTACAAACAAATTTTGAAATGGTCAAATTTCACAAATCAATTACACAGAATTTGCAGTGGTTATGATTTAGATTCCAAAAAGAAACTCACTATAATCTTGCGCCAACAATTAATGCAGAAAATCCATCAATTTAATCCCGTAGGCAATCGATTTATTTCAGTGCACAGGAAATATGTAATCAATTTGAACGCTTGAATTAATCAAAATTATATTTTTTTACAGATTACACAATTTGATAGATTTATGCACATGAGCAATTAAGAGATGTTTGAATGGTCCAAAATCCCTAGTTCATTTGTTAGATAATTGAACTTATCTTTAGCAAGTGGTTTAGTGAAAAAGGCAGCCAATTGTTTTCTAGATTCAATGAATTTAATTTCACAAACCCCATTACTAACATGCTCTCGAATGAAATGATGCCCTATATCAATGTGTTTAGTTCTAAAATGTTGCATTGGATTTTTAATGAGATTTTGTGACTTTAAGACAAAAGTCACTAAGTTGTTCCTTGAGCCATAGAATTTGTGCACAACAACTTCTAACAACTATGTACTCTACTTCTGTGGAGAGAGCTACACATGCTTGTTTCTTGCTATGCCAAGAGATCAAACTCGATCTAAGTAGGTGGCAGATTCTATTGGTGCTCTTCCTATCCAGTTTGCATCTTGCAAAATCTGAATCAGAGAAGCCAACTAGATTAAGTGCAACACCATTTGGATTCAACAATCCAACATTAACAATTCCTTTGAGATATTTTAGAATCGTCTTTGTTGCATTGTAGTGTGACTCCTTGGGATTAGCTTGAAATCTTGGACATATACACACACTAAACATGATATATGGTCTACTAGCCGTGAGATAGAGCAATGATCCAATCAGTCTTCTGAATTTTGTTTGATCAACTGCTACCCCCTTTTCATCAGCATCCAAATAACAACTTGTTGATATTGGTGTTGCAACCTCTTTACAATTTTCCATCTCAAACTTTTTCAGCACATCTTTACAATACTTGGGCTGATTTAGGAATGTGCCATTCTTAAGTTGATTGATTTGTAGACCTAGAAAGTTGTTCAACTCACCCATCATTGACATTTCAAACTCTCCTTGCATAGTTGAAATGAATTATTGGCAAAGAAACTCATTATTTGATCCAAACATTATGTCATCAACATAAACCTACAAAAGAATAATGTTATTTCCAACTCTTTTGATGAAGAGAGTCTTATCTACTTGTCTCCTTTGATAACTCTTTGATAGTAGAAAACTGCTTAGCCTTTCATACCAATGTATAGGTGCTTGCTTCGATCTATATAGAGCTTGTAAACATGTCTAGGCATCTTGTGATCTTCAAAACTTGGGGGTTGTGTCACATACACTTCAACATTTATGAATTCATTTAAAAATGCACTTTTAACATAAATACATTATTTATTCTTTTACCAACAAGATGTGTTTATCTTGAACCTATACTAGATATGAGACATATTTGAGGTTCAAATGTGACTTGAAAGCCTTTGTCACACAACTGGCTAATGCTCAACAAATTGCGCTTCAATCCTTCTATTAACAACACATCTTTGGTGAGTAAAGTGTCTTTGTCTCCTATGTTTCCACTTCCTAAAATCCTTCCCTTGTTGTTGTCTCCATAGGTGACAAAACGTTCATGTTTTTCATTGATAGTTATAAGCAATGATGTATCTCGTATCATATGTTTGGAGTAGCCACTATGCAAATACCAAAGCTTATTCTTGGCTGCAACCTGCTCTTGCAAAATAGATTAATTTTTAAAATCTGGTACCCTATTAAACTTGGGTACAAAACTGTTAACAATACCTTTTGATCCCACCTTACTAAGCCAATTGGAATAGCAAAAAGTCTAATTCTATAAGTTCTAACATAATGGTCTTTGTCCAAAGAATAAAACCATGTTTGAAAAGGTGAGGCTTGCTTTTTGTTGTGATTGAAAAAGTTGCTGAACTTTTTAGTTTTCTTTTGAAAAAAAAAAAAACTAGTTTAAAACCAGTGCCAACTTTGTCAAATACACAATTTTGAGAACCCAGGACAACATTTAAATTGTAGTTCGTATTGCAAAATTTGAAGAGGTTTTTACAAGATATTTTACTTTGGCTTGCAAAATATCAGTTTTCACATTTGGATGATTTACTAGATTCACCCTCATGGTTAGAAAACTAATAAATCATGTTAAGATGCTCAAAATCAAAATTTACAGTTTTCAAATCTTCTTCCGATGAGTTGACTCTTTCTTCCAACCAATTGTTGAAGTCTTTCAATCGATTGTTTGACAGGCCAATCGATTTGCTTCATCATGTGTTTCTAAAAATGCTTGAAGCAAGGCTCTATAGTTCTCGTGATTCATGGGGATGTTAGAGTTAACACTACTTACTTCAAATTGGTCTTTGCCCATCAAACACAAGTTGATATCCTCATCTTCTTTTGATGAAGAGTTGGTTGTAGAGCCATTTTCATCCCATGCAATGTAAGCCCTTTTTCCTTTGTTCTTGTTGAACTTCTTCTTATACAGGGTCTTTTCTTTGTGCACCAGGTTTGGGCACTCTATCTTGATATGACCTTACTTGCCACAGCCAAAGGAAGTAAAATTAGTAGAATTTGAATAAGTTTTCCTGGCATACCTCTTTGTTTATTGATTCTTGTCTTTCCCTTTCATTTCTTAGAAACTTGCTGAATTTTCCGGTGAGAATATTCAAGGTTTCTATTTCATTGTCTTCACTGGATTCAATCTTACTAGTTTCATCTAAAGCAACAGATTTGAGTGCTAATCCCCTAGCTTTTATGTCTCCATTTTCCTGCTCCTTTAGCCTATTCATTTCATGCTCATGCTCCATGAGTTTTCCAAACAAGGTTGTGTTAGCACCAAGGCTTGCTAAGTGATTTGATGAAACCAACAATGAGATGAAGTCAACATGGATCAAAGCTTGCAAAGTGGATTGCTTAAAGCCATGATGGAGCTTGATGGAGTTTTGGTCTAGGACTTAGGTTGGGTGTGTGTGTGTGAGTGCGGTTTTGGTATAAAACCATGAGTTGCATAAGAGATCACTTATATTAAGCACCAAAATTTATTTTTCTTAACAAATAATTAAGTGGGACTAAATGAGGTTTAACAGATTTTGAACTATTTTTAAAGAGTAAAATTATTAAACTATTTTTTAGAATTCAAATTATTGGATTTTCTTCTAAGTCACAGAAAAATCAATCAATTGAATGATTGATACAATCGATTGAGTTTTTGATAGATTTAAAAACCAGTTTTCTTATATAAGGGGGAACATGTGTTTTCATATGTATCCAAGACATTTGAGCGATCACTTGTGATTTTCTAAGAGAGAAAAAACGTGTGTACACCTTGAGAACTTGTGACACATTTACTTCAAGAAAAACCTCAAGAATCTTAATTTTGGAGCCTTGCATTGAGTGGGTTCCGTGCAACAGTGGTTTTAAACGAAACTAGGTCTTCTACACTGTTCTTAATCCATTTGTATTTTGTTTTTGTGTAGAAGCACTACATTGTTCTTTATGATTTGATTTTTCTTGTATTGTGAGCGATTTGGTTACAAATTACAAAGGTTTGTAATTTGTAAATGTGGTTTTCATACCCATATTGCATAGGGTTTGTAATTGGGTTTGTGCAATAGGGTTTTGCATTGTTTTCACAACTGCTGTGGGGTGCAGTAGATTGTGTGCTGCGGGGAGCAGTGTTATCCCTCTGGGAGCAAGGTGTTTGTATTGTTTTGAACTGATCTTTGTGATATTTTTAGTGGAACTCTTTGCTAGTTGGCAAAGGACTGGATGTAGCCCTTGAGAAAGGGTGAACCAGTATAAATCTTGTTGTGCTTGATCTCTCTTTCTCTCTTCTTGAAAGCTTAATCATATTTTCTGTCCCTTGATCAATAAATTGTTCATCACACATAATTGATTGTTCATTCTGCTGGTGTTATATTGTGTTCTCTAGAACTATTTTCACATCTGTATAATTGATTGTATTTGTTCTTGAGTCTATTTGAGAGTTTCTTGTTAAATATGATTACTGTATAATTGATTGAGTTTTTGGAAACTTGTCTTCTTGAATCAATTGTTGTTTCTGGTTCTGTCTATTAATCTGGATTGTCTTGCTTTGTGATTGATCTTCAGTTTACTGTTAATCCTGTTTCTGTGATTAATATTGCATCCAATTGATTGTGTCTGTGTTTCTGTAAATTGTTTCTTGCTGTTTTTCAGATCTGTGTATTGTTTCAATTAATTGTTTTTGATATGGAATTTATTGATCTTTTGTTGTATACTTCAAGATAACACTTTTCAGTAGTTTCAATAAAAAAGTTTCATTCTACATTTAATACTTTCAATTTTTGCGAAAAAATTTAAAAGTTCAATTCACCCCCCTCTTGAACTCGGCCTAAACTGTAGAAAATAGGTTTAGGCTGAGTTGAAGAGGGGGTGAATTGAACTATTAATTCTTTTCTAAAACTTTTCGCCAATACTGGAGAGTATGAAAGATTGAATGAATCTTCTTTATCAATTCACTGATCAATTGAATTCAGAATTACACAATAGGAATCAGTATGTCAAAGAACTAATTCAATCAATTATACAGATTTTTCAAAAATTGAAACAACACAATACAATTCACTTAAACAAACAGTTACTGTAGTTGAACAAAATACTGTCAGAACCACAAGAGGAAGCAATTTACTCAGTTAAGAAGCATATTAGAACAATGCAGAAATAATCAGATAATGAACACTCCAAGAAATTGCAACTTATCTCAAGAAAGAATGTTATTCAAAATGTTCTTTTAACCAACAATGTTAATAGGAACCAGTTAATGGGTTAATTTGATTAATAACACTATCAGTCAATTAGCAAGACGAAATAACAAGTTCAGACAGACAAAGATTATCAGTTGAATCATCAGACAATAGGCGCGAAAAATAACTTTTTGATAGTGTGAAAACAGAAACTCAAATGCGTTGAAGAAGAGATAAAGAAAGATCATAAACACAAGATTTTATCCTGGTTCACCCTTCCTTAAGGGCTACGTCCAATCCTTTGCAAACTAGTAAATATTTTCACTAAAAGATCACCAAGATCAGTTTTACAAGATACAATACTGCCCCCCATAGAAACCACACACTACTGAACCTTACAGTGGGTGTAAAACCAATGTAGAAACCTCTGCAAACAACAAGTTATAATTACAACCCTTTGTAACTTGTAACCTTCAGTTCCAGTACAATAAATGTATCAAGAATACAAACAATACACATTAATTCCACTCAACAGATTACACAATGTATTAAGAACAGAGTGGAACACTTAGCTCTGATTCAATATCATAGTTTGTAGTAGATCAATTCAGCAGTAAAGCTCCAAGATCAGTTTTCTTGTTGAAAAACAATTGCTCAATCGATCAAAAGGTTTGCGCGCATTTTTCTCTCAGGGATTTTACAAAAATTTGCTCAACATGAATTCTGTACTTGTTGTTATATGAAAAACACGTGCATGTCCCTTTGTATAGAAACACTGTTATTTTTTACCGTTAAGACTAAAATCACTTGGGTCACCATTCAATCAATTAACAACATCCTATGACTTAACAAAAAATATATCAGGTTCAGATTCTGAAAACAGTTTACTTATTACCTATCTGAATTTGATGAACAAAATGTGATTTGCTTTATTCTTAAAATCTTTTGAAAAATATTATTAAGCAACTTTATTTTTGGAGCGTACTTTTGAATAATCAATCATGCAATCATATGATTTTAAATCAGAGACACTACTCACAACCACACACCCTGCCTAATCTAGGACCAATACTCTATCAAGCTCTTCAAGTAGAGATGCACTTCATGTTGTAGCTAGGATCCATTGTAGACTTCACTCTTGTGTTAATTTCATCAAATCATATCCAGTAGCTATTGGTGCTAACATAAACCTTGTTTTTCATGTCGTTGTACTCAAGGTAGTCAGATCCATAGTTTCAGAAATTCCAGTGACTTTTGGTTGCTAGGGATCTTTATGTTAAGCTCCTCCTTGTCAAAGATCTTCCCGAGGCCAATTAAATGGTTCACAACGTGTGTGAATCTTTTCTGCACATCTGCTATGGTTTCTCTAGGCTGCATTCTATACAGTCCATACTTGAATGAGAGTATGCTTTCTTGCACGCTTCACATCACTTGTTCCTTCATGGGTTACTTCCAGAACGTCCCACATTTCCTTTGTTGGAGAACACTGGGATACCCTGAAAAACTCATCCAAATTCAAAGTTGAAGTTATTATATATTTTGCATACAGTCAAACTGAGCTTTCTTTCTCCCAATATCATTCCATTTAGAACAAGGTTTATCAACAATTTCATCATTTATAATAGTTTTAGGCACATAAGGTCCATTCACAACTGCATTCCACATTCCATGGTAAAGTGATTCAATAAAAAATTTCATTATGACTTTCCGAATTGGATAGTTAACCCCACTGAATAAAGTCTAAGACAAGGTTTGGCCGAGTTCAAGAGGAGGGGTGAATTGAACTCTTGAAAAAATTTCGCAAAATGTACCTTTATAGGATGAGAAATGAAAATTCTTTAATGAAACTATTAAAAGATCATATTAGAAAGTGTACACCAAAGGTTCAATTTATTCTAGAAACAAGAACAATCAACCAGAAATAATAAACTGAAAACAGGTATTAGTTTAGTAAACCCAGAAAACTATTTGAATAAATCTGGAAAGACAATATTGAAATCAAGTCAAGAAACCAATTAAAAATGCTTCCAATCAAAAGTTAACACTACAAGAAAAAGGTTGTTTAGAGACCAATTTTCAACTACCAAATGAAATGGTTACTAATTGTGACCAAAATAGTCACCAAATTAGATTTTGGTTACTAAATAACTACAAAATAGAAGTAATGATTGAATTTAGTGACCAATTAAGTCAAATAATTTGTATCTAACATTAGCTCCAAGGTTTTAGTGACCTATGCTATTAGATTCTAAATTGGTATCTAATTAAGTTAGAGACTAATGCTAGATACCAATTATTTGACTTAATTGGTCACTAAATTCAATCATTACTTCTATTTTATAGTTATTTAACAACCAAAATTTAATTTGGTGACTATTTTGGTCACAATTAGCAACCATTTCATTTGGTAGCTAAATATTGGTCTCTAAATAGGTTTTTTCTTGTAGTGTAAAAGAAATTTGTTAAAATGAATCAATTATTCAACAAAAAGAATTCAGATTTGATTTTTATAATCTGAAGTAATAAATATTTCAAGAAAAGCTTTTTTTTTTGGAAAATCAAATTAGTAACTTTAGTGAATTGAAACACAAGCTAGATTCAAAAACATATTTAGTATATTATTTTAGAGGAATTAATAGTTTCAGGAAAAATCAAAAGTAACACCAGAATATTAAACAATCAATTTAGTGATTAATATTCAATTTTGCAAGCAAGAATAACAGCAAGAAATGTTCAAGAAGAGAGCAAGAAAGAACAAAAACACAAGATTTTATCGTGGTTCACCCTTTCTCAAGGGATACGTCCAGTCCTTTGCCAACAAGCAAAGATTTCCACTAATCAAGATCACCAAGATCAGTTTACAACAATACAAACACTTGCAATCAGCAAGAACACACTGCTCTCAGCAGTTAACCACTTACTGGAACCTTCAACAAGTTAAACATAGTACAAAACTCACTGTACCAACCCAATTACAATACCCAATGTAATTTGAACACAACAACTACTGTCACAAATTACAGTCCCACTGTAAAGTGTAACTTAGAAAACCCACAACTCAAGAAATGTCAAAGATTGTTCAATACAACAACGCTTTTATACGCAATCAAGTACAAAATGATTTAATATAGTATAGAAGACTTAGCCCTGGTGGTAAAATCAATGTAACACCAGTCTCAATCGACTAAAAGCTTCAAGATCAGATTACTTTCAATTCTTGATGTAGAAATTCAAATGATATTGATCGCAACCTAAGAAGAGCACTTTTCTCTCTTTTGAAATCACAAAATTCTTGCTCAATAATCTTAGAGAATGTTTTTCATACGTTCAAAATTTGCGCTCCTGTTTTATATAGAGCAATGTTTTTTAACAGATAAAAATATCAATCGATTGATTTAAAGATGCAATCGATTGTTTTCCTTTGACACACAAATTGTTTTCCAGCAAGTTCTGTTGGTATCACAGTTTATTGTAAAAATCTTGATTTTAATATTTCTTAAAACTTTGTAAATCAGAATTTGTTATTGGAGCTTTCTTTGAGTGAAATATGATGCACACATGATTTAGAACCAGACCAAACTCACACGCAATTCCCCAAACTAATTCTTAAACCAAAACAACCTCCAAGCTCTATGAAGACTTCAATTCATCCACTTGTAGGCTTTAATCCAATCTTCATCATGTAATTAGCTTCATCAAATCCCTTAGTAACTCTTGGTGCTAACATAAAGGAGGCCTGTTAATAGATCCACCCTCTACAAAAAGCAACTTTCCCTCATCCATAGGATCAAAATCTTGAATAACTTTCAAGAGTTAGCTCTTAATACCAATTGAAAACACTTTAGGATGAGTTCAAGAGGGAGGGGATGAATTGAACTATTAAAATTGTTTAACAAATATGATTTTAGAAAGAATGAAAGTTTTCAATAAAGTCTCTTAACCAGTAGTTTATAAGTGGACACCAAAAAAAATAATCGATTTCATTTTAACAAACAATTGATTGATATTTCACGCATAATCATTCCACAAAGTTCTGGCTAACTCTTCCAAGACCGATTTTTCTTTTCAACTACGCGTTTTGTTGAGGAGTTATTGGAGCAGAAAAGTTATGTTTAATCCCACGTTTATTGCAAAAATTTTCAAACTTTTCATTTTGAAATTCTCCGCCATGGTTAGTTTTAATTGCACAAATATTACAATTATTTTCATTTTGCAAAATTTTGGAAAGTCCTTTGAAGATTGAGAATGCATGATCGTTGGTTACTATGAATGCAGTCCAAGTAAATCTAGAGTAATCATCTACAATTACAAATCCATAGTAATTACCACCTAAGCTCATAGTTCGAGAGAGACCAAATAGATCCATGTGTAGCAGCTCAAGGAGTCTAGAAGTTGAAACAAAGTTTTTCATTTTAAAAGAAGTTTTAGACTGTTTCCCCTTTTGGCATGCATTACATATTCTATTCCTCTCAAACTTGTGTGTAGGTAACCCATCAACTACATTCCTAGACACTAGCTTATTTAAGCGATGCATATGAATGTGAGTTATCCTTCTATGCTAGAGCCAAGATTCATCATTCTTGGAGAGTAAACATGTAAGATCATATGTAATATCACAAATGTTCAACATGTATGTATTGTTTAACCTTTTACCAATTAACGATGTCTGTCTTGTGGATGTATATGAAATAAGGCATAAGTCAGACTTGAATGTGACTTCATATCCTTTATCACACAATTGGCCAATGCTCATCAAGTTGTGTTTTAGCCCTTTAACCAGCAAGACATCATTGATTAGTATCGAATCTTTGCTCATAACATTTCCTCTGCCAAGCATTCTTCCTTTGTTGTTATCTCCATATGTAACAAAGCCTTCTTATCTCATTTTTAAATTTATGAACTTGGGAGCGTCTCCTAATATGCTTTGCACAACTGTTATCTAGGTATCACAACTGCTTCTTGGATGTCCAAAGTTCCTGCAAAATAGATTCAGGTTCAAGAAGTGGTTCCCTGTTAAACTTGGGTCTAGATATGTTAATTATACCCTTGGGCACTCAATTTACAAGGCCTTTTGGATAATCGTGCAATCTAACTCTGCAATGTCTAACAGTATGGCCTCTTTCCATGCAATAGAAATAAGAAGCAAATGGTGATGTTAAGTTTTTGCTGTGATTAAAAAAGTTTTTAAATTTCTTCACCTTCTTTTGAAAACCATTTTGAAAGCCAATGTCTGTTTTGTTAAAAACACAATTTTGAAAACTAAGCAGTGCACTTAAATTTGCAGTTCCTATTGAAAATTTAGAAACAATCTTTATCAAATATTTGACTTTTTCTTGCAAAACTTCACAATTGGAACAATTGATTGGTCTAATAGATTCAGTGCAATTACAAGAGTAAATCAATTCAAGACATTTAAAATCAATTTACAAATTCATTAACTCTTCTTCTAATTTACTGACTTTATTTTCAAACCAACTATTCAATCCTTTTAATCTATTGTTCGAAAGGGCGATAATTATTTATGTTTCCCACTTTCTGATTGTATAATGATAACAGTAAAGATAAGTTAGTTCCTAATTATTAGGCTTTTACACCATTTTGTTGTAATTGGGCCAATTAGGTTTCAGTTCAAAGTTTGTTATTATTTTGACACCATTTTGGATATTTTAACAGATTTGAGTGTGTTTCGTAAAACCATTTTTGTCCTTTCCTTTGATTATTAATTGAAAATGGTGGTATTCTTTTGGGTTGTGTAAATTGCTAAGTGTGGGAATTGCCTGAGATGTGCGCAAGATGCTAAGTGTGCGAGAAGGTTGATTGATCGAGTATGGATTTCAGGACTTATTTTTTTTTTATCGTGGATTTCATTCTTCTCTCTTCTTGTCATGAGATTTTATCCGAAAAAGAAAGAGAAAAAAAGAGAAAAAAATGATAAAAAAAGAAAAAAAAAAGAATTAAGAAAGAGAGAAGAAAATGCTTGTATAGCTTGGGTTGGAGTAATTTGTGTAATTTCAATTATTGGGTAGCTTTTAGGATTAATTTTATTGATGTTGCAAAAATATCATGCTTTTGATTACTTAGCCTTCATTTTCTTTTATCTAGGTCTAGATTTTACCCATGAGTGCAAAAGAATAAGTATGAGGGAATTTGATAATTATTTATTTTTACCACTTTCTAATTGCATAATGATAACAATAAAGATAAGTCAATTGGTAATTATTAGGGTTTTACACCGTTTTGCTGTAATTGGGCCAATTAGGTTTCAGTTAAAAGTTTGTTATTATTTTGACACCATTTTCAGAATTTTAACAGATTTGAGTGTGTTTCGTATTTTGTCCATAACTTTTGCCACAAAACTTGGATTTACTTTATTCTGATTTTGTGTTGCAGATAACTTAAAGATCTACAAATGCTATTCAAGAACCAAGAGAAAATTAAAACTGGAAAGTGGTTAAAATTGGACTTGAAGTTGGTACACAAAGGCTAGACAGCAAGGCGACACCTAGATATTTTGAGCATATTTTCTTTATGGAGGGTTATTTAGTCATTTCATGTTTTAGGTTAATTTTTTTTTAAAATAAAGCTCTCTTGGTAGAGCTGAGGGACATCACATGATAGTAGACAGTAGATAACTAAATACAAATTTTCTTTTTCCTTTCTTTCTCTTCTATTCAATCTGATCTCCATGTTTCTTAATCCTTAGGTTCATGTTTTGTAATTCTTTCCATAATTACATGCTCAATTGCTATTTTAATTTGATTATTAGATTTACTAATTGGATTAATTTAGTAATATAATCAATATCGATTGGATTGTGTTGTGAAATTTTTGAACCGATGTTCAAGTAGGAATAATATTGTTGTTCACAGTGGGCAATTGCAGCTGTTCAACATATTGTGTATTCAGCGAGATGCTCTACGATTGTCGGGTGTTCGGAATGTTAAATAGATGCAAAGATCTCAGTCTATTTAACCCACACATGTAATTATGATTTTCTTTAGGAACCAGTGAGGGATTTGGGAAAGCCGAAGAGAGGTCGCGTTAATTTTTATTTTATTTCATTTATCTAATCTGTTTTTATTTCATTATATCTAATCTATTTAAAATTTTATTTTTATTTTATCACTTGCATTTATTTAATCTATTTATAATTTTGTTTTTATTTTATTACTTCCATTTATTTAATCTATTTAAAATTATGTTTTTATTTTATTACTTGTATTTATTTAATTTGTTTAAAATTTTGTTTTTGTTTTATTACTTTAACTCATTTAATCTATTTTAAATTTTGTTTTTATTTTATTACTTGCATTTATTTAATCTGTTTAAAATTCTATTTTTATTTTATTACTTGAATTTATTTAATCTATTTAAAAATCTATTTTTTATTTGCATTTATCTAATCTATTTAAAATTCAGTTTTTATTTTATTAAATTTAACTATTTAATTAAAACCCCATAATTCTTTTAAGAGAACGACTGAGTAGTCTTTGCGAAGAATGACCTAGGTTAGCTATACTACAAATTTAGCTTCCTAGTGTAATTTGGGGTGCGTTCGGCAGTGCGCATCAAAGGGCTAATTTGTTAGCTTCCTCTTGAGTCTCTTTAAATCCATTAAGCAATGTACTATAATTCTCATGAGTCAACGATATATTGGAACTTACACTGCTTTCGGATGAATCACATCCAACCATCAAACATGTATTTTCTTCTTCTTCTTTTTCTGAAGAGCAGTTGGAGGATGTGTCATTCTCCTCCGATGCAATGTAACCTTTTTGTTGCCTTGTATTTTTACTGAACTTCTTCTCAGGGGTTTTCTCCTCGTGGGACTGATTTGCGCATTCAACCTTTATGTGTCCCTGCTTACCACAACCAAACAGGTAAAGTTAGAAGAACCATCAATCTCCTTTCCTTTCTTCTTAAAGAACTTTCAGAACTTCCTGGTAAGCAATGTCAAGGTCTCAATATCACTACAGTTGCTGGAGCATCCATCATAGCTATCATCTCTCTGAACAGCAGACTTAAGAGTAATTTCCTTCATCCTCTTTTCTCCATTTTCCTGCTCATTCAGTCTGTTCATCTCTAGCTTGTGCTTTCTCAACTTTCTGAATAATACTGCAGCAGTCAAGGTAGTGAGATCTCTGGTGCCAACTCCTGTCTAAGTACTTCAGAATCTTTATGTTGAGCTTGTCTTTATCAACACCTTTCCAAGACAAATCAGGGGATTCATAATGTGTGTGAATCTCTTCTGAACATCATTTATAGTTCCCCCGACTTCATTCTGAAAAGCTCATACTCCTGAATCAATGCATCCTTTCTGGCACGTTTGACATCACTGGTGCGTTCATGTGTTACCTCCAAGGTGTCCCACATCTGCTTTGCTGGCATGCATTGTGAGACCCTAAAAAATTCATCGAAATTAAGGGTTGAGATAATTAATGTTTTTAGCCATGCAATCATATTGAGCTTTTTTACTTTCAATATCAATCAAATTAGACCATGGTTTATCAACATATTAGCCATAAAAAAAACTCTAGGAATATATGGACCATTAACAATAGCATCCCAAACTCCATGGTCTATTGATTCAATAAAGAATTTTATTCTCACTTTCCATAATTGATAGTTCCCTCCATAAAACAATAGAGGTATATTAATATAGGCTCCCTCTGCAAACGGAAGTTTATTTTAAGCCATTTGGATCAAACTTGATTAAATTTTAAGAACCTGCTCTTGATAGCAATTGTTTAAAATAGTATAGGCTGAAGTTCAAGAGGGGGGTGAATTGAACTATGAATTCTTTTTGAAAAACTTTTGTGGGAGAATGCAAATCTTGATTAACCAATATATTATGAAATTATTTTAGCACAATACAAGCAAACAATCAGCTAAAAACGAAAACAACTTGTTGAAAATATGATCATACTGAATTTTCACAATCTGTCTAGTAAAATAATCGATTAAAATGTCAACAATCGATTAAAATTTCTTGGTAGTCAAGAAATAGAAAAAGTAACATATTGATGAGAAAACCAATGGGTTAAAATTTATCCAATAATTTTTGGTCAAACTCACAAGTATTCAGGTAAGAAAAACAATCGATTGAAATTGCAAATCAATTGATTGAATTTTTTCTAGTAGTAGTTTTACAAAAATATAACAGTGAAAACTACTAATTGATTTGCACCATCAATCTGTTTATATTCAAGAAAGACTAAAAATGAACCTTATAAATTTCCAATAAAAAAATTATTAAAATTACAAATCAATTGATCAAAATTGACAAAATCATTGTTAACAGTTTCACAACAGTAAAGGTGAAAACAGTAAGTTGATTTTGTATTCAAATTATTGAAATTTTTAATTTGAAATTTAATCAGATTCAAATATGTCAAAATCAATTGCTTACAACATTGTTAATAAAAAACTTGGGCTAAAAGTCACTTTTTATTAACAGTCCAGAGAATCAATCGATTAATTTTACATTCAATTGATTGCTTTATTAGCAAAATGAATATGCAGTGCAAAACCAGTTCACGATTTTCAACGAGTTCAAGAATAGTAAGAGATCACACAACTTTTATACTAGTTAACTCTTTTACAAGAGCTACACCCAATTTCTTTTCCACATAAGCAAGTATTCCACTAATCAATTAAAGATTAAAAGGAAACACTAGTTCAAGACCCAATATTGAACCCTACAAGATTGATCAAGACACCCTATACAGCATCCCACTGCATAGCTGTAGAAACCACTGTAGAACCTACCTAAAAACTCTATCTAGATGAAACACCAACACCAATTACACCTAGAAACCTTATCTAAATGAGTTACAACACACACAATAGAGGAAAAGAAATTACAAATCAATGATCACATCAAAATGAAACTTACAACCTATCAAGAAAGGTAAGAACCACTATCCTAAACACAAAGGTTGTTGTAATGATGCTTCAAACACTCAAAGGCATACCAGATTAGCTCAAAGATTGAGAATCAAGGTTGTTCTTTTGAAATCTTTGAAACACCTCTCCACCAAAAAGCTTTCTTGTTCACCCTGTGGTCTCTTAATTTAAAAACTCAAGTATTTTCAATGTCTAAAATCTAGAAAAGCTGAAATGAAAGTTGCAAAACTTGTTCTTTTATAACGATTTTGCACTTAAGTGAAATAAATCGGTTGTTTTTCAATTCAATTGATTGATTTTATTGAAGTACAATTCAATCGATTGATTTTCAAAAACAATCAACTGTTTTCGTACAATATTAAAAAAATTTCATTAAAACTTATTTTCAAAAACAAATTTACATTTGATTCATTGGAGGTTTTGCATACTTTTATCATGATGAAATCAAGCAAACAAGACTGTTCAAACTTGGATTGATTCATCAAATCTTCAAGGTTGGATTCTTGCCAACAATTTGGATGGTTTACTAGACTCACCCTAATGGTTAGAAGACTGATAAATCATGTTAAGATGTTCAAAAGTAGAGTACATACTTTTCAGTTCTTCTTCCAATGAGTTTACTCTTTCTTCCAACCAATTGTTTAAGCCTTTCAATCGATTATATGTCTGGGTCAATCTATTTGCTTCATCATGTGTTCCTAAAAATGCTTGAAGCAAGGTGTTATAGTTCTCATGATTCATAAAGATATTAGAGATAGCACTGCTTACATCAGATTGATCTTTTGCCATCAAACACAGGTTAACCTCCTCATCTACTTTTGGTGAAGAGCTGGTTGTAGAATCATTTTTATCCCATGCAAAGTAAGCCATTTTTCCTCTGTTGTTCTTGCTAAACTTCTTTTTATCCAAAGCCTTTTCTTTATAGATCAATTTGGCGCACTCCATCTTAATGTGTCCCTATTTTCCAAAGCCAAAACAAGTAAAATTAGTAGAACTTGAATCAGTTTTCGTGGGATACCTCTTTGATTGCTTATTCTTCTCTTTCCCCTTCTTTTCAGAAACGTGTTGAACTTTCTGGTGAGCATGTTCAAGGTTTCTTCTTCACTGTCCTCACTCAATCCAGTCTCACTTATTTCTTCTAAAGTAGCATATTTGAGTGTTAATCTCGTAGCCTTTCTGTCTCCATTTTTCCTGCTCCTTTAGCTTCATTTCAAGCTCATGTTCCTTGAGTTTTCCAAACAAGGATATTGTGCTCAAGGTAGTGAGATCCCTGGTTTCAGATATTTGTAGTGAATTTTGTTGCCAAGTTCTGTCAAGACACTTCAAGATCTTTATGTTAAGCTTGTCATTATCGAAGATCTTCCCGAGGCCAATGAGATGGTTCATAGTGTGTGAATCTTTTTTGCACATCTACTATGGTTTCTCCAGCCTGCATTCTAAACAATTCATATTCTTTTATGAGAGTATGATTTCTTGCATGCTTCACATCAATTGTTCCTTTATGGGTTACTTCCAAAATGTCCCACATTTTCTTTGGTGAAGAACACTAGGATACCCTGAAAAACTCATCCAAATTCAAAGTTGAAGTTATTATATTTTTTTGTCATGCAATCAAATTTAGCTTTCTTGCTCTCGATATCATTCCATTCAGAACAAGGTTTATCCACAGTTTCACCATTTATAATAGTTTTAGGCATATAAGGCTCATTCACAATTGCATTCCACACACCACGATCAAGTGATTGAATGAAAATTTTCATTATGGCTTTTCAAAAAGAATAATTGATCACACTGAATAAGGAGGTTTGCTAATAGATTCACCCTCTACAAAAGGCAACTATCCCTCAGCCATAATATCGAAAACTTTGAATAATTTTCAAGACTTAACTCTTGATACTAATTGAAAACACTTTAGGCTAAGTTCAAGAGGGAGGGTGAAAGGGTGAATTGAACTATTAAATTGGTTTTGTCAAATATGGTTTTGAAAGAATGACAATTTTCAAGAAATTCCTTTAACCAATGGTTTGTAAGCTCAGTCTAGAAAAAAAATTCATTTCAGATAATCAGATTTTATGGAACACAATTTGTATAATACAAGAACCAAAAGAAATCAAATGAATTCAACTAGATAGATCAATGAACCTAATAAGCACAATACCTAGATTTATTAATCAGTACACAGTAAGTTGAATAAAAAAATTAAATTGATTTATTTCAAGAACAATTGATTTATTTTTACACAGAAGATACAATAATATAGCAGATCAATTTGTGAATCAAGATTAGAGAGAGAGAGAGAGAAATCAAACAAGCAAGATTTATACTAGCTTACCATTCCTCAAGGGCTACACCCAGTCTTCCTTGCCAATAAGTAAAGAAAATTCACTAATCAAACTTAATCGTATACCCTATACAATCAAGACACTTTCTTGCACCCTGCAAGAATTACAAATATGTAGTAACCTCCTTCCTTGCATCATGCAAACCAGATTCACTACACACACACCAACAAGCTATCATCCACTATTGCAATACAAATAACAACCAATTTGAATGAATTTTGCACAAAGACGTTTTTGCAATCAATTGAAACAATCAGTGGTTCAAAGATAATTGTAGAACTCTTTCCTATTTTTCAAGAAGACGTGAACAGTGCGAAGCTTTCAAAAAATAGTGGGAGCACACCAATAATTCCTTCTTGATTAAAGATCCTCTTTGAACACAATTCTTGATTTCTTTCTTCAAAAATCACAAGAGCAGTAAGGTTTCTCTATTTGAATATTTAGTATACTTTTTCGTAAAAACTCTGTATTATTTATTTATTTAAAAAATGTACAGAACATGTGTATTTAACACTGTTTCAGTTTGTTTTTGAAACATAATTCAAAAAATAAGTTACTTATTAACCTATTAGTTCGTACAAATCAATCAATTAAAATTTTGTTCAATCAGTTTATTTTTACGAAAGACAATTTTTAAAAACAGTTCCAATTAACTTTGTTAAGATTTCTTGAGTGTCCACTAATATTTTAACATATGCACTTGATCTTCACACACACACTAAACTAGGACAAAGCCATCATCTCTTCTTTGTCTTCACTTTGACTGATTTTTCTTTTTGCTTGACTTAGCCATATACCAAATCTGTGAGATTTATAACACGAGCTTGTATTAAAAGAGGTTGGGACCAATTAATTATTTAATTAATTCATAACTAAAAAATAATGTCTATTTTACACACTAATCAAGTTATTATTTGTTGTAATATTTTGTGGATGTTCAATCGTTCAATGCTGAATCCATAAACTACGTTAGATCTAAGTGGACAACATATGTTATCAATTTTTGCAGCACATTAGGCTAAATGATATTACAAAACTTCGTAAACATGTTTTGGTAATTCTACCTTTCACTTATGGATTTTATGTTTTAAAATTTTCATACTTGACATTTGAAATACCAACATCGACAGGTTTTTGTGCCAAAAGTCATGAAATTTTGGCCGAGACATTTTTTAGTCATACTGATGCAAAACAAGAAGAAATAGATCGAAAATAATGTGGGTATGTTTTGGGTGCAAAACCAAGTCATTTTGGCTTGGTTTTCAATTTTGCCAGCTTTGGTGGTTTTCATGGCTGATAGTGACATGAAATTTTAACCTCAACCTTCCTTGGCCCTCTTTTAAATCAAACAACAACAAATTGACCCAAGAAAACATTTTTAGCTTATTGATTTTGAAAAACAATCCCTTATAAAAGTTAGTAAACCATTTTTACTTTAAAGCATTAATCAAATTAGTTCCAGTTTAATATTTTAAAACTTTTAGAAACCTTTTAGAGCTCGTTCCATTGATTTGAGATGCATGCACATGAACCATCAATACATACACACTAATTCTAGAGAAGCAATTCTTCATGCTTTCCTTATACTTGGCTTGACTTATCTTCATCAAATACCAAATTGCATCACTACCAACAATATCTAGTTTCCTCCTAAGAGTGTTGGGCTAACCTAGCTCTCTTTCACTTCCTAATCCATCTAACACATTCAAAACTCCATGAATTTCGCTACATCATCTTCAAACAACAACATCATCATGAAATCTTGGAAGAAGAAAGGATGAAGCATGCAATTGAAGCTAGAATTGCATCTGATAGGTAGAGAGGAAATTTTTTACTACCCTCTGATTAAGAATACCACTATCTCAAGTTTCAAAGCTATTTGGAAGATCAGTGTTAGCCAAATGTTGTAAAATCTGAAGTTGAGTATGTTGTGGCAGATTCTGAGACAAATTCCAAGAGTAAACATTCCAACCCTCAGCCACAAATGTAAGAGTAATCATTTTTTGAGAAGTCAAACCCACCAAACAACAAATGCATTTGGTAGAACACCGAAAATCATTCCAAAAATTTACTTTAAAGTATTCTCCAAAATAATGTCATAAAAATGTTTGTTCCCAAACCAAATAGAAGAAGATTGATGAGCACAAACCATAACATATTTAGAATGAAGGAATCTATCATGCATTATACCAGACCAAGTTAGAGAATTGTACCCAAAATCTCATGCAAGCCAAAGAAGGTAAGCTTTATTCTCAATATGCAAATCTAAGACTTGCAAACTCTCATTTTGTCTTGAAAAACAAACAAACTTCCCAATCACAGTAACAAGGCCAATTTTAAGAACATCACCAGTCCAGATAAAATTCCTAACCCATTTACCAAATTCTTATAATAGGTTTATAGCCCTTTGTAAACTTGAAAATTGTAAGACATAATACAAAGATAACATAATTAACAAGTTTCACACGTCCCATCGTACTAAGGCACTTACCTTTTTCAGAAGCAAGCATACTCTTGACTATCCGCTAAAGGTTGAAAAACTTGCATCTTAGAAGCCCTAGAAAAGATAGTCACACTCAGATAATTAAAAGGAATAGTGTCTCTATATCATTCAAGAATATTGCAGGTATTTTTATTAAAAGAAATAAACTCGTAAGCAGTGAGAAAAATACCTTTAGAAAAGTTCATCCACTAACCCAAGATAGAACCATCAACATGTAAGAACTTCATAAGATTGGTCAAAGCACACGGGTAGGAAAATCCTTACCCTTAGGACCAATCATATGAAGAATCTTATGAGAAGAAACCAACTGAGAAATCCCTTTACTAAAGACTTCTTCAGCTAAACAGAAAAGTAGAGGTTACAAAGGGTCTTTCTGACATACATCCTTCTCACAATTAAAATAGTCAACTATATTATCATTAATCCTAGTCAGAAGAAAAGTGGATTGCAAGGTAATATGGATCGAATTGATAAAAGTGGGGTGAAAACCAAAATGATACAATAACTATAGTACAAAATCTCAAATAAGGGTATTAAATACTCTAGAAATATTAATTTTAATAGCAACATTACCACTCTTCATCTTTTTAAACAACATGTTAACAACTTTAGAAGAAATACAAATACAATTCTTAATCTGGCCTCCTTTAACGAAGTGGTTTGATTATGTGAAATCACCCTACTGCAAACAATACGAAGCCTATCAGCCAAAATATTGGTAATAACCTTAAACCTAAAGTTGGCAACGATAGTGGGCCAAAAGTCGTTGATAGCAATAACATCTTAGACCTTATGAATGAGAGAAATAATATTAGAATTCATTCTAGGGAGTATCCTCTTTGACAAAAAAAAAACTACTTAAACGTAGCACAAATCAACAGATATCATATCTTAGTAATTATGATAGAAAGATCCTCCAAAACTATCTGAACCAAGAAACTGTCCATATTCAAAGCAAAAAAATAGACTTAATTTTCATATAATCAAAAATTTTAGTCAACAAATCATTATCATAACAATATGAGGTATATAATTAGAAATCACAATAGAAATCTAATCCTAAGATATATAAAAGATTATTTTTCAGTATGCAAATCTTTATAAAAACTCATAATAGAGTCATAAATCATACCGCAATTATCATAAATCAAATCCCCTTAAAACCTATGAATATTATTAACATTACATCATTTTTCTCACCATAGCATAAAACAAGACAATATTTCTATCATCATCAAAAACCAATTCATGTGTTTTTTTTCTTCTGAGAGATAGAGTGACAGTCAAAATATTTATTTAATGTTTCAAAAATAAACTTTTTTTTATACTAAGAGATTGAAAATATTACAAGAAAACTTGATGACCAGGTTAAAAATAGAAAAAATATATAACATATTTTGACAAATTAGTTCATTTATAAACTAACTTATTAGCAAAATAATTTTTATCTTTTCCCTTTTAAAAATTGTGATTAAAGAAGTCGTTTAAATATATAGTAAGTAAGCTTATTGTGTGTGATAATAATCAAGTGAAAAAGCTATACTTATAATTAGTTGTGATTAAACAACTATATAAGACTGTTTTATATTATCGGAGCATGATTATTAAATATTTTTGTTAAAGATTGAATTCCTTTGTATGATGGTTATAATGTTTATGTTCGGAATATTTTTTATTTTCTTAGGTACATATTATTAACCTTTAGTCTTTGCAATTATATATGTTCAATCGATAAACAAACTTCTCGCTGTCGCTGTTATCATTGACACTTTCTTATTTGTATTCCTTTAGTTTAACTAATAATAATATAATGATGATGAAATAATAATTAAAAAAAATGAGTTCCTTGGCTAAAGTTGCCACTCACTACTGAAAAAACATCTTTTGAAGACTTTTGAACTATGGGACCAAGATCTGAGAAAAACCATATATTTAAGTGGACTATAAAATGCCACGAGATGAAGTCAAGGTTGGTATCCACAAGAAATAAATAAAGCTGAAATTTGTCTATTTACTTTTTCTTTCGGTGCTAGTAGATGAATTATTCCTGAACTATAAATGAAGAGACTGTTTCCTTCTTCAAATATTGATTTCCATTTTTCTGTTCATAGCGGAGACGAAAACTTTGACTTATGATTATAATGTATGATGACAAAAGTTTAATTATTCTTACAAAACCCTGTTTTCTTCTAGAACCAAATCTAGATCGAAAACCTTCCTCTATTATATGATTTTTAATTTAGTCAATGGACGTCATATACAATAACATTAAGAAACTCTCATCATTTAATTTAACATTATTAAATTTTAAATATATTACAAATTAAAGTATTTTTAATTGAATTGTTATTAAAAATTATTATTTTATTAAATATTTAAAATACTTTTATTTTTATTTAAATATACGTTATCATTGGATTATCAACAATAACAAGTTAAATCAAGTTAAATGATAAGTTGAAGAAGATTAAAAAAGAAACACATGACTTAATCGATAAGTAAAAAAAGAAAATGAAAAAAATCAAATACTTAAAAAATAAAAAAATAAATACTCATAAAAATTCTAAATAAAGCCGTTAATTTATTGATCAAGTGTTTGTTTATAAAATAACATAACGGAGTGCAACGAAGATTTGTACTCAATCTAAACTAAAGGAATATTTTAATACGTTCATTTGAGCAAAAATGTTAAAACAGCTCGTTCTTTCCTTAAGTTCTCTAATTGCTTCATCCAACATCTTCATTCATAACTGAACAGTTCCAACTCTATTTTATTTGACGAAACATAATTATTAATTATATTCTATTCTAGCTACTCATGAGTACAATTAGAAAAATGTTTATTAACTATTTTTCTTCTTTAATTATAAACAAATAAATTTTATTTCATAAAGTCATAAATTTTATTTCGTGCGTATTAAAAATGTATATCAACATATTTTATTTCTTTGATATTATTAACTTAGTTCGATTCCCAGTTATATGTGTAAAAGTTTAAATTTGTCAAATTCATTTTATCTTACTTGATCTAACTGGAGAGAGATCTTATAAATAAAGAAAGGCCCTGTTAATGTTACAGTCTTAGGAGAGAAAAAAATAGAGGAAAAATTGATTCGTATATTTATGGAACAATCTCCATAAAAATTGTGATTTCCGCTTCTTTCACTACTGGATGAAGTTAAAAATTGGACGTGACGTGATATTCTTTGTTTTGAACATGAGGATCGTGGATTGAAAATCTTTAATTGGAGAATTAAGTTTCAGATAGCTGCTTTATTTTAAGTTTTTTCTTTGTTTTTATATTTGGCTAAACATTTATTTGTGTATTTGATTTGACTGTTTTTGTATATTTATTTGATCATTTGTGTATGTGAATTTGTAGTTCACACATTAAGAGGATTTTATATATTAGAAATATTTGTGTCTCTTTTATGATTGTTATTTTTTTTTTCTTGTTGTTTCTTGTAAATCATTATTGTTCTTGTTGTTTCTGATAAAACATTGTAACTTAATGAAGAGATGAAAAGAAAAACACATAGTTCTTGATTTAGTTTGAAGTGCTTGTTACAGAACATAGGGAGGCATGTCAGAAAGAGGAATCAAACGGGGTAGAGAAAATAGGAGCAAGTCTAAGACAAGATACAAGAATGTGGAATGTTGTTATTGTATTAGGCACATCCAAGTAATTTTTTTTATAAAATAATAAACGGCTTCACCAAACCAAGAGCAAAGATGAATTGGCTAACAACAATATAAAGATATGATAAAAGATTGGCTAACAACAACATAAAGGAGATAGGGAAAGAGAGAGATTGCATAAGAAATTTATACTAATTTAGATCACAAATGATCCTTCATCTAGTTTTAGTTATTCAACCTTAGAATAACTCGTTTCCACTATTTTTAAATATTTGTACAAGCACTCACAATAGCAATTAAAAACATAAGACGTCAAATCACCACAAGATCAACTCTTGAACACACTTTAAGAGGATATATTCAACCTTTGGAATATTTGATAGAAGCATCCTCGGAGCAACGGAAGAACTTAGAAAATTTGAAAACGTTTCCCAAGTTTCAAGAATGAAACTCAACACTTAAAGCCTTCACTTTCAAGGAAGGTTAAGGAAGGTTCGTTGGTGATGAGCCGACACATTTTAAATTACTTCAAAGAACAAGAAGACGAGCATAGAAACATAGTCAATTCTCATTCAATTGAAAGTGGCTTACAAGAGGGACAAGGGACTCTGTATATAGATGGAAGATCCCTCTTGCACTTTATGTTTTAAGGGATGTGGGGTAAAAAGAAACGGCAAATGTAGTTGCACACTCTAAATAGATGTCCCAAACTAGTTCAAAGTCCCACATTTTGCAATTCAAAGAAAATTCATGTCTTTATAAGCGTTTTTGCTCCCTTACTTTGTGCATGAATGTGAGTATGGACTGATTTTTGGCCATGTGTTGACCTCCTTTGTAGGATTTTTAACTTTCCAATTGATGCCTAATTAGGATGGACGAAATTGAGTAGGTGATGAAACCTGTCTCCGAGACTACAAACAAGAATAAAGAGGTCACTGAGTTAGAGCCTTGATCGCTCTAGAGATTTTAGTGCCATGTGCCAACTAAGAAAAATGAGTCCAACAAGGTCGTACATGCCACTCCAAGTAAGTGCCACATGGGAGCTTCTTCTTCTAGCTTCTTTTGCCACTTGTCCAACTCTCATTGGACATATTTGAAGCTTAAACTGCAAGCTACCTTTGCCACATGGCACTCTCCCAATGCAGAGGATCCTCTCCAATCATGGCTTGCCACTTGTCAAGCTCTTATTGGAAAGTTTTTGAGAAACTAGCAAGACAAGAGATTTTTTTAGGCTATAAATAAGAACTTTGTGTAATTGAAATTAGGATTTGAATAAGTAATGAAATGTTGGCCAATTTTTTCCTCTTCACTCTTGCTCAAAATCTCTCTTTAGAATAGTCTCTTTTCTAGACTTGCTTTTGCTCCCTCCTAGGTGTGTTGGCATAACCTCACACCTAATGCACTCCAAATTCCATCTCAAACACTTCAATTCTCTACAAAGATCAATTCCTCTACTGTATCTACTTCAATTTTCATTCAAAACATCAAACCTTCAAGAAGAAACATATTGAAGCATGCAATTGAAGCTAGAATTGCATCAGTAGGTAACTAGGGTTTTGACCACCCAAACTACCCTAATAAAGGCCCAATTGGAGGCACACTATGCTCCTACTTTTTACACAAGAAAACTACTATTCCTATACAAAATTTCTACTTCTATTTTTATAGAAGACTACTCCTATACATTTTTACAAGCCTATACAATTTATTTAGAGGACTAATAAGAATGGAGATAATCCTATTATTTGTACTCTTAAATGTAGAGCCTTCCTCCTTGAGGCTTCATCTTCTCATTTCTTCTTAGCCAAAGTTATGGTGGTTGGTTAGTCCTCCATCAATAGTCCACTACAAACCAAATAAAGTCTTAATTACAAAAGAAGATATACAATAGAACGCATTCCAATGACTAAGAAAACAAAAGAATGTACTATAATTCACAGCATAAAGACAAAACAAGGTTGATTCAACTACACAACATATCCTTATTGATCTGAAACTTGAAAGCGCCCTTTTGAAAATGAAAATAGCTCAAATGATCTCAATGTGATTTTTATTTCCCTGTAAAACCAAGGTTCTATATGTAGAGTTCAGAAAATACCGATTTAAAGAAAGTTCACAAATTTAACCAATTCTTTCAAGCTAGTAATTGATTATTCTCACTAAAATTTGAAAAATAATTATAACATTTTTTGTTTTAATAAATTATGGTATGTGTTAATCGATTAATTCAACTTTATATTTAATACAAAATGTTAGCACCAAGGCTAAGCATGTGATTTGATGAAGTCAATATTATGAGCTCCAAGGCTTAGCATGTGAAGCTGATGAAGACTGCCTCATGAAGAATCTGTTGGAACCAACCTGGACCAGAATTATTCAAGAGAAGACTTTGTGCCAACATGAAGATAGTTGGGTGTTTAGGTCCTGGTCCTTAGTTGGGTTTGTGTGTTGGTGATTGGCATAGTCCTTAATCACTTATGGCATGGATCATCACTTTTGAGGTGCTAAAAAGATTCACAAAGATTTTTATTAAAACTGTTTTTAATAAAAATAACCCAAAATGTTTTTGCTGGAAAACGATTTTCAATCGATTGAATTTCCAAAACAATCGATTGAATGTGACAGTTAT
>Ga0209489_101942_pt1 | contig 42581 bp, 18 predicted proteins | sample SiratrowhiteBW_FD_187527 | JGI IMG/M metagenome (GOLD analysis project Ga0209489, IMG submission 187527) | Root nodule microbial communities of legume samples collected from California, USA - Siratro white BW (SPAdes) (version 2) | ecosystem: Host-associated > Plants > Roots > Nodule | place... | reverse complement strand
GCACATCATGCTAAGTTGAATCATACTTGCCTCAACCACATTCCTAAGTTCTAGACCAAGCTTCAAATCTTCATGAATCTTCATGCATTCCACATATGATCATAGGTCTTGAACTTCTTCACACATCATTGGCTTCATCAAATACAATTAGTTATCCACTGGTGCTAACAAGAATATTAGTATCGAAGGCTCTAACGTAAGCCTGACAAGATAGGCTAGGAAATGAAGGTTTGAAGTGCTTGTGCTACAATTTCAACCTCTGATCTTGGCATAGGAATTGCAACATCACCACAAAAGACCTTCTCCACCATAACCTTTACCAAATGAGAGGGGAGAGACACATTGTGTAGCATAGCGGGCCCATCATAGCACTTCCCGAGGGCTATTGATGTGAACCTTTAAAGGTTGGAAGGACCTTGATCAACTCAAGAGGTGTTTACAAACTTAAAATTCATGGAAGACATGGTTGCATTGGAAAAAGAAATGAAGAACAAGGAAAACCCGATTCTGTAATGTAAGAAATGTATTAATAACAAGAACAAGTAAGGAAGTGAAAGTAAAAATGGATTGAAGAGAGAAGAAAAATGGAAAGAACACGCCACCTTGAATGGAGAAATCCAAGGATAAGTGCAAGAGGATTTATCACTTGGGAAAGCTTCTCATGATATGAACAAAAACAAGAGAATGGAACAACTCAAACTCTCACAAATTCTCACAAAAGTGATTTCATTCACTTTCCAAGATGAGTTTTACAAGAGGGAGAGTCTCCTTTTATAATTGGAGAATTAGGTTTAAAGAGAATAAGAGACAAGAAAATAGATTTAATTTTGCTAATCAATAGTTAAGTCACATAACTATGTTTATCACCTCTTAATCTCTTGAAATTAGGGAATACACACAATAATTCTTAAAAATTAGAGAAATGCAATAATTATAAATGATGACTAGGATAACAAGCATGTGTCTTGCCTTTGGAAGTTCCAAGGGCCATGAATGTGTCTTGCAAGCTTAAAGAGTCAAATGGAAAACTCCAACTACCCCATGAGTGTCATGTGCTAGTTTAGAACTTCCAAAAATCATTTCTAACTTTCTACACTTTAGAATGTGATCTCTCAAAGTAATAATCATCAAGTACTTACTTCCCTCAAGTTCCTTCTAAACACTAAGAACTACCCGTGTTTAATCCTCTAATCTTCTCATGCAAGGCTTTAACTCCCCTTCTAGTTAATCTTCTTTTATATCTCCTTTTTATTTGATCTTCTTCATCTTTCTTAGTCACGCTTCTTGTTTGTATTCCTTTAAGCTCTTATTCTCTTTCTTTCTCAAGTGCTTCTTCCACTACACCATTTTTTCTTTAGGCAACAATTACATCGCAATGCCTAAAAACCCATTGCCTAAAATAGGAATAAGTAATGCTTTTAAGTTGTTGGCTAAAATGTAAGATTTATTTGCCTCCATGCCACAATATATAGCAAAATCATTGTCTATATATCTTAAGCAACACGCAAAAAAATACATGGATAATTAAAAGTTACTTTAGACCACAATTGTGGGTATTTTAAACCACATTTAATCATTGTTGCCTTTAATACATGCCAATGATTATTAAAACATGATTACTTTAGACCATATTTTTAAAATTGTAGGTATCTTAAATCATGTTTAATTAAAGTTACCTTTAATGTTACTCTTCGAATTAAAAGTGAAATTGTTATTTTGAATGTAACGTTTTAGGAAACACGCGCTGACTAATATTGAAGACCCAACATAGTGTTTCTATGAAATCTTCTTCCTTGCTCAAATCCTTCTTCCCTGCTTAAACCCTTCTTCCCCAAATTCCCAAATATAGAACCCTTATTCAGCACTCAACCGAAAACCTTCTCCCCACTCCACTCACACTCCACTCTGCTCACACTTCGTTTTGCTCACACTCTGCTTTGCTCCACTTTGCTCGCATTCCCTAGTAAGTAAAAATCTTCTTCCAAATTTCCCTTCACATGTTTCACTTTTTTGTGACCATTTCATCATCAGAAGAAGAACATTGTGTAGAAATCAGGCTTTAGCGCGATTGGTGGTGAAAGGAGCGTGGAACATCAAAATTAAGTTATTTGAACAATAATTTTTAGTGTTTTGATGATGAGATTGGGATAGAAAATAGTGTTATAGTAAAGAGGATTCTGATGTTGAATGCATTGTCTTTGCTCACACGTTTCTCTTTTTTTCTCCACCTTATCATCCAAAGAGAGCATTCTGCAATTGGTGGTGAAGGAATGTGGAACGTCAACTTCAGGTAATTTATCTTGCTCTTTCTCCTCCAAGATGTTGTTATCCTATAGATATTTCTCTTCCAACATTTTTGAAGTTATAACTTATGGAAGAGAAAATAAATAAGTTTAAATATGGATCCATCACGCTAATGTTCCAACTCTGTCAGCCATTACAAATTCTTCCCTATAGACATCGTCAATTTGGGTATGACCCATCTCTCTATTATGCTCGCTAATTTATTCTTTATATTGGAAATTGAACTTTAATGTACTCTCAAGGTCTCATCTTTTCGTTATTAAGTGCAAACCCATCTACATTAATCAAGGTTTATCATTGTGAATAATTTTGGATCTTATCATTTTTCAAGTTTAAGGACAAATTAGTATGTAGGTTGGGTTATCTTTGATTGTTTTGCTTGTGAGGTGATTACTTGAAATTTGAATTCAGATTGGTTTGGGAATTATTTAGGGTTGTTATACATGCTCACTATGTTTTTCTTTTATTTATATCTAGTGTCATATTCATTCCTTGCGTGGTACGTGTGTTGTTACCTTTATTTTTTGGTGGATGTTGAATGCTGCAAATTTTTTTTTTTTTTTTTTGTTATTGATATTTACTCATGGTATATTAGAGATTGTAATTGAATTATAAAATAGTTCTTGGTTGAAGAAATGGCAATGGTAGAATTTAGAAGAGTTAGGAGGAAATTTGTTAAAACGCAAGGTCGTAAGAAGTCAAGTAAGAAAGCAAAAGTGATGCCACCACCGCATGGACAAAAGAAAGTTAAAATAGACCAAAAACTAAAGAAACTTTTGCACAAGCGAGCACATGAGTATAACTCTTATGATGAAGAAGATGAGGACACTGTCACAAGTAAAAAGAAATGAGGATGATGACATAAAAAGTGAGGATCAATCTGCGGATGAAGGAGTTGCAGGACCTTCAAACAATACAAATAAGAATGCTCCTGTTATTAATAATCACAGTTCTGATGATGAAGGAGATGTTGAAGAAGTTCATGTTAGCAAACATGATTATAATAGACCATTAAAACTTTTGATTAAGTGTTATTTAATAATAAAGTGTAATCATGAATATGTTTAGTCTCCAAATAGATTATGTAAGAAGCAAGTGTTTTTATAACAAACACTATAACACATTGTAGTCTTTTGCTTCGTTTGATAAGTGAAGTCTTAATCAAATGATACACACATAGTCTTAAGTTAATGTTGTAGTTCATAAAAAAATTTATATACTTATTATGTATTGTAGAGAAAGTTTTCATTGTACATGTACCAAGAAGATATCTTAAAGCTCATTTCTACATCAAATATCTCTTGAAGATGCCCTAAAGTTGTTCTACGCCAACAAACATCATGTTATGTCAACTCTAGAAAGGCTATCTGTCATGTACAACCTCTTGTTATGCTCCAGTTTGGGTAAAGGCTCTCTGACTCAGGCCTGATAAGTCGTGTCAACTATCGAGATGTTAGAAATTAGCATTTAATGTTCCATGGAGCAAAATTAATCCATCTCTACGTCTCTACAGTGACGGACACAAGCTTAAAGGTGAAAACCTTAGTTGAAGATTCTCAATAGGCAAAAAAGATTTGCAATGATTGCTTTCTTTAAAGCTCTATACAAAATAACCTCTCAAGTTGAAGACATGTAGAGAAGTCATTTAGAGTTGTGGAAATGCTACCAATCTTAAGGCTTAAATGTTTCAATATTTTTGTGCCTTAAGTTTTGTAAGAACACTATTTGTGTTCATTAGCAAACTAGAAGCGTGTATAACCTTTGCATTTATTGAAAGACCTCACCTTTTGTTTAGTGAGCATTTGTAATATTTTATATCACCACTCATTGTAAACCCTTATTTTAGTTAGGAGTGGTCGCATTCTAAAAAGTACTAAAGTCTTAACCATGAGTAATTGTTGTTTCAAACAATACTTGGATCGTTTAGTTGGGGTAACTGCATTCCAAATAATACTCAAGATTGTTATCTAAGAGTGGTTGACTGTTCAAACAATACCTAGTTGTTTAGTCAAAAATGATTATGTTTAAAATAATACTTAATTAGTTGATCAAGAACTGAATGTAATATGTTTTTATAAACAAATCAGTATCAAAACAGATAAGGTAAATCCTTATTTTTCTTAAGCTCAATTGTATTGCATGTTATTAAATTTGAATTAAAAGAAGGAAAAATTTTATAAGCTAAGATTTTGTCCCATTGAAAAGTTACCCCATCCTTTTCCACTTGACAACTCCTTGGTGTTTATTTATTGACTTGGCGTCTATATGATTTGAATGATATATTTTGTTATAATTTGGTTGAGTTTTTCTCTTTATTATAGATATCGTGACGGTTGCCAATCCTAAGAACAAGAGATTTTTCAAGCAACTAGGAATGGAGTGCGTGGTTGTAACTGAGAGGCAAAGTCATTTGTGGAAAATTTGATGAAACGAAACAAAATGCATGTCCGTGTACAGATATAACCAAATGGTCTCAACCCGAGATAGCCAAGAAAGTCGCAACCGAAAACAAATAACACCCATCTTGTTATTTCACAATCTGTTGAAGATATGCTAAAATTGATACACTAATAATATATTAATATCATATTGGACAATCAATAAAGATTAGTAGTTACAATGTATTAAAATATTATAAATAGATGAAAATTTTACTATTCATCCTTCTCATTTATTACATATTTATTGTCCCACTTATATCTCATCTAAGTTAAGGATGTTTTCGGAGACACTTAAGGGAAGAGACACTTATGTCCGACACTCTTCTTGAAGAATAGCAATAAAGTTTATGATAATTTCCATTTCGTTTCAAATAATTTTGATATGCGGGAATACAAGGTACATCCGGACAATCAAATTATGTTTTGTTCATTATTTATTCACAATCTACAGAATTTTAGTAAAAAAATCATAAAAATGAAAGTGCAAACGTTAAATAATAGATTAAAATGGTTCAAAATTTAAACACCTAAGGTAAGATGAAGGTAAGAATTCCTAAGGTACTGGACTATAAGCCATGATCAACTGCTATTTTCCACCGTGACTGCAGCATCATCCTCTCCGGTATTAGTCTTTTTTCTGGGTAGCTCGAAGATGAATTCTCAGGTAACCAAATTTTCCAGCACCTGGTGATGAACCCTCAAAAATAAAAGGCAAATAACCAGTGGCTTTCTTGTATCTCTGCTGAACCTGCATCAAAATTCGTTGTTCGGTTCAGACTGTTAGTTCTACATAGAAAGAATGAGATTATACTGGTTCAGCAAATTAACTTCTATAAATTAACTTATGCATAAGCTAATTTTAATTTATAAAAGAAATATTTCATTTTTTCTTTTTTTTTTTCTCTTAAAAGCATTTATAAAAACTTGTTCGAGTAGAATCTTAATCCTAAAACCTTACTTGCCTTCTGTCCATAAGAGATATTCAATATTTCTTAGTTACAATATTTTATTAAATTAAATTCACAATAAAATAAATACCTCAAAAATGTGTTCACTGCTCTTGAGACAGTTTTTACCAATTACACAAACTGTTCCACCTGAACCACCACCAGTTATCTTGGCTCCGTATAAAGTCCCACCTTCAGATTTAGATTCTGCACTGTGCTGCAACTCTTGCACTAAGTGCACAAGCCTATCAGTTCCGTCAGAGCCAAGTCCACAAGCACTGTAGCTGTAGTGGCACTGCATAAGATAGTTAAAACTAAATTACTTTTCCCCATTTGTAGTTTGGTATTCTTCAATTCCAAAGCCAAAGTTAATAATCAAAAAGGGGACAAGAAAATAATTTTCTATCAAACGAGTAATAATTTCTGTTAATTGCATTTTAATCTAATTAACAGTAAATAATATAGACATTCAACTAACTATTCTAATCTTCCTGTTATACACAACATGTTAAAAGAAAGTGAATGGTTTATTATGGACAAGACACTGGTCATAATATGCAAAAAAAAATCGAGTTTAAAATACTAAAAATAGGAACCAAAGCCAATATTAGCGATGTGTTCGACAAAATTATTTCAGTTTCATTATAACTTCAACAGTGGACAAAAATTAGTACGGTAAGTTGATCAACTGAAGCTGTAGATGTACCTGATATAGCAATTCTCCTAAGGATGTAAGCTGATAGGTTGAAGATGCAGATGATAGAAGTGCTTTGAAGGTCTGCACACAATATGATGGAGGAGAATTAGTTAAAATTCAAATAATTTTAACAGGAAATATGATATATAATCATGAAATCGGGTAAAAGTTACTGCCTATGAACAAATCATCTGTTACTTATTTAATGCTTTTAATAAAGTGCTAACCTTGACTCGGAAGTTTTCATAGATTGGATGTGTTGTGGGAGCTTTAACTCCGTAGGTACGCTTGTGATCAATAATAGTGACAGGATCATTATGATTTTTATGTTGATCCAAAAATGTCTCACCAACAATGGACTCGGGAAGAGACTTAGCATAAAGAGCCTCAAATCTGCAAACAAAAATGAATAATACTTAACTTCCAAAATTGTAAGGATTAGTACTGGTATCTAAAAAGGCAAGTTGAAGAAGAAATTGAAACGGTTAATACAATGTTAAAGCATAATAATGGTCCAATTAATAGATAATGAAACCATTTTATCCTACTACGAACCCATTGCACAAGCAATCATAGGGTGATTATTGTTAACTAATCGAAGTAGTCCTATATGCAGATTTAATTTATCTGGCATAATAATCCACTCATGATAACCTATTTTATGGAAAGGAGAAAAAAGGATTTACCTATGTGGTGGCAAATTACATAAGTAATCTAAGGAGGATTCGTGTTTAAGTAGTTCTAGATCATCTTGTTCCACTTCATCATAGTTCAACCCATTAGCAGCACAACTCTTGGACAATTCCTCAGAAGCCTTGGAACTTATCATCTTCATACCCATAAAGGTGCCAATTCTGACAGAACCATAGTCTGCACCTCCAATGCTGAAATAGACAACACATACGATAGTTCATGAACATGCTGAAGATAGAATAAGGAGGACTAAAACAGGATATTCTTGTTAAAGCATAGAACTATCCAAAAAGCTTATGGAGTTAAGGCTCATAATTATTCTTATATACCAAAGCATACCTTCATGAAAGTTACAATTACAAAAATCATGAAAACAGATCAAAGATTAAACCCTAGCTTGTCTTACAAGTTGAGCACAAACTATTGTTATATAGACACACCACAAGATCAGAAATATTCAATAAAAAAAATGTATATGAGATCGAAAAACTTTACAAACACAAAATAGAGCCAAATTGCACATAAACATTGCAGGATGTTGGCAGTTCATGCAGGATGCCAGAAACAAATATATATGAATAATTTTGAACAGAAGCATAAGGCAGTAAGAGAGAAAACTAAAGCATTGCATAAATATCTTTGTCGTCCTAGGGTCAATAGGTCCTCAAAACATTACAATCTGAAACAAGACTTACAAACAATAACTATGACACAGTTTGTTGTGGTTCTGCCACATGCAAAAGGACATTAATGAGGAAAGTCGCTTGCATTGTTTTTAGTCCTAAGAAAAGGCATAAAAGTTGTCAAGAGATGTGTTTTCAGTCTTTAACCGGCCTGAGTGATGTCATATGATTCATTTATGTCTAATCCCATCTCTCTCTCTTTTGTTATATAACGGATGTCGAGTTTAGTACCAATAGCTTCATCGAAGTGGAAACTATCTATCACCCTCGCTATTGTCACACCACAGGTGAGTGGTGGTTAAAATATCTTGCCATCATTTTCCTCATATTTCCCCAAAAGACTGCCAAAATTCTAGCTTTATTAACACAACCAATAATTACAACTCTTTAGACTAATAACACCCACATGGTTAGACCAAAGCGTGTTAAAGTCTAGCTTTGATTGCAGCCTCCTATTATCTCGAAAAGTGTAATTATTAATTACAGGAAACCGAAACTGATGATCACAACAAAAAGATGTATGCAGGAAATTTGGCAAAAAATGATAGACCACCAACCTGTGTCTTATTCCAGAATCAATTCCCCAGAAACGGATATGGCTGGGAATGTCAACAAGACCAATAATTTCCGCAGGCTGCATCAATAAAGGGCAGTACCATGATATAGTTTCTAAAGAATAAGAAAATATATTTTTAGATAGCTTGTAATGATGCGCACCTGGCAAACCATAGCAAGAAGTTTGTTGGCTTCACCACATGCTGAAGCCATCTGGTCCATGACACCGCAAGGAGCTCCTACAATGTGGTTTTCCACCTGATGAAGAGATTGATAGAAATTAAATAAAGCATCCTAAAGATAAAATATAAAATCATAGGAAATCAATATGGATTAGAGTGATGCAAAAAGTCCAACCTTCTGGCAGAGTATGGCCAGTTCCCTTGGGCTGATATTTAAGCCTGAGTTACAAACAGAGAAATTAATTTACCCACATAACAAAAATTGGACCTATGTAAGCATTCAGTAAACACCAAAACGGTATCAAGATCAGAAAAAAAAAGAGAAGTTTCTCTTTTCAATATAAGAGAATGAACCATTGATGAAAGAGATCTCCTTTGTGAAACAACTTTGCCTCGAAGATTAGTTTTACTCAATGAGAAGCGGCAATAAAATGACCAAAAATAATGAAAGAGTTTACATTTTAATGGTTGAAAACTTAACATAAATGAAGCATAATTACCATGAGCAGCTGCAATAGCAGACATACTAGCTACCTCCACTGAGGCAGAAGATGATACACCTTTCCCTTCTGGAACAGCAGATGAAACCTACATATTTGTTTACAATGTCTACATCTTAGAATATATATATAAAAAAAATAAAAAACAAATGGAGATAGAGTAAGTGGCACAATTATAGGTCAGGGAAATTGTTTCAACATTGCACTAAAGGAGGCAAGATACTACCATCCAGAAATGAGTTGAATGTGAAAATCATTGGCAATAATGTTATCAACACCCTCGGGGAATTCTATAAGCATTCAGTAAGATATTTTATTGTTTACTAAAATGAAGTATCAGTAACACAGGTTGAGAATAGGAGGTACCAGCATGCTTATACTATCTTCAAATCGAACACCCAATTCAGTCATTAATACCAAAATTGCCCCTGCCACATATGCTGCCCACCTGTGATAGTTATTCAAATTAGTCCAATTGAATGCCAGATATGCCTTATTCGTATAATAAATGCACAAAGTGCTACCCACTTTTGGGAAGGATCCTGAGCAAAGTATTTCTTTGCTTTCTCATATGTAATTGGTTTGCCTTCTTCCATAAAATCTGACAAATCCATGTCAAATGTTGGGCCTCGATTGCTCAGTTCTGATCCAAATGATACCTGACATGATCCAGATTCATTGAGAACACACAATAAGAAAGTCTTATTATAGCAAAAACTGCAAGGACACAAAGATATCCAGCTAAGGTTTGTAAGTTTATCATCAACATTATTCACTTCTCAAGCTTCATTGTTACACAAACTCCAATCAATAGTTGTCAATGTTAACTGATATTATATATAAATTTCCAAATGTTCTCCAACATACGATTTGCAAGACAGCAGTTGGATTTCCCCCTTTGTCATTCTGCCGAGCCTCAGCATGTTTCCACAGCCTATGTTTACTAGGATGGATTCTTTGCAAAGCGACATGGCAGGCTTCCTTAATTGGCATCTACAGAAGAGTGAAAAAAAGAGAATAAGAAGGCCTTAGTGAGTGGTAGTTTTCAGGTTAACTTTGTCAGTTTTCATGTTGAAACTAAATGAAATGAACGCTAAAACCCTTAGGAGATTGATTCAACCTGCAGGACAAGACTTCCAGAATAGTCAGCAATACCACCCATAACATCTAACCTTCCAGGAGCTCTCGTCACAAAAATGTCCTCCTGTCACAAGAATAGAACAATGTCAAAAGTTAAAGAACATACAGCAAAAGAACAAGTCTTTGAATTTCATAGATAATGAAGTGTATTGTCATAAATTTAGTCAGTATTTCAATCATGAAAAGGATTGCTTGTATCCATTGAGAGCTCTTAGGCCAGAAGAAAGAATTCTATAATGGATTGACCACACAAAATGATTAACACCTGCCAGTTGAAGAGACTGGCCGCAGCCTTACGCTCCCGCCTTGTGTGCTTCTCCTGTAATTCAGAAAGGCTATGCAAGAATGCCATAGTATCTGGAAGTCCTTGAACATCTCCATGAAGAATGTCAAAGTTTTCAATGTCCCTGAAGAAACAATATAAGGAAACAAAAAGGAGACAGTTATATTATCAGTTATTAGGAAACAATCAAAAAAATGATACCCCCTGAAAAAGTGAGGTGATACCCACGTGCTTAATGCAAGGTTTCCATCATCCACAGGGGAAACAGGTGTTGTTGAGTGCCCAAGTTGGTCTTCAGCAGTTGCATACCATTCTGGGATTGTAATATCTCGGCCAGAGGCCCTTTGGAGTTGATACCCAAGAACTATGGCATCACGCAACCTTCTAGCTCCACTAAGCTGAACATTATTAAGTCAAAATTGAAATCAAAATTCAAAAATTTTACACTTTTACTATATCTTCATGAGGCCAAAGTTAGCGAAGGTTCGAAAAATTTAACAAAAGCCAACAATGCAAAAAGTTATATTCAGAAGTCATTTACCTTATCTGATGCATAATTTTTTCCCAAAGCTGTCTCCTGCAGGATGTGTGCTGCCACCTACATTTTCAAATGTTTTATAAAAAATAATCACTTCTTTTGGAATAATTAAAAACATCAATGATGACATAGATCTACATGATCGATGTGGGGAAAAGAGCAACCTTAGAAAAATTTAAATATCCGGACACTCATTGGTAGATGATTACAATCCAATAAAAAGATAAACATTTTAATGTTTCAGTTAAATTACAAAAACAGATCATGACGTTGAACTGTCCACCCCGAGCAGTAAAACTACTGGCAATTACAATACTAGGTTAAATATTACCTGTCTTATTGTTGTAATGACTCATCAGATCAATTCAGAATAGTGATAACTTAAGAGATTTTTGACTCAATTCTAGTGTAGGTTGTTACAAAGGAAGACAAAAGAATTAGCTTTATACGTTACACTACAACTGGGTCCTTTGTGATAAAAAGGCATGGTTCAGCCCATTTGGCCTCCGATATCTCCATTGCAAACTTTCTTTGCTCACAGGGTTTTTTAACTTTTGAAAAAATATGTTACTACTACCCTGTACATCGTGTTTTTCCATTTAAACAGTTTCAATTATTAGAAATTTCTATCATTCCTAAAATAATAATTTAGACAAATTAACTTGATTCTTATACACTGTATTTCTTCAATGAGTCCATTCCTTTATTCCACACAAACTCTTCATAATTAAAAGAAAATTTTACTGGTAGCACAAATATATACAAATACACAAACTAATAGTTTTTGAAGAGTTGATTAATAAAAGAAAAAGATAGTACCTCGCCACCATTAATGCCTGCTTCATAGCAGGGTTTCAAACTTATTGCACGTTCAAGATAAGGTCTCCAATGACCAGTCAATAAATCCCTCCTAATCATTTCAACACCACATTGATAATGCTAAAAAACAAAGATAATACTTGTAAGGAACTCAAAACAAATAACATTGAAGAAAACTGAAAAAAGATACTAACATAGAGAAATTCAGACTACCTCAAGCATATTTCTCAAAAAAGGTTCTTCATTGAAATAATCTCTTCGTACAAAGACAAAAGGACACTTGTACGCCAAGGCCTCACTAACTGTGCCATATCCAATTTTCCCTATAACAACAAACAGCAATTAGCAACTCTTTCATTTAATCCATTTTTAGTAGCAACTGTATGTGCTTCATACTGACCAAGCATGCAGTCAGATGCTGCAATAATGTCAGGCGTATACGCATCTTTAGCAAGTTTTATAAAGTTAGGTGGAAGGTCATCACTCTTAGAAGCACCACAAACCTGGATCATAGAAGTAAGACATCACAATAATGCATAAGTACGATAAATGATCATTTTAAATGAGACAATGATACATAGCAGACTGGTTGAAGAAGTACCAGGCACAACCAGCCAGGTGGTAAGAATTCCTCCTTCAGCTTCAATCCTGATGGCTGGAGACAAGACATAATAGAGGCAGAAGTAAGATGAAAAGGGAGCGACTCTGTTTCAAATCATTAGTAGAGTTCCATGCCCGAAAATCCAGAAAAGTGTAAAATTTACAGGTGTATGGTCAATAAATGACCAAAGATCAATAACAAATCAGTATTGACAATAAAAAGATCCTGCAAAATATCTTTATAGGAACTCAAGACTTCATTATGAATTTGTATTAGTGCCAGAAATGTTAATTATAACAACACCTGAATATATGCCTTGCTGATTTTACAGAGTACCCACAGTTATATCAAGAACATTATTAATTTCATGAGGAAATAAACAGCGTATGTATGATAACTGAAATAAACAATACAGTGATACATAATACTGATTATTATATAAGTGCTTTAAATCAGTTAATTCTAATAAGTTGTTAGTAAAGTTAACTCCGCACAACGTATTAAAGACTGTATGCGACCACATAGTGTAACAGCAGATTTATAATCAAGATATTTTAATTGAAACCTCTGTTCTGTCAAAATGATGGTCACAAGGGAAGATAATTGCAGAAAAACTGGAAGAAAGACATTAGGAATGAGGGCATCACACTGTTTTGCATTTGATACTTACGATGGGATAATTAAAGCATCCCACACAACCAAAACATATCATTACAATTGCATTCCACAATTCAAGTACATGAACAACATAATAACAAGAAAGTTCAAAAAGACAGATAGCAAGCATTTGTTACAACCCATCCCAAGAAAAAATCAAGGTTTGGTCCTTAAAAGAGGAGCTCTAGATAATTACCTGCCCACCAAAGTTGAGAATAACTAGCTTCACATCATCAGATACCCCAAGATCCTTCCTCACCTTCAACAATAAAAATCACAAGCTCAGATTAGGAGATAGCTCATCGTATCATAAGATTCATTGAGGCTTGCAAGGTATACCTCTTTTGCAGATTTGTGCAACCTCCTCACAACGAGAGGGACGTCAATAATATCACGAAAAGCAGGCACTGCAAAAATTGGAGATGCCAAATTCTGTTTAATCATTCCTATCACCACATCTAAGTGGATATTCAATTATATTAGGTTATTTCCGTGAAATTATATAAAAATCGACTTACTTGGGCAGTATCCCGGGAGGCGGATAAGGAACTCACAATGTGAATAGTCCTCTGCTATCTGCAGCAGCGTATATGCACTATACTTATTTATCATGTTTCAAGTACAAAAGCATAGTGAAAAAGGACAAAACTAAGCATACTTTAAAAATTTCAATATTTCCATTCAGGCAATTCTTATGCTTCATAGTTATTGTTAGAAACAGACTAGGCCATATTTGTAGCCACTGCAGGGCATCTTAACAATTATCACATTAGCATTACAAACTAAGAACATAGATGACATCAAGCAAGTCCATTTTTATCAAAGTTTATCCTAGAGGTTTGTAAGGTCTATCATACCATCCGCCATCAGGTCTCTATCGAACCACCTACAAATATCTAGTCTCGCATTCGAAATGTCAAAAGAAAATATGTAAGAGATTTCACCTCAACTAGAGATAAAGTCAAATTATAGTATACAGGTGGGTGTAAACCTCACTTTGCAAGCTGGTTTATAAGGTTGGATTAAGCTTAAAGTCCACTTTTTAAGAAATTTTAACAATTAAACTTTGAGAGATATTTTCTAGTTACTAATGCATTCAAGAAATATGGAGGAAATGCATAGATGAAGCATTTAATTTATTTGTGAATTCTTTCATGACCGTTCTTCAACCTTGATAGCTGAGAAACATTAAAATGTAAATAGTAAAATTAAATATATGTCACAAGTTTTATACAAGTGACTAAATGCTGAGCATAAAAAATTCCAAATTCTTGGACAAATCAGAGAATCGGCAACTTCTAATATGTTTCTCTAGACAAACAAAGATATGAAACAAGATAACTTGCAACATGAAGAAGATTTTGTAACCTCCCAAACTATTGACCGATAATGAAGTCCAGCTGCCATGACATATTCTGCATAGATGAAGTCCCAACTGAAATCACAAAGACATGGAACGAGACTAAATATGGGCTCTGAACAAAAACAATCACTCTTGGACAAACATGTACATTTAAAGTTTCAATACTATCGCAAGACTACTTAAGGCAATAAAGTAGAAAGTATATACATATTCCCATAAGCAACTTAAAATTGATGTATGACATGCATTTGGAAGAACTAAATGATGATGAAAATACCCTAAACTGAGATGACAGGATACATAAAAGTCATGAAAGTATATTTGTCAGCTAAATTTTCTGAAATCATAGGCAAATAGCTAATGTGCTTCCGACATATAATGGTCCTCCCTTAATCAATTACTGTAAGAAACAAAAAAAAAAAAAAAAAAGCATTAAAGGATAATGCAGGTCTGCATAAGTTACCTGAAATTGGTCACACAAACAGAGCGAATGCCGGCATCGGCTGCTGCTCGACATGCAACTGGGACAACATCAGAGACCTGTTTTCATGTATTAGCTTTACAATGATCCACCAAGTATATAATATAGAAGTTCTATTTTTGTGGAGGAAAAATTCATGTTCTTTCTAAAAACATTTGTAAAATATTTAAAGGCTTTTGGGGAGAAAAATGCAGAATCTGAAAATAATCAGATCTTAGATTTTTCTTAGAAGACAGGAATAGATTTCTGAAAAAAAACAATGGTGATAAACAAGAGAAAAAGTTCTGAGAAAGAAAGGGAAACTGTTTTCCAGACAAAAATATCTTGCTGAATTTAAAATTTACAAGTCCTATTCATATTTCTTTTAGAGATGCTAAATAAATTTTCCAGAAAAAGGTAGTTATCAGTTTCCCTTTCACTTTTACTTCAAATAAAAACGGGGAGGACATATCATGTACCACTAAGTCAGCTTTGACAGAGTTCAGCCACTCAGATTCTTGAGCCAAGATTTGTGCACGGGGCTTCACTGCAGTTTCAGAATACTAACACAACCACAAACAAGCAAGAGATAAGCAACAGAAAGAAACAACATTAAGGCATCTACCTCAAAGCACAACAACTATAAACAATCCAAAAGGCAATGGCATTGCCATACCTTAGCCAAAGAAGCAAGGCGATCAACGGTCAACGCATCTGCCTGAACAGCTCCACAGTCCAAAAGCACCTATTTTACACAGATGGATAAACAAACATAAACTTTAAAAGCAGTCTTTTTAAGGCATTGTACTTGTGTGCAAAATGAAAATTCTCCCAAACAGTTCGATCTGATCCAGGTTGCCATCTATTGTAATTGGGATCATCATGACACTAAAAGCAATTCCACCTTAAGCAACATTTTTTTTGTCCTATAGAACTACCCTTTTTCATCAAAATCATGAAGCTTCCACAAGCAACAAGGATAGGCTACGATCCACAGGTTACACATATGCGTTTAGATATTACTTCTTCCTCAACAATCATAACAATTATTAACTAGATTATGAGCACTGCCTTTCGGATAGCATTACAAAGAGACTTTAAAGATAAGAAATAGATAAATAAGCACACAAACAAACTCACTTTGCGAATGAACAAGCGAGGAGACTGTATTTCAGTGGTGAAAACGAAATCAGGAGCACCAGTGACGACGTGCACATCATGCCCCGCATGAATCAAATGCCGCACCACCTACCATACAATTCAAAGGAAAACTCTCATCACAACAAAACCAAAAAGAAAAAACCATCCCCAGAAAACAGAGACATAGAAAAATTCAAACTTTTTTTTCATTTTATACCAGATGATCAAGCCCAAAACTAAAAACCCAGAAACAAAAATCAATTTGTAAGAATGAGTGACAAAGCACCCATTTAATTAAAAAAAAAAAAAAAAAAAGTGACTTGATACAGACAGAGACCTCAGTGACTCGAGTGGCATGGCCAAAACCATGACCAGTGACGTAATAAGCAAATACTAGGTGCTTTGTGGAAGCGGAGACTCCATCACTCTCTTGCTCGATCCTCATTTTGCAGTGATTCAACTTCTTTCAAAGTCTCCCACAAGAGAATGATAGTGTGTATGTTTCAGATCATAAATTAGTGTTTATATATTATCCAGGAAGAATGAAAGATAATCAAGTAGTTAAACATATATTAACCACTTTTTTCTGTTATTATTATTTATTTTATTCAACTTTATTACTTCTCATAAATTATTTCATCAATTTTCTTAGTTTTAAAAATTTAACAACTGTTATTATGTTTTACGTAAACTGAAAAGGTTAATTTAAAAATGTAAGTCGTGTTGTGATTAATTGTATAAAGTGTTATTATATATTAGTTAATTATATTATCCGTAAATTAAAACGGTTAATTTTTTTTGTTACTTATTTTAATACGTAGAAAATAATCACATATTATATCTTTAAAAGGTACTACAGTTATTTAACATTTTATTGATAGTGATGAAATTAATTAAAATAAATAATAAAACTGCAAAATTAATTCTACATCAAAATGGGTTTATTTAAGTTAAATATAGGGATTTTTTTAAGAATGATATAAAATAAAATTAGATAAATTAAAATTTATTTATATAAATATGAAAAAAAATGAATACAAAGAAAAAATTAGTCGCCTGGGATAGGATTGTACTTTTTTCCAATAACATACCATTTTATGGTAAATTTGTTATTTTTATAATAATTATTTTAAAAATTATATGAATTTTTTTTAATTAAATGTTTTATCCTATCTTCAATAAAATGATTGACTACTTATCATATGTAACAGAAAACTAATATGTTGTCGGGTCAATTAGACATGGAGATTTTGAATCGATAACAATACATAACCACACCCTTTCATATCTATATTTTTAAAAGCTAAATTTGCATATTTGACTTTGGAATCTAACTTTTTTGTGAAATCAATTACTGGTATTTTTACACATCCATAATTTTTTTAGAAGTTATTTCACATTAATTATCTAAAATTTGATTTTTTTAAACTTAGTTAAGTTATGAAAAAGTTATTTACTTTTTATCTTAAAATTTTTACAACAAACATTATTCAAACAAATTCAAATATGTAATTTGTAATAGTTATATAGAACAAAAAAAAAAGAAATTTTTGTTTAACAAAAATTATTTAAAAAAATTCTCAACTTCTTATATTGTTATTTTTTTCTTCATTTATAATTTTTTGAAAAAAAAAACTATTAACAGTTAAAAATATCACTGCATTGTAACAAAATATTATATCCTAATATAATTTATACATCATAAATAAAAAATATATTTATATTATAAATTTTATGTAACATGATGTAAATATTTATTTTATACATTGCAAGGTACTAAAATGCTAATTTAATGTCAAATATTTTTTTTGTTATAATCATTTAGATTACTTATTTAATCTTTACTTTATTCTTTCACTTAAAAAATAAATATTCAATGCACTCTTCCCTTTAGTGTTCATACAAAAAATTATTCTATTTTGCAGTCAGAAACAATAACCCAATTAGAATAGCGTTTTAACTTTATCAATAATTTTAAATTTGAAACCTGAAATTATATATATATATATATATATATATATATATATATATATAAAGTGTTAAATATTGAGATCCTATTTGTATTAGTTTCAAATGATATTATCTTTGCCATGTTTTAAAAATAATATTTTTTTCTTTTAATTGGACAAAAAGGATTCATCATAATTTTCTATATATATTATTATTTATTTATTCACAGCAAAAACAAGTTTTTTTTCACTAAGAAACAAAAATCTACATCTCCGGATTAGAACATTATTTAATTTTAAAACTATGATATTAATATGATTATTTAATAAAATACATTATTTAAATAATATTTTAATATAATTTATCAGTTTAAATATGTTTAGATACCAAAATTGATATCTAAACATATTTGAACTTTAGATAATTTTATTATATAGAATAAAAATTTTCATTAATTATTTGCATCATAAATGCAATTATTTATCTATCTTCTAAATAGATAGAATATGACCAAAAAAAAAAGGATGATAATGGTGTTGAAGAGATGTGGATAGGATAGGGATGCACGGGTGCGTGTGAATAAGGAGTTCAGTTGCGTCCAAAATTTGTTCAAATCTTGTACCTATTTGACATGGCAACCAGTTCCTTCATTGTGTCCTTTTACTCATAATTGTTCTTTGAGATTGAATGTTGGGTGAGTTAGGTGCTTGTTGAGTTTATGTTCTTGAGAAATCATTGTTTTTTTTTTTTTTTTAATACGAACATGCCCAATATTATGAATATGTAGTATTCTTCTGGTGGGGAAGTACCTTGGCAAAAAGATTTGTACTTTTATGCAGCACTCAAGATAAATCAATAAAAGTCATTCTGAAAAGTTTCTCATACAGTGGCTTAAAAGAGTAAAGCCACCAATTTTTTTTTTATACTGCAACTTTTCATAACACTCTCTTTTTACAGTTAAGTTGTCTTTCTTTAGAGATAAAAGAAGTCATAATATATTCGTGGATGACGTAATTCATACTGATATTCTGGATTATGTAATGTGAAATGATTTTTTTAATATTTCTGCTCTATGATGTTTGGAATGTTGATGGCATTATGTGTTATATTTTGGAATGGAAAATTTGGAATGCTGAACTGTTTGATATGTATTTTTTCGAAGGTGAATGAAGTGCATTCCGGATATTGTATTATATAATGTTGAATTATTGAAATTATTTGTTAGTTTTTTGTGGTTGGGATTGATTGTTCCATGACTTAAAGGAGAATTAAATTGATTTTATTGGTAAATAGGATAAGGAGTGGTGATTGTCAACCAAAAGTACGGGTGAGACCAAATTGTCTTTGTACGGTGGAGTGAATTTGGGGCATCCAATGACATTAAACTGATCATGTTGAAGAAAACGTGCAACAAGACAAAAGACACAAGCGTATCTCTTTTTTATCATTTTTGGGGCACTTAAAATATAGTTTTGTTCAAATTATATATAGCGATCATGTGAGACAGAACTTGTGGATGGATCGATAAGAATTGCATGTAAACTTTGCAATATTGCTATATGTTTATGTTTCTTAATAAGTTGGTAGTATTTTAAAGTGATGGAAAATTTGAAGTTGGTGTTGTATATGAAATTATATATTAATTCCGAAAAGGAGATTGAAAAAAATTATATTAATTTTTCTAAAACTTGTTTAAAAACAAAAGAATTAGTAGACAATATATTTGAGTACTATGTAGTGATTTAAATGAAAGTTTTTTTTTTCCTAACCATATGTGTGGATATAAGAGCAAGTGAGACACTAATAAAAAAATGTTTAAATATGTATTTTATATTGATTATTATAATTAAGCTACAATTAATTCTCTTTTGAATATTCTTCATTTCAAAGATTTTATCATAATCAAACTAACTACAATAAATATTATTTACTATCATGTTTGATTTACATAAATATGCAGTGTTATTCTTGAAAGACTTTTTATGTATCCTTCAAATAAAAGTACACAAACGTTATTTAATCCATTGATTGTTCTCTCCATAGTATACTCAATCTATTGTAATATATTTAAAGTGAGTTGTCATATCTTCATGGATTGGCAAATATTTAGTAGTTTAATATTTCCTTAATTAAAACTTACAAGAGTATACAAATAACATTGTACATAAATTTAGTCGCAAATTTGCAAAATTTGATTTGATAAAATAAAATATGGAAATTGTAAATTGCAATGATGTTAAGTGTTAGGAGTGAACTATACTTAAGTACTAACGTGAAATCTCTTGCTTATCTATAAGTGCATGTTTCAGCCATTCAAGTTCCATAAAATAGCCCAGGTTACTTCATTAATCTTGGCTCCTCAAGAATCTAGAAAATAATCAATAATCTCTTAATTAATTGTATTTGATTCTTGGTTTAGGAACAAAACTATTCATACCAAAGACTAACTCTATGCCCAATACAAATTCCGGATGGTTTAATTTAGTTCAGAGAAAGGATAGTATTTTTCAAAACAAAATCTATTTCCAAGATTATGAAAATAAAATCTTTTACTCTTAAGCACAAAACTAAACAAAAAACTGGCAAGTTGAGATGGAATGTGTGTAACAAGAGTTTACTGAAAAAGCTTCAATATACATCCATTTCCAATAGAAAGGAAGATTAACTACTCACAATGAACAACAAATCCTTAAAGAAGAAAAGAAAAGATAAGACAAATAATGTCTCTATATTTCCAATTTCATGTCTCTAATAATCCTTCCGATTTTGTACCTTACCTTTATTTATAGTAAAAAAAAAAAAAGCAATTGTCATGTATGTCCATCCTTTCACAGCCTTAGAATATGCTTAACAAATTAGGTTTCTTCATGTTGAAGGTTGATGATTCCTTAAAGAGTTGAAAGATTCGCAAAGCGCTTTTGGATAACATTTTTTACAGTGTACTCGACCTCAAATTTGCTTAGCATCAGCCTCATCCACACAGCACATAGAGGGAAAATTTCTTCTGGTGCTCTCTGCATAAAATCCACTCAGCATAAAATCCACTCAGCGCAAGTCTTATCTACTCAACTCCTGATGAAATTTTAAAAAGTTAATAATAATATAAATTTTAATATTTAAATAAATATTTTACCTTTATTAACTTTATATAAATATAAATGAATTGTCCTGGTGATAACGGATTTTCAGCAAGTGTACTGAGTTCTCAAGTAATATAGTAAGTAAGAAGAGTATCATATCCATAGAGAACGGAATTTCATTGAAAACTGAGTATGTATCTATGTATGGTCAACAAGAACAAGTAATAATAATGATTTTGTTTGGGAAATTTAAAGAACGTAACAATAAAGCAATTAATAATAAAAGTGATAAAATCAATAGTAATAAAGGCCTTGGGATTTGAATAGTAATACTCTCCTTCCTGTACACTCTTAACCTAATTCAAGATCATTACTTCCAATTACCAATCTGTGCAAATAAAAGCCTTTTCAACCTGATTCCTCTAGCATTGAATTTCATAAACCAAATTACCTAGCTTCTATCCCTACTTACTAGAATAATTTAATTAGCATTAAGATTAGTTGCTATAAACAGTCGCCGCACTATAATCCATCCCTGAACTTATACATGCAGTATGCAGTGCATTTACTTTAGTTCTGATTTCGAAAAGTGTTTTCCAATCACAATAAGAAATCTAAAATAAATCAAAGTAGGAATGAAAGGTAAAACAAAGGTATTGAATTAAATGAAATCAAACTAAGATTAAGAGTGCATTTGAAGAAGAAAATTTACATCCAATCCCAAGAGTAAGAGACTTAGCTACGCATGGTAGCCATGAAATTACAAAACAAAAAGAAAAGAAGATATCTTGATCACAATGGCTGCCTCCCAAGTCTCCAAAGAGTGCTAGATGATGGATGCCCCCATACGTTTGACCTAGCCTCTCTTTTATAACTTTTGTCCCTTGAATTAGGTCAAAGTGCAGCCGTTATTTCGTAAGTCATGTCTTCAGTAACATTGACATCTCCAATTTAGGTTTTTGCGCATGATGGACTTTAAGTAAGTTTTAACCCAAGTTGTGCGTTTAGTTTAAGCAAAAAGTCACTTATGCTATTTTTCTGCTCCTTTCCTCGATTTCAGCACCTCTAATCTCTCTCCCTTTAGATTTAACCTAATTCTCAACAAAATTTCCTCTTTCCACAATAAAACGCATTAAATAGAAAATCAATAATAAATAAAATAAAATTTCTAATTGAAACAGAATCAGTAAAAAAAATCTCTAATTAAAACAGATTTAAATAATAAAATAAATATAAACTGAAACAAAATCTCTAATTAAACATAATTGAATAACAAAATCATACCAAATTTTCATAAAATCAAACTAATAATTAATACGAAATAAAATCAAGACTTAATTAAATTAATAACAGAATCAACTAAATTAATAACAAAATCAATTGAATTAATAATAAAATCAACACAAAATATTTCATAAAATCACTAATAATTAACGCTTATCACCTGGACTCGAGGGGACTACTTAGTCAAACACAAATAAGATAACATGTACAGAAGTTGTCTTATGGGGGATGTGTTATAGCTCGTTGTATAGGCAACCCTAGTCAAGATTGCCCTTATATAACGTCCTTGGGACGATGGGTTATTGATCACCTTTTAGATGACACAGTTATTAATCTTAAAATTCCATATCCTAAAGTGTCAAGCTTAAGAACATAACTTTTAGAATGATATATACTAGTAAATGCATCATTTGTAGAGTGACACGTGAAATCGATTATTGGGTAAAAGATTAGTCGTCGCCACTAGACGATGATGTGTCATCATATTCTTGTAAAATTAGCAACTAAATTAGAGATTATAGTAACCAAGCTATGAATATTGGAATATGATTTTTCTTAGTATCCAGTATCTAATTAATAATTGACTCGAGATTTGAGACGTAAGAGAAAAAAAGTATAAATAAAGGAGTGATCTAAGCTGAAGGGGATTGAATTTTTACACTTGTTTGGATTGGCTTAAAACAGAAAAGGCCTTGAACCAGAACAATAAAGTTTTATAATAATTATAATTATAATTTTTATTGGTACAACAATAAAAATCCAATTCATTATTTAATTATAATACACAATATATTTTACTTTTTATTATAGGAAATAATACAACAAGTATTTTTCACTACCACTTATAGGTTACATGAGTATATAATGTCACTTGTGATAACCCCCTTAATATGCTATTCAGATTACGATGTGATTTCAACAAGGAATCAAGTAAGTACGGATCTGCCATAATAAGTTTCTTAACTCAAGAAGGATGCAAAATTTCCAAGAAACACCTAGTTTATCAGTGTGATTTGGGTTGGTTTTAACGTGAATATGGAAGGATTTTGTTGTGGTTCTAAGGTTTGGTTGAATTGGAAAGATCTTGGATGAAACATTTTTAAGTATTGCATGAATTATTTGTTCTTCAAGTTGTGTATGTCTTCATAGACGAAGAGAGTTGTAACAAATGTTTTTTCATGACATGCAAAGTTTTTCTTGTGGTTTGACTTTGGTTTAGTGCTTTTGATAAACCTTTGATGAAGTTATGTTGTGGATGGTATAGGAAAGATAAAGAATATAGTTTCTTGAATTATGGATCAAATATTTATGGGCAAATATAGGAAGGTTGAGAGTTATTATGAGGTTCATAAATAACTTAGGTTGCTTTCTAGGTTTTGGATGTTATGCATATGGTGGCCAAATAGTGTATGGTTGGAGGGAATTGGTTTGACTAAGTTTTTCTTAAAAAAACAAAAAAGTAAAGAAAGAAAAAGAATTTTAAAAAGAAAAAGAATATCAAGATTGAAACAGATATTCTTTAACCAAAATCAACTAATAATTATAACATAAAGAAAATGATGAAATTGATCTCTAAATATCCTTCTATCTTAGATAAGTTAAAAAGTATTCAAAGTTTGAGGATAGCACTAATTTCTTTTTGAATAACCTAAGAGGCACTCCCTAAGAAACTAAAAAGAGTTATCATTTTAATTCTAACAAAAACTAAAAGCTCCTAAAAAAATCACAACAATAAGGAGAACTCTAACTTTTTTTTAGATAACCTAAGAAGCACCGCCAAGAAACTAAAAAAGTTATCATTAGAATTCTAACAAAAACTAAACTAAAAAAAGTTATCATTTGAATTCTAACAAAAACTAAAAGCTCCTAACAAAAATCACAATATTATAAAAGAGAAAAAATCTTATACAGTCATTATTGAATCAAATAACGTAAGTTTATTTACAAATTTCACTTCAGTTTCCTAATATAAGGTTTAGGTCATAAATATTCCTTTCCTATTCTTATGCATTTTCTCACTTAACTACATTAGATAAACATCTAATTCCTATCCTTCCCCGGGTTTGATTATGCTAGAAAACAAATGATAAGATATGCGGCCTTATGAATAATATTTATTATATGAAATACTTTTTACTATATTTAAAACATTTATATTCTTCATTTTATCTTTTTATCACATTAATCTTGATTTTTTTTTAATTTGTAGGTGCAAATTTTACATATCATATTCTCTATTTATATTTATACCACAATAATAAAAAATTTAAATCACATAATTTAATAATTATAATTTGTATGAAAATTGTACGGAATAATTTTTATACTTAAGACCCTACACTTAAAAAATGCTCACATCAACATAACTCTTACAAAAAGTCACGGTTATGTATGTATGTATTGAAATGATTGAGAAGAACTTTACAAGAAGCTGAGAAATTTTTCTTTAAATTTTCGTAAGTGTTTCTTTTAGATGTTACAAATATTTTACTTCAATTACCTATTTATCTTTCCAGAATATTAATATTACAGAAACGATACATTTATCTTTCCAAAATTTTAATATTACAAAAATGATATATTTGCTACCTAAAATGTGTTTGTAAGTTTAGTTAATTTAGTATCATATTTTACGAATTTTTAAGATATTAAGATATATTTTTAACACAATATAATAAATATAAAATAAGTATAAATGTATTTGTTTTTAATAAATTAAATATAAAATGTCATAATTTAACCATTGTAGTTTATATTTTATAGTTAATCATCGTTCTTCATCATTATATGTTATCAATGTTTGTTTTTATAACTTCAATTAATATTATTTCTCCTCCTTTTAATTGTTGATTGAAAATAGTATTAATGTTTTTAATTTATAGTTTGATCCGTATAAAAACAAGGTCTGCATAAATTTTAGAACCTTATTATATAACACAATTTGTAATTGTAGAAATAATACCCAAAATAATAAGAATTTTATCATTTATGATATTGGTGTAATTCTAAAGATATAAAATGACATTGGAGATTACCAAGTTTTTTAGTTCCATCACTTGCTTGTTACCTATGTAGACAGATACAATTTTCATCTCTCTACAAATTTAAATCATTATTTTTATTTATAATATTAATTTTAAAATAGACAAATAAAATTTATTTTACAAAACGTAAGATTCTTCCTTAGTAATTACTTAGGTTACATGACACCACTGATATAATCACTTTACGTGATCTAATATCATAAATAAAAAGTACTTATTTTTTATTTTAGAAGGACCAAAAATAAAGAAAACACTTACATAAAAACTTACTCATTTTACATAAACTAAAAATATACTTAAATAAAAAAGCTATAGAAAAATTAAAATTATAACGGTTTTCGTTTTTTTGGCCTTTAAGATTTTATTCTATCATTTTTTCAAACTTTTCTCATATATATATATATATATATTAAATGCAGTCCTTTCTTCATCTAATAATATTTTATTTTCTTATTTTTTTAGTTTTTGTTATATACATTAAATGCATTTTTTACTTTGTCTAGAAACACACAGGGTTTATGTTTAAAAGTTGAGAATAATATAATAAATATTACTAACAATTTGTATTTTAGTAAAAATGCTATATTAAATTCTATTTGCACTACTTAATCATCACATCCGCAGTAGCACTTCGGCTAATACCGAACTCTCTCATCTCCGTATCGGGTTCAATAACCGGCTCCTTATCCGGGTTGAACTCCCGGCTGCGAAAATTTTTTTCAATCAAAATCAAGTCCTTTTTATAGGTTTCCATAAAACTTTTTCTTTATTCTATCATCTTTAAATATGTGAATTTTTATTTGAGAGTGATTAAATTTTTCTTACACTAGTTATTTGATTCATTCATAACCTATGTATTAGTATCAATTTATTCTTAAAATAGTTCCATTTCACTCTTCCAATGAATTGATTAGAAAATTATACCACATAAATGCGGATTAAGGTCAAAATCAAAGTTTGCACACCACCATATTAAAATAATATTTATAATAAATAAAACATAAATATTGTTTTTAAATTTCCGTTTCAAAATACATTTGATTTATATACGTTTACTTCAAGTTTTTTTAAAAGAAATTACTTTTTAATGTAAAAAAGTCACCCTTTATGTATGAATTGAAGATGGTTGAAAAGATTTATACACATTAATGAATCAAAAACACAAGATATTTAGAAAAAAAAATGAATCTTAACTGAATTTTTGTTTTAGATGGTACAGATATTTTACTTCAATTATCTGTATATCTTTTCAAAATTTTAATATTACAAAAATGATATATTTGTCTAGGTAAATTGTGTTTGTATTTTTAGTTAATTTAGTATTATATTTTACGAATTTTTAACATATTAAGATATATTATTAACACAATATAATAAATATAAAAAGAAGTATAAATATATTTGTTTTTGATAAAATAAATTATAAAATATTATTATTCATGTTACGATTTTATGATTACGTGAACCCTTTATGATAACCTAACGAAATTTGTTAAGTCTATCGAATTACAATCGAACCACACACAAATATATAACTATACGTACAATGTATCTATATCTCAACTTAAAATATGTTAGAAATTTCACATTGACTATAAATAAAACCAATTTATAAAATATAAATGGAGACATACAACATCCTAACAAATTATTAACTTAGTAAATTATTAAATCTTATAAACCTTATCAGATAATTAAATCTTACATCTCACTTTTTAATATATATTATGTAAATTATATATAAATGAATTTAAATATCTCTTCATTTAAAAAGTAAGGTATGGAAATAACTTATTGAGTCTTCTTATATAATTTTAGAAATAAAACCTAAAATAATAGGAATTTGATAGTCTATTGATATATTTGTGTAAAGACTTGAAATGATAGTGGGATTATGTGAATCATTTATGATAACCTAACCAGATTTATTAAGTCTATTGAATTACTATAGAACCACACATAAGTCTATTGAATTACTATCCAACCACACATAAATATATAACTTTACATACAATGTATCTATACTCTAACTTAAAATATGTTAAAAATCTCACATTGACTATAAAAAAAACCAATTTATAAAATATAAATAGAGATAAACAACATCTTAACAAATTATTAACTTAGTAAATTATTAAATCTTATAAACCTTAGCAAATTATTAAATCTTACATCTTACTTTTTAATATATATTATGTAAGTTATATATAAATGAATTTAAGTATCTCTTTATTTAAAAAGTAAGGTATGTAAATAACTTATTGAGTCTTCTTATATAACATAACATTTGTAATTTTAGAAATAAAACCCAAAATAATAGGAATTTGATAGTCTATGATATTGGTATATCCATAAAGACTTGAAATGATAGTGAAATTATCAAAATTGTTAGGTCTATCATTTATTCGTTACCTATGTAAATAAATACAATTTTCATCTCTCTAAAAATAAAAATATTATTTTAATATTAATTAAAGATAGAAAAATGAAAATTATTTTACAAAACTTAAGAGTCTTTTTTACAAATTACTTGGATTTCATTACAACACTAATATAAAACCACTTTACATTATCTAATATTTGAAATAAAAGTATTTATTTTTAATATTAGAAGGACCAAAAATAAAGAAAACACTTTACATAAGAGCTTACTCATTTTACATTAACTAAAAACATACTACGACGTGCCCTTCAGTTAATCACGTGCACACTTTTGATGGCTCTAAGGTGCCTTCTTCTTGTTGAACTGGATGCATCGCCTTCATTGAATCCTCTCGAAATGGTATTCACTATTGTCTTTCTGGTATCTTCTCGGCGGGCAGGGCTCCTTTCTCTCGACCGATCCCTACTTGTCTTTCTTTTCCTCATATCCCTAGGACTCCTGTCCCTCCACCGAGGACTCCTTTCCCTCGGGTTGCGCTCTTCACATCGTCCGTATTGTCGCCCTTTTGCGACATACCGCTGAAGTTGTCCTGCTTGGATTAACTCTTCAATTTTGTCTCTCAGGACTGCGCACTCCCTAGTTGTGTGGTTGTGACATCGATGGTATCGGCAATACTTGCTCCGGTCGCCATGCTGGGGCGATACACACCTTTCCGATTCTTTGATGAGATCGGTATTCAGGGCTTCGTCCAGAATACGCGCCCGGCCGGTATTAAGCGGCGTGTACCTTGTGAACCTCTGGGTACTAGGCACGTCACTGAACCTTGGGGGATTAGCTTGTCAGTCGCCCCGCCTTCCTTGACTCTGCTCTCCCCTTAAGAATTGTCGTAGCTCTTCCACCTGCATGAACTGAGTGGCCCTTCGGCGAAGATAATCCATGCTGGCTTGGGGCTACATAGCCAGGCTGTCTGCAAACAACTCAGGCCTAAGCGCAGTGATCAAGTATGCCATCGCCACCTCCGGTAGGAGTCCACGGATGCTCAGGGTGACCTGGCCGAACCTTGCCATGAATGCCTTCAGAGATTCCTCCTTCTCCTGCTGGATGTTAACCAACGCGACAGACGTCATCTGATGTGGCTTACTAGTCGCGAATTGGGCTACGAACTTAGCCTTTAAGGTTATAAACAAATCTATTGATCCGGGAGGTAGACGAGTAAACCAACTAAGTGCGGCTTCCCGAAGGGAGGTTAGGAAGACCTTGCAGTATATGTAGCCATATGTTGTGAACAGAGTCAACTGAGAGACGTATGCATTGATGTTGTATATTGAGGAGTAATGTATGTGCATCCTTTCAGGGCCTTAGAATATGCTCAACAAATTAGGTTGCTTTATGTTGAAGGTTGATGATTCCTTGAAGAGCTGAAAGATTCGTCAAGCGCTTTTGGATAACATTTCTTGCAGTGTACTCGACCTCAAATTTGCTTAGCATCAGCCTCATCCACACAACACATGGAGGGAAATTTTCTTTTGGTGCTCTCTGCATAAAATCCACTCAGTGCAAGTCTTATCTGCTCAACTCCTGAGAAAATTTAAAGAAGTTAATAATAATGTCAATTTTAATATTTAAATAAATATTTTACCTTTATTAACTTTATATAAATATAAATGAATTGTCCTGAACTCGAGGGGGACTACTTAGCCAAACACAAATAAGATAACATGTACATAAGTTGTCTTATAGGATGTGTTATAGCTCGTTGTATAGGCAACCCTAGTCAATATTGCCCTTATATAACATCCTTGGGAAGATAGGTTATTGATCACCTTTTAGACGACACAGTTATTAATCTTAAAATTCCATATCCTAAAGTGTCAAGCTTGAGAACATAACTTTTAGAATGATATATACTAGTAAATGCATCATTCGTAGAGTGACATGTGAAATCGGTTATTGGGTAAAAGATTAGTCGTCGTCACTAGACAATGATGTGTCATCATATTCTTGTAAAATTAGCAACTAAATTAGAGATTATAGTAACCAACCTGTGAATATTAGAATATGACTTTTCTTAGTATCTAATTAATAATTGACTCGGGATTTGAGACGTAAGAGAAAAAAAGTATAAATAAAGGAGTGATCTAGGCTTAAGGGGGTTGAATTTTTACACTTGTTTAGATTGGCTTAAAATGAAAAAGGCCTTGAACCAGAACAATAAATTTTTATAATAATTATAATTATAATTTTTATTTGTACAACAAAAAAATTCCAATTCATTATTTAATTATAATACACAATATATTTTACTTTTTATTATAGGAAATAATACAACAAGTATTTTTCATTACCACTTATAGGTTACACAAGTATATACTGTCACTTGTGACAACCCCCTTAATCTGCTATTCAGATTATGATGTGATTTCAACAATGAATCATGTAAGTACAAATATGCCATAATAAGTTTCTTAACGCAAGAAGGATGCAAAATTTTGAAGAAACACCTATTTTATCAGCGTGATTTGGGTTGATTTTAGGGTGAAAATGGAAGGATTTTGTTGTGGTTCTAAGGTTTGGTTGAACTGGAGGGTCTTGGATGAAATATTTTTAAGTATTTCATGAGTTCTTTGTTCTTCAAGTTGTGTATCTCTTCATAGACGAAGAGAGTTGTAACAAATGTTTTTTCATATGACATGCAAACTTCTTCTTATGGTTTGACTTTGGTTTAGTGTTTTTGATAAACCTTTGATGAAGTTATGTTGTGGATGGTATAGGAAAGATAAAGAATATGGTTTCTTGAATTATGGATCAAATATTTATCGACAAATATAGTGTTAGTACTGTCACAAAACTAAAGATTTGATGAAGCCAAGCAAGACAAACCAAGCGAGACAAAGCAAGCAAGCAAGTGGAGGAGTTTTAGGCCTTGGTCTAGTGTGAGTGAGTGTGAGCTTGGTTGGCAAAGAACCTATGCATAGTTAAGGAGAAGTTGATAGTGGTTAATTATAGGTTGGATTTAGGAAGATTTGGTTGATTTTGTTTTTAATTCTGTTTTAGTTTGAGATTTTATTTGACTAATTTTGTTTTAATTTGAGATTTTGTTAGATATTTCGTTTTTAATTAGTTTTAAGCTGCAAAGAGCGAATTTTGTGGAAAATTAGGTTCAAACTAAAAGAAGAAAGAGAATGGGTGCAGAATTAAAGGAAAAGGGGCGTAAGTGACCTTTTGCTGGAACGAGGGAGATAGCCTGGTCTAAAATCCACTTAAAGCTGTTATGAAGCCTAATTTCAAGGGCAGCAGATAGAGTGCAAATCACGAGATAACGGCTCAAACTAACCTACTGAAAAGGGCGAACATTATAAAAGGAAGGTTAGGTTAATGAAAAGGATCATCCATCATCTATCATCTCTCATTTGTGGAAACGCTCTCCTAGCCGTCGTGATCAAGATCTTTCTTTTCCTTCTCTTTTGTATTTTCATGGCTACCATGAGTAGCTAATTTTCTTCTTCTTGGGATTGAATGTAATTTCTCCACTTCAAATGTACTCTTGATATTCATTTGATATTGTTTTATTTAATTTATCTTTGTTTAATGTTTTTCATTAAATTGTCATACTTTAAATTTCTCTTTGTGACTGAAAGCACCTTTTGGAATTAGAACCAAACGTTAATGCATTACATTTATAAGTTCAGGAATGAATTATAGAGTAATGACTGCATATAGCAACTGATCTTAATGCTAATTAAATTATTCTAATAACTAGAAATAGAAGTTAGAAAATTTAGTTTATGAAATTCAATGCTAGAGAAATCAGGTTGAAAAGGCTTTTATTTGCGCAGATTGATAAATGGAAAAGACAATATTAAATTCGGTTAAGAGTATATGAGAATGGAGAATATTATTATTCAATCCCAAGGCTTTTATTATTATTAATTTTTCCTAGTTATTATTAATTGTGTTATCATACTTCCTATATTCAGTTACCATATCAAATCATTATTGTCAAAGCTTTATTCATAATACAATTGATATTGAGTCAAGCTACAGTTTAACTTCCCATTCCCTGAGGATACGATACTCTTCTTACTTATTATATTACTTGTGAACCCAGTATACTTGTTGGATTTAAGTTAACAGAAGTCCACTAGCACAATGGTCTAAAAGTGATTAAAAACGTAATCAAAATGAGTTAGCTAAGTTTTGGTTCAAACTAGTTTTAAATACACTGCACTGGACAAAAATAAATCGATTCTAGTCTATGTGAAACCGATTTATTCATGCCTTGCAGAACTGAAATAACTGACTTTTGAAAAACAAAATTGGGGATTTTCTTTTATAAAATCAGCAAGGTTTCTAACTTGCATCACTCACTGAAAAACGAGAATTGAGAATCAATTCTTAAGAATACTGTGAAAAACACTTTTGAGCAATTGAGAATTCCTTGATCAAAATCAATTGGGGTTTTTTCTTGAAGAATAACTCTTGACCAACACTGTGTCATTGGAGTTCTTCATCACTGTGCAAAGGCCTCTTCTGCGCGCCAATCAGGAAGTCTTTTCTTAACCATTCTTGATCCCTTTCTGTATCAAGATATGCGTTGATTGATTGTAAATTTGTAAAACATTTGAAAGATTGTATTGTTTTAGGCTATAAGTCTTAGCCTTGTGTGTGGTTGTTGAATTGAGTGGGGACTGCGGGGAGTAGTTATTCAATTCAGTGGGTATTTGATTGTTACAGGGAGTAAGAATTGTGTAATTGATTGTGTTTGAACAATTGATTGAAATTAGTAAATTTTTCTTTGCTCGAGGGGCAAAGGAGACTGGACGTAGCCCTTAAGTGAACCAGTATAATTGACTGTGTTTTGTTGTTCTTGACCTTTCTCTTTCAAATCTGATTTGTTCTTGTGCTGCACATTGGGATTAATTGGTAATTGAATTGATTCTTGGTAATCTGAATCTTAATTGGAGCAATTGATATACTACAAGTTGAGTTTAATTCCTTACAGATTTGAAATTGGGTTAAAATTTACTTTAATCAAAGGTCTGAAACTTCTCTGAAACTAGATTGTGCATTTTGATTTTGTGATATTATACTAAAACTTCAAATTGCGAACTGTTTTGTGATCCTTCTGCTGAGATAGTGTCCTTGTTTTTTATTCCAAATCACAATTGATTTGTTCCAATTGAATTCTGAATAATTTGTAGATTTGTTATTATTGTAGTAATTGAAATTCAATATCTGTTTTCAATCTTGGTGGCTGTTAAATCTGATCTTGATAGTAGTAGTGTTAATTTTTCTTAATTTTTGAAGTTCAACATAAGTATCTCAATACTAATTTGTAAAACTGTCTTTGGTTGGCTGGTGTGATACTATTGAAGTGGTTGTGAATCTTTGGGATTGATCATCTTTATATTGAGTCACTACAGAATTGTTGTGTTTGATATAGTTGCATTGGACTTGATATTCTTGGTTGGTATTGATTCAAATATGTCTTAGTATTATAAACTTTCCAACTTGAGCATTTGTATTCCTTCTTGCATTGTAATATGTTGGTTACATTGTGTGATATATTCTTAGTGGAACATTACTCTGAAAAATTGTATTAAATTGGTTTCCATAAGGTGTTGTGAGAACTGTCATTTTTGTGAGTGATGTGTAAATTGCTCTCTGTCAGTAAAATAAATTGATTCATTTGTGCCTGAAATCGATTTATTTCTTCACTACACCTCATATCTTTACTCATTAAGATTCATTAAAGGTTTTCTAGTTGTGAAAACTGTTTTCAGAGGATTAAACTGGAAAAATCTTTTAAAGTTTAATTCACCCCTCTTCTTGAACTCAGCCAGATACATTTTCATATAGGAAGGTTAAGAGTTATTATGAGGTTCATAAATAACTTAGGTTGGTTTCTAGGTTTTGGATGCTATGTATATGGTGGCCAAATAATGTATGGTTGGAGGGAATTGATTTGACTAAGTTTTTCTTAAAAAAAACAAAAAGGTAAAGAAAGAAAAAGAATTTTAAAAAGAAAAAAAAAACAAGATTGAAACAGATATTCTTGATCAAAATCAACTAACAATTATAACATAATGAAAATGATGAAATTGATCTCCTAAATATCCTTCTATTTTGGATAAGCTAAAAAGTATCCAAAGACTTAGGAGAACTCTAACTTCTTTTTGGATAACCTAAGAAGCACCGCCAAGAAACTCAAAATAATTATCATTTGAATTCTATCAAAAACTAAAAACTCTAAAAAAATAATCACAATATTATAAAAGAAAAAAATCTCATACAGTCATTATTGAATCAAATAAAGTAAGTTTATTTACAAATTTCACTTGAGTTTCCTAATATCAAGGTTTAGGTCATAAATATTCCTTTCCTATTCTTATGCATTTTCCCACTTAACTACATTAGATAAACCTCTAATTCCTATCCTTCCGTGGGTTTGGTTATGCTAGAAAACAAATAATAAGATATCCGGCCTTATGAATAATATTTATTATATGAAATACTTTTTACTATATTTAAAACATTTATATTCTTCATTTTATCTTTTTATCACATTAATCTTGATTTTTTTTTTAATTTGTAGGTGCAAATTTTACATATCATATTCTCTATTTATATTTATACCACAATAATAAAAAATTTAAATCACATAATTTAATAATTATAATTTGTATGAAAATTGTACGTAATAAGTTTTATACTTAAGACCCAACACTTAAAAAATGCTCACATCAACATAACTCTTACAAAAAGTCACGGTTATGTATGTATGTATTGGAAATGATTGAGAAGAACTTTACAAGAACTTGAGAAAATTTTCTTTAAATTTTCATAGGTGTTTCTTTTAGATGTTACGGATATTTTACTTCAATTATCTATTTATTTTTCCAAAATATTAATATTATAGAAATGATACATTTATCTTTCCAAAATTTTAATATTACAAAAATGATACATTTGCTAGGTAAAATGTGTTTGTATGTTTAGTTAATTTAGTATCATATTTTACGAATTTTTAAGATATTAAGATATATTTTTAACACAATATAATAAATATAAAATAAGTATAAATGTATTTGTTTTTAATAAATTAAATATAAAATGTCATAATTTAACCATTGTAGTTTATATTTTATAGTTAATCATCGTTCTTCATCATTATATGTTATCAATGTTTGTTTTTATAACTTCAATTAATATTATTTCTCCTCCTTTTAATTGTTGATTGAAAATAGTATTAATGTTTTTAATTTATAGTTTGATCCGTATAAAAACAAGGTCTGCATAAATTTTAGAACCTTATTATATAACACAATTTGTAATTGTAGAAATAATACCCAAAATAATAAGAATTTTATCATTTATGATATTGGTGTAATTCTAAAGATATAAAATGACATTGGAGATTACCAAGTTTTTTAGTTCCATCACTTGCTTGTTACCTATGTAGACAGATACAATTTTCATCTCTCTACAAATTTAAATCATTATTTTTATTTATAATATTAATTTTAAAATAGACAAATAAAATTTATTTTACAAAACGTAAGATTCTTCCTTAGTAATTACTTAGGTTACATGACACCACTGATATAATCACTTTACGTGATCTAATATCATAAATAAAAAGTACTTATTTTTTATTTTAGAAGGACCAAAAATAAAGAAAACACTTACATAAAAACTTACTCATTTTACATAAACTAAAAATATACTTAAATAAGAAAGCTATAGAAAAATTAAAATTATAACGGTTTTCGTTTTTTTGGCCTTTAAGATTTTATTCTCTCATTTTTTCAAACTTTTCTCATATATATATATATTAAATGCACTCCTTTCTTCATCTAATAATATTTTATTTTCTCATTTTTTTGAATTTTTGTTATATACATTAAATGCATTTTTTACTTTATCTAGAAACACACAGGGTTTATGTGATGTTTAAAAGTTGAGAATAATATAATAAATATTACTAACAATTTGTATTTTAGTAAAAACGCTATATTAAATCCTATTTGCACTACTTAATCATCATATCCGTAGTAGCACTTCGGCTAATACCGATCTCTCTTTTTATACACATTAATTACACAATGTTTAGAAAAAAAATCAATCTTTATATTTGTTTTTTTTTTAATGTTACAGATACCTGTATATCTTTTCAAAATTTTAATATTACAAAAATAATACATTTATCTAAGTAAATTGTGTTTGTATCTTTAGTTAATTTAGTATTATATTTGACAAATTTTTAAGAGATATTTTTAACACAATATAATAAATATGAAAATAAGTATAAATATATTTGTTTTTGATAAAATAAATTATAAAATGTCATTATTTATATTATGATTCTATGATTACGTGAATCATTTCTGATAACCTAACGAGATTTGTTAAGTCTATCAAATTAATATCGAATCATACATAAATATATAACTTTAGGTACAATGTATTTATACCTCAACTTAAAATATATTAGAAATCTCACATTGATTATAAATAAAATGTTCTTACAGAGCTTAAGGGCTGAGAACAATAAATGTTCTTGCGGAACCTAAAGGTTGAGAACAACGTCAACTACATTGGTCCTAGGTAAAACTTCTCTAGTGTATGGGTTGAGGGTGATGGTGTTCTTAGGCTGCTGGTACTTGGCTTCAGGGGTTTCAATTATCCAAATAAGATATGAGCCAAAAGTCCCCTTTCTCTTTTCCTAATTCCTATTTATATAGTAAGTGTTATCATTGCTCCTCCAACAGGAAAAGACGTGTAGCCTCTGTGTCAAGGGGCGTATCATTCCTGTGTCAAGAGGATATCTTGCTTTTGCATGCCTTGTCAGGAGAAGACGTGTGGTTTACTCATTTTTCAGGAGGATATTGTCAGCCCCTCTTTCTGGTGGCCGGATAATACACTATTCTCAGTCTTGAGACTACTGAGAGAGTTTTAAATATGGAGAGTTGTCGATCACTCCTTCTGATGGTTAGATAATACATAAATGAATTTAAGTATCTCTTCATTTAAAAAAAAATAAGATATGTAAATAACTTATTAAGTCTTCTTATATAATGTAATTTTAAAAATAAAACTCAAAATAATAAAAATTTGATAGTCTGGGCTATATCCGTAAAGACTTGAAATGGGATTATGAAAATTGTTAGATCTATTATTTATATTTTATCTATGTAAATAAATACAATTTTCATCTCTCTAAAAATTTAAATTATCATTTTAGTATTAATTAAAGATAGACAAATGAAAATTATTTTACAAAACTTAAGAGTCTTTTTTACAAATTAGTTAGATTTTATTATAACACTAATATAAAACCACTTTACATTATCTAATATTTGAAATAAAAGTATTTATTTCTAATATTAGAAGGACAAAAAAAATAAAGAAAACACTTTACATAAAAACTTACTCATTTTACATTAACTAAAAACATACTTAAATAAAAAAAGCTATAGAAAAATTCAAATTATAACAGTTTCGTTTTTTTTGTGCTTTTGGGATTTTATTCTCTCATTTTTTTGGAACTTTTCTCATATATATTAAATGCACTCCTTTCTTAGCCTAATAATATATTATTTTCTCACTTTTTTAGTTTCTGTTATATACAATAAATGCATTTTTTTTACTTTGTCTAGAAGCAAACAGGCTATATGTGATGTTTAAAAGTTGAAAATAATGTAATAAATATTACTAACAAATTATAAAATATATTGAGGTGTTTTAGAAGTTTTATATTCAATAAGACAAAATTTGATTATATAAAATTATAATATTTTTAGTAGCAATTACCTGCCATTAATCCTTCTAATTTTTAACTGTAAAGTAATATGGATTTCGTATTTATTTTACAAAATCTTTTAGTAGAAAAGTAAGTATATATATATATATATATATATGTTTGCACCATGTCATTGCGTCCTCCGCAATAGCACCTTGGCTAATATCAAATTTCTCTTGATACCAGGTTCAACTCCTGGCTGTGGATTTTTTCTCCATCAAAATCGACTCCTTTTTCTAAAATAATTATGCTTTTTCATTTCGGTTTCTATAAAACTTTTTCTTTTTCCTATCATCTTTAAAAAAATTCGAAAAAATATTCTTCGTCTAATAAAATGTGTGAATTTGATTCATTCGTGACCTACTTATTAGTATCAATTTATTCTAAAAATAGTTCCATTTTACTCTTCAAATGAATTGATTAAAAAATATAATATCCTGAAGTCTTCGCATAAAAATGGATTAAGGTCAAAATCAAATTTTGCACACCAGGATATTTAAATAATATTTCAGTAAAATCAAATTGAGAATAATAAATAAAACATGAATACTGTTTTTAAATTTCCGTTTTCAAAATATATTTGATTTATACACGTTTCCTTCAAGTTTTACTAAAAAAAAAAAATTTTTTTTAATGTAAAATAAGCCACGTTATGTATGAATTGGAAATGGTTGAAAAGAACTATTCACGTTAATGAATCACAACACAAGATGTTTAGAAAATTTTCTTTCAATCTTCATGTGATTTTTTTTAGATATATTTTACTTCAATTACATGTATATTTTTTCAAAATTTTAATATTAACAAAATGATACATTTATCTAGGTAATTTGTGTTTGTATCTTTAATTAATTTAGTATCGTATTTTTAACACAATATGATTAATATAAAAAAAACAAATATAAATTTATTTGTTTTTAATAAATTAACTATAAAATGTCATGATTTAACTATTACAATTTATAGTTAATAATAGCTCTTTCTCATTATGTTATCGATATTTGTTTTTATAACTTCAATTAATATTATTTCTTTCCGTTGATCAATATATAGAGATGTGAAAATAGTATTAATGTTTTAATTTATAGTTTTTTTTTCTTTATAAAAATATAGTTCTTTTTTTCTTTAGTGACTTTTAACCTTGTAATAGGTAAATATTTTTTGAACCCTCACTTTCAAAGAACATTTTTATTTAAAAAAAAAAATCGTTAATTGTTCCTTACTCATGTGTCTTTTGTGAGCATTTTAATTTTTTTGTATTGTAGACTTTTTTTAGTTCATTGAACTTGTTTTTTTTTCATTTTTAATGGGAATTATGGTCAAATCTTCTAGAATTTGTTGGACTTGATAAGTTTATCTCTTTTTTTAATAAGTTGAATTATAAATAATTATGAAAATGATTTTAATTATGATAAGGATTAAGTAAAATTTTATTTATAAATGATGTTTTTGATCCTTCAGTAATTAAGTGGGTTTAAGTTATTAATAAGTGAGTTTAAGTTATTAAATCAGTTTTATGAGGTCATTAACTTATTTATTAATATAGTATTGAAGCCATCTAAAGTTTTTATGGTAATGAGAGTGGTGTGTTGAAATCCCATATTAAATAAAAATATGACTAATTTACAATATATAAATAGAGATAAGATAGTTATAATCAAAAGTTTAATTGTAATAACCTATGATTTTACATATTATTTAGGATTCAGATCTTGCTTTCGTATAATCATGACACATAAGGGTGGGTCAAGGCCTAAGCAGGTAAATTAACTGCTTTAGGCCTCAAAGTCTAAAAAAAATTTAATACTCATATATTATTATAAAATATAAAAAAATAATTTTAAAACTATACTAAAAAATTAATTTAAAATTTAAAATATCTTAACTGAGTTTAAGTTTACATGAATGCTATAAATATTATTTAATGAGTTTAAATTTATATTGCTACTATAAATATTATGTAATGAATAATATTGTTAAAACTTTCTTATAATAAATTAAGAATATTAAAAAAAAATTAAATAATCAAGGAATCCTAAGAATCAAAACTTTCTAATTTTTCTATCTTTTCTCTATATTCCAACACATTGACATTATTTCTTTATATGTCATTTCATTATCTAACTCTCTCACTTATCTCTTCTTTTCTTCACTTATCTTCCTTCTTTCATCTATCTCTTTGTTCTTCCATAATATTATTTCAATTTTTTTCCAATTTCAAATTTGTTTTATCATTTTATACTCTACATTTATGTGTTTGTTCATACTGTACATGTGTTTTTATTTGGAGACATGAAGTCCTAAAAGATTGATTGAGAAATAATTTGTATTCACTTTTTTCTTAAATTATAAAATTATAAATATTTGATTTTAAATATAAACCAGATTTTAGAAGACTCAAAGTGAATTAAAGAAATAAATTTTTTTTAAAAATTTAAAAAACAATATTTTATAATGTACATTTATGTATGTGTTTGCCGGTCTTTATTTGAAGACTTAAAGTTATAGATTGATTGATTCACTTTTATTCTTAAATTATAAAATTTTAAAATATTTAATTTTAAAGTATATTTTTAAAACTTTAGACTTTTTAAAAATCTTGAGCCGCCACTATTCATAGCAAGTTATATTCTAAAAATACATTATCTAATTTTAAAATAATTAATTAAACAAACCACTACCTTTTTATATCATCATTATATGACACTTTGAGGATGAATCAAGTTAAATTACTAATTTGACTTAGCACAAGGTCTCTAGCCCTATTAATAGTCATGAAACACAAATACAAATGTTCTTCCAACTCATCCAATTGGTCACTAAAGCTACAATGGTTCTTCTTCAACACGCCCACAACTCCACCATCGGCTTGAACCTTATCCTCCTTCCTCTCAAGCCAAAACCTCACCGTTGTCCTCATGTACTCCAGCTCATCATTCAGCCGAGCCACAAGCCGACCCGTCGTCTCCAAGTCCTTATTCACTATATATGTTCCTTTTGCGGCGGCGTTGAGCCGAGCCACGGCAACCAACTTCCTTTCTGAACCCAAATTCATCGAAGCCAATCCGGGCACAGCCACAATCAATGCAAAGCCATGAGACATAATAAGAACAACAACCGAAGCCGTTATAGCCGCAACTAGACAAGCCGAGCCGCATTTTATTTTAGCGGCTAAGCGGAGCTCGGCTCGCGCCTTGTCGCGGCTCGACTCGAGCCGCTTTTGCAAGTCGGAGCATTGACACTGGGTGGCCCGAACCAGACCCGATGCGGCAAACGGGTTGGAAAAGTTTGAAAATTCAGTTAAATGGGTTATTACCACTGGCGAAGGGATTTGGTTGGATGGAAGACAGTGAAGAATGGTTTTGAGTGACGTATACTTGACACGCACGCGATCAATGTCTCTTAATAGGTGGCTACAGAGAAGAGAAGCACTGGCAGTGTGTGCAAAATAGTCGGACAATAGGGAGTGGACCTTGGGCCTACATTGGGCCGCGGATAGGGCCCGTGTGACCGTGGGCTGATCCGGGTCCAAGAGATGCTCCGCGAACAAACGGTAAGAGGGGAGACGCGCCGAAGTGGTGGAGTCTCTTGACAAACAAGAAGATGATTCATTCTTGGAATAGGCAAGGACACGTGTCCAAAACTCAGTGTATGATTCCGTACGAAATGCGTTGGCATATTCCTCGTGAACGTCCCAACAGGTTTGGTGACTAGGAGAAGTGCTACATTCTGTTGCATGCCATTGTCCTCAATACATTAGGATCACTAAATGTAAAAACTTGACAATTATTTTGTATCTTGTTTTCGGTTAGAATATTATTAATTTATAGGTGTGTTGGGACATACTTGAAGAAGATTGGCTAGCAACTTAATTCTCTTTTTTAAGGAACAGTTTGTCGAGTTGAGGCATAAGCTAAAGAGGGTGGGAACAGCAACCTAGTACCGAACAAGAAGTTCAATGCAATACTTAAACAGAGATTCTCACACCTAACCGATTATAGTTTTGTGTTTGGGCTTTATTGCTGTGTTTAAGCCGTAAGAATTCGTATTTTCATTGAGAATTGGATCGCAAAACTACTTGTTAGCTAGATTAAGGGTTATATAATTACATAGTGCATCGAATACATATAGAGCCACCAATGTTGGCGAAAATTTGTCTGTTAAAGTATAGCTGCTGAGCATCAGCCGTTAATTAAAGGAATAGAAAGCTTTTGGGTTAGTAATGGGATACTTCAAGATAAAGATAACAATTACTTCAAGAGAAATATTGGTAATATATTTTCTAAAATTTATTAAAATTCGCAAAATTTAATGGGTTGGTTGAAAAAAGTGTATTAGAAATTGTGTTGCCGATATCTGTCTTTCTTAATTGTCAATATCTTATAGTCACTACCTCTGTATAAACCTAAGCAAATCGTTTTCATCTTATTCTAATTTGATTTTTTCAGGCAAATCGAGATAACATAGTGCATTTGATACAGCTTTATATATAACAACATTCAACACCCTTGTAATTTTCAGTGTCTTAAAAGTGTTATAATCAGCATCACAAAATTTGATGAAGATAAACAAAGTTTCTTTAACAATGTTTTAATTTATAGTTTGATCCGTATAAAAACAATGTCTGCATAAATTTTAGAACCTTATTATATAACACAATTTGTAATTGTAGAAATAATACCCAAAATAATAAGAATTTTATCATTTATGATATTGGTGTAATTCTAAAGATATAAAATGAAATTGGAGATTCCATCACTTGCTTGTTACCTATGTAGACAGATACAATTTTCATCTCTCTACAAATTTAAATCATTATTTTTATTTATAATATTAATTTTAAAATAGACAAATAAAATTTATTTTACAAAACATAAGATTCTTCCTTAGTAATTACTTAGGTTACATTACACCACTAATATAATCACTTTACGTGATCTGATATCAGAAATAAAAAGTACTTATTTTTTATTTTAGAAGGACCAAAAATAAAGAAAACACTTACATAAAAACTTACTCATTTTACATAAACTAA
>Ga0209489_101941_pt1 | contig 42596 bp, 28 predicted proteins | sample SiratrowhiteBW_FD_187527 | JGI IMG/M metagenome (GOLD analysis project Ga0209489, IMG submission 187527) | Root nodule microbial communities of legume samples collected from California, USA - Siratro white BW (SPAdes) (version 2) | ecosystem: Host-associated > Plants > Roots > Nodule | place... | reverse complement strand
TATATATATATATATATATATATATATATATATATATATATATATATATATATATTTGTTTTTTATTCGGATCTGATATTTTAGAGATTACTCATCGTCTAAGAAATTTTGCGTGTACTGTCAATGTGTAACCAGAAAATCGAATGCCACTTTCAACGGCTCCATCATCAGTATCTGTCAACCAAGTTATGTGTTACAGAATTGAAGTTAGATTAAACAGTTGTAGCCTCATAGGTTACTAATGTATTTGACCAAAAAAAGAAAAGCTCACAGTTAGGTTTCCTTTCCCTATTTTAGAATTTTTTGGAAGCTTTGTGGTTGCTTTGAAGCACATGGTATCTGCAAAATTCTGACGATGCAAGTGTACTGCACTCTCTCTCTCTCAATAAAATTCGTAAGCCTTTTTGAATAAATCTATCAGTGATCTTCGTTGATCTTACTTCTGACTGCGTTATTCCCAAATCAATGACGAAGCCAATTTCTCTTTATGTATTGAAGATTGTAGTTTCCTCTCACAAACCACAGTGTTGGTGAAAGTCCATGTGTTCACACACCATAAAAGTTGTGGTTCATTCATGTACATGCGCATGGTCGCATGCATCCAAGGATTGGAACCTGAACATTTTTCTCTCTTTCATTTTTATGTTTCTTGTGAGAAAATATAAATGTTCTTGTGATTATATTTGATCACTTGCACCTTGTTTTAGGCTTTTTCCCCTGTCAGCGTGAAAGGAGAGTGAAAAGCTTAACCTAATTGCTCATTCACATGCTCCTCCATTCTATTTTTGTTTTAGTGAGGATGTGTTTAGTAATGTTAGCAAAAATTTAATTATTTTATTGCCTAATTATACTTATAATTGGTTATTACTTTAATTGATATGTGATTATTGCTTTTTTGGGTTAAAAACGATTTTAAGATAATTTCATTTGAGTACAATAACAAATATTTATACGCAAAAGTATAAAAAATTATATGGATAAAAAACATAGAAGTTGACAGGGATAATCTTTCGAGAGGGAAAAAATGTTAAAAATAGTTATAAGCTAGCAAACATTATTGAAAAACATTTTTTTAAAAAAAGAAAAACTTTTTGTCTGATTTCTATTGACATCTTAAGTATGATTATTGTTTTTCTAAAAAAAAAAAAATTGCTAAAAATGTCTCCAAAGTAAAATGTTATATATCGACACAAGTTTGAGTAAAAGACCTTTTTTATGCTAGCAGACACATAATCCGTACATAAAAAGTATTTGTTTACAATATATTATATTTGCAATAAAAAATTAACAAAAAATACGTTGAAGCTGTATACTTTAATCAATTATGGAAACTTGCTTGTATTAAGTAATATGTAATGAATTTCATAAATAATGGTGTTAATAAGGTAAAGTTTAGCTGCCTATGGAAGAAATGGTTAAAAGTAACATCAACTACATATTACGTTTAAGTTTTAAGTTTTTTGAAAAATTTAAGTATTGAGTGTTTATTAAATCTTTTTATTTTATTGAATATTTAAAATTTTTATAATTTTTAATTAAGTTTATTATTATTATTATTATTTTTTAATTAAGTGATATTATTATTATTTTTTCATCTTGTTTATTTCTATGTGTGAATATACATAAACTTTTATGATTAATGTAAAATGACATTGTTGTTAGTGTAAAAGGATAATTTTTTTTTTTTTAAATATGTTTAAGAAGGTTGTTATAATCTTTGATAATTTCTATATTATTATATATAATAATTATTGGATTATTACTTGATATATATTAGGGTGACAATTTCTTATTATTTAACACGTTTTTAATAATAGTAATAAAATATATTTATTATTTTACATTAATTGTAATATTATTTTATATTAATTATAAAATAATAAAAACAAAATCTCATATTTTCTAATAGATAGAAATGAGTAAGATAACTATATAAAATAATAATTACCTCAGTAGTGAATGAGAGTAGATCAATTAAAAAATATAAATTTTTTAAATATTTAATAAAATAAAGTATAAAAAACTAATTAAAAATACATAAGTTTTAAAAAAATTGAAACTTAATTAAACCTAAATACTATTACAGGATATCGGTGATTCTCTGATACTTCCGTATTTATGTCACTGACCAAAAGTATTATGGCTTGAAGAGTCAGTGCCCCATTTGTTGGTAAAGTGTAATATAAATTAGATTTTTAATTTCTTAATCAATATATAGCATTTCTTTTTGAAGTTTATTTGTAGATTATGCACACCTTAAGGGAAAGAGATCGGAAAGCACGCAACATGGATAGAAGGAATTATTGTTAGAGTTTATTATACAAATTGAAACTTTTTTAGATCCATTGAATGTTTATATTAACTATAGCATGAACCCCACTTATGCTTGACACTAAGTGTTAAAGAAAACAATCAGTGACGAATCTATGGACGAGAAAAAAAAAATATTCTAATAAATTAATCTGTACATGTTAAAGACAATATAACTTTCAATGTTTCATCACTAATTTATTTTTTTCGTATTATATATGTCGTGGGAACTAGACAATGGCAACACAATATAAAAATAAAAAACCATTATTTTTATACTTAATTCGAATAAATTTTTAATAAAAAAATAATCAAGTCACCAACATCACTAATTAGTAAAATGAAATGACAATATAGTATATTATGTGATAATTAAAAAACATTTCTCCTGTAAGTTCAATTAAATCCTTTACGTGAAGTTAGTTATATGATCTTTGATCTCTTAAGGCTAAGATTAATTAATGTAATTAATATTAGTTTTCATGATTAAAAGAATTGATAAATATGAGTTTTAATGAACACTATCCTAAAGTGATTCAATAACATGAAACACCATTATTATTTTTATAAATAGAGAAATGTCCTCCACAAATATTTTTTTATTTATTTTTCCTTTACTTATGTAGTTATTAATTTGATCATCAAACTATTTACAAATACTTCCAATCCAGTTCAACAAATCAAATAAAAAACACAAAGTCAGTCCTATAACAGAAAACTTGAAGTTTTCATATTAGTCTACCAATCTCATATTTTTTATCAGGAACAATTTTAATTTGAAAAGTTTTGAAACAATTATTTAAGAAAATAAGAAAATAAAAGTGAGAAGGATTTACAAAAAATGGAAGTAGCTACAAGGAGAATATGAGGCCAATGATTAATCCCAACATTTTTCCGTGTATAGGGGAACTTAACTCATTATGTTCTTCGACATATCATTTTCATACAAATACAAACACAACCGCAATTGTTGTAGAAGTGGTGGGTATGTTCTTTTATTTTATTTTCTTTGACGTTAAACATGTTTTTTTTATTACAACTTCACTTCACATACACCAACCACTTTGCCACCACAATTGCTTCGTTTATCATATCATTTTACCCACTTTTATATATATTTGATGTCCTTTTTTTTTTCTCCAGAAGTGAAATTAAAAAAGCGAAAAGAAAAAAAGAAAAAAATTTGCTTAATTCAAACAATTCAATTTTCTCATTTTTTTTTCACTTTTTTCCTCTTTTATCTCCGTTCCTTAATTCAAACAAAAGTAAGAAGAGAAATATAAGAAGGCTAAATAAATTAAAAGCGCGATCAGAGAAGTTGTGTACTATAGTGTATTATTATTTTATCTAATCTCGTGTTTGAACGGGCAATGGAGACTGAATATTATTAGTGATAAATTAACTAACATCCAAAATAATTTTTTGAATAAAACAAAAATTGAAAAACATAATGGATCAACCAAATCAAATCTATTTTTAATATCGCCGATTACTTAGTTTGATCTACTAAGTCTTGATTATATTAGTAAGGTGGATCTAAATCTAATAACTATGAAATAATGGTGTATTCTCTATCTCTATCTTTCCCAAATAAAGAATTGATTTTTTATCTTAAAGTTAAATAAAATAGAGATTAAAAATCATAACATATTAATTTTCTTTTATAAAATGATGTAATGACTGGAAATTATGTCGAAGATAGTGAATTATATATATAGTATGTGACTATAATTTGTCACAAGACTGTAATGAAGTTCTATTTTATTTTAATTTATTTTATTAGATTACATATTTTTAACATCTTTTTAAAAATTTTATTTTAATACAATTTTTTTATAAAATCAACATTGTTAATATTGAAATTTACTTTTTTTAGTCTTAAGATTCAAAATCTTAAATTTAAGATTTTTTAACGCCATATAAACATATCCAATTTTAAATGTAAAATATAATTATGTATTGGAGATGCCTTAAGAAGAGAAAAAAAAAGTATTTTTTTCACAAGAAAACAAAAATATTAATAAAATTTTGCTTCATTACTTTATAATTTATTAACTCTCTAAGGCAATCTAGAATTAAACATATTCCATCTTCTTATTAATCTTTGAAATAATATGGAAGTAACCATGTTTCATTTTCCGTCAAAAGAAAACCGTGTTTTATTTTATTTCTTAATCTAACCTGATTTGTCATGTCTCTTTGATTCACTAATTGAAAAGTAAAAAGAAGCATAATTTATGTCTCTGTCACTGTGTAATCCCAAAAGTTTCAAGATTTTTTTTTTTTATTCAGAAAGCTTCCAGATGTAACACTCATGCTCAATAACATGAACTGCAAATAAAGTGACTAAAGCAAATTCAATTTTGTTTGGATTTTTTTGTTTGTTGTTATTGAATAATAGACGGAGCTCGTCATACAGAACAAAAGATCAAAACTATTATATACACACACCCACAACTTGACAAAATAAACCATAATTGTTTACTAATCATTATACATGAAAAAAAATCTGTTAATATATCTATTTTTAAACGAATCTTCACATTTAAGAAATTAGTTTTTGGTTTTCAACTTTAAAATATCCAGGTACCACAAACAACAACTCTTTTTGTAATGATTCTGTATGTATTAATTAAACCTATACTCATAAGAAAAACATTAGTTGAAAGAAATATTTTATAATAACAATACTAAACTTTACATTACGAAAATATGTGATTTTCATCTCAAACTAATCCAATTTTAACACAAAGAATACAGGTATAGAAGTATATTATACATAATGATTAAACTCGTAAATGAAATTAGTGTATTTGAGATTGAATTAATTGTATTTCACGTGCAAAGCAGTGAGCAATTTTGGGGGGCTTTATAAGGCAAAAACTGGTTGCAAAAGAACACAACAACACAAGTGGTGTTTTCCCTTCATCGTCTTGTTCTTGAAGGTATTGAAGTTGTTTGTTATGTGTTTGCCCGAGGGAGAGAGAGACAGAGAGAGAGCCATGGCACTGGAAGCAGTGGTCTTTCCACAAACACAAGACCCTTTTGGTGGTTACGGATCAGTGAAGGACTTCTACAACTGCACCTTCTTGGCTGCTACTTCACCCAACTGGGGGGACTGTGAACACATCAACATCAACATCGACAAGGAAGAAGAACAAGGTTCCATCGCTACTTTTCTCGATAATAATAACAACCAACCAGAGAATTACCCTTATGGAGGAGATTGGACCAGCTCCTCCTCCTCTATCTTACCCCACTTCAATGAACAACTTCAAGAAACCACAGACCCCAGTAACAACACTCAGAACTTGGATACCTTAACCACTCGTCCCAAGAGGCGCAGAGCCAAAGGCAGAAAGAACAAGGAAGAAATTGAGAACCAAAGAATGACTCACATTGCTGTGGAGCGCAATAGAAGAAAGCAGATGAATGAGTATCTTTCTGTTCTTCGCTCTCTCATGCCAGACTCTTATATCCAAAGGGTACTTCACTTTATATTCTTCTTGCTTATTTGTTTCTTTCTTTGCCTTCTGCAAAAGTCTGAATTTTTCTTGTTTTGTCTACTTGTTTGTTTGTTTGGTCTTTGAAGGGTGATCAAGCTTCTATAATTGGAGGTGCTATTAACTTTGTGAAGGAGCTTGAGCAGAGGCTGCATTTTCTTGGTGCTCAGAAAGAAGGAGAGGGGAAATCTGATGCTGGTGGTGCAACAAACATGCCCTTTTCTGAGTTCTTCGCCTTTCCGCAGTATTCAACAAGTGGGGGTGGTGGCTCTGATAATTCTGCAACCATAGGTGAAGACGTGGGCGAAGTTAAGTCTGGCATTGCTGACATAGAAGTGACCATGGTGGAAAGCCATGCAAATCTCAAAATAAGATCCAAGAAGCGCCCCAAGCAGCTCTTGAAGTTGGTCTCTGGTTTGCATACTATGCGCCTCACAATCTTGCACCTAAATGTTACTACCACTGGTGAAGTTGTGCTCTACTCTCTAAGTGTTAAGGTTTGTCTTTGATGGTGCCTTAGACTTTAGATATTTTTAGTTAATTATTTTCTTCTGCAAAGTGAAAATGAGTTGAATTTTTTTTTGCAGGTAGAAGATGATTGCAAGTTGGGATCCGTTGATGATATAGCTGAAGCTGTGTACCAGACACTGGATAGGATTCAGCTAGAGGCAGTGTTGAATTAGGATCAGAGCTTGACCACCAAATTTGCCTTGCTCCACTTACCTTATTACTTCATGGTGGATCATTATCTCTTGCTGTTTTTCTCTTTCAAGATGTACCTAATTATTGCAACTTCTATTCACTTCACCCTTTTTTAATCTACTGATGGTGCCCTGATGTGGACTCCTTGGAGGAAGTTTTTTGGTTTATTCCTTCTTGTGTATGTCTTTGTAGCTCACGAACTTATTTTGATCTCTCTCTCTTTCTCTTTCCTCTCTTTTTCTCTCTGAGGTAGGGGTGGAGAAGGCTCTGTGGTGGTATATTGTTCTTGAGACATATTCTAGTGCTTGGTCAATTTTGCCCACCTTGCTTTGAAATTGGTGGCTCTTGTCTACCTCGACTATAAGCCAAAGCCAAAATGGTCAAGCTGAAATTGGGAGCATCTCAAAATAAAATTGAATGAAAATGAGAGCCAAAGATTGTTGGCAATTGTCACATATAATTAAATAGTCCCTATTGTTTTCTTTTGTTTGCTTGTCATAACTTAATAAATCTGTTCAAAGTTACCAAAAATACCAACTCAATACTCATCAATTCCTTGTATATGTCATCTGATACCAAAGCAACCATCACTTTAAACTGATTCTATGTTAACATAGGTTCTAATGATGATGGGACTGAAGCACTTGAATGGAAGTTTTGTTGTGTAAAAATTGATTAAAGGGAGATAGTAGTAAGTAATGAGAGTTGTGCATTATTTTCTGTTCCGGATTTGTAGCAAAAGGTGGTAACTGTCAAAGGAGACCCACCTACACCGTAGTCTGTACCAAGTAAGTACTAAGTAGAGTTGCATTGCAGGGGAAGGCTGCGGAGCACAGCTTCAAAAGGGGTAACCTTTCTCTGTGCATAGTGTTGCACGCAGAACAATAAATAAAGGGTCCATCCTTATCATCATGATCATCATCATCAAGATGGCTATACTGAATCCATGATGCATGTGTCTCAGTGAACGTGTATGTATTATATATCACGGATTCTTACTTCCCTTTCTGTGTCTATAATTATTTCATAACTTAGAAAAAAATGCAAATGATTAGCACAATGGAGCAAAATAATGGCCCCATGAGGCTGTACGATGTAGAATGCCGAATCCCTAGGTGAAATAATAGATAAAAAATGAAGGTGGGATCTCCAAGAGCAGAATGAAAAGAATAAAGTTACAGATGTAAAATTAACTACTGACAAAACCAAAGTCCTTTTTTGCGGTTAACTTGTTGAACGGAGGTGTGTGTTGTTGAGTGATTTGAGAGCAAATAGAGTAAATTGTCTAGGTGAAAAAGTTTCCCCTTCATTGATGATGCACTTTATTTTGTACACAAACTTTTTGTATGCATTGGAGGGTTGAGTTATCATGATGATTGCTGGAGTAGTAGTGAACTGTGTGACTTTTTAAGTAGTGGCCATTCAACAACCGTGATCTCATTATGTGATATTTTTCTCAAATTTAAAACCTTGTTCTGTTCCCTATTTGAGTGAAAATTTTCCTTCGGGTCAAATCCAAAACAGTAATAACATAGATTCATGGAATGCTTTCCAATTTTATAAGGATTTCCTCATTTACTTCGACTATCTTACCAGTAAGCATTTTGAATATGTTTTCCTTTTGAGAACTATCAGTACCACCAACCAACAAAGGTAGCCAAAAGTTCCCATTTTGCTGAGAAAGTTACAGAAAAGGGAATTCTGCAACTCCTAATTTCTTGTACAAAGAAATGTCCTCATCAAGAATCAAACCTTCTCTATTAGTCCACTCAATTTTTGCACCCTTTCCACAGCACAGGTAATTATTGTTACAAGGAAAACTAGTTAAAGCACTAGAAAATCCTCATATACATATATATATACTTAATGGTGTCCCCAGCTGCAACAAAATTGCAGCCAACTGCACAGTATAGCTATCAGTTCTCTATTAATTGATCAAGTATTATTTTCTCTCCTCGAAAGCTTTAAGTTAATAAAACTATATGTAAATATTCTCTAAAATAACGAGTATTCATCAATTTAGTTTTTAAGTTGATATATTTTATTAACGTTAAGGGACTGGTTTAAAGATTTTTCAGTATGTAAATGACTATGCTGCATAATTTTTAATATTTGAAAATTATTAATATTTTTTTTTTACTTTATCCTCTATTTGTGTTAGGTTGATGAAAAATGAGGGAAAAGAGGAAAAAAAAAAATAGATCTATACAAGTTATTTTGATTCTATTTATCATTTATATCTTGGTTAACTATTTTTTTTCTCTATTCTTCATTTCTCTGAAATCAAATATTTTCATCTCTATTCAATTTTTACATACTTTATCTTTGTATTTTATTTTATTTTACTTTTATTAATTCTATATCAAATGGACCATTAAATATTATTTAGAGAGAATAATAATTTAATGAGGAAACAGAACATTTATTAATTATTTTATATAATTTCACAGTACAACTTCCATTTCTTTTTATTTGAGGGGAGTTAAAAATATAACATAAACATAATTAATAATTTCATTAAGACTAAATTTAATTTTAGTTTCGTATCTTAACCTTTGGTAATTTATAGTACGTGTTATATTGGACATGCAAATATGTTAAATACTTCAAAAATATCATCTGCAATGATCTTATTTAACTCCACTAAAATTTATTTATAAATATAATACTTGTAATTATTTAAAAAAAACATCCATGGAGAAGATAATAATTAATATTATATTAAAGTTTTAAACAATCAAATAAGTAGATACAATATTTTTTTTTCTCTCTTAAAAACTGGATAACTGAAAGAAAGAGATGAAGCATTCATTAAATAAGTTAAAATTCACATGTGGAATAAAAAAACTCAACATGTAATCGATTTAATTAACCAAAATAAAATTATTAATGATTAAATATATTAGTATAGTAATTTAGAGTACATGGCAACACATTGAAATAAAGATTTGAATAGGATATATGTACTATCCGTACATGATCGTATTTTTACTTTGACTTTTAGCTTCATGTCCTTCATTTGCCCTCGGGATCTTATTCCTTTTTAATGAACCTACCTTTATTGCATTAAACTATTAGTCTAAAATTTATCTAGGTACTACATATAGGACTATTTTTAAAACCTAAGTCATCATCATTATGGTGATGGAATTTGCTAAGTTGTTATTATTTTTGGGTAAATTAGAGGGAATGTATGATATATATATATTTCAAAAAAGTTATCAAAATAAATATGTTTTGTTTCAAATCACAACTTTATCGTATAGAAATTATATAGAAATTGTGCTAGAAGAAAATCAAAGCAAAATTGGGAAACATGTGAATTTGAGGTACAAGTACTAAAAGATCTCCAAATAGATTGATGAACAATGACTCTAACTATTAAATTGAATGAATTATGATGTGAGAGAGGATTTTGGTTATTGTAGTTTATATTTATTGCCATTTATAATTCAACTAATTTGTTTATCATGTATACAAATTAGAGCATTTATCATGCTTATTCATTTTAATTTCATTATGTTCTAAATAAGATATTGATCTTCTTGTATAAATTCAAATGTTGTTTTCACTTAATCATCTAACAACAAGTTCAACTACAACTTTCATATATGAAATTAATGAATCAATTTCAAATAAATTAAAAAGAATCCAAGTATAAAAACATAGGTTATCATAATGTAAATTACCAATATTGAAGCATCTAAACTATACCATATAATATTTTAGATTCTTTATGTATAGTTAATTTATAAATAAATCAATAACTTCTTATATTTTTATAAATTAATATATGTTTAATGGAAAAATAAATTACATATTAAAATGAACATAGATTCAAATTAGGCACGTGTAATTAAAAAAAAAATTATATTTAATATTTAAAAAAGGTTTGTGATAGGTTAACTACAAATTTTGAATACAATTCGTATATTTAAAAACAAGTCAGTGTAAATTTGTGTTTTAAACAATGAGTTTGGTTATGTAAATAAAAATTAAAAAAACAAAAGTTATATTTTGAAAAACCACACAGTTTTATATATATATTTTTTTTCGAAACGCAACATTTATTTATTTTTTTAAAGTTGCTCATTTATATAATTATGAAAGTAAATTATCTTATTTCAATAAATTTTCCAATTAATCAGCAGTTACAATTTATAATTCACAGATACAAAACATAGTTATTGAACTGATTAAACCGTTCGTCTAGTTAAATTATGAGAAGAATGGTACTTCTATTAAATTATTTGTTGGCGAATTTTTTATACGCAATTAAAAAATTAAATGATTTTATCATTAGTTGCTAGGACATTGTACGGATATATATATCACATGTCATCTCAATGATAATTGAACTAATATGATTAAATGTCAAAATAGTACTTAGTATTTTCAAATGTTAAGTCCTACCAAAATTATAATAATGTTTCTGAAGGACTAATATTAAATTTTAATATATTTATAATAATTAAGAACATTGAGAAAGCTTGCCAAGGCTTATAAATTTCAATTTTTTATACATTGGTTAAATAGTTTGCGGTTTCTTTTATTCATTATAATTTACAATAGACTTTTCGTTATTTTGAAACAAATTTGACCCCACAAAATGTAAAATAAATCTCAATTATTGATGAATGAATCAATAGTTGATATTTTTTCGCTTGCATAATTATTATGCATTATATTGGTCATTTGTTTTCTTTTCTAATAACTGTTTACTTCTTTATTTAGAGTTTTTTTTTTTTTCCTTTAGAGGAACTTAATCCTCTCAAAAGATTAATAAGAAATATCACTCTATTTTTTATTAATTGCACTGGTAAAAAGATCCTATGGGATTATCTGATAATGTTTTGAAGAAAATGATATCCCAACATTTATAACAAGAGGAAGAAAATAATAACGGGAATATAAGTCTCATAAATAGAGAAGGTTTAAACATAGTGTTAAAAGAAATAATAAATCAGTCTCAATGAGAAATAATGTGTAATGCGGAGATAATTTCAATGTAATTTTTAATCTTGATCTAGTTGTTATTTATACATGATCAGACTACTATAATTGAAATTTGTTTTTACAGACACATATATACACCCTATAGACTTAAATAAAAAAATAATGTTTATAAGTAAATTTTAACCATATCATACTTATTTAATATTATTATTCTAAAAAAATTATATTTAAATTTATACTCTCTTTGCTCTGATTATGACATTGAAAATTCATAAATTGCGATTCTTTGTTTTATGAAATTAAAGTATTAGATGAATTTAATTAATATTAACACGCTTAATCAACATGAAATTAGATATGAATTAAAAATAAATAAATTATTTAGTTATAATATATTTTGTCTTTAAATGATATAATATTTCAAAGATTTTATAAAATAATGAATATTAGTTTGTAAAAATAATTTTATATAAATAATTTAATTTATCAATTTTATTATTTTGGCATCTACCACGCAATTGTACTGTTTAGTTCCTATTTCACTGTTTTGATCTATTGTATAAAGTTGTATTGTTTTGGTCAATGTCCCAACAATCAAAACGGTTAATTTTTATATTATAAAGATAAAAAAACAAAGGAAAATAAAAGATCAAAATGAAAAAAAAAAATGAGTATTGAGGAATTAATAGCCTAATAATAATACTCCTAATCAATTGTTGTTGAAGCTCCATGTAATATTTTATTAAATTCCAAACACCTTTGTTTTTGCCTTCTTGTCATAGACTCCAACACTCTCTTATGATTTCATTTTTTTTTATTAGCAAAAGGAAGAGGTTGAAGCAATAGTTTTGGTAGGTGCCACTTATACCAAGACATGAAGATTAGGTTAGGATTGCAGTTCCAAGAAATAAGCACATAAAAAGAGATTCAATGAGAATAATTTTGAATTGCAACACATAAGGTACAGTTGAATTTAATAAAGAAATAGTGTGCAAACCTTTCTTTGATGAAATAGTATAAACAAGCAAAGAAGACATAAGAGTGACAAATAACGATACAATCACTCCAAGAAAGTGAAAGAAATAGGAAATGTTATAGAAAGAAGACACTAATAATTGAAGGAAGAGAACCAAAGTGATAGAGAATATACCCCAATGTTGCTCTGCACGAGACATTGTTAAATAGCTTTTCAATTCTCCAACGTCATGATGGTTCCACTCTCAAACCAAGGAAAAAGTTATATATCCTTTGCATCTTATCTTTCAAAATTTTCTAAATGGAAGGAAATATGTGTAATTAGGTCTTTTTAGTAATACTGGTAGTGGTTGAATAAGTGGATCATTAGTATGTTCATTAATACAATATTAGTTAACGTGATATTCAATTTTTTTTTTAAATGATCTTGTATGTTTTATAGATGAGTTTGAATACTTTTGTGTAAATTTGAGAGAATAAATTTTGTGTAAATTTGAAAGAATAAATTTAATTGTTTAGATTAAAAAATAAATAACGAGAATTGAAAGAAAAATTTATTAATATTTGTGAGTACTATAATAAGTATGATTGATATTTTAATTTATTTTATTTATAAAATGTTAAGATTATAAATTTATCTTTTTAATTAAAAATAATTAAAGATTAAAATCAAATATGAAAAGAATCAATTTCTTGTCAAAAGTGCTATACAAACACTTTACCATCTACACTAAATTTTCATTATGTTTTACTATTAAACATTCATAATTATAAAAGAATTATAATTGATTAGTAAAAAACACAAATAATCGATTGTGTTAGTCGATTATCTCACATAATATATATGTATAATTAGATCATCCATATAATCAATTATGATTATGCTAATAAATTATCTTTGTCTAACATATGCATGCATAATCGATTGTCTATAATTAATTATGATAATTTTTGATCCAATCACCAGCCAACAAAAACCATCCACGTCTATCTTGCAACTTGATAACTTCATCACTCATATCACCGTAATAAACGTTACAAGTAAAAAGAAAAAAAAAAAAGATAAGGGCAAATTGATCATTTGACTTCTAAATAGGTGTAAATCCTCTTAGTTCATCTTTGCAATATGAGAAGTAGTAATCTAACAAATCATTGCTTCCTAATCTAAAAAAATCTTTCTTCATCTATTTATTATCTATAGTTATTTTTTAAACTAAACACGATATTAATAAGTATATTCTTAATATCATTTCTTAAAAAAAATAGATAACATTTGTTTATGTCCCAATCAACTTTTTATTATAATTTAATTTAAAATGCATTTTGTTTAAATATTGATTGAGACTATAAATAACTAGATAATAAATATTCTATTACTTTTTCACTCTAGAGTTTTTGGTTTATTTATTTATTTATTTAAGATGTGTTTGAAGAACTAACTTATAAGTTAGCTTATATTTGATAATAGTTAATAAACTTTTAATTTATAATTTCTTAGGTAATACACTAATTTATTAAATGAGAAGTGTTTGGTAGAATCAATTAATCAAGTAAATGATAAATGTAAAACAACATGAACATAACTACATATTTTTTATTTATAAAAATAATACTTATGTTTTCTAAATAAAAACATATTAGTACATAATTATAATTTAAGATTTTTGAAAAATATTAAAATCTTATTAAACGTTTTAGTATTTTTTATTTATTTTTAAGAATTGCGATTTTTTTATTTAGACTAATAATTTTATTTTAATGAATTAATCTAATGAAAATTAATCAAATAAGATCATGTAATGAATTCAATTTATAACTTTAAATATTTCTTAAATTAATTTACACAAATGATTACAGAGTAACCCAACAAAATTACAAGTAGTGGAATAATTACAATAAGTATCAATGTCTTTACAATTGTATTTCTATACTAAAAGTTTTGTCTATATAAAATTCAATAAACTTAAAACTCATAAGTTATTCTAAAGTATATTATAAAATACTCTTACAAAGGTTAGAGAGTTAATTTGACAGAACCAAACAAACAAAAATTCTTCCCAGAACCAAACAAAAATGATAAACCTTGAAAGTTTTTCTTCTTGATTTATAATCCAAAATATATTTTATTTTCTTTTTAAGAAATAATGTGAATTTATAATATGTAAAATTCTTACTTTATAGGTAAATTTGGTAAGAATAAATTAAATTTAAATTCAATAATTAATATATTGTGTAGTTTTAATGTCAGTTCATCCCAGAAGTAACTCAGGAAAAGGAAAAACAACTTCTTTAGTTAACTAAAAAGATGCAGTTTGCTTCATAGAATTTGAAATGATGTTAGAAAATATGGACAACATCTTCTAGCGTGCTATGTTTCGAATGAATATCCTAATATCTGGACACGGAAAGTGTTCATTACAAAAGGGAAAAATGATCTATGGCATTAGGAGTTAACAAATACCAGAACATATATTCTATATTAAGTAATTATGTGTAAGATACGTATTAAAATAATATTTTTTTATCTATAAAGCTTTATAATTTTCATTATTCTTGATTATGGAGTCAATATTAAACTTCCACCTTCCACTATATCTCATGACCCACTTGTACTATATAATCATTCCAATCTAACACCATTTGATAAAAAAAAAATACTTTGAATTTAAGTTTGGGTCTTTCATGTCAGATTAACTATGTCTGAATTTAGGCTTAACATGAGAAAAGAAAAAATAAAAATAAAAACTCGTGCAAGTTATTGATTTTAGCCCAATTTTAGAAGATTGAATCTAATCTTATATGTAATTGGTGCCCCCATTAATTTTTAAATTTATATTTGGTTTGAATACTTCTGAAATTTGTAATTGGTTTAAATTTTATATTAAATGCTGCTTAAGAGAGAAAAAGAGGGTTTAAATTTATTTAGTAGGTGGTGATAGTTACTTTCATTCACATTTAATAATAGTACGAGTAGTTTTTTTGAAGGGGTAAGGGGTAAAAAACACAAGACGGCGCACATAGTTTTTGTCGGAGAAACATTGAGGAACAAGGTTGATTGTGTGTGAGAGGAGGATTCTGATTCATAAGTGAAATTCATTTCATTACTCTCAGTTCAATATTGTTAATCTCTAACCTTGCGTTGTGTCACTGCATATGTCTGTGCCTTTAAAACCATTTTCGGTGCATCAATCCACTTTTTCTTTTCTTGTTCCCTCTGACTTTGCCAACACTTCATCTTTCTTCTCCAAGTACGCAACCTGTTTGATAAATTAACTCAACGGATTTTATTTCAGTTTAAGAGTGCTGCTTTTGGAATTTTAAAATTTTCTTCTTTCCCTCTGCGTGTCTCTTGGAAAGATTACACTTTTATACCGTTTTTTTCTAAAGCTGGATAATTTTGTGACAGGGAGTAGAATGTCGTGCGCCACCTTCAATGTTGCAGTTTCTTTGAATCTTCATGGATGCAATAAGAATGCAGTTTCTAAGTCACTTGGGTTCAGACACCACACAACTGGGAACAAGTTTTCTTCTCTCTTCTTCGAGACCTTGAATTTGAGCTCCACTGATCGTAGTTTTGTAGTGGATACACCCTCGCGAGCATTCCATAGTGTTTTCAAATGTGCTGCTCAGAATTCCGAACCATCGCCTTCAGTTGGCGTTGACACAGCGAACAATTCTCGTAAGCACTGCTGTCATTCTATCTACACATTCCCATCATTGTCTTGCAATATTAATGGTCACATTAACGTAACCGGTAGTTTTTCTCTGTGGTTCTGAAAATCATCGAAGAGACACTGTATTATGGAGTAAATTTCAAAGTTGTCGAGGATGGCCCTTTCTTGGTTAATACCGGTTGAAATTCTCATTGACATCCAAGTATAGGTCATGATAGCATATGTTTACCACATTTAATGCCTTAAGTCCCCAATTTTTGTTCCCCGTGAAGTGTAAACACTTGGTATATTAATGGAATAAGGGTTTCGGGTAATTGGTAGCTGCTGCCTCATAATAGGAACTAATGTCTTTATTGAACAGGTCAATGACTGATAAGTTTCCATTGATGACTTTTGTTTTTCACTTTTTGACATGATGTGGATTTCCAATTATATTAATTCTGTGCACATATAATGTGTACAAGCACATTCATGTTGCTGATAGTTTCTTGACAATTGCAGTTGATGTAATCTTTTGTTTTTGTTGAAGCTTCAGAGTGAAGAAGATTCAATGTCTTATATATCAGGATTTATTAACTTTATTACATTTACTGATATTTTTCTTTTTACTTTCAAATTTCCTTCTGCTTCCTTAAAAGAAGGAGTGACTGTTCTGGTTATTGGTGGAGGAGGACGTGAACACGCACTTTGCTATGCCTTGCAACGATCACCATCCTGTGATACAGTACTTTGTGCCCCAGGCAATGCTGGGATTGCTAGCTCCGGAAATGCTACTTGCATCTCAGACCTTGATGTTTCTGATGGAGCATCAGTGATCTCATTTTGCCAGAAAAGGGGAGTGGGACTTGTTGTTGTGGGACCTGAGGCTCCACTTGTTGCAGGTCTTACAAATGAGTTAGTTAAAGCCGGAATCCCAACATTTGGTCCATCTTCTGAGGCTGCTGCTTTGGAAGGTTCTAAGAATTTCATGAAGAATTTGTGTGACAAGTACAATATTCCAACCGCCAAGGTCTGTCTTATTTTGAATCTCATCAATCAGATACATATTTAATCCTAATTCTGCCGGAATGATATTTGTGCATGTTTCGTGTATTGTATCTTATTAGTAGCTTTTTTTTTTAAATTTCGTAACATACTAATTACTAATTAGTAAGCAGATTAATCAAAACTATATCGTGTTGGTTTCTGGATAATGAATTTTAGATAACCTGACTGGGTTTCCTTGATATTAAAATGAGTGTTGCCAATTTGGCTCTTGATTGTTCTATTAATCAATTCAGAATATATTAAGAAGTCATTTTTATAATACTAGTGAAGTTATCATGTGTATGCCTCCATTTTCCTTTGACCCTATTTATCTCAATTTCACTCTGAAGATTCTTTTTTTTTTTTTTTTTTTTTTTTTTTTTTTTATTGTTTTTTTTTTTTTTTTTTTTTTTATAGTTTTTATTAATTGTGGTTTACTAGTGCAGTATAAAACATTTACCGATCCATCTGCTGCAAAGCAATATATTCAAGAACAAGGAGCACCGATTGTTATTAAAGCAGATGGACTGGCTGCTGGAAAAGGAGTTACTGTTGCCATGACACTGGAAGAGGCATATAAAGCTGTTGATTCAATGCTGGTGCAGGGTGATTTTGGTTCTGCAGGTTGTCGTGTCATTGTTGAGGAATTTCTAGAAGGAGAGGAAGCATCATTTTTTGCATTGGTTGATGGAGAAAATGCAATTCCACTAGAATCTGCTCAAGATCATAAGCGAGTTGGTGATGGTGACACAGGGCCAAATACTGGTGGTATGGGTGCATATTCCCCGGCTCCTGTATTAACCAAGGAACTTCAATCTATTGTAATGGATTCTATTATCATCCCAACGGTAAAAGGAATGTCAGCGGAAGGTTCCAAGTTTGTTGGGGTCTTGTATGCTGGGCTTATGATTGAGAAGAAGTCTGGCATGCCTAAGTTAATTGAGTATAATGTCCGATTTGGTGATCCAGAGTGCCAGGTCAGTTAAGTCATAAGATGCTTATTAGAATGAATTTACTTTCTGATGTAAGTAGTTAACCCTTGAAATACGACAGGCTAGAAATCAGAAGGCATCACTGAAAATAACTGCTTTAGGAATTGAGCTCATGTCATGGCTAGATATATGCAGTTTTTAATTCAAAAGACTTGCAATTTTTTTATAATCCTTTTGTCGACTCGTTAATTTGAAAAAATGTGTCAAGGGATAGTGATGTAAGGGAAAGTGATGTCTAAATGTCTAAATTTCTTGCTATGATTGTCCTTGTTTTGGGAGGTCAATTATATTTGTTTACAAATTGAAAATTGACAAATTGGTGACCAACCCTTTCAAAGCTTTTTTAGTCATCTTTCTAGTTCCTTGATATCATACATCTCATTTATTGCAAGCACATGCGTGCACACTCACAATCATCGGTTTATTTCCGAAGTACTAAGTGTACAATCTATGTTAACAACATATAATCACATTTGCACTGTTTTATGTCAGTAACATGGAAGCTATGCTAACGGATAATGTGCATAATTTTTCCTTCTGAAATTTTCAACAGGTCTTAATGGTTCGGTTGGAGTCTGATTTGGTACAAGTTCTGCTTGCAGCATGCAGAGGAGAGTTGAATGGGGTATCACTGAAGTGGTCTCCTGGGTCTGCCATGGTTGTGGTAATGGCAAGTAACGGATATCCTGGATCATACCAGAAGGGAACAGTGATTGAAAACCTGGAAGAGGCTGAGGCTGTTGCTCCAGGTATCAAGATATTTCATGCAGGAACCGCATTTGACTCTGAAGGAAGGTTTATTGCAACTGGGGGACGTGTTCTTGGGGTTACTGCCAAGGGTAATGATCTTGAAGAGGCTCGTGATCGAGCTTATCGAGCTGTTGAGAATGTTAACTGGCCTGGAGGCTTCTACCGTCGGGATATTGGCTGGAGAGCACTACCTCAGAAACAATATGCTAGAAAGGAATAAATTACTGAGACTGAGAACATTAGTAATACATATTGGTCAACTCTCAATACTGGTAAATCGGTTTACAAGCAGTATGTAAGAGGGGATTTCTACAGTAGATGATCTTGTCATTTTTACTTTTCAGGTGTAACAACATCATGAGCCATGGTGGGGAACCTGGTGAGAAACTATTCATCCTCCCCATCTCTTAAAATTGGTTTCAATAAAAGAAGTTAACTTATATATTAAAATGGGGTCCTCAAGACATTTTTAAGGTTCAAACTTGAATGCTGAGCTAAAACTTGTTTACTATCATCCTTTCAGTGTATTTCCATTGATTCTTTAATTGAGGGTTCCGTAGTTCATATGTTTACAATGAGGCTATTAAAAAAGTAGCGGCTGATGTCAACGCCTGTCAATGTCCCCTGTCAATTTGCTCATCACATCAGTGAACAGAGCCAATACTGCTAATTTTTTATAGACATGTGAACATCTTCAAAGGATTAAAGACAAAGAAACGACCTTTATTTACGCTTGGAACATTGCAAAGTTTAACAATAAAATATGCTAGATAAATATAATCTTGTGCAGTTGGTGCTATATAATCATAATCACTATATACATAACTCTTTTAACAAAAAAAGAGTAACAACTAAAACAAGAAATCGCTTAACACAGTTCAAGGAATCATTGAGCATAAGGACCATCATCCAAGACTCACAACGGAGTGAAGAAGGACTTGGCTGTTTATATAAAATTTTATATTAAAAGTTCTTTGTGAACTTCATGATTTTTTTTTTTTCAAAAAATCATTACAACAAAATCTTACAATATATGATACATCTCTTGATCACACTCAACTCCGATTACGCCATTTAATTTACGGCAATTTAGAGAGAAAATGTATCAAGCATGCAATGCATATAAGGTAACATTTGTGCACCACATTATTGAAGGAAAAAAGTGAAGAGAAGCAGCTAAGTTGTTTTGTGTTTCAAAAAATCTCCGCTGCTTCGCCAGGAACACATGGCTCAAAACCCCTTCCACCAAACACAGGCCTCATAAACTTGTCATCAAATTTTCTCCAAAAGTAGTGAACAGTTTTGCTTGGATGGCTGAATAACATACTTATCCTACTTTGCCTTTGAAATGGCTGATTGTTGCTTTGGTTAATGGGACCATTGTTTTCAAACAATAGTAATCTCAAATCTTCCACGTTATCAGTAGAATCAAAACTGGTTGGTTTTGGATGCCTTGGTTGCACAGCCTCTATCAGCGGCTTAGTAATGGAGCCAAATACCTGTTTACATTTTTTGTTTGTTTGCAATGAAAGCAACCACATTAGTACTTTTTCTGATCTTGATGCATGTCATATTATTTATATGACATAATTGCACATTTTACTGTTGAATTGCAATCATTTCCTGAATTTTATCATTATCATATTCTATAATTGTTTACTGTATATTAAATGTGTAATAACCGGTTGATGTGTTTCTAAAAGAATCTAAAATAAATCAATAATGTCATTATGAAAAAATTAGAAACTAAATAACATTGTTTATTGAAAATTGTAACAAAACAAAGTCATTTTTTTTAAACTTCTTTTTGAGGTCCATTAGCGCGCTGTTATATATTTAACTGATCAGAAAAATGTATAAAACCTACAATTTATGATAGTAAAATCCTTGAGAAATGAGTAATAAAATTCACAAAATAGTAATTGAAGGATATTAAGACTGTTTATATCTATAGAAGATGAAACCCACCACAGTGCTGAACAAGACCACAATTATAGAAGAAGTGATCATTAATGCAGAGTCTTCAGTTGATGATGTACTCTTGGCTTCTGCAAACTACATTTCAAAGCATCACGGATGATTTAGTCTCCTGGATTTAGTGAAACTTTTTTGTTTTTAGATTTTGGTAACTGCTACTAGATATGTCAAGTTACTACTTTGAAATAGCATCAACTATGTCTAGATGCACAACATGTCATTAGAAAAACTACTTTTAAAATTTATAAGAATTAAAGCAAAAATAATGAAAGACAGAAACCAAGATTTGCATGGACTAACATAAACACATAAAACCTTATATCATGCACTTGCCTGGTTATAAGATAGGGCAATAGTCACTGCACCTCTCATCAGGCCAGCCCACCATATGATAAACTAGCATTTTGAATAGTTTAGCAGAAATTCAGTGAGGTCAACTGAAAAGTCAATGGTTGAAGAATTATAAGTCCACAATTATCACCTGTGAACGAAATTTAATTTTGGTACTCTCTTTTGTATTCAGGCGATTCTTAATATATGCAATAGGGAACACAAAAGCTGCTCTTCCAATCAACACTAATGCAAACAAGGTTGAACTCACAGCAACTGAAATTCCTGTACTGCTCCAACTACATGGTAATGTGTTAAGAAAATGGCAAATGAAAAAAGTAGAACATTATGTGTTCCTTGATGAAAAAAATATTGTTGCATAAAATCAAGGGAGAAATACCATAGAGATCTCAAACATAATGAGACATGAACCAAAGTTACACAAAGAATTGACTCCGTCTTCAACTTAAAACTTTAAAGTATTAGGTTTGTAGGTCTTTTTTCTTATATGTTATTCAATTTTCTCATTTTTCAATGTGAAATTTAAACTTACACTTGAATACCTAAAACTATACAGTGCAACACAGAGACTTTTCTGGTTACCTGACTTTGCTGGATTTCCATTTGTCAATGTCTAGAGCATCCATGCCAACACATATAAATATAAAGGTTTCAGCAATGAATGAGAGGGTTGCAAAGGCGTGCCTGAAATAGTGAAAGTATTTTTCAACTTTAGATTCTAACTTGTTTCATTTTCATTTGTTTGATTAAAAATTTATTTATTTTACCTGCTTCCATGGTCAACTTTCTTTGAAAAAGAAGGGTCAAAACAAAGTTTTAGATTGCTCAATACACTCAAGGAAGACAGGAGAAAATAATGGTTCAGTAGAATGAAATGGTTTTCGTAAATCTCATAACGCTGTGATTATTATTGCATTTCTCAGGATTTGACTAACATTAATGTATGTTAATCTTTCCCTTTTAAAAGAGTTTAAAGATCATGTCCTTACTTGGTTGTTGTCCTTGAGCTTAATGTAACATTGTGCCAAGTGTAGTGTGACATAACAATGCCACAGAAGAAAATAGTCAATATCCCACTGAGATTCAAAAGCTGCAGAAGCCACACATGTGTATATATATACATATATATGGAATTTCTAAAGTGAAATAACTGCATTTATAATACACTTTACTAGTGAGCATTTTTTTTTCCATTCTGCAGAAAATTTATAACCCTCATATAGTAGAAACCTCTATTGATACTAATTTGTTCCACTGGTTTTACCCTGTCTGTCATAATTTAATTCTTTTCAGTCACTTCCCAAGGAATATTGCCCTAAATAGCTGGAAGGGTTGGAACTTGGAAAAACTATGTTAAGTATTTGAATGACACATGTTGTTCTTGACACTGTATTTGGTGCTGATAAGTGGTAACAAATTAATGGGGATGTGATGAAAACTATATATAGTTTTGGTATGACCCTCATTTTTAATTTTATCTTGATGCACAAGTTTTCAATTTACTCTCGGTATGTATAAATGTTTGATCTTTACTATTTTTTTATTGTTATAATCTTTTTTTATAACTTTTGGGTACATGGATCAATTGATATCTAGATCTTTTTTAGATTAATCAATAGTCTTCAGTCTAAGTATTAAGTATATAACTGTTAAATACTTGCTTTTTTTGTCCTCGTCTATACTAATCCTACTAGGTCCAAGCAAAATTAGCTGTGAATTTTTTTAATATTTTATATCATATTAAAACTGATTTCTCTAAATAGTTGAAAAAAAATTAAGTGTTGGCGTCTAAAATGTAGTTAAACAGTTTACATATGTATATGTACGTGAAACGTCGTAGGACGGTCTTGATTATTGTAAGAACGTTGTATTGGGACAAGAAGCGTTAGGTATGAGTTTGTATTACTATTTGATGGAAGGACGCGTTCTATTTTATTTTATTCATTTTCTACTATTAAAAAAAAAAAAAAAAAAAAAAAAATATATATATATATAGGTCACAAGCCATTACAAACTCTACATTAACCTAAAAATTTAAAACATTTAATTTTAAAGGTTTTTATGATATATATTTAAGTTTTTTTGTCTTATTACCTAACCTAACCCAAGAGTCCTTACTTATACTTGCACTTTAAGCTTTAGTGCTCTCTGGCTTGACGAAAGTTGTCTCTTTTGGGACCAATTTATATAACAAAACAATTTTCACTCTCTAGAATCAAACTGTGTCAACATATTTATTTCCAATTTCGCCGTGTTGTAACAAGTTGACAACAAATTATGACGATGACTTAAGGATAATTATATAAATAGTCAAAAATTGATTTTTTCTTTAAAATTAGTTATACAAGGATCAAATTCAAGTATCTTTTAGTGTTTCTTTTATATTAGTGTAATTTTGTGAGTTTTTTTTACCGAAATGAACAGATTTTCAAAAAATTATCAATTCACGAAAGTCATGCATAAAACTTTATTATAAAGATATTATGTATGCGTGACACAATTTTGGTTTGATCAAAATAAAATTGTGTCATGCATATGACTTTTTATAATGAGATTGTCCCATACTGACACACTTATCTATTTATATAATAAGTTTCAATAATAATTGGACAGAATTGCACCACTGACTTTCCTAAAAGAATCTATATTTTAACATAAAGATTGAAGAAGAAAGTAAATAAAATAAAATATGCATTTTGTAAATGGTGGTTTTGTACCTCAGCGATCATATATGACAAATATGCCAGCAACATCATAAGTGCAAGTTCACGATCAGTAGAATGCCTGCAAATGAAAGGCACTATGTGAGGCAGATCTCACAAAGCCACCAATTAAACATAGTACAAGTCATATTTGTTAATCTATTATATCATTCTATAGTTTAAGCTTTCAAATACATTCCTATAATTCAAAACTTTAGTAACTGGGTTATCATAAAAGTTTGTAATTGGGCTCTATTATAAATTACAAACTTTTTAAACTAAAGGAAGCTATTTGAAAGATTAATTAGTAAACTAGAGGGAAGGAAACCATACCTTCCTAGGTAGAGCGTTTTCATAATATAAGCACTAAAAAGGCCAACCTGAAAAAGTCATCATCTATAGCAAGTCAGAATAAATCTGCTTCACCACTCTCAATAATTTGTAATTTAAAATTGGACGAAACATGAATACCATTTTTTTTAGGTATAGTTGGGGTTATTCTCCTATCAGAATAAATATGTATTACTGAGGTGAAACTTCAATTTTGTTTGAAAAACAATAGTAGCTCTCCTAAGTAACTGTATCTATTTTGTTTGCTCTTAAACGTGGCAGTTGAATCATGTCTATGTAATGCTTTCATGGAGCAAATGTTTCTTCAGACTGTTTATTGTTAATACACATAATGAGACAGGTGACTACAGAAAGAGAAAATACAATATGGCATAGTTTTGCCTCCCTGAAGTCTGTTCTAAAGAGTCTTTTCAAGTTAAACTTACTACTATGCCAAGGGCAGTACTAGTGCAGAAGAGGTAAAGGAAGGTCCCCAACAATTTCAAGAATGTCATAGAATTGCTGCTGCTGAAGTCAAGGGATTGGACTGAATTGAAAAGCACAATAGACGTGGCATCATTTACTACTCCTTCCCCAAATACAATGCTGTAAAGCAAGGGTGTTTCATCTTGATTGAGAACCTTCACCACAAAAATGGAAAAAGGCATTTAAATGATAATATATGAAGATTTTAATTTCGATATCTGTCACTGTAAATAAAAAAGCAGGGTATGTATGATTTTTAATGTAGTTATTGTCAAATAGCCTAAACTTTATGTTTACTTGTGATTAAATAGTAGTAAAAACCTTTTACAGTGTAAACTATTTTCTTTTATATAAATTGTACCTCCACCAATGTTAGAATATACCTGCAATGTACAAACTGAGTCCGTTGCTGACAATATGGCACCGATGGCTTCACATGCACGGTGCACAAACAGTCATCAGAATATAAGGAAAAGTGCTGATTAGATCAAGGGATAGTGAGTGAGATTTTTCTAAACCAAAAACTATTTCTCACCTAGATAATCTTTTATGCCAAGGTTAGCTATTCCAATCCACTGAATGAGCATAAGGGCACCTAGAGAAGTTGCAGAAGAAATTATAGAGTCTTTTAATGTGTTCATTCCGCATAGATTGTGTAATTGACAATGAAAGCAATGCCACTGTTTATCATTGGTATTCAACATAAGGCTCAGTACGTCAGAAATTAAACGATTTGAAACTGAAAAAGGTTACCAGATAAAGGAGATCTTACCAGCAGATATCAGACAGAATGAAATAACTGTTCCAATGACTCCAAAGAGCAGTATAATGGTGAAATTCTTGAAGAACTGTTTCTTCTTGACTTGGAAACTAACATGCCATTTGAAATCATACAAAAAACCAAATATATAATAAATAAAATTAATAGACAGATAGAGAAACAGGACAATAACAAAGAAAACAAGAATAAAGAGAGATGATAGAAACACAAGATCAAACACATATTGAGATCAGAACCTTATTTGTAGAGTGGTAAACATCTATATATAGACTTGAGTGTAACAGAAGATCGGAACAATGGTTAAGACGCTAGATGCATTACATCATCGTATAAACAAGAGTAGAGGATCTAGCTAGAAGGCTACTAGACGTGTAGTGTCCATTAGACGCATCCAATTACCAAACGCTCTCATGTTCATAGATGCACTCAAACACTACTAGACCACCATTCCCTTCTTAACACTTTTACTATTGTCTAACCAGACAAACCAGTAGAAGATCTCCTGAGCTCTTCATAAGACAATCATGATTTTATAATCAGTTATCGCAACAACTGATAAGCATACTAACCCGGCATTGAAAATGATTGGGGGAAGCAAGTAAAGAAAGAACAAGTCTTCACTGAATATTAAGATCTTGGCACTTTGAAAGTTAGTAACAAACAAAACCACCGTTCCAGCACACAGCCCCTGCAAGTTTTTTAAGCAAGCCAAGCAAAATGTACCATAGTATATTAATATTGAAACTCTAGAAGCACTATTGCATGTACCTACGTGGAGAGAAGAAGAATGAGTTGAGTGTGTAGTGTTGTGTACCAGAAGGAGGGCAATGATGGATTCATTAGCCCACCGATTCTCTTCCAGAAGATGGCCAATGATGACACAAGTGCCTAGGAGAGTGAAGAATACACAGAGTGCCACAATGGTGCTTGTGCTGAGATAGGGAGTTGAAAGATGGAGTGGTGGCAGTAACAAAGCCATTGCGAGCATTCAGGTTAAGCTCTTAATAAGTTTGTTATCCTTTCTGACAGTGGTGATGATCACTGAGGTGAGTTATATATAAGTTTAGTTTGCGTGGTTTGATTCTATACACGATATAAATATGAAACACGTTTGAGAGTTTTGACAAGTGATATATATTTTAGCACATATTGGCCGGTAACGTTGAGAAGTGACAACAAACTGCAAGTCATATTTTCTCTCTTTTTTTAACTATTTTTCTGAATATTGAGAGAAACCTAACATTCATGCACTAAACTGACTTGCTGTTTGTATTTCCTTTTCCCATTTCATATTGTTTGCTAATCTAGTTCTTTTCCCTAATTATGCCATGTAATGACGTTTGTTGAAAGTGATCATAAATAAGTATGTTTTCCGTGCAGGTTATTCTTTGAGTCCATTATCAGAACAGAACCAACAAAAACAATTTTGATAACTTTTTCTCATCTCCACAATGAGTCCAGTGATTGATTTTGGATAAAATTAATTGAACCTCCAGAAGTCAAATTATGTTTAACACCTCCAAAGGAAGTTTGGTTCTCAAAACACACTATTTTATACTAACTAAATACACAATTTAGATAGCTGTGTATCTTAAAAGTACTTGTCTGCATGGTATCATATTTGTTTTGAGTCGCATCTGTTCTTTCTAAATCTTGGTGCTATGCTAAATGGAACAAATTACCTGTCTCAGAAGGCTATCCCATTTCCTGTACCTTCCAATCATACTTTCACACGACATTATTGAATCCAAGTTACTTGAAATCATTTTAACGGAACAATAACACAATCTTACAAAATTTGGAATTTGTCCCTGGTTCTCCTTGTAACACCAACCCAATTCCAATTCATCTATTCCAAACCTCAGGAACTAAAAAAATGTATTTTATCTCATCAAATGGTACTAATAAAAATTCAGCAATCAGTAAAAGCATTTGCTTTATAACATTCAAAAGAATGTTAATTTGATGTCGAATGCGTTATTGACTTCTTTTCATCTTTGACTGGCAGCTGAAAGCGCCCAAGATGTTAAGGTTTATGCAGTCATGCAGGCGACAAGTAGAGAACTGGTTCAAAACAGAAAGACAAAAATAAAATTATTATGGAATAGAAGCTAGAATGAGTCGTTTGACAATAATTCATTGATTAGACATTTGTCAAATCAATGGCCTACATCACCAGTTGTGACTTAAAATAGCATATAATAAATATTACACTAGATTAAAATATTAAAAACCATACCACTTAAGTGTTGAAATTATGAGTAACATACTCAGCTAAAAAAAATTCAGTACATGACTACAAAATTTTTAATGATATTGCAGCAGAACGAAGCTTTACACCATCGCTGTCCCACTTCGATTGTGGTGCAGTTGCTCCAGCAATAAAAGCCTACAGAATATAAGGATCAGGTATCTTACTTTTCTGTAATTTATGTTGGCGAAAATATAAAGTGATTGATGTGTATCACCACAGAAAGAAATGAGAATTGAGGGTGGACAGTTTCATCCTCTTAATGTTCTAAATTTATAACTAAATATAGTAATTTTTATTTTTTACACTTTTTAAATTTATTTATTGATCTTGTTGTCAAGTGCTAAACATATTATATATTGATATAAAAATATGCAGATTGATATATTTCATGATATTAACAATTATTATTATTAAAGAAACTATCCCACTGGTCCAGGGTCTTGCTTCCGACTCTAGGCTAATTATATCAGTAAATGGATGAAGCAACAAACCTTTCCACTGCTGACACCTGTCATCATTGCTACGTGCTGATCATCTTTACCAAATTCATAGAAATAGTAAGTCCTGGAATTGTAAAAGCCAATATTGCATTGGAATTTGATGCAATAGAAACACTATAATGGAGACACATTAATAGGGTTGGTTCCAGTTGAAATAACAATGGCTTAAAAAATTTCTTCACACCCAGAATTCTCTACACTGGCATTTTTAGTATTCAATCAAACATTGGGGGAAAGGGTATGAATGCTGTTTACTTTTAGCTATTCTGTTCTTAAGACAACCTCTGCTTTCTATTTAGTAAGAATTAAAAAGAAAAAAAACTAACTTGTGTATTTGTCCTAAAAAGGAGAAAAGTTTTGGTCTATATAGTTTCAGTGAGTTGAAAATGAACTTACGTATAAGCCTCGTCTTCCTTTATTTTTATTGATCTTGCAGAGTAAAGTTTGGACCCTCCTGCATGCACATCATGGGAAGAATGAAGTACTAAAACCAAGAACTATGAGTAAACAGAAAGAGCAACGAAGCATGCCATATAATTTGAATAACTAAATGTTGGATATAGCAATCTACAACTTAAAGGTAACCTTGATAAAATTAACTTCTTTCTGAACCTACAGAAACATGCAGGCGTTTAAACAAATTGTACCTGGAACAAATATTTTTGCTGCTTCCTTCAGGGAACCTAAATCAGATATATTCTGAGCCTGCTCTAATCAGAGAAGAATACGTAAGTTCCTTGAGGAGTTCTCATCAAGAATAGCAAACAGGACGAGATATAATCTCAGTTACAGTGGCTTGTCATAACATAGGCACAAAAACTTGATGGCTGATATGCAATACAGTTCTCTAGGACAAACACATTAAGGGGAGCTTCTGATAATTGAAATCATGATGACAAAGTAAAGTGATAATGAATTATAAGGATTAGATCACTTTCTCCATCCTATTTGCAATTATCATCTGGAGCAAAAAAGTTCCTACTTCTAGTGCAAGTTCATGTTTCTGATGTACAAATAGCAAATGCCTGGCTTTTCTTTTACTAATTACTCAACCAAGGTGAATTTTGTCTTACTGATATAATTTACGCTACAAGTGTGCCTGTGCATAACAAAATGTCATTGACAGCCTGATTACCTGCAAGAAGGTGATTTTAAGTTGATTGGTTGGACGAGTAACAACACTTAGAATCTCAGATCTGTTTCAATCGTAGAGAACATGCTCATGTTACTCAAATGCATTGCAAGAAAATGTGGAATTGTTGGGAATTCAATATAAAATTACCCATCGGAAGATGAAAACCGTGCTGAAAATGTTTTTGCTTTTGCTTTGTCCCCATAAAGAGACTCTCCAGCATTGAAATCCTACAAGTAAATGAAATAATCTCTCACTCAATCAACTAAATTTCACGAAGTTTCAAAACCTTCAAAGATATTGTTGCTAACTTGCAAGTTCTGAAAATGAATATTATTGTGCTGCATTACACTGATCAATCAGCTATATATAGTTGTACAATTTCAATTCAACTGATAAGACTAACTAATTCAACCATAAAAATGAGTTAACTAACTATTACATCAAACTCCAACTAACTGAAAACTGGATTCAGCTGAGTTAAACAAACCTCTCATAACTAAAAGCTGCAGACACCTTCAAGTTTCTATTTACACATTTCACAATCATTTTTCAATTGCAAATTTCTATATTACAATATACTAAGTTGAACAAGGAAAAAAATTGACTAATAAAGAACTAATTTGCTTTTCAGTAATTCAGGAAATTATAGTTAAAAATTGAGAGAGAAAAATAGTTAAGAGTGCACCTCAGGTTCCATGATATCCTTAAACTCTGGCGGGACCCGAATGGAAAACCCATCACCGTAGAACTGAAACCAAGATGCCGTGTTTTCAATGCCAGAAAGAAGCGATTTTGGCGGCGACGCTTGAGGTGACGATTGCGCAACTGAGACTTGAGGAGTTAGGCCAATGCCAATGCTGACAAGAGAAGTTTGAAGGATAAGGTTCCGTTTGGAAGTGAGGTTCTTGGCCTCACAAATTATGGGTTTTGAGGTGAAAGAGAAGAAGGGTTTGGTGTTGTTGGTGATGCAGAGATTGGATAAAAGAATGGCCATGAAAGAAAGTGCATGGAGACAGTTATCATTAGTTTCAGCCAAAATAAATGATTTTGAAATTTACCCAATTCAGAGGCACATGAATCATTGTAATAAGTAAGCTTTTTTTCTAAAAAACATTATCCTCACAGAGGGAACAATCATGATCAGACAAAAGTTACCGCTTAACCTTAAACACTGTTTCAAGAAAACATTATAATAGGTAACAATTGCTGAAAATTCAGAACTCAAAATAACTAGTTAATCAGAGGAAACCCACGTTAATTTATTTAGTTTAGTAAACTTTATTTATGAATCAGGGAAAATAATATATAAAATGAACCTTTGTAGTTCTGTGGACCAAAAAATCCACATGGCTAATAGACGTTATCCACTTTCAAACACTGCCAACCAATCGAGACCACCCGAAATCTGAACCAAATCAGAGGACAAGGAATGATGTGGAAGAGAAGGAGCCTTCTGCAATTGAATTCTTGCTGATCCTCAACATGGGAACCGTTTTTCCTCCAAACTCTCTCTCTCCAGTTCTCAACATTAAACCTTCATCCTCAAGAATCCTCTTGGCTCCATCTACCCAACCCAAGTCAAATTCTCTCTTTTGCTCCAAACCCATTGTTTCCAGCCTCAGAAAGAACCAAACTTCATCTCCCAAACCTTCATGGACAACCTGGTTGTCTCATGCTCAACAGGGCCTAGCAGCTTTGGCTATCTCCTTGGCCCTCAACTTTAGCCCAGTTTTGTTCAGTGACAATGCACTGGCATCTGAGTTTGATGTGCTTAGCGAGGGTCCACCCCAAGAGTCTTATGTGGTTGATGATGCAGGAGTGCTTAGTAGGGTGACCAGGTCTGATTTGAAGCAGTTATTGTCTGATTTAGAATCAAGGAAGAACTTTCACATCAATTTTATCACTGTTAGAAAACTCACGGTTAGTTACACAATATGTGGTTAAATAATTAAACTGTCCTGCTTATTTCCGCATGATGTTCTGTGAAGAAGCATTTAGCTTCTTGTGCAGCTTTTCTATGTTCTTTGCCATGCAACTAGATGGAGCATGAAAGGATCAAAGAAAATGCTAAATGAAATGTTTTGATTTATGAATGTGGTTAATTGCAGAGCAAAGCTGATGCATTTGAGTATGCCGACCAAGTCCTGGAGCGATGGTATCCTTCTGTAGAAGAAGGCAACAACAAGGGTATTGTGGTTCTTGTCACCAGTCAGAAAGAAGGAGCAGTCACTGGTGGTCCAGCTTTTGTCCAAGCTGTGGGAGAAAAAATCCTTGATGCCACTGTCTCAGAGAACCTTCCAGGTATTTGCAAGTTTGTAATATTATTTACAAGAGTTTAATTGTCATACACAGATTTTTATAGTATCAAACAATTTGAAAAGTAAGACTAAGACGTTTTAGAGATTTAAGGAGTGAATACTATGATAAGTAATGAGCTGGAGACCAAACTTAAGGTGTTTAGGACAGACAATGAATTGGAGTTTGATTTAAGGGGAGTTTAATGAGTTTGTAGGATAGAAGGTATAAAGAGGTATAAGATGATTATATGTACGTCACAATAAAATGGGCTGGCTGAGAGGATGAACAAAAACATTTTGGAAAGGGTGAGATATATGTTGCTAAATGAACAAAAAATTTTAGAGGGTGAGATGTATGCTGCTAGGAGCTGGATTACCCAAGTCCTTTTACGGAGAAGCTGCAAACACGGTCATATTGATAAATACGAGTTCATCCTTTGCTCTAAATTACAAGACTCCTGTGGAAGTATGAATGAAAGACCTATGAGAATTTGAGAATGTTTCATGCCTTAACATGCAATGTCAAGAAGGACAAACTAGAAACACGAGCTAAGAGGTGTATCTTCATTGGATACATAGAAGGTGTGAAAGGGTATAAGCTGTGGAGGTTAGAGCCTAGAGAGGTTAAATTCTTTATCAGCAAGGACGTCACATTTGGTGAGACTCAAATAGTTATAATGTGCAGAAATCCAGAGAAAGGGAAGGAGACAGTCCACGTTGAGGTGGAGCCTTTTGATGATGGATCAAACCATCTAGAGGTGTCAGAGGATGAGGCATCAAACAATGTAAACCAACCTTGTACCTCTTACTCAAAAGGCCCATGCGTGCACAAATTCACTCTAGCTATCAACTTATGCGTGACAGGGAGAGGATGATGATCAAACAGGGAGAGGATGATGATCAAACCTACACAGAGGTTTTGATATGTTGACCTTATTAGTTATGTGTTGACAACAACTGGAGAGATAGAAGGTTCAGAGCCTATAAGCTTCTAAGAGGCTATAGAAGGTGTAGAACATCAACAATGGCAGGTTGCCATGGAGGAGGGGATTGAATGTCTGAGGAAGAATCACATAAGGACGCTTGTTGATCTTTCAAGAAACCAAAAGATGGTAGGAGGCAAGTGAGTGTTCAAGAAGAAATGAATACCAAGTGTGGAGAAACAAAAGTTCAAGGCTAAACTGGTCTCAAAAGATTTTACACAAGTGAAGTGTAGATTACAATAAGATCTTCTCACTTGTAGTAAAACACTATTCAATATAATTTGGTGTTGGAACAATTAGACGTTAAGACAACTTTTCTGCATGGAATCTTGGAGAAGACCATCTACATGCAGCGGTATGGGGAGTTTGTTGAAGAGGAGGGAAAGGTGTGTTTCTTGAAGAAATCATTGTATGGCTTGAAATAGAGTCTGTAGAAGTAGTTCAAGAGATTTGATAATTTCCTAAGGCAGCCGAGATTCTAGAGGAGAAGTTATGATAATTGTGTCTACATCCTCAAAAGAGAAGGTATGTGTTGTTTTTGCACTTATATGTAGCAATATCCTTATAGTCAACCAATATAAAAAGAATTGAAAGAGCTTAAAGAAAAATTAAGCTTGAGTTTGAAATGAAATATCTTGATTCCCATGAGGCGAATATTAGAGATGGACATACAGAGAGATCAGACTATGTCTATCTCAACATGGATACTTGCAAAAGGCAGTTGAGAAGTTTTGGATGCATGAATTTAAACTTGTGGGAACACCTTTAGGACATGACACAAACTTCTCAATTACCCAAGCTCCTAGTACAGAGAAAGGTAGAAGGGAGATAAAGACTACTCCATATGCTAATGGAGTAGGGAGCATCATGTATAAGATCGTCTGTATCAGACCAGATCTGACACATGTTCCAGGTTTATGGCAAATCCTAGACATTCTCATTGGGAGGCTTTGAAGTGAGGGTTGAGATGTCTAAATGGAAGGATATCGTCTGATATAATGTATAAATGGTCTACCATGACAGAGCTACTATACAGGGATTTGTAAATGTTGATTATGCATAAAATGTTAATACCAAGTAGTCACTTTTTGCGTATGTTTTTACATTGCTTGGAGCTGCAATTTGCTAGAAATTCAATTTACAATCAACGGTTGTTTTATCTACTACCCAAGCAGAGTATGTCGTACTCACAAGGGGATAAAGAAGGCATTGTGGTTGAAGGGGATGATTGGAGATTCAAGTATTGTGCAAGACTATCTGACTATTCATTGTGATAGTCAAAGTGTTATACATCTAGTTGATCATTAGATCTATCACGAGAGGACGAAACACGACGTTAGACTACACTTTGTGAGAGAAGTTGTTGAGCTGAGGAGATTAGAATTGAGAAGATAGCTTTGGAGGAAAATCTGGCATATGTGTTTACGAAATTCTTACAAAGATTGATGTTCAAACAGTGCTTGAAGCGAACTAATTTTTAGTTTGAGGGCAAAGGAAGATGACTTTGGGAGCTCTTCCATGATTTGGAGTCAAGGTGTAGAATTTTTATGATTGGCTCTAAATCATGTTCAGCAGACAATCTACCGGAGAGGTAACTCAGACGATTATAGGAGGACATGCCAAAATTGCACATATTTTGGCTAGAACTTTTGCCCAATTTTTTGAGAAGGCATACACTAGGACATTAGGAACCATGTGCAACAATGTCTCATGTGCCAAGAAGCTAAAACAATAAAAGGCTACCTATTGGTCTATCGTGACATCTTCCCAAATTAAGGAAAACTTAGCCATGGACTTTGTAAAGTTAGTTTACCTCCCTCTTGTTGCGTTATAGTTATTTTGGTGGTTATAGACCAATTGTCTAAGTATGCTCATTTCACCAATTGTCTAAACTAGCAACCAAGGTACTAAAGTATTCATGAAACACATTATGAAATTGCATCACCTTTGAAAATCAATTGTATCTGATTGAGACACCGTATTCACTATCAACTTTTAGCACAATTGTTCAAACTGAGTAGCACTACCCTTGCCCTGAGCCCAACATATCATCTTGAAAGTGATGGACAATCAAAGGCCTCGATAGGTGTTTAGAGATGTAATTGAGATGCTTCATAGTGAATAATCCAAGGGAATGGAGTAAGCTACTTCCTTGAGCATAGTTTTGGTACAATAATTCCTTCCAATCTAGCATGGACATAGCTCCCTTTCAAGTTGTTTATAACAGAGATCCCCCAACCACTACCAAGTAACAATTGGATTACAATGATCCTCCCTCCCTATAAGAGTTGTTGCAACAATGAGATTTAGACTTCACTCAGCTAAAAGCTCATTTGCTTAAGGCTTAACATCAAATGAAGAAATTTTGTTGATAAAAATTGTATTCCATTAGAGTTTGAGGAAGGTGGATTAGTGTTGGTCAAATTACAGTTAAACAGACAACATTCAATGGTCCTTGGAAGACATCTAGGACTCAGATGTTTGGTCATTTTCCAATAATCCAAAAAATTGGTATTGTAGCATGAGTTACTCTTGCCTGCTTCAGCTAAAATTCATCTAGTCTTCCATGTGTCCTTATTGAAGATATGCAAAGGTGATCATCAAGAGCCATATCTACCATTCCTTTACTCACCAATGAGTTCGGCCCTATTGTTCAACCAAATAGAATTCTAGATTCTCAAACTATCATAAGAGGTGATCAGCATATTGTCCAAGTTTTGCTACAATGCGATGGTTTGGATGCAAACCAAGATATTTGAGAGGACACCACTGTCATTAGCAAAGATTATCTCAACTTCAACCTTGAGGACAAAGTTTATTTTTATGGGGGAAATTTACGAGGGTAGAATAGTCATTGGACAAGGAGTCGCATGGAAATGATGAATTGATCAGTAAGGAACTTGGGAAAGGCATTATTCAGAATACACAAGTAGCGAAAGGGTGAGGAAAGCAAGGTTAATATAAAAAGTGAGCGTACGAGGAGGGTCAGTCAAACGTTGAAGGAATTTGTGTGGTGAACGAAGTCACTATATAAGGATTAGACAGATAGAATTTAAGGGGAGAATATTTTGAGAATCTGTTCTCTCTCTGGCCCTTCTTAGAAGAGATTTCTAATCTTCTTCTCTGTATTCTGCTTCACTGATAATAGTGCTTGCCTTCATTCCCTAATGTAAGAAAACCGTATACTACTATATCCATAATACAATACCGAGATATTTCATTATTACACTTTTCTTTTCCATTGTCTTTTACTGTGAGCTTCTTAAAGAATGTGTTACGTGTATAGGATCCAAATTAAGAATACATTACATGTAACAAGAACACACAAATTAATAATGCGTAAGGGGTTAGCAGTGGCATGAACCATATTGGTTATGTTTACATGTGTAAAGACCAATTTAATAACTTTTTTTCTAGGGACAAGATTGAGAATTCATGACATACATAACGACTAAAGTATATGTCTAACCATCTGCAATAGAAATGCATTCTAACTAAACTCCATTTGTAAAACTAGCTTTGCTCGTTAAGGAACAATTATTTTCTGGAGGGGTACAAAACTACCTATTTGTGGTTTATGTGTGCAGTTTTGGCTACGGATGAGAAGTACAATGAAGCTATTTATAGCACTGCTAAACGTCTAGTTGCTGCCATTGATGGCCTTCCAGATCCTGGCGGGCCTACATTCAAAGACAACAAACGTGAGTCTAACTTCAAGACCAAGGAAGAGACAGAAGAGAAGCGTGGACAATTCACTCTGGTTGTTGGAGGCTTGTTGGTTATTGCATTCGTTGTTCCTATGGCACAATATTATGCTTATGTGTCCAAAAAATAAAATAGTATAATCTGTCTTTCAAATTCTTACTCTTTAAATCCAGATGTATAATGTGCAGTTGTAACCATGCTCATCTTACAATTGAGTTTGGGAAGGCTGAAGAATAAGATGAGAGATTTTTCTTGTAAATGCAATTCCAAAGTATATGCATTTGACTTGTTATTAGAAGGAGTTCTAGTTCTCCACCTCTCTTCCAGTACTACTCTTGCCAAATGCCTTTTCTTTTTCAATAAATCTAATGGAGGACAAGGGTTCCTAGCTCTGGTACATTGCATTCATACCCAAAGAATAACATTGTTAAAACAATAAACAGATAGGGCTTTAGAACATGAGCTAGAGAAGGAAGGGCGTTTTGTCTCCCAGAAGAGTATTGGAGTAGTTTCCAGTGAGAATTTGTAATGCCACATGTTGATTTGCTGCCTCAGTGTAGTGAGTTCCGTCCCAGTTTACATACACACTGCTGTCATTGCAACCTTTTGCTGTGATTTCCGTCCCGTTCAAGATCTTTGTTAGCCCACAAGAAACTCGGCTGTCAAAGTTAAATGGTGGACCTCCATATCCACAACATGCCATAATGGGTTGTTTAAACCCTGCAAATATATATTCACAGAAATTTAGTAATTGGAATTGAGATGAAGCAACATATAAATTTCTTAACTTACACTCACCATATTTAGAATAGTTTGCAATGAGGTCCAATTTTATGGTAAAGATGTCAACATGTGTTACATTTGCATCTGGATACTGTCCTTTGAATTTACTACAAAAGGCTTGAAGCTGTACATTGAAGGCTTTGGCAGCTTGGTTTTGTGAACTAACACATCCTAGTTCATCAAGTGTTGATGGATTAGTGCCAAATTTGGCAACAACCTGAGGCAAGCATCCGAGTGGACCCGTGTTATGAATCCAGAAATTCCTTGCCCGGTGATCATACAGTTTCTAGATCACAAATCACAGAAAAGGTTAAGTTCAGTATAACTATTTTTATGGAAGTAATGAAATGAAACTTGTAGAGTAAAATGATGTTATCAACCTTGATTCCAGTTTCAAATTCCAACAAAATTGCTGGAATTGAGGCGAGTATTTGGTCCAATGTTTTTGAATAAAACGCACCAGCTAGATCGTTCTGGCCTATGTCAAACATGTATAACCCCTTCTCAAAGGAGTCTTCATTTGGGAAGAACTGATCAAATTTCTTTCCTGAAACATCATTGAGATCACTTTCCTTCAAATGAACAGGATAACTTTCCTTCAAATGAACAGGATAAGCAGCAAACTATAGTTTGAAACCAAAGTAGTAAGAACATAGTTCATCAATTTATCATATACCTTGAAGCGATTGAAGAGACAGAGCTCTGAATCTCAGAAACTGAGATACCTGAACCCCAAAGCTGAACGGGCAGAGGGATGCTGCAGTGGCTGGAAGGATGGTTGCACCTGCTGGTGCAAAATTGCAACCTCGCAGAAAATTTGGCAATCCCACAGAATCCATGTAGGCATTCAAGAACGGCAATTTCATCGCATCCACTGCAATGAACAACCAACAACACATGGAACTACCATGTCAATGCAAATGATACATATGGTGGTGCTCAAGTGGCTATATGTTCACAATTGCATGGATGATATTGAAGCCTTCAGAGTTATATATCCTTCGTTACCTCACATTTGTAACATTAGACGGTTTGTCTAGTAAGTCTTGTTATGAAAGTGAATCATTGTTATATTCTATGAATAATTAAGTTAATCCAACCTCTAATCTTAAAGTAATCAATGAGATTTCTTGAGTTCCAAACTAACTTTAGAACTTCTCAGTGTTCATGTAAGGTCCTATATTTGAAAGGAACAGTAAAAGGTGAAATGATTGTGAGTATTGAGAGTGATCAACATTCTTGATTAATGTTTGCAGTAATTTCATGAAAGATTAGAAACTTACTTAGGAAGTCAACAATGAGACGTCCATCACAGAACCTCCCAGATGGGGTTTTGAAGTAATTTTGTCCATTAGGCGGGGCAACTAGAAATCCCATCGCTGCAGCAAGTTCACCTGTGTCTGAGTTTGAATCACCAAAGTTGAAAACTGCAGGGTAGCTGAAATCAACCGAATTTGCAGCAGCCAAACATACGCAAAATGTCACAACTTGAAAAGCAACAACATTCTTAGAATCCATGGCAACTCTCACTTTATGCCTGCCAAATACCAATAACACAAACAGAATTCCAAGTATAGCTAGATTTTATGCATGCTTGTGCATTGCATTGCACTCCCAGTTGGTTGCTTCAAAGTGAAATTCCAACTGTCACTACATCAGATTCTAAAAGGGTTGAACTGGTATTGTTTTTTCTAATCAAAGGAAAAGCTTGCTTATGATAGTAAGAAAGCAACTGAATCCAGAAGGAAACTGTTCCTTTTGCTTTGCATTACCATGTTCTTATAAACTAATTATGCTTTTCAAGAAAACTAGAGTTATTGCATTATTCAAAGACTATTCCATAAGTTAAGAGATGGCTTATCTTGCAGTAGAATGCATGGATTAATTGTCTTAACTTGTATTGCTCCACGTGAACCTTTACACATTTCAATGACAACTGTGTTCATGCAATCCAATGACAGTGAAAAGACAGAATCATTAGCATTAAGAATCCCCGTGTTCTCGGTATGTGTTACATGCAGTGAACATATTGATCCTTTTCTTTTTTTATTTTCTTTGTTTGGGGAACCCGTGAGCAATAATGTGCCAAATCTGCGGCAGAAACAGGATTGGTGATCTTGTTATTAGATTCTTTTGAAGAGAAAATAGTAAGCATTGTTTTTCTAATCAAAATATGATTAAGCTATAATATATGAATAAATCAATCTCTAATTAAGCTTTAAATACACTTCTTAAAATATTTTAATTAAATTTGTTATCTCCTATAAGATCTCTCTCTTTCCATTCTCCTGAGATATAAAAAAGTGGAAAAAAAACTGTGTTGCTAACAGTATTTTTTTATGTGCTGCTACTTAACATATCCTTTACTGATAGAATAACTTATATATGTTTATGAATAAATATAAATTTCGGTGATAAAAAAAATACTTTCTTCTACAAAAGTTTATTCAAAATGTTTTGTTTAAGAATTGATGAATTTCTTGGCATATAATAAATATATAATATGGTTTTGTTCACTATTGTGTGACGAGTACTTTTCCAAAGTGGAAAAAGTTTGTTTTGAAAAAGAATAAATTCATTGAATTGAAAATATAGAAGTCACTTGACTAGTTTTTTTAGTGGTAACTAAAAGTTTTTAACAAGATAATATATTTAATGTTTCTTAATTGGTATCATTAGGATAATGATCAGCAAAATCATACTCCAACATTTATAAAACTAAAAATCTTAATATCATTCATTATTTTTTGGTAAAATATAATGTGGCTTTTTCTTTTTAAACGATGCAGTAATAATATTTTGTAAAAATGAAAAAGCTGAAATTAATTCGAACATATGATTAATAATTATTTTAGTTTAAATAAGTTAAATTATTTTTTGTCAACAAGATAAATTTAAAACTATAGAAAATTGCATATGGATTATGGAAAGGATTTTCCCGAATGTATGGTATTGAATTCATTCCAGAATGGTATTTGTTAGAAGTGATTTCTTTTACTGTTTGCATAAGTTTAGAAAGAGCTTGGGGGAGAAATTTTATTGGACTAACCAGAAATAGCCTTTACTAAGAATCAATTACTTTCTAGACCATATCAATTCCAACTTGGACCCTATTAATTTTAAAAAGATTGAAAATATTTTTGACATTTTTATTTTAAATGAGATTGTGAAACTTATTTTCAGAATATTCTCCTTGAAATGCAAACTTTATATTTAAAAAAAATATTCTAGAAGATAAAATTTATACTAAAAAATATATTCTGAAATGAGTAATTTGATTTCCAAGTTTTTGGAATATAAATTTTACCTTTGAGAATATCCTTTTCGAAATGTAAAATTTACCCTTTAGAAAATATATTATGTACTTTAGAAAACATATGATGAAATGTAAAATTTACATTCTGAAAAAGATATTCTAAAAACCGGTTTGGAATTCTAAATCTGAAAATATATTTCGAAATGATAATTTTGAAAGTCCTTAAATTATAAATTCAAGAAGACATTTTAGTCATTTCCTTCATAAATAAGGTGCAGTTTCAAGATGATATGGTGTAGGAAGCAATTACCTTCTTGAGATTATCTGGAGAGGCCCTATCCAAACTCAAAGGACACCTCTATGATCTCATCTTGCACTTCTATACTAAACTTGAAAAGTCTATTATATCTTTAGTCTAATATTATAAAATTTAACAGTACCCTTCATTTTCTTTACTGTGAAAAATTATATCAATTGGATAGAGTGTCATCTGATTTATATTCTATTTGAAGATGTAAATCGGATGACACCTTATTTGATTTACATTTTAAAAAATTATATAAACCGGATAAGGTGTCATCGAGTTTACATACATTTCCAAATAGGATGTAAACGGGATGGCACCCCATCTGGTTTATATAATTTTTCAAAACCTGATGAGGTGTCATTCAGTTTACATTTTATCAAATTGTTCACCTTCCTAAGTTAATATCCAAACCTAATTTTATTTAAAATTAATGTAATGTGCATACCACCACCCAATTAAAATAAAATTAATAAAAAAATGAAGAGTCTCTTCTATTGTTATATTGCACACTTATTCCTCTCCTCATTTTTCAATAACATTTCAAATGAAGAGTCTTTGCTACCCTACACCTATTTCAAATGAAGAGTCTTTTACTTGCACATTCCTCATTCTTTGATTGAGTTTCGTTTTAAATCCAACTAAAATAAAATTAAATTAATTTAATTAAAGTAAAAGAATAATCTCTGCATTTTTCTATGTTGGTGGTGCTCATGGGTGAGATTGTAGGTTTTACATTATTTTTTTTGTCAACGGGACTGCACTTATCCTTATCCTTAATAGCCTTTGTCACCCAATGTCAAGTGTCATCCTAAGTCAGGGAATGTCAATCATCTAGACATCACACAAAGGTTCTCAAGTAAAAGCAGCCTATATTTATTATTTTTTGTGTAATGTCCATCAATGATATTAAATACATTTGCTATTTTCATTAAATCAGGGTGTGTCTAAAAAAATCTATTACAATTTATGAGAACTTATCAATCCTACTTTAATAAATAAACATGTCACATCTTCAATAATATTGTGAATTATTTTTATGTTTTAGTTATTGGTTCTCTTTGTGATTCATATATGCATGCTTGTCATTGTACACTTACTTTATAATATTTACATTATTCTAATCATTCTCCTTCAAAATAAAATATTTGTTGACTCAAACTTCACATTATTCTAATAGTTCTCCTTCAAAATAAAATGTTTGTTGACTTGTTAAACTTTTAATCATGTCAAAGATTGTAAAATGCTCATTAATTTATCAATCAACTTATAATTATAACTCTCAGATATTATCTTCACAATCTATACTCCATTACAGAATGATCTACATGACAATTTAAATAAACAATCACAATTTTATCTTCTAATTATATTGATTTGTAATTCTCTTTTGTATTTTTTATATTTATCACATATTTCATACTCTAAAAACACATGTTTTTTTTTATTTCTTATTGTTTATTTGTTATATCTGGCCTCAATATCATACTTACAAATCCAAGTTTAAATGTTAACCAATAAAGTAAGTTATCTTGAGTCTTAAAATAACTGTACAAATTTATTACAACATAAGCATATATTTTTTGTCACATTTTTACACAAATAATTAAAAATTTTACTTTTATAAAAACTTGAACACAGTTCCATTCAACTAATTCATCTTCTGGTACCTCAAATCTCATAATATCAAACATTTCATCCAGGGGCGACAACTTATCAATTTCATTTTATATGTTACTCAAAAATTTAAACTTTATTTATAAAAACAATCACGAGTGAAATCGTAACAAGAGTGATCACAAGAAAAAAAAAAAAAAAAAAAAAAATTTTTTTATATTTTTTTTTTTTTTTTTTTTTTTTTTTT
>Ga0209489_101937_pt1 | contig 42645 bp, 15 predicted proteins | sample SiratrowhiteBW_FD_187527 | JGI IMG/M metagenome (GOLD analysis project Ga0209489, IMG submission 187527) | Root nodule microbial communities of legume samples collected from California, USA - Siratro white BW (SPAdes) (version 2) | ecosystem: Host-associated > Plants > Roots > Nodule | place... | reverse complement strand
ATATATATATATATATATATATATATATATATATATATATATATAAATTATATTTAAGATTCGTTACCAAAATTTATATTGTGATGCTCTGTTTCTTTTATCAATAATTAAAAAAACATCAAAATTCAATTAAAAATAAGGATGAAAATAATATATTATAAATAAATAATAGATTAATAAAGAAAAAATAGACTGCGTAGATGTCGTTCCCAAAAATATTTTTGTTAAAGAAAAATTCTTAAGAGCATTTTTTAGAACAATTCCTAAAAACACATAATTTGACTTTATATAGAAAAAAAAAATACAAAAAAATAGTTTAGTTAGTCATAATCTATTATTGTATTTCTTATCTTATATCTACATTATAATAATGTATATTTTTGAAATATATATTAATTATAATATATAAATTTAATTCCATACTTATTTAATATTATATATGCTCCAGATGGCCGATCTTCCGAAACCGAGTGTCATAACCAACCACCGGATACCAATAACCAGAAGATAGACAAAACAAATCTTATTGTAACTTTTTTTTGATATTATTGTAATTTTTAATACTTTTTAATTTTGGAAAACAAATAAACGGATATGTGTTTTGAATATTTGAAAATTATGTATAAATACCTATGGATATATCTTAAAAGAATAGGATTTGATTTCTCTAGAAGGAACTTTGAACCTATGCAAAACTCGCTGAGATTATTTTTTCTTTTATCAATAGTGCATGAATTTGCCGAAAAAAAAAAATAGTGAATCAATTTACCATATAAAACCTTTAAATGACAGGACTTTTAAAGTTACCCTCCTTTTTTTCTTACAATCAGATACTTTTAAAAATGACAAGCCCTCTGCATATTAAAAACATAGAAATGAAAAAAAAAAATGTACTGTTATCCTCATAACATTCATTTATTGTAAAGTTTAGGATCTTTAATTGCTTTGCATATAAAACCTACTTTAGTTTCAATGCACATGTTTACATCAGCATAATTTATATTAATGATATCTCATGTGAATCATTTAATATATTATAAAAACCTAATTGACAATTATGTTCAGATTTATGAGTAAGGTGGACATTAAAAAGTGGGGGACAGTGTCACAGTGGTGACATTTGACTAATGCAAAAGTGGAACATTTTATGTTCATATTATGAACCTTCTCAGCACCTATATTAGGCTAATTAAAGTCAAATGTAAATCATGTGAGATAGTTATTGGCATAAAAAAGTTGGTCCATGCATGCATGCAGGTAGCTAATATTAGTTATTGTTCTTTGGTTGATACGTCCTTTCTCTGTAGAAAGTGGAAACATGTTATCCTTCTAATTTCTCATATGACAGTTGATCGATTGTACCTTCTCTAACAGGTATTAAATTTTATTCGATATATTTCAAATGAATTGCATACCAATAATGTTTTTATTAAACATTTTACTTAATTAAAATTGTTCAAAAGATGAATTTATGGCCTTTGATGACGTAATTTATACACTTATTACGTATAGTAGATAAATAGATTCGTTGCATATATTTATTTACAATATCTCAATATAATAATTTTTTTTAAAAATTGAATCATTAGCTAGAAGCACGTACTTTCGTCTTAATTCATTTAAGCATTTTAATTAAATTTAATTGTATAGAATTTTAGCTTTATTAAATTCATTTTATATATTTTGACAAAAGCAGTATAGTTTTAATTATTATTTTTACACAATTTGTATAATGTTATTGTTTACTGTGAATGTTGTCACTTTTGACTATAATAGTAGAGATTTTGTCGACAAGAAAATGATGAGTTTTACATATTGGGGCACCAAGCTGTATTCACCTTTGTGTGAAACACGGTACTATATATGCTTAGTTACTTGACACATATCTATATTGGAGGAATTTATGCAGAGTTTCTTCAAGTTCTTTTCAGATTTGTCTGCTGATTTTTAAAAGACAGAAGTGTTCTTCGCCCCCGAGATGGTGTAAGCTAGCAAGATATCATCAAATAAAATTAAACGTTAAAAGATTATCATATTATAAATAAATCAAGATTTTAAAATATATATTTTATATTTATTTATTTAAAATTTGACATATTTTAATATAAAACTTACCATAATTACGTGGTATATGAATTTGCGATCATATCTTAATTATTATTATTTTTTTATTATAATGATTATTATTATTATTATGATTATATTGTTATGGTGGTGATTATTATTAATAAAAATAGTATTAAGAATAATATATATAATATTAATAACAGTGTTAATAATAATATTAATAATATAAATAAGAATATTAATAATAATATTAACAATATTAATAACAATAATAATAATACTAATCATAATATTAATAATAATATTAATAATATTATTTATGATAATAATAGTAAATAATATTAATAATAATTTTTAATATATTAATAATAATAATAATTATTATTATTATTAATATAACCTTCGGATTTAGATTCCTAAGTAAATTCAAATTTTCTTCTAGTAAATATAGATTCAAAATAGTCTTTTATATAGCTTGTGTCTAATTGTTCTTAAACCCTCATTTAGTGTATGAAATTGTGTATCCGCTTTAAAGACTTTCTCTGGTCTTCACAACTTTTATTGGTTTTAATAGAACTTGCATCTATGTTCTCTGTATTTAGTGTGTTTTTGTAATCTTTATCTATTCTCTATACTAGTATTTAACCCATCTTGCATCTTGTCATGTAAATTGTATTTTTAAGACCTTTTTCAGATCATTTTAACTCATTGATATAATTAAATAATCGAGTGTTTTGGACAAGATTATGAGATATAAACTTACCTCTAATAATGTTAATTGTTTGTTTATGCTTTAAAATTATTATGTTATTAATTGAATATGAAAATTCAATAAGAATAAAGTAATTGATTTTTAAATCATGATTGATAATTTATGATTCACATGTTTAAACTAATTTTGGTAATTGATTATTCTGTTTATGATAACTTATTATATTATGAATTAATTATATGTAAAAGCATACTATTATTCATTACAAATATAATCGATTTTGTTTAAATATAATGGATTATTATGATTTAAAACACTTTTAAAAAATATGTTCAAAAAAGGGAAAAAAAATTATTCAAAGGCATAAAATATTATGCAATGCATAAATATAAGCTCACTTAAAATTAATGTATATATAGTAAAAACACTCCCACATGAAAGCAAAATAACAATTCATAATTATTTAAGGAACATACCATATCACTAAAAAAAATCTTCAACCTTATATTAAATCACCTATAACTTAAAAAATAAAAAGATATTTTATTAAAATTAAGGTTTAATAGGTTTTATTTTCTTTTATTATAATGATTCTTTTCAATTTTGTCTTACTATTTATAACATTATCAATTTTTGGTTTAATTATTTGAAAAAAAAAAGTAAGTGCAATTCCTTTAATCAAATTCATGATAGCGATACTATGTATGATACGTGGCATTTATTGTATGTCTCGCGTATCGATTCCTTTAATAAGTCAACTTCACTTATGTCATATGTCAGTATTGTAATGTTGTTACATTCAATGTAACATATATTGACTTATTTTTCTAAAATGAAATTTAAAATTTAGAATATTCAAAATAGTGAGATAAAATTTAAAAAGTTATAATAATAATAATAATACTAATAATATAAAAGGCTATTAAACCTAAAAATTAATATTATATTATATACCTTAATTAACGTGATAAATGAATACTCAGCAAAGCAAGTGAAGTGGGAAAAAAATTAAGAAAAAAATAGAATAAAAGAATTGAAGTCGTTCAACTGTGGTGGGCGGAAGAAAGTAAATAAAACGAAGAAAGTGATTAAAACTTGAGTTGTTTTGAGGACCACTTGACACTGACCAGTGCCACTTCAGTCTGTGTTAGTGAAACTACCAACTCCATTTTGCGTTTGCTTCTATTTGTCTCTTCTTATTCTAGTTTCTTCTGTCCATTTTTTTTTATAAACCACTCATTTTTTTATTAAAATAAATAAGATATTAGTCATAACTTTGTTCTCCAAATATTTAATATAACATTATCAACACTCCAACTAGAGATAAAAAAAAGCAATTTTATATATGTTCTTCCGGATGTTCAGGTCTTTCCAATTCTAGATAAATTTACATAAATAGATATAATTATAATATGAGAAACTAAAATGAAATATTTGTGATATCAGATCAACGCGGTTAAGCTATAAGAGACGAATATTGCTTAATTATAGTAATTAGTGATAAAAAAGTGAGTTTTAAATCTAAAATAATAATAACTGTTTATTAACCTATTCTAACATATACTTTTTCTGTCAATAATGTAAGATTATATCATCATGTAACTAAAGTATAAATATGAGTTTATCCTGACCCATGACAGCGATAATTTTCAGTGGCTATTGAAGAAGGACCCACATTCTTATAATATGTTAATTTCATGTATAATTTGTTTGTTTGAACGTTGCTTAACTGTACTTAAGACTCTGATACCTACTTAAAACATGTTTAGGAAAAGATTGATTTACGTGTGGATAACATATAATAATATAAGGTCTAATAAATCCTAATACCGTACATAATGTTTGATATATTAATTATGACATATAATCTTATTTATATTCCTACACGATCTTGCAAAACTAATTACCAAACAAGAAAGGTAAAATATGTTTTCAATGCAATAACTATTGAAAAAAAAATACAATTTTAGTTTAATTTTAGTTTTTTAAATTATGTTATTGAAAAAGAATGTAAGTATAATAAGAAAAAAAACCAAGCATGATTAGTTTAATTTTAGTTTCTATTTTAATTATATTAAAGGTTCAGTTAAATGGGCATGTAGAACTCGTGTATCAACATATAAGTGGCTATAATATTAAAATTAACTGTAATAAATATTATTTATTTATTTTGCAAAAATTAAATATTGTTATGATGAGTTTTAATACTGATTGAAATGTTGACTTTGGGGCACGAGTAAGAAAATATTAGAAACTTAGTGTAGAATGTACGTTCATGGAAGTTAACAATTTCGTGTTTCCTGCTTTAGTGCTTGGTGCTTTTGTGGGGTGGGATAAATGGTTCAATAACTTTTTATGAGTATGTGATATTTTGTACGTTAAGTAGTTAAGAATATATGTATATTGCTACCATAATTCTACATGCACATTTAACACGATGCTTAATGATTTTGCTAAAAAAATAATAGAATTCAACTTATTTTTCTAATTTTTTTCTTCTTATCATATTAAAAAGTAATTGTTCAATATTTATTATAATGAAAGTATATTTTACCTTATGTTAAGTATAACTTAAAATTTGAAGAAGATAATCATAACATCAGTGCAAAAATAGTTATCAATAATGTTTTTGTATGTGCTTATAATAAGGATTATTTATACAAGTTCTCTCTCCTCTTTTCTTTCTTAAATTAGGTTGCACCTACTTGTCTTTGTCACAATGTTGCATCCATTGTTGCCATCAAATTTCGGTGTGTTTCTCGCGAAGGCCCATCCTCCTCTTTTTTAGGTTAGTAAATGGTTTAATATTTTGATATAATGGACTATGCTGACTATTTTAAAAAACTAAAAAATCAAAGTGTGAATGTTTAAAATAATGAGATGAAATCGAAATATTATTATAATAATAGACCAAAAGCTATTCAACTTAAATTAAAATATATTTTTGTATTTTTAAATTTTGTTTTTTATGTTTTAGATATAGGCTTAATAATTGTTAGTTTATATAGGCTTAAGAATGGTTATGTAGTTATGTTAGAAACTAGAAATTATGAATCTTTAGTTTATTAGACTTGTGATTTGGTTGGTTACTTTTTACGTGTTAGTTTTAAAGAATGTGTTTTTTCACTAAAAAACATGTATATATTTTTATTAGTAACTTTTTTTTGAAAAAAAATTGAATACCCATTTTGAGCGTTTTGACTTTAGATTTGGGAATATCTCATTCCTGACAAAATTTGAATGTTATATTCTTAAATATTTGAAAGATTTGTGTGATATATAACATTGAGTAAATTTTAATTTGTTGTTAAGGTTCAATATAAAGATTTACATTAGAAACAAGATGAGAATTATTATTGTATTGAATTTGGAAGTGTCTAGGTGAATATTTTTGAAAATTAATTATCTTTTTAATAGTCAATTAGTACATATATTTTAATCTATATTTCATAACGCCCATATCTATGAGCTCTATTAAAATTGAACTCATCTATCAATATGCTCATTTCATATGTTCACTCAATATGTTCATTCAATGAGGAACTCAGGTATAAATGAAGTCTAAACAACTATTTTTGAATAAACAACTTACTATATAAAGAAATTTAGTCAGGAAGAATTTATTTATTTTAAACTACAATCTAGAAATATATTTTTCATTCACAATCTAATGAAGAATTTAATCTCAGAAACACAACAGAATTACTTAATGAACATTCTCTTCTTGAATTTTCATAAGTGACTTCTTTAGAAGGATCATTTTATTAGAAAGAGGTGTTTAAATGCTTTATTCCTTCTACAAAATACACATTTTGATGTACCATTATATTGAAATTATTATTTTTTGTAAACTTTTCAATTTTAACAGTGTTGATAATCTTCTTAAATATATTTTTAAAGATTTTCTTCATGAAAAAATAAAGGATAATCTCAATTAGGAATAGATCATATATAAATGGAAACCAAATCATAATAAAATAGTTGAATACAAGAGAGAAAAACCCACAAACATAAATATGTTAAAAAATATGTAAAGGAATTAAAAAAAAAACTTTTATATAAGTATTGTTAATGAACAGATACCAAAATAAACATAACGATTTTGGAAAATAAAGTACACGTTAAAGTTAAAATAGGAATGAACAAATTAAAAAAGAATCAACAACAAATTACACATATACATTAATTCCACTATTTAAACTTAGCTAGACTCAGATATATACAAAATAACTACTACTATAATTAAATATAAAAAAAATAATCTAAAGTCTAACAAATAAAATAATCATCTAATAACAATATTATCAAACACTATTACTTTAGGTAATAAGCAATATTCATTAAATAATGTCTCTCGTATGCATCCAGAGTATCATCTCCACCACTAGAAACGAGACAAACCAACTAAATATTTTATTAGACAATATATTAGATGAAAAAGATAGAGGATAAAATTGAACAAATAAATAAAATAAATCTTCCACAGTAATAGCGTAGGAGGTTTTGTTTATCCTCAATTTGATGACAGAAAATAATCTTAATTCTTACCTACCGCGGTGTTTTTTTTGGTGGACTTTCCTGGAAGGTTCAGATGTGTGCCAGCTTTGAAGAGCACGAATAACACAAGTTGAATATTTTTCAGCAGTAAACCATGTGGAAGAAAACTACAAAAGCAAAAACACTTTATAATTTAAATAGTTAAGATAATTATTAATTAATTTGATTTATTTATTTATACACATGTATATATAAATGCATTGCTTATATAGTTTTTAAATAACATAAAAATGACAAACCTTTATCTAATACACTTTCTAGAAACAACTCTCAGATAAACAAATGAGATAAAATTAATAAATAATTATCTTAGTGATCATTTATAGATAGTTTTAAATAATTTTAAAATATATATGCATGTCCTCCGGCAATAAAAAATTACTTATATTTTAAATAATATATTATATAATTACAATAAAGTAATATAATGAAAACTAATTAGTCCTTTAATTATATAAACTTCTACATACTTAATTTAATAATGAAAACTCTCAAAACAAGGATTAAATTAATATATATATTTTGTAAAATAATACTAGGGGTGTAGGTTTATATAGTATGTGTATGATACTTAATGTTAATTTTTTAAGAGATGATTATGTTAATTAATCTATTTACAAAACGCATTGTGGTAAAGTCAGTATACATCACTTTTTAAATTTGTACGCCAACTTTAATAATTTTTCTAATATTAAATTCCACCAATAGCACATTGTATGAAAACATTTTATAAAATAAATTAAGTATATATAAAAAAATTCTAAATTTCTCTTTTTCCAAAGAATTAATTTTTGTGCAAACTGAGCATGTTATCTTGTGCTGGAGTAAAAAACTAATACCATACGAGGTCAAAATATATTTAGGTTAGTTTAGAGTTAACCTGATTATTACTCTTTATGTTAGTTTGTTTTGAAAAAATATATTTTAATATAGCCCAAATTGAATCGGATTAAATAGATTTGAGGCTTGGAGGTTCACTGTAATCCAAAAATAAATTTTTTAATTATTTTTTACTTATAATTATTTATCACTTTTAATTATGGATGTTAACACTTTGATTTTTTTTTTTAAATTTAATATTGTTTAGTAGTGTTATAATGATTTTGATGCTTGATTTGTTTATTTTTCAATAATATTAGTTAATATTCTGATTTTTACTTTTTATTGTATATTTTCAACTGTGATTAATATTTAATGAAATAATTGAATACTTTTAATGTACTGCTATAAACAATAGGTGGGTGTTATAAGCAATGGATTGAGTTAATTGACTTTTGATTTATACATATATGAAATAAGATGAGAAAGTAGCATGTGTTTAAATTAGTAAATTCACTTAATCCACTAATTCTTGATGTTGATGGATCAAATCAAGTTACAAACGTTTTTAAACTAAACTAAATTAATCTGTTTTTAGTTAAACACATAACAAACCTTTGTTATTCGAATTAACTCATTAACATCCCTATTTGTTATTGAATGATAAAAAGAAGAGAAATTAACTAAAAAGGAAAAAGTTAGAAATTTAAATTGGAAAAAAAATGTTTCAAAATTTTATTTAAAGATAATATCTGTTTGTTTTCTTCACATATAACAAAAAAAGTTGATCTCTATATTTTCATTCTTATCAATAATGCCTTCCAAATATAGTATACTGTTGATATTCATTTAAAAATTTTGATTTCGTCTAACATATATTCTTTTATGTACACAAATTCGAAGATAATCATCATTCAAATACCTAGCTCTTTCATTACATTTATTATTTAGTATATAATTTTTTTTAGACTTTATATTTAATGTGTAATATATTATTTAAATCATTCATAATTTCTTATTATTACATTATATACATACAACTATTACGGAAAAAAAATAATGTATAAAATTTCCAAAATGTAACAAATTTATGGAGACAATTATGCAATTCATTAATTGAATTAACTAAAACTAAATCTTTAAAAGGGTTAATAAAGTTTTACTCTATTATCAGTTTGACATATAAATTAATCATGCCGCATGTGTAACGTAAAGTATATTTTACTAAGAAATATATGGATTTTAAAATGTTCTGCGTTGTCCAGTTCCAAAATCCCGTTCCATTGACTGACTCAATAATATTAACACATGAAAATTTTTCTTGTAGGTACGCGACAAGGGAAGCGCGTGGTGAGGAGAAAATAAAAAAGGAAAAAATAATGAAGAAAGGGACACCCTGTGTTCCTCCCAACCCCATATTTAACCACCACCAACCACTCGCTAACTCGAACGTTGTAATGCGTGCTTCTTAGCTGCCTCTTCACTCACACTCCGACATCGTTTTACTCGAACCACCCAAACTCTGTTCTGAAACAAACCCTTCTCTTTTTTTATTTCTTTCTTTTTATATCTCTTTCTGATTCAGAGAACTTCCTAAGAACTCGTTTGATTCTGCAAATTCTGCTTGCGTTTTCGTGTTCTTTGGCTCAATGGAGGTTCAAACTCACACCACCTTCGATGTCAACCCCAACCCCAACGCATCATTCCCTTACGACATTCATCATCCTCAATTTCGGAGCTCCGAATACCCGACCCCAACATTCCCACTCTCCCCTCATGACCAGCCACAACCATCACCCACCCACGAGTCATCGGAGCCTCACGCGCCGGGACGCGCCTGCCCTCAGACTACCGCTGCCCTCAAGGTGCAAAAGGTCTACCGGAGTTACCGCACACGGCGGAGGTTGGCTGATTCCGCCGTCGTCGCCGAGGAGCTCTGGTGCGTCTTTTCTGCATGCAAACTCTCTTTCTCTGTCTACCTAATTTATATATTTTTTAATTAGGACGATTTTCTTTTCTTTAAATTTTGATTTTTGAGAAAGTGGGGTTTGAAAATTTGAAGGTGGCAAGTGATTGATTTCATGAGGCTAAACCACAGCACCATTTCGTTTTTCAATTTGCCTGAGAGTGCTGCATCACGGTGGAATAGGATCAAACTCAACGCTTCCAAGGTCCCTCTCTATTTTTTTTTGTATGCGTGTATAGACTTATATGTGTAATACGGATACTATACGGGTATTTGTACTTTTTGTTGGAAGCTATTTTGCCTTTTGTTCCTTCTGATACTAAGATTATGTCTGATTCTGAAGTCAACTGTTTTTTTGCAGGTGGGAAAGGGTTTGTCCTTGGACGCCAAAGCACAAAAGTTGGCTTTCCAACATTGGATTGAAGCTGTGAGCATACATTTCCTAACACCCCACGTTGGCATTATTTAATTTATTTATAATTTGTTATATATGACCGAGTCATCCTTATCTCTGTTGTAGCTGTTTGGTTCCACGTCTTGGTTTTTCACGTTTAATGAGAAGCTAGTAGTAATAAAAATTGTAGCTTTCATGTTTCGGATGTGATTTATTACTTAATATTCCAAACACATGATTTAGTTGGTGTTATGGCTTTAACTGTAGATTGATCCACGGCACCGCTATGGGCATAACTTGCATTATTACTACGAAGAATGGTGCAAAACGGATTCTGGCCAGCCATTCTTTTATTGGTGAGACTAGTTTTCTACAAAGAAAGCATTTATTGATTCATTCATTGGTCTTGCTCGTTTGCGATCGACAATATGCTGTTGATATTGGATGGTTTCATTATTAATACAGGGGAATATGTTTTTGCTGTACACTTAAGCATCTAAATCCCATTAGTCTTTCATTATCTTCCATACTTTGAATGAAAAAAAGGGGATTGTTTAGGAGCCCAATTTCATTAGTTAGATAAAATGGGAAATTTTGATTTTGTTTCCTACTTCTTGTTTTGACTAAGGGAAGCTTGTTAAGTGGAACGATGAAGAGGTTAAAGTTGTGGTTTTTTACTGAGCTTTTTGATTTGCCTCATTCTGCAGGTTGGATTTGGGAAATGGAAAAAATCTTGATCTTGAACAGTGCCCGAGATCGAAGCTCCGAAAACAATGCATAAAGTATCTAGGACCTGTATGTGCACCTACTTCTTGGATTTATCACCTTTTCTTTTCTTTTGTTAATTGTAGTTGGCGTTGACTTCATCGACTATTTGACTTGTAATTTGTACTGCATTATTCCGAAAGTTGTTGCCTTTTCCTGCTTTTCGACTAGTTGATCCTTCTCAATAATTTTCTGTATCAGCAAGAGAGAGAGCACTATGAATACACTGTCTGCGAGGGGAAAATCATCCACAAGCAATCTGGAGATTTTCTGCACACAATAGAAGATTCTAAGGATGCCAAGTGGATATTCACAATGAGCACCTCTAAGAAACTTTATGCCGGCAAGGTAACACAATTCAAGCTCAGTAATTGCTTCTAATTTTCTATTTCTCATTTTTATACATGCACTCCTGCCATATTGATACTTTTTAATTACCTCTCAGAAAAAGAAGGGATTATTCCACCATTCTTCTTTTCTCGCTGGTGGAGCTACCTTGGCTGCTGGAAGGCTGGAGGCTGAGCATGGTGTTCTTAAGGTATACTTAATTTCATAGGTCATCTTTTTTTTCTTTTGTGGCAAATTTGGCTATGCACGTAGAATCTCACTGATAGACTCATTTACTAATTGCAATTTATGTGCATTGAAAATGACAAATGACTGATTCTCAATGCTTTTGGTTTTTTAGTCCATCTCTGCATATAGTGGACACTATCGGCCATCAGATGAGGCGCTCAACTCCTTCTTAACATATCTCGAGGAAAATGGTGTCAAGATTGATGAAGTTGAGGTAATTGATTTATACCAGGCCATTCCTGTGAACTTAGGTGTTTGCTTTCGCAAAAAGCTGTTTCTTCAAGTAGAAATTTGACTAATTACGGCTAGAAATATTTGATGATTGTTAGTTGGAACGCATGTAGATAATCACCTGCATTGTTTCAGATTCGCAGTCCAAAAGATGATACTGATACTTACGAGGATGGAAAGGTTAGTGAAATAGACACAGCATCTGCAGATTCTAGCCATGGTAAAATACCAGAGCCTGGAATTTCTGAGGAAACTGAGAAGACCTCATCTTCAAGGAACGTAGACCCTCAGCCTTTATCTGTTGGTAGTTACAAAAGGACTCTCTCAGGTGGTCTTCAGAGTCCAAGAGCTGAGGTGCCGAAGAAAGCAATATTGGAAAGAATCAATTCGAAGAAGGCAAAATCCTACCAATTGGGGCACCAACTTTCACGTAGATGGTCAACTGGGGCTGGACCTAGAATTGGGTGTGTTGCTGACTACCCTGTAGAGCTTAGACTGCAGGCCTTGGAGATGCTTAACCTTTCTCCAAAGCTTCCTCCTTCACCTTCCTCATACAGGTTACTGGGTGGTCTTGAGCCACCTACGGCTTGTTCAAAACCCAATGGTACTCGAACTGAAACCTCCTGAATGATACGAGGATTATGTCTGCCAAGGTTATAGGTGCTTTAGTTAATCTATGTTAAATATTGTTCTTTATGTAATGTCTACTTTGAAGGACTTAATATTATCTTTTATAAAATTCAGTAGTTTTTGGTTCTCTCCACCAACGTGAGGATAAAGGAAAACGTGTTTCATGCCATCCCCTGAAGTGGATGGTAGTGCAACAAATGTGTTCCAGAACTAGCCTCCACCTTCAAAGCAATTTGATGTATCAATAGATCATAGATGTAATGAAATTTGAAGCACTTGCGATATTTGTGCTCATAATAGCAAGATCATTTTATCTTCAAGGAATTTGGAAATAACAAGACCCTTGTAACTTCCAAGTTATTATGATTAACAAAATATTGCAGTGAAGTTCCATATTGCTTGGTATTGAAGAAATAAAGCGGGAAATAAAATAATAATGACACTAATCATATTGTTTTGGGGAAACCTAACATACAAGTTGTTGTATAATAAAAGCAATGCATTTAAGAAAATTTAAATCATCAAAGTAAAATTTTGAATTTAATTAGAAAATAGCATCAACTGTAGTCATAGTATTGTATTTAAATTGTGTCCTATTAATTTTTATATATTTATACTTATCTTTCTATCTATCTTTCTTTCTATTTTAGCCTCTTTTCAATCAACCCCTTTTAATTTCTACTTTATTTTTCATTTCTATTCATCTCTTTTAATTTTTTTCATCCACCTTATTTTTCTGTTTTATACCAAACAGAATATACGATTTTGGCAAAAATAATTTTAAAAAGAATTGGATTTAAAAAATTGACTTTTATTTGAGAACGGTACTTTAAAAGTGAGTTAAAAAAAATCTACACATTGAAATTTCAAATGGAGTATACATAACTAGGTTTTGCTGGCAAATGAAGTTTAACATCATAGTGTTATAGCTGTTACAGATATGATTGTTTACACATCATAGTGTTATAGCTGTTACTGATATGATTGTATTGAATGCCTTTAAGTACATTGGAAAGGGTTGGTATAGAAGAAATTAGAGAGGACCCATATATTGAATAAAATCTGTACATCAATTCTTCAACCATTAAATGTCCATTGTAAATTCATTTCTTCAAGTAATAACCCTTCTGGTACTTTCTGTTGAAATTTTTTTCTGATGTGTTCAGCTAGGATTTGATATACAGAAACCTCGTTTGTAATTGTTTAACGTGTACCTATTCTATTCAAACCAGCAGGATACCGAATTTCGGTTTTGGCATTTTTTTAAACAGAAAATATATATTTTTCAAATAATTTATATAATAAATTTGGTTAAATTTTTTCTAATATTAGAAAATGTATTTATATTTTATAAAAAATACAAAATAAGAATTTTTTTTAAATATTAAAAATTAATTTTTTAATTAATTAAAAATTATAGTTTCTTATGTTTTCAAATTTAACTAGTAAACCAGTTAGAAATTGGTTTTCCAGGTACGAGTGTTTTAACATAAAGGTAACCCAGTTAGAATTTTTAATATGAATAATGATTTGTATAGAATTAAATAAAATATATTGAAGAAAAGTAAAATAAATTAAATGAATTAATGGATAATACTTAAACAAATAAAATTGAAATAAAAAATATTAATTAATTAATTTTTTAGTTTTAAATTTGCTTTGGAGTGAAGTGACATATAAAAAGGTGTTAAATTTATATATTAGGACAATGTGAAAAAGTAAACGATTAATTGCTTTGTTTGAATTTAGAGAAATATAATAAAATGTTATATTAAAGTCTAACAGACTCCACTTTATTTTGGTTATATTTTAAAAAAGAGTATAAAATTTATTTTTAAGCTCTGTGGACATGTTTTCGTCATTATTTCTTGTTTTATCATGGAGGTTTTTTTTTTCTCCAACACCAAAGTTGTATTAAGATTATAGTTTTTTTATTCTATTAAAAGTAAATAAAAATATTCATACTTGTTGTAATAAATCGATTCTTTATCTTAAACTTTTTTATATATATATTTTTTAAATTATTTTAATTTACAAGACCAAATTATAGTACATAAATGTATTTTTAATATAACTTTATAGTCTAACATAGTATCAAAACTATTCAAAGTTTATATTAGTCAAAATTTGGACTTATTAAGTGAAATATTATTAACTCTTTCTCGATTTCTATGATTAATGTTTTCGAAATCAAATCAATGATATCCTCCAGGTAAGAGAGAGTGTGTTAAAAGTGCCATATGGAGATTTAATATCCACCTGAAATCATTTCAAATTATAGTATATAAATGCAATCAAAACTTACCTCGATGAATTGATTTTATCTGATTGATTAAAACTTGGTGACTTGATTTATCTGGGTTGTTAAAAGCAGGGTGGTTAAGTTTTAGTGTTTTTTTTCTTTGTTTTTTTTTTTTTTTTTTTTTTTTTTTTGTTTGTGTTATAATAGGATTGGAGTACCTAAGTGCTTTATTAATTTTATTTTTGGCTGTTAAAAAAAATAAAAAAGCAATGCACAATTAACGCTGGCCATTACCATTGGATGAATGAATAATCCATAGAATAAGGAAAATCAGCACTCACCAGCTTCCTCATAGATAAACCAAAAATGAAACTTTCAAACTCCTAAACTCAATTTCTAAGCTATCTAAAGTGGCGACGGCAGGCTTAGGATCAGAAAAAGATCCGTTTATAGATAACAATGGGGCTTCTTACATTGTGTTGAGAGTCATTCCATTCTAGAGATGCTGATAGTATATATGACTCCTTAGGCATTGGAGGACCCTTCAGCACAACCTTGAAGGACAACTCTTGCTTCACCCCACCAAATGTCAACGTGTCAGGGATGACCTCAATGGAAAGACCCTTAGGTGATGTCACTTTCGCCTTGTAAGTTGAGTTTCCAAGTCCTACGTTCGTCACACTCCGATAAAAGATTGCAGAAATGCTACTATTAGGTGCAATCTGGGTGTGCATTGAAGGGTAGTTTATTCCATCAGTGCCTTGTGCAGGCTCAATGCTGGAGCATTCGAAGCCTTTGGTGCCAATTATTATTCCAATGCTGCTACTGTTGTAACCTTCTTTGCACAGGAACGCAGCGTAGGAATCGATGCTGATGTTGTAAAGCAAACCAGGATCCAATGCTTTCACTGGGTTGATCTGCCCTGACCCAGATCCTAGCTCCGCAGTACTGTCGTTGATTTTCATTGGGGTGGCTGAACCATAAGAGACCACAATATGTTAGAAACTGAACAAGAATCGCATTGTTCATCAAGAATTTCATTACACAACTATATAATGCTAACTCTTGTTTTCTTTTTGTATTTTCTTACCGAAGTTTAGGCCTTGAGAGGCTAACACATATTAACACATATTAATATCTAATCTTTTATATTTTAGTAACTGAAGTATTTATAAATTGTACCAGATGCTTCTTAACAAGTATCTTCAGAAAGCCTGTTAGAAATAACATAACAGAATTGTATAGAATGTTTTTCTATTGCAAGACTGATGGTGAATTTGTGTTCTCACCAGTGGTCATGAGAGCAGATTTAATTGCAGCAGGACTCCAATGAGGATGGAAAGATTTGACATAAGCAGCAGCACCAGCAGCATGTGGGCATGCCATAGATGTTCCAGACAATATATTGAAAACATTTCTACGAGGGTCTTCTGGGTCGTCTGATACTGTTGCTAATTTGGAATATCCAGCTAGAATGTCCACTCCAGGAGCAGTTAAATCAGGCTGCACATAGAAAACCCTGAAATTCAGAAACCACATACCAACGCCAAGTCTTCCATGAGTATGATTCGTATAGGCACAACTAGTTAAAAGTTTATGCTAAGTTTAAGATAAGGAAAATATAAGGATCGGGCCTGTTATTTATCTTGGTATATATAGACCCATTGAACATTTGGATTAAAACTGATTTAGACTAACAATTAACATATATTTTAGTCTTAAAATAACTCTAGTAATATTATTTTAATGCATAGCTTTTAATTAGTTGTGCCTATAGTCACTGCATTATTAAATTGCTAACAACAAGATATAGATAAATAATCATGATGACCTTTAGGATGTTGAAGGAGATGGATTGAGGTCCTCTAGATGAGAAAGAAGCAACAAATGGAGCAGGCCCTGTGGTGCTTTTAGTCTTCTGTATAACAGCTTGAGCATCCCTGAAATTCAGTTATATCCATGCAGGTGTTGTTTGAGATCAATTTGAACATCCTATGGTAGGAAGAAAAATTCTTACATCATTTGTAATTTCTTTGTGAGGGACATGGTAAACTAAAAAACTTACTTGGTGGAATTGATATAGCGATCAATGGTTTTGCCAGCAGTATTGGAAGAAACATAGACAGCAGGAATAACAGTGGTGGTGGAGTAGTCTAATGGGGATGAAGCACCTATGATGGTGCCTGCTCCATTTAGTTCTTTGATTATGTAGTCCTTGCTGCCCTCACCAAGGCAATACACTATCTTCCCCATCACCTTCTCCTTGCTTAGACTCCTATAATCACATGCACTGCACACATCGAATATATTATGTAGTAGAATTCTCAAACTCATATCATACTTGTTAGAGAAATATACATGTTTTTTTGTTAAAGGGCAGGTTCAGTATGAACAAAATTGCTACATATGGTACCTGGCATTGCCATAGCCGTCTTCGTTGGCAGCAAGGGCTCCACTGATCAGAGGGTACATTTTTTTCTTAGGGGTGAAGGTATTAATGGACATTCCCTGCCAATCAAAATATTAACTTTTATTTCTCAGGGCTTAACATGGTTTTTTGTATATGCCAAAAAAAAAAAAAAAAAGCCATCGCCGAGGTAATGACACTAACCTCAAATTTGTGGCCATCGCCGAGTTCAACGACGGTGGTGAAGAGCCTGTCAGTGTTGGAAGCGGCAACCGTCAAAATCCAAGGAGCAACATTTTCGACGGTCATGGTGGCAGGGCCTGTGTTGCCGGCGGAGCAAGAGGTGAAAATCCCTCTCTTCATAGCGTGGAAGGCTCCAATGGCCACAGGGTCGTTGAAGAATTTCCTCGGAGCCCCTCCCAGAGACAAAGAAATCACGTTTACGCCGTCGTGTATGGCCTCGTCGAAAGCCGCCAGCAAGTCCATGTCGCTGCACCCGAACCTGCCCCAACACACCTTGTACATCGCTATGCGGGCACGCGCCACCCCGCCACGAGCTGTGCCGCCGCCGATTCCTTCCAGGCTCGCGTCCCTCACCGGCACTCCCGCCGCCGTAGAGGACGTGTGGGTTCCGTGGCCTTCGTCGTCTGCCGGACTGAGGTTTGGCTCAGGCGAGTTTTGGAGGTTGAAGAATTTTGCTCCGATTACCTTGCTGCATGCATGGAGCCATGCACACAACTCAACTTTCTCACATTTTGCCTCACTCATAAAATATTAACAAATGGATTAAAAATTGTTTTTTAGATAAAATTTGAGCAGTTCGTTAGTTTTACTGATTAATAGTGTAAAAATGTAAGTGTCAATGTATGAGAACAAATAATTTCCTTGTATATGATTAAAATTTAAATAATTTAACTCAATATTATACTCTTTTTGCTTTGAAATATTTGTATTTGAGTGTGTTTTTTTTTTCAAAGATGGAAAAACTACTAAATAATTTTAATTATAGAAATTAATAAGGGTTACATTTGAGTAACTATTGGTTACTGAAATATTGAAAATCTTATACTTAGTATACATTCTTATTCTTATTATTCTTATTATGATAAAAGTTCAAAATATTTTCTCCATATACAAGTAACATCAATTTTTTTATTTATTTTTTTAATTTTTGTCTTAGTTTCGTCGGTAAAAATTGACAAAAAAAGAGTGTGAATGGACAGAAGAATACTTGTTGCATCCAGTGAAATTGGCTCCAGTGACGCATTTGCCCTTCCAAGTTGGTGGGGGAGGCCCATATCCCGAATCGTTGAAACTGGGGCAATCCAGGAAAATTCCTGTTTATAATTTACATGTTAAATAATTTAGAGATATAAACATTAAATTAAATAGATGAAAAATGAGAAATTTTACTTACTATAATAAAATAAAAATATTTTCTTTTGTCTATTTATATACATACCTGTGTCAAACAAACCAACAGTCATATGTTTCTCCACACGAGAGTGTCTGTTATTTTTTAGGGGCAATCCCACAAAATTCCATGATCTTGTCGTGTGTAATTTGTTATGTGTATTTGGAAAAACAGATACCACATGTTCCTCCTCTGTATATGTACAATTAAACATCAATGAAGAATACATGCATAGAGAGAAGTTATATATGTATTAAAGCAATTGCTTGGGTTTTCTAAAATGAAAAAAAGAAGAAGTTAAATACAGTTCTTTAGGATTAAAATTTGTACTTCACTATCTTATGTTGTTTTTTTAATGTAAATGTTTATCATGTAAATTACTTAAGTGAAGCTTTAATTCTTATTTAAAAATATAGAAAAAACATTTAAAATTTATAGGTAAGCTTTGTGCTTATTTTAATTTTTCTGGTGCAACATAATATATATTACCTAGTAATTTCTCTGCTTCATGAGGCAAAAGTCTTGCAACAAATCCATTGAAGCTCTTTCCATAGCTATGTATTTTGGATTGTCTGGCTAACTGCTGGCTGTAGAGAGGAAAAAGGAAAAAAGATGAAAAAATTATGATTATGGAATGCTGATTATTTGCAATAAACCAAAAACAAAAAAGTCCAATTTTATAGGATTATAATAATGAAATGCATTTCTACTTGAGAAATGAGATTATTACTCTCCAATGGCAGTAGTCAGCAAGTTATGGTGATGATCTTCCGGAGCATATGCTGTTGCCACTGGCAGCTCTCCCATGTATACAATATAAGGCTGTTTTTAGTTTCATTTTTAATCACAAATTTTTGTGTCAATGTTAATTCAATAACAATAATTTTATATACATGTGTGTAGATTAACAAGTTGTAGTCACAAGATAACTTACCTTTCTCTCATGTTGATTTGATCCTTGAACAGGTAAAGAATGGAGGCAGAAGAGTAGTATTGGCAGAAAATTCTGTAACATCTTCATTGCAGTGTTCATTCCAACAACTAACCAATTTTGTGTAAAAGAACTAATATTTTGATGTTAGTCACAAGTAGTTTTTGAGTTTATTTCACTACTGAGAGGAGAGATATGAGGATGTGTTTTTGACTAAGTTGCAAAACTGCTTAGGAATAAGATTCAGTACTCAGTATTTGGTGGCTTGGATCTTGGATCTTTGTGAACAATTCATTAATTTGATTTGCTTTGATTGCAATGAATCATGTTATTTGAACAGGTGGCATGGAGTGAAATAGATTTTCTACTGTTAGGAATTTAATTGCATCAATTGCTGTTATGATCTAAAATGCCTGGAATTTCATAAGCATTGTGCTTTAAAAAGAAAAATGATCATTGAAAAAGCATGATTTAAAAAGGTTGAGATTTCTACGTTCAAAATCTAACACCAGATGGTGACTAGTCATGCTTCCTTTTAAATTAATTAAAGAATTTATGATAAGTAAAAACTTCTAATTTTACTGTTATAGACAAACTTAAAACTGCATAAGCCCGTTGTAAAATAAATCTTCTAACATAAGTTTTATCTAAGTTTAATCGTATTGAACTATGCTGATCGAAAATATTAACATAACTCTATCCAAATTATTAAAATTAAAAAAGTTTGGATTAATTTGGATTTTTTTTTTCAAAATTAAGCAATTCGATTGGATTTTGCAGTTTAACATTTGGTAAAAACAAATAAATTATTTAAATATTATGTTATTTTTTATTATTTTACTCTTATAAGACGTGAATGCATGTTGAAAGCACTCAAATCGAATAAAATACAAATCAATTATTTAAATATTATTTTATTATCTAGTATTTCACTTATACAGAATATGTGTGTACAAGAGTAAAACTTAACGGAGGAAACTTTTGAAGTATTTGAAAACTTTTTCTTAAATATATTCTCATTTGTGGAGAGATCACTTTTGTTCATTGTAAGATGTTTATTAGCATTCTCTAGTATAACCTTGGAGTGGTTGAAGAGTTTGTCTAATGGAGTTATAAAATCTTTTGACGACTTTCTAAAATTATTAGTAAAACTTTAAAAACAGACAAAATACATGCCACACTGTAGTAACATTTTAACCGCTGTAATTTAATTCGGTCCTCAAATAATTTATATTTATACCCAATATTATATATTTGCTATTACATACTTGTTTTAACGAAACCTCCTTCAGCCAATTCATCTTCCACAACCTCAAATATTATAATATAAGACATTTCATCAATAAGAAATAACATCAACTTCATATGATACTTCATTTTTGTAAAACATAATTAACAATAACATATGCAATAGATAATTTTAACTTTCGAAATAATCTATAAGTCCAAAATTACATCTAAATTACACAATGGAGAATACACTTTTAAAGGTCATATTATTATTTTAAGTTATGTAATCTAAAATAATATTGCAAAGTTTTAGATTATGCAATTTATTGATTACACTATCCAAAGCACTTTAAAATTAAACTAACAAAATCAGAACCTTAAATTAAATAACAAATCCTAAATATTAAATAGTCCAAATTACATCAGGTGCTTTACACAAATGGGTGGAGCTGCTACAAAAGCTGAGTCCTTTTCCTGCCCATATTGACTCATCACTTTTACTATGTATTTTCTAGTAAGGTTAACCTAAATCATAAGATGATATTCCCATCAAGGCAATTTACTATACCTAATTTAGGTGGATTAGATGCTGTCATTTTTTCAAGGCCCATTTCTTATCAATATCAGAGTAAACAATTTCTTGACAACGTACGATTCCACAAGCTCCTCCAAAGCATAACCATTTTTCACTACCTTTGTTCATGTTCCATCTCACTTTGTGCAACGCAGCCATTTTGGGAGGGAAGGTTTCAGGTATATTCCCAAAATCCGACTTTTCATTATCAGCCTCAGGAGTAATTGGTGGCACATCATCTCTGCAAACCAGTGCTAGGCTTTCTTCTGGTTTTTTCTTGCTGCGGTTGTTCAGTTTTGGCTTTTTGGGCTGCTTCATAGAATATAAAGTTTCCTCCGACCCAGATTCCAACAAATCCACATTCTCACCAGCACCAATGGCTGCAAAAATTGAATTGTTAATACGCTTTCTTAGCTAAACTACGGCAATTAATCATATTCGAATCATATGGTTACCAAGACTGACCTAAAGTCTGAGAATCAAAATCAATAACTGAAGTTTCTGGCACTTGATTAAGTGCATTTCTGTTTGGATTTGTCTTGAATAACAGGTCTCGGAAAGATTCAGCACACCGACCCTTCTCAGGCGGCTTCTTCCACAGAAAAGGAGCATTTGATGCAGGAGTGTTGATAACTAGATTTGAATTCTCCTCGGTTACTGAGCCACAAAGGAAGCGTCGGGATCGATTGCGTGCATGATCTGTCTCCACTGATTTAGCAGTAAGCTGAGTATATCAAAACAAGTTCAGAGAAGGTCATTTGTATAAAGCATTAATCAAAGATTGAAGTTACAGTTTTGAAAAGTTCATTAACAAATTTGAGATGTACTGTCAACATTGTACATTTTCCATAAACGAAGTCCTATCTCAAATCCTTGTTCCTTAAGGAAAACATCAAGCTCTTAGTTTAAGATTAGTCATCAATAATTGTCACAAGACAAGCAGGTCATTTCGTTAAAAAGCTCCAAGTGCTCTGACATTGCCTCACATGTCCATGTATTTTGTATTGAAGTCATTTTAAAATTTAGGGTAAATAACACTATCCGTTGCAATTTCACACTTTCCCTCTACTGTTCAATGTATCGCTAAACCCTCTTATATCCTGCAGTTAGTTACTATGTGGAGGCACATACGCAAAAGCCATTTTTGTTTGTACTAAGAAATTAACAATGCGTAAGCCCATACTTCCTTGTGTTGAAAGTTGAAGTTCAACTTCAACATAATGAGTGGGGTCTGAAAACTCTTGACTATTGGTCATAAAAGCTATTGAGTATAAAAAAGGCACTGCAGGTAATTGCAATTTCCAACAAATTATAAGAATTACCTGAAAACGGAAGACAGTACCGTCTGCACCACAATAAGCAAGCATGCCTAACATAATAAAAGCAAATCCATCAACTTAGAAAATTGTAGTAATGATAATGAATTGTTTGTGTCCCATTAGATATTGAGAAAACAAACTGACAAATTTGTCATTACAAGAAAGTTTGTTCGCTCAGAAATACTAACTGTTACTTTATAGAGTAAGATCAATAGTACACAAGTATTTTAATGCCAAAATTAAAATGTTTCTAGCAATAAGATTATATAATCATATTGTCATTGCACATCGCAAAACACACCTGTTATACGTGACACTTGAACACTCCAAATGGCAAAAGATGCATATAAAGAACCGTGCAACCCAGGTTGCTTTTTTCCACTGTATATTTCTCCGGTAACAGGAAGGTCATTTGCAGCCTTCGCCAAGCTAATGGTTCTCATTGTTCCATCTTCAAAGGACATAATGATGCAACTAGAAAAAGTACCAACAAAATCATTCTGGGTTCATTACATTGACAATTTAGACAGCATTTGATCCAGTGAAAATAATGTATTACCTTGGCTTCGACAGCCAGTCCAAACTATATATCATTCTTGGCGCAGGATTGAGGCTCCTCAAAGGACGAAATGGATTACTACAAACAAATTTCCATCATAAAGCAAACCATTGTAAACAAGTTTAACAGACACAGGCTAAATTTAATTCCTCTGTTGCCCGTAAACAAGAAATCATACACTTTGACTAGGTAAGATACAAAAATCTGACATTGATAATGTTGAAAACAGCAAAGCTAATTGTTAAAATTATGATTGTTATTGTATTGTTTTTGGGTGTATGTACCTAATCTAAGGGTTGAGTTTTATAGGATATAACTTTTCCTTGGAATGTACTCTTTCCTTTTCTATATATATGAAAAATACTTCAGCTGAGCAAGTAACTCCCTGATTTTTTTTTTCATTACATTCAAATTCAACTTGGTATCAAGAGCTCTGTCACAAGACCACCACTGTCCACTGTCTTTGGTGCCGACAGCTACTTTTTCATCCGGCTAAGTCAAGCTTAGGTGTGCCTTGAGGAGTGTGACCCAACCCCAATAGTTGCATGACCAAAAGCTTCATGGCGCACCACCACACACTGATCACCATTAGCTCGTCACCAAGCACATATGTCCCATGCATCACCTTCCCTGTGTTGAATCACATCGGATCATCTATGTCTTTTGAACACATTTATGCCCTTATCCTCCTAGTTTGACGCACTTAGATAGATGGTCAAGGCTCTCTCCTCATGGCTTAGGGGTTTTTCCCTCTCTCCTCAAAACTATTTGTGGCTCTTAGTCTCTGAAATGGCTTCTACTATTTATGGTTTTTTTCTGCTACTTCGATTCGACTATTACCACAACAAAACTCAACTAAAAAACTAATTATATTGGTCTGCATCTGTGTAGTTATGGTTCATTGGACCAGGATACAATGCTGTTCCAAATAAAGATAAACCTTAGTGGTGAAAATTACACTTCTTTATGTGTTGTTTTATGGCAGTCTGTCGAAGAGAATGTCTTAGAATTAGAAATACTCAGATCCTTTACGACATGCTCTTCTTACTGAAAAACTGCGCAACATATTTTTGCTAATGACATTCGACGTCTTAGGAAGGGACACAGAGTTTCCTCCCTCACACATCAATTATGATATGATCTCACACATAGCAAACGCTCAGGCTGCAGTAAAAAAAATTAAAAAATTTCCTGTTGTTGATTCATTGGAGGATATCAACAAAAATGTAGATAAGTTATACATGATCTTAATTTTGAGAAGTCTACATTCAAATTTTGATCATGTACTGACCAGATTTTAGTTGGTGATCAAATTCCTTCAGTGGAGCTTATTCACTAGACTTTTTCGGGTGTCTACCTTGTTAAAAGAGGAAAATTCAACTGAAGTGATTGAAACATCAACAATGGTAGCACCACAAGGAAGAAGAGGAGGTTGTAGCAACCAAAGAGGATGTGGTGGCCAGAGTGGACGTCTTAAATGCACATACTGCAAAAACAAATGAGACATACCTTAGAGAGTTGCTACTCCAATCAAGGCAGTCCATGTGTCTAAATCTAAAAAAGGAGAGTCTAAGTTTTCTGATTAGTACCAAGAGTATCTGGGACTTAAATCTGGAAAATTCAACCATCAAGGTCAATTTTCAATGGCACCAAGTGTTTCTATAGCTTGCATTTCTCAATTTGTGGAAGGTCAAGGCCTATGGATACTTGTCTCAGGTACCTCTCATCATATTTCAGGTAATCGTTCTTCATTCTCATTTATCTCTTCCCAAAAATTCTCCTCCTTGTTACTGTAGCCAATGGATCCAATGTTGTTACATTTGAAAGAATTTGTCAAGTCCTTTATCCTTTTTTAAACCTTAATTATGTCCTGTATATTCCACATTGTCCTCATAATTTAGTTTCTCTAAGCCAATTAACTCTTTAACTTGTTTTGTAACCTTTGATGTTGATTCCTTTGACATATAAGAACATGATACAAGTTGTCTGATTGGCAAAAAGCATGAATCACGAGGACTCTATTATTTGAAAAGGAACCCACCTATGTCTTGTTTTGCTACCTCGACTCCGAAGCTTTTGCATGATTGTCTAGGTTAAGTTGAAGATAATAGCTTAGTCTTCACCATGTTAGGTCACCATTTCCAAAATTAACTGAAAAAAGTTATAACTTATTTTCTCTACCATTCATTCACATATTTCGGAACCAAGTGATGCCACATCTTTTGCCTTTAGATAATTTGTAACCATTATTGATGAATTATAGGGTATTGTCATGCAGATTGGGCTAGTTGTCCCATTCAAAAGAGATCAACCGTAGGATATTGTGTATTCATTGGAGGGAATATTATCTCCTAGAAGAGCAAGAAACAAAACAAAATGTTGCTGCCCAATCTACTACAAAAGTTGAATATAGATCTACGGGTTTGGCCAATTGTGAACTTGTATGGATTAAACAACTCCGTCAAGAGTTGAAATTTTGTCAAGTTGAGCAGATTAAGTTGTATTGTGACAACCAGACAACTCTTCATATTTCATGTGATAATCAGACTCAAGTGTTTTGACAAACAATATAATCAATTGTGTTAAATAATAATTGATTATCTTTATTTTGAACCTATAAAAACAGAACTTAAAAAGTAAAAAATAAGACTATCAATATCAAACACATTCACTAAGAACTATCAAAGTCATAGTTGATATATATTTTAAAAGATCATTTCTCTACAACAAGGTTTCAAAAAGAATCAGTGGGTCTTTCAAAAGTATCATTGTGAGTCATCTCAAAGACTATTAGGAAGGATTGTCAATACATTAGGTGATATCCTTTTGTAATCTTCTTGTGTTCAGGAGCATAGGCATTAGTGAGTGCATTTCCTTGTGGAAGATTAATTGTATAATCATAGATTTTGATCAATGAATATCCAAACTAAGGTTGTTGTGATTGTGACAACTAAATAAGATCACAATTTGTAGGTAAACATGTATAAAAATTGTGGTATGAATCTTTTTCAATCTTTATCATCTCTTGTATATTTTAAATATTAGTATTTCTTGAAATTCTGAATTTTTTTAAACATTTGTCTTTTATAAGGTCTATATTTGAGTCATGTACAAGAGCATTCTATTATTGATAAGGATTAAAAAGCCATATGTAAGAGCATTCTATTATTGATAAGGATTAAAAAGCCATATGTAAGAGCATTGTATTATTGATAAGGATTAAAAAGCCATATGTAAGAGCATTCTATCACATCATCTGATTCAAAGATTATTCTTCCATTGATGTTTTCAAAAGGATATTGGAAACGATTTTTTCAGATTTCATCTTATGAAAAGTTTTTTTAAAGATCCAATTCATCCTCTCCTCTTGTATAAATTGTATAAACTTAGATAAAAGACTCATTCAAAATGAACTCAACATGATTGAGTTACATCCTATCTAACTAATTTTTAATTAATGTTGTTGGGTTGATTGTTCTGGTATTTTGGCTGTCTCCATAAGATTGAAGCCAGGTCTAGGTCCAGAGAGATTAACATAGAGAGCATCAATGTTCCAGCTCCACACTCCAAATTGATTATGAGCTGGAGCTCTAAGGGGATTTCAATGTTGGCAGTAGTTTACCAAGATATTGTCAGTGAGAAGCAGTAACAATCAAAGAGTTTTTACTTCAGATTGAGACACTATTAGATTCCAGTAACTGGGCTAGCTCTGATAAACCAACATGAGTTAACTCAAAACTAGCCAACAGTTCATACTGGTTTGGTAACAGAACCAATCTACATGCTACTAAATCGGTCAAGACATCAGTTCACCATTTTACAGGTCTAAGCCAAGTTTTATTTGCATAATAAAATTGCAACATCATTCAAAAACAAAATTCATTAAGTTCTATAATAAAAATTTAATAGGAGTCCCACATTAAGTAGGATAAGCTACTTGACGTGGCACTTAAACCTAGAAGTTCTACCACCTAATGGACTAGTCTTTTGGATTAGGCTCTTCTCTTTTACTTAAGTCCTAACAATTGGTGTGTTCATGAGACTTGGGCTACCAAAAGTACTACTTATAGGCTGGATTACAGTGCAAACAGAGAACTGATAGATCAGTGAAGTTGTCTTAAAGAGAAAAGGGATCAGGTCAGTATCAATAGAGTGAAGCTGCAGTCGTGGATGTAGGCCCTTAAAGGGAATAACAACTTAAGGAGAGTCTCACATTGAATAGAATAGTTACTTTATGTGATACTTGTGACAAGAGGTTCTGTTACCTAATGGTCCAGGCTTTTTGGTTGGACTCTCTTCAAATTAAGTGCTAACAAAACTTTATAGTAATTTTGAAGATGGAAACTAGCATTTTAGTTTAAGGGAGAATGAAACACAACCATTACATATTGATATTTAAAACGAACTAAAAATAAATAAAAAAATAAGATAACAAAAATATTGAGGGCGAAAGTACAAACTCACCGTAGGTCCCAAAACTTAAGGCCTTCATGTCCAGCAGTTACTATTATATTAGAACTCTCTGGATCCCTGGAATACGACAACAAAATTCACACTTCATTCAACATGAGGGTAAAAAGATGTGCAACTGATTCATACAGAGATGAATTCAGATGTATGATGTTTGCATGTGTAATAAACTAATGCTTTGTTATTGAAGCAATCTTCATGGGATAAACAAGGGTGCGTTTGTACACCTCAAACAAAACAAGATTGACTCAAATATGATTGTAGCTGGAATATCATTTTTTTAACAATGAGGGAATACAGAGAAGTAAAAATCCTAAATATTTACAGAGTATTTCTGAATAATGTGCATGAAATCATGTGTTTCGTAGAGATATATAGTAACAGAACCATATTCAATGCAACATGCTATTGTTGAGAAGGTTCAGTGTTACTAACCCTTCAAACGGAGCCCAGGCAACTGTTCTAATAGGAACTGTATCCCCACCAAAACAAAGCACAGGCATTGTATCTGCATATTGCAAATTTAGTCAATAAAAATAAAGTATCAACTTATTTTTCAATATAGCTACCTTCCCTAACAACCAAATAGGTAAACATGAAACAAACACCAATTAACGGAAATATTACCATCACATTTGGATGAAGAATTTATACAAAATTTCCACAAAGCAACCTAAATAAATATAAAGAAAATTACATTAGAAGTGATATTAATTGTGAATAAAAAAAGTTCTCAGATGACAATAAGCTGGTATTTTAACAAAACAGTGCTACTTAGAACATTATAAACTATAAGTACAGGATTATTAGAGAAAAAATATTATGGAAAAAAAAGATTGAAGGTTTTCCATTTTCCACAATGAAACTTTATAGGAAAATCTATTTCCTAATTATTAGAACAACTTAAACCTCCATTTAGAGAATGCCAAAGTACATAAATTGAATATTTAAGGAGTTATACCGTTCCATCATGGCAGCCAACAAGTAAATAGTCATGCGGAGGTGTAACCGACCACTCCACCGTCAGTGGAATGCTGTGAGATCAAATGATGAACTAAATTAAACCACATATTCAGGATACCAAAAAGCATATATTCAACAGGATTATCTGCAGCTGAGTTTCAGCTTTTAGCATTCTCCATAATGGATAATGAGCACACTATAAACAGAAGGTTCTAATTCAGTAAAAAAACCATTCAATAGAAAAAGAAATTAGCATAGCAAGTTCTTTTAATATCAATATTGTTAAGTTTCTGTTTAAAATAAATATCAATAAAAGCTAACATTTCCTTTCAATAGCACCAGTGTCTATTGGCAAACTAATGCTTTTAACCCTAAATTAACATAACAAGTAAAGAGGGTAATTTAATTCAAACTTCACAGATTTTAATTACCAAAACGGTGAATCAATTAGGTGGTAGGACAGATCCTCAGGTAGCAATCAGTTCCCTGATTTCAACCTTGAGGACATGGTCATTTCAGAGGGAGGGCACCTCTAGGAATAATTTGAGGGAATATAATAAACCTGTATTTCAGGTTTATTCTAGGAGGAAAAGGGAAAAAGGGTCAAACTGTAATTTTGGTGGGAAAAACTGAGTTAACTAAATTATTTTGTTTTGAGTTGTTATATAGCTTATAAATAAGTCATCTTTTGTTTTGGGATGCAGTTTTTTTTTTATAATTGTTTTAATTGGATTTTTCCAGTGTAAAAAGGAGAGTGCTCCTTTTGGGACTATACTTGTATACCTTTGATTTTGTATGACTTTGATTCTTAAATCAATAAAGAGGAAATTAAGACAGATATCATTGCTGCGAGTGTAACTTGGTTCTTGGTTAGGATATTGAGTTTTTTCTTGAATAGAGTACTACCAGATACCTTTGTAAGCCACGGCGCTTCAACATAGAGCATTTAAATACAGGCTCCAATTTTATAAAACGTGGATCAGTCCCCTCTCTGTGTGTATAAATTGCTCTCAATGCATGAGGAAGAGGAACATCCCACCTGCAATGACAAATGCAGACAAAAACAAGTCACCCAAGTCAGTGTTCCTCAAAACAACTTACACTTGATAAAAGAAACTTGATTTTTCTTTGAATAAACAATGAAGTAGTCATTATGAAGGAACAAGATTTATTAATTTATTAGCAGCATCCCTACTAAGAATAATGTCATAGAAACACTGAATTATAGTATTTAAAACTTGCAAAGCCACAACTGAAATTTATGATAAAATTAGAAAAAACTGTACGATCATGAACACCAGAAATTATGAAGTAGTGAGAAACAAAAATTCTAAGTTTCGAAATAAATTATGAAGCAATATAAATCTCTCCTCATTTTTCTCCCCACACACAACAAACAACAAAGATTACCAATTCCTTTTCTCAAACAGAATCTAGCGCTACAGCAAATCATGACTAACAACCCAGAAATGTTTTTCTTTAGAAATTTATTGTTAAATGCTTGCATATGCATAAATATATATATAAAAAAAAAATACACTGAATCAGACAAATGAAAGAGTACAGACATTGTGACTTTTTATTGACATAATTTTAATTTGGCTTTTACACTATGTAAATAACAAGCCACACTTATATGTAAATACAAATAAGAAATGGAATGTAAGTAGTTAGTTAGTTAATCCACCAGCAGTAGTTCATAGTTGTATGGTACCTGCTAATAAATAGGTAAGACTGTTGTATTTTTAACTAAATGATAATAACAGATGTGCAGTACACTTCCTTTTCTCTTCCCCACCTAAATTCTACATCATACACTAACTGCAATCCAAAATTTTAAGCAGACAGTATGATAAACTTTTGCCTGGAGAACACTTTGTTCTTGTACACAATGGTTTGCAATTCACTTCATTCAAACTACAGGTACTTTAAATCCTTATTCTCTGTTTATGTAATTGCTCTTCGGTGTAGTCCAATTATGTCTCCTTCAAGTTTTCATGAAGTCGTTATTGTACAGTATACCAAGTTTGGAGAATTTGAGAAAATATTTTCCATTTTTATAGATTGACAATACACAGACGACTAGCTTCTGTTTGCATTCAAGTATTTATAAATAGAACAGAAACTTGAAACATGACTAATGCTAGTTGTGACAATTATAGCTTACTACAGATAAAGTAACTGAAATACAGTAAGTAAACAGCCAACACAATCCATAAAAGAAAAAACTAAATTAAACAACTAGACTAAAGGAGAAATGGTATTCTCTCACAGTATTATATATAACAATAATAATTGTATTTGTTTAAAATAGACAAATTTCAAATACTTAAAAAATCTAATGAAGGAGTAGCAGTAACAACATATAAACACAGTGAACAAAAACAAGAAACCATAAATCTTCAAGAACAACAATTGCAAATGGAGAATAAGGCTCAAGATATCTTACACTTCCAAAGATCCATTGCCCAACAAGACAGCAAGATAGCCCATTTGGTGTTTGCAAGAAGAATCAGAAATGTTAGTAGGCCGCCATTTCACATCCCATGCCACTTTTCCATTATGAGCTAGGCATGAAACTACTCTAGGCAAAGTCACATCTTCCAGAATAGAACAAGTAGTTGCTGGAGCTTCCAACTCAGAGGTAGAACATAGTTGATAATTTGTCTCATTATCATACTGTAGTGGCTGACTTATATCTTGGTCATATCTCCCTTCTCTATGATTATTTTTCAATCCACTGTTTTTAACAGTTGTTGAAAAAGTATTGCAAGCAGAAACAGCCTCCTTTGTATGCCTTTGCTTTGTAACAGAACATTGTTGCAAAGCATGTTCATTGCAATTGTCATGAGCCACATCTAGAGAAAGAAATTCAGCTGAATCCTCTGGGACTTGAACACCAAGAGATGCAGATTCATTCTCACAATTTTGATAATTTGTTATTGCTCCTATTGAATTTGATTCATGTCTTCTTATAGGCCTCTGTGCTGATTTTTCATTGCAATTGTCAAGAGTCATATCTGGAGAAAGATATTCAGTTGAATCTTCTGCATTTTGAATATCAAGAGACATAGATTTATTGTCACGATTTGGATCATCTGCTGTTACTACTTTTGAATTTGATTTTGGACTTCTTCTAAGACTCTTTATTAGTGCTGACTTTTCTTCTGTCTCTTTATTTCTTTTAGTTCCGTTTTTTCTTCTATATGTAATAAGAAGCTTTTCATTGTTTTCAAGATTCCCATCTGAAGCAAGAAACTCAGTACAATTTTGTGCAACTTGAACATCACAAGCTGACTTGTTTGGAGTCTCATAGTTCATATCATCCACTGCAATTCCTATGAAATTTTTTGTTGGTCTTCCTGTAGGCCCTTTTATTTGTTTCAAATTGTCATTTGTGCCTCCATCACTTTTAGGAAGTATTTCTTCATTTTTTTCATGATTCCCATCTGGAGTAGGAAACTCGGTAGAATTTTCTGGAAATTGAACAGCAAGAGCTGGCATATCCTGCATCTCACAATTTGCATCATCCACTGCTGTCACTGTTGGATTCTTTCTAGGTCTTCCTCTAGGTCTCTTTATGAGCATTGATTTATCATTTGCACCTCCATCTTTTTTATCACAATTCATATCATCCACTGCTGCCACTGTTAGATTCTTTCTAGGTCTTCCTCTAGGCTTCTTTATTTGAGTTGATTTGTCAGTTGTGTCTCCATCTGTTTTATCACAACTCATATCATCCATGACTGTTGGATTTTTTCTAGGTCTTCCTTTAGGCTTTTTTTGTTTGGTTGACTTGTCATTGTGTTCCCAGGTATTTAGAAGACACCATATTTGTATGACACCTCTGCCCGTAAGTGGGGCGCCCATTTTGTGATAAGAAGAGCCCGGTGGATGAGCAGCGACAGCAATAAACTAAAAAAGATACCATATAGAAGTCATTTCACTCGCAGAACAAAATGTTTATTATATTTTCTATTCTCATGTCTATAGTACAGATCAAAACTTAGTTTTATCAGTTCACTACAAACAAAAAGTCCAAGTTCAAACAAACAAATGATCAAGCAGACACAACATTATTCAAAATATTACAATGTGCATTCTCCCCTTCATTTAATGTATCTCATTTTATTACAGGTAAACAAATTTACAAAAGCAAAACCAGAAGAGTTATACTTAACATATGAGTCATCAAAGTCTCTCAGACAAAAAACATTTGAATTGCATTCAAGCATTAAAGACTTCTCACTACAGCTGCCAAAAAAAAACCTACAATAAGGTTTGATATGTGTTAAAGGAAGACAGCTAACCATGTACCTCACATTTAATTGAAGAATCAGGTTTTTCATGTATTTGAGGACACCAATCTAATGCCCATACAGAGCCTCCAACATTCATCACAAAATCTCTGCTCCAACAGAAGTTGAGGTGTTAGTCAGGTTAAATAATATAGGGCTAAAACGCTTTAATTTATCAGCAAGTTCAGAGATAATTGTTATTTGATTAATAGAAACATGCACTACAATGGCATAGTCATGTCAATGAATAAAACAACAAAAATAGTTATATTTAGTCATACCTGGATTCTTGAGATATGACCTCCCCAAGTTGCTCCTTTTGCATATCTTGCTACAAAAAAATATACAATGATAATGTGTTGGAAGTCTAGTTAGTGTTGAAGAAAAAACAAATATCATGAGATATGTTGCCAAAATTTGCCAGGAAACAAATAAGGTATACAATATAAAATAAATGTACCTTAGGAACAGAGGTAGAAGAAAACGGGGGCAAATTTATGGCACTAACATCTTTTTCCTCAAAACAATCAGAGTTCTCCATTCCATACACAAATTTAATGTTTTTTGAAGGATATTTAAAATCTCTCCATTCTCTGCACATTTAACATCAACAAAACAAAAATTCAAAGAGTTTATTTCAGAAACTTCTAAAAACTAGAATATCACAGTTTTCAAATACAAGGCTTTTGATAAATACTAAATATTATTCTTTACAATGATTCTCACTCTGACAGTATAAAAGGTGTTTTTTTTTTTTTTTTTCAGTTTACGATCCAATAATCTTTAAAATAGATAGATATTATCAAGTGCAAAAACAGGAGATACATCCATAACCACTTATCCTATTAATTTAAAAGAAATTTGACAAGAATTATAAAATTTTAGACCTATTCCTTCCTGTGTTGTCATGTTGACATGTTGTATTTTAGACATGTTCATTCTAGAATTGAACTAGCAATCTAATCCCCGCTATTAGATTCCTTAAAGGCTGTAAAAAATGAACAGTATTCACTTGTGAATATCTTCCAAATATTCAGAGGACTTCTAATGTAAGCAACTACACTTTTGGATATGGAATAGAAAAGGATTTTAAGTCAGAAAGAAAACACAAAAAGTTCTTAAACCTGACTCTTCCACCTGAACATCGTAAAGTCATATTGGAAGTGTTGCAGCAATATGCTATGAATCATAACCTCAACCACATTGTATCTAATCTACAAACATAAGATTGAATGCAAATACAAAATACCTAATCACATCAAATTTGATTTGTTTGTACCTTAAGAAAGTGACTGAGGAAGACATTCTTTGAATCTCGCTCTGGTCAATAGCAGCACCGCCTTCTTCTTTCCCACAGAGTCTGTCAATGGTGTCCATGTCTCGGAAGAAATTTTCAACCAAAAAATCGAACAGAGCAATCCTGACACCACTGACAGCACTAACATCACCGCCATTGTTTGCAGTTGCAGAATTTGCTGCTGATGCTTTCAGAGCAACTCTCTGGGTGGCTTGCTTCGCCTTCCTCTTCTTGTTCTTTTCCTTCTCATTGCAATCAATTAGCTCCCCAATACAAGTGTTATTCTCTCTGTCTTCCATTCCTCTGAAGATAGAAAAAAAAAATTGTACAATTTTTTTTGACGATACCTGGTTTCGAACCCTAAACCCCAATGAGGACCCAAGTTGTTTATATATAAGATTTATTTCATATATAAAATCTTTTAATGGTAATTTTATCTTCTATTATGTGAAAGATATAAAATCTTATACAAATTTTGTAATGCTAGTCTTTTTAATTAAATTGTTTTATCTTTTATTGACTAAAAATCATTTCATCCTAAATCAAACATAAATTAATATACGCTGAATATTTTAACAAAAGATAACCACGTCTACCCACCATTGTCAATATTTTGTCCACGAAATTTTTCAAAACCATCTTACGAAATTTATGTTTTTAAAAATTTTATCAAAAAATTATCATTTTTTATAATTTTACTTTATTTTACTATTTATATAAATTTTATAATTCTATATAATTTATAATTTTATAACTATATAATTTAGTACAATTAAATGATGATATAAATTTTATTATATATATTATATTATCTATACAATTAATATAATTTTGTGCATTTTTTTAATTGATATAATTTTATCGTTTTATGATTTAAATAATGCACACCATTTCATTATTATTTTTAAATATATAAATACTATATTTTAAAATATTTTATCTTTAAGTTATATAAATAATATATCCTATATAGTTTATCATTTTTATAAATTTATATATGTTTGTAAAGTTATATCATTTTATATAATCCTATATGATTTATAAGACAAAAAATTTGCATAATTTTATAATTTATACTAATAATTTTATATAGTTTAATATAATTTTATATGATATAGTATAATTTTATATAACAAATTTATAATTCATTATATATTTAAAACTTTTATTGGGTAAATTATTTTCCTATTTTTTCCTTAATATTATTAAATTTACTATAATTTAATTCAGAAGATAAATTATAATTTTTTAAACTTTTTATTCTTTTAACTGTATTTTATATTTTATATAATTTTTCTATAAATTTATGAATTCTTTTATTTGATATAAATTTTTAATTAATGTATAATTATAAATTTATTATTTTATACAAGTTATATCATGTTATATAAATTATAGACGTATATAGTTCACAATTATAAAACCATGCTAAATTTATTTAATTATAGTTATATCATTGTATAATATAACTAATATATAAATTTATTATAATTATAAAATTTATTAAATTATAACTGTATTTTTTTAATTCATTAACTATATTAAATTATAATTATAAATAATATCATTATACAATCTTATAGTTTAAATCATATATAAATTTATGTAACTTTATAAAATATTAATTATAATTACAAGTTTAGTAAATTATATAATTTTATATAGTCTGAAATTACTAAGAGTCATACAAATAAACTTCAATCATACTTTTACCAGCTTTTTAGCTATATTTTATTGAATATTATAGTATAATATGTAATGTTCATAATTAAGTATAATGATTTTTTTAACATAATTAATTATGATATTCCAATATATATATATATATATATATATATATATATATATATATATATATATATATATATATATATTCTAAATACATGGGCCAGCAAAAAGCTTTGCTCGGCCCACGGTGAACATCAAATGTTTTTACCGAAGACTAAATTGGTGTCCTTACGAGGTGGGCTGAAACCGACCTGATCCGAGTTGTTGTACCTTTTGGCCTATTGAAGACACTCCGACGATTAAACAAGTACGTGATCAATGAGGTGAGTGAGAAAGAGTATATAAGTGAGTATGAAAGCTGAATACTAAGTGAGTGATACTCCTTATAACGAATGTTATATATATATATATGACAAATACATTATTAAAAATACTTTTTGAAATTTATTCACACATTGTTGATTTTAAATAAGATTTTACTAATTTAAGTTTTGAAAAACTCCTATTAGCTTAAACAATTGATATTGAAATTGCTAACATTATTTTATATGATATATATACATTTAGAAAATAATTTATTATTTTTATATAATTAAGAATACCAATTGGTTTATCAATTTTCTAATTTTACAATCTCTTTTAAAATATCTGAAAATAAATCTAACTGAAATTATTAACATTACTCTTTATGTCATATGTGCATTACAAGAAAAATCTATTATTGTTATGTAATTAAAAACGAATAGTTTATCATTTTCTAATTTTATAATCTCTTTAAAATATCTAAAAATAAATCTAAGTTATCAAGATCTAACAAATTATCACATTTCAAAAATATTGTTGAGAAAATAATCTTTTAGGACTTTTCAACATTTAGATAATTTTTTTTTTCAAATGTACTGAACCCAATTACTTTAGTTTTTTAATACTAAATGGTTTAACTATGACATACAAAAAAATAATCAATTCTAAAATACTCTTAAAGTGATTTTATAATTTTATTATCAATAATTTCATCAAATTAGTTTCTTTTACTATGATTAATTTGTTTTTCACATTTGAAAGCAATTTCTTTCCTAAATCAATGCATCTTCAAATTCATTTCTCTATGCATTTCAAAAAAATAATAAAAAAAATGTTTCAATAATATCTTTTGATTATGAATTTTTTTAATCGAGTTAATTGCAAAAAAAGCATGTCACACCAAATAGTCATATTTAACAAAAATTCAAAATTTTCAAATTCTTAAATTGTTAATATTTAGCTACATTTTGAACTTTTAGATTAATAATATTGAAATATAACATGACAATCTAATAAAGGATATATAAGAAATAATGATACACTGACAAAAGACAAGTTAATTGAAGAATAATATAATTAATATAATTTTTTATTTTGACCTAATATTAATATACAACTTTTAAGTTAACATAAATTATAATTCCTGAATCTTGTACTCCAAGCCTCTGAAATAGAGACACACACATGCACAATAATAATATACAATAATAAAATAAAACAAATTTTGAAATTGAAGAATAGACTAATAATAATCAAACACTCAAATTAAAAGAAAAATATAAAATAAGTAATCGGAGAAAGAAAAAAATAAATATAAATGTCACTATAATGAAATAATAAAAAGAGATAGAAATTTATAAAGTTTTAATCTTATTCTTTTATTATTAAGTATTTTTTAGAAAAAGTAAAAATATTATTAGTTTATTATTTATTAGGAAAAAGTTTTAAAATTGTCTATTAAATAATATTTATAATATTATGGAAACTTAACAATTAGTTACAATATTTTAAATTTTTAACTAACAATTTTAAGTATAATTTTAAAATTAAATACTTTTTAATTTTTTAATAATATCTTAGTGTTAAATGTTTTTAGACCTAAAAATGTTATTTTTATTTACTTCGACCTTGAGTTAACCTTAACATGCTTACTCATTCTCGTTTTTATTTGCGTCTTAAATTATTAAAACATTCTTAATTTATTTTTAATTTATTTGATAATCAATCTTTCAATTTATATATTATAGTTTATTTCTTATTATTTGACACTCAAATTTAGAAATTAGTATTATTTTACCATTTAATTATTAATAATATATTTTGTATGATATTTTTTATAAAAAAATATTTAATGAATATATAGATAGGTAAAATCATTCGTACAAAAATACATATTACTTAATACAAGGGAGACTAAAAAAATTTCATACATATAAAATATTAAAATAAAAAATAAGTATTAATTTTTACATTACAAATAAAGACGAGAACATAGTAAATTTCCTAATTATAAGATTACAATTGTTAATATGATAAGTTGGACTTTAAAAGTTTTAAGTGTATCACATATAATTTACAAAATGTAATTATAATACAATGCAAACTTGTTGTTTAACATATTACTAAAGCAATTAATTTAATTTTAATTAACCAATTAAAACTTTATTCATAAAATAGTCTATTATTAAAAAGACATTTAAGGTGTCACAAATAATTATATATAACTGAGTTGTAAAATTTAGATCTAATTGTGATTAGTATTTTTAATTAGTGGCCAGTTATATTCGACAATCAATAATTCCATTGAAATTTTGGGATGTTACATGAAATAAATCTATAATTACTGAAGTTATTTAGACACTAATTTTAGTTACCAAATAAAATAATTAATAATTGTGACTAGTATAATTAGTAAATTAGATTTTGATTACTAAATAATTATAAAATAAAAATAATAATTAAATTTAGTGACTAATTAATTAAAATCTGATATAAGATAAAATTTTAGTCACTTGTATTATTAGATTCTAAATTAGTTTCTAATTAAATTAGTGATTAATTTTTATCATTTTAAAAATTAATAAATTGATTTCTAAAATTATTTTTTTTAATAAATTGATAAATAAGGATATGTTAACACACTTTTTTTAAATGTACTCTTTTATTGATGGGAATGTATTGAAAACTAAAAACTTTGGTGTAACCAAAAAAAAAATTAATTAAACTCTTTCGTGATTTGATATTTTTCAATAGATTTTAACTAGAAGAAAAACATGTTAGAAAGATAAATGAAAAAATATGGTTTTATAACTCATTTAAAATTTAAAAAAATAAAAATAAAAAAACAGAAAATATTTAAATTAATTGATGAATAGTTGAATATATAGCTAACTTTTTTGACTTAAATTTTGTTATTTAAATAATTAGATTCAATCATTGAGTCTAACATCATCATAGATTATTGAGGTAAAATTTAAATAAAATAAAAATACCAAAAAACTAGTAAACAATTACACATTATATCCTCAAATTGCTAGCTTCAGCTTTAACTTTTCGCAAATAAATCTTTTTAATACTTAAGTTTTTAAAATATAATTAAATATTTATTATATTATTATTTAACTCTATAAAATTTAAAATGGATACTATTTTATAAAGTGAAGAATTTAAATAACTAGCCTTTAAAATTCTGAGAAATAAACAGGAGTAAGTTTTACTCCCAAACAGCAGATCATACAAACGTGTTAATGAACATCGCAGGTACTGCTACAATTTTTATGTACATAACATCAATAAAAAAAAATAAAGATAAAAAACCACACACCTACAAATATGTGACAGCTTTCGTGGCGCACTAAATAAATGTCGGATCCACTGAGCAAATCCACATGCACAGTCAAAAACCACCAGCTACAGGAATCAAGTTCAACCTTAGCTCTGTACCAAAACAAGAATCCACCAACATCACCACATTCATTCTGGTTTATTGGTGCAAAACAAGATCCTTCTGCACCCGTAAGCCATTAATCACATCCTAGTCATTTTTCTACTAATTTGTGGTGCACAAAACAATGCTGTCTCTTCATTTCCCACCTATATCAACATCAGCATAAAATTAATCTGCTATAATCTCTCATACATGACAATTAATCACATGCTATATATGGTTCATAAATGTTCCAGTGTAAGAAGATTGTCAGAGATCAGCTATAAATACCTCTATTGTGAGTTGCTTTTCTGCACTCATGCTTTCCTTTTTCAAGTGGATGTTCCCCACTGTTGAGTCACCTCTCAACTATAACTATCACGAACAAGTACATCTTCATCAATCCAAAACCTGTGATCCTGCCTTAGGGTACAAGATTTGCCTAAATTTGGAAGGGTTCAAGATCGACTCATATGGATCTTAACTTGTGCAAGAGGCTAATTCTAAGAGTTAATTATCCAACTTAAAGTGAAAATTCAGCTCATAATAACACAGGGTTGATTAAAGAGTTTGTATACGAGATAGAATCTAAACTCAGTCTTTGATAAACCTGAAGTTGGCCTAAGAGTTTCAGACAGTCCAATATTCTTGCTAGGTGATCGATAATTCAGTCAACTTAACTTAATACACACTTGCTTCTCATGTTATATGTATGGAGTATGAACATAAATAATGAACACCTATACACACACACACACACACACACACACACATATATATATATATATATATATATATATATATATATATATATATAAGGTGATGATCAATAACTACGATGTGGATATGTGAAGGAGAGGATTCAGTTGTTGTTCCAATCCTCTCTCACGAACCTTCACGAGAAGACCAGAACTAAAGCTGGCAGTGAGTCCAGGGGAGAAACGAGGGTTTCCACAAGATGGTTCCACCAACTCGATGTGGAACTTCCGAAGCAATGAAAGTGCTACAGTTTTGAGCTCCATCAGAGCCATTTCTTTCCCCAAACAAACCCTGAACCCTGCTTGAAAAACCGGGTACTTGAACGGATTCTCGGGGTGGAACACTCCATCCTTCAACCACCTTTCTGGCCTAAACTCCAAACAATCACAACCCCATATCTCTTCCAACCTCCCCATGGCATAGGGATGGTAAGTAACCCTAGTTCCACTCTCCACTTTCGTCCCATCGGGTAACACATCCTCCTCCAAACAAAACTTTGAATCAAACTGAATCGGTGGAAACAGCCTCATACTTTCATGCATCGCGGCTTGCAAATAGTGCAATTGCTTAAGCTCTTCGAAGCTGGTGAGATCCTCACGAGACCCAATTACTCGATCTGCCTCCACACGAATCTCCGATTCAACTTCTGGATGTTTCCCCAACAGATAAAAGAAGCTGGTGAGAGCCGAAGCCACCGTGTCACGACCCGCCAACAAGAAGCTCACAACAATGTCTCGTAAATACGTGTCATCATCGTGGACCGTGCTCATGAACCGCGACAACAAGTCCTTGTTTTCAGAGAAACCCATTTCGCGCCGTTGCTTTATGACCTCTCTGGCCAATACGTTAATCACTTCAACCGCTTGCCTGAGCCGTTTCTCGCTCCCCACGTTGAAAAACCTCTTCACCTTCCACACATAAGGCGACAACGCCATGGCTCTTTCCGCAGACAGCTTCGACGCCAAGTCAAAGCAAACCGCGAACTGGGACATCGGCAAAGACCTCTCCAGACAGTTAGGGTCCAACCCGAAGGAGAAACGGCAAATGCTGTCGAAGGAGAATCTCCGGAACACGTCCTGCAGGTCCAACACGGCGCCGTTTCGAGTTGACGAGTGAAGAAGCGGGACGAGTCTGTTATGGATTTCGCTCTTGACGATTTCGAAGGCGAAGAAGGTTATGCCGTGGTTGTTGAGTTCGAGGGTGGCCATCTTCTTCTGGAAGCGCCAGGCGTCGCCGTCGACGTTGAAGATTCCTTTGCCGAGGAAGTCACCGAGGATGGTGGAGAAGGGTTTCCCTTTGGGAAAATTGTGGAACCTGGTCTTGAGAATGTACTCGACGTTTTCCGTGTTGGCAGTGATGGTGTTGCGCAAGACGTGGATGTGGATGGTTTTGGTGGGTGAGGTTCGGAGGAGATGGGTGTACCAGTCGCAGAGGTTGTGGAAGTACTGGGACCAGCTTGAAGTGAGGTAGGCCTGGCACGTTTGGCAGTTGCAGAGGATGTTCTTTCGGTGAGAAACACGCGCGATTGCGATGAGAAGAAGGAGGAGGGTGAGTGAGAGGAGAAGAGAAAAGAAATAGAGGTGGTTGGTGAAGAACTGCAATAAGGGTTGGAGTTCCATTGACGGAAAATGGAAGATGAAGGAGAGAAAGGAGGATGAGATGTGCAATGAGAGGGAGACAAGTGAGAATGCCATTTCGTACAATTGTTATTTATTCTTTGGGTAGTGATGCAGGTTTTTTTTTCTAAACCTAAACTTTATCAAGAAAAACACAACACTGTGTGGAATTGAAATACTTTTTTTTTTGTGCAAATTAAGTTTGATAACTATCCAAAATTATCAGTCAAAATAATGCAAACACATTCATGAATAGAGTGACTTACCACTACCAAAAAAAGCACCATCTTTCACCTCCATAAATAATGTCAATTATTATGACGTCATTCTCCATTATATATATATATATATATATATATATATATATATATAAACTATATATATCGTTTTG
>Ga0209489_101935_pt1 | contig 42649 bp, 21 predicted proteins | sample SiratrowhiteBW_FD_187527 | JGI IMG/M metagenome (GOLD analysis project Ga0209489, IMG submission 187527) | Root nodule microbial communities of legume samples collected from California, USA - Siratro white BW (SPAdes) (version 2) | ecosystem: Host-associated > Plants > Roots > Nodule | place... | reverse complement strand
ATATAAAAGTATATTTTATCAATGTATTTCTTAAGTTATAGTTTTAAGTCGGCATAGTTATTTAAAATGAATTTTATTAAATTCTTAATTAAGTAATTAAATATTTTATTAAGACTTTGACACACACACACACATATATATATATATATATATATATATATAAAATATGTGTGTGTGAGAGAAATATTAAATATTTTTTTACTAATATAAAATTTGATGTATATATAAATTATGTAAAAAAAAACTTGTAAGTATGAAAAGGACGAGTCAATAAAAATTACTAAATAATATAATATTTAGTAAAAATTATATTGAATTAACTCAATTTTGTTTTTAGAAGTCAACGTCCTATAGATATCTTAAAATAAATTAACCGTTAGGTAATTATTTATTTTATCTGTTATTTTCAAAATTTTAATGTAATATATTTTTTCAATTATACCTTTATACTTTCACTAAGGATTGGAAATTACTTTAAAAAAATAAAACAAAAATATAAAATAAATAATTTATATAAAATTACATTAAAAGTATAAGAATTAAATATTTTCATTTGACTTAGGTGGAAGAACCTTAAACCATTATAGAGTACAAATTTTAAGGATTTACATTTATATGTAATTTAAGTGTTAGCAATTATCCATCTAATTAAACATGTTGTATCATTAAAGTTAATGCGATCTCTTAAGATAACAGATTTGATCAATTCAATGTATACCTTTGAAAGAGTTTAAAGTTTAAACTGAATTGGTATTATTGACAGAAAGTTTGAAAGATTTAATTTCTTAAGAGTGATAAATGCAATTTTTGGGATAACAAAATAAGATATAGTCATTAATAAAAAAAATCTACAATTTTTTAATAGTTTATTATATTTAATTTTTTCTAATGAATAATTAGTGATTTATTTATATTAAAGATACACACCTTACCCTGAAACAACTACATTTTCAGCTCCTAATTAAGATGCAGAAGAAGGTTTAGTGCCAAAAATGTCCAATTTAAAATTTTGACAATAAGAATATGTAATTATAATTTCTTTAATTATTCATCTAATAATCCACCCACCATGAAAATGAAAACTCCTACATCCACCCACCATTGCTTTCAGTAATGTATTTTTCTTTTTTATTAAAAAATAATACGTGTAGCTGTCTCAATTACTAATATGTTCACATGGTCTTATATCTTAATTATTTTATATTAAAACAGTCTTAATTATTTTACAGTAAATATTATAAACTAATAAGAGAAATTGAGTTTTCTGAAGTGTCTTAACTTGGGGTGAAAGAGAAGCAAGATCATGAACTGGTCCCTCACACCAAATTAATGATCCAATTCAATCCTATCTATCAGGATTCTGACAATTATATCATCAAAATCAATCAATGCCTTTGATCTTATCAAATAATTTGACTCCCATGCAGTTGCACCACACGCTAACACTGACACTTCATCACCACCACTCCTTATCTATCTTCGCTGCGCCCCTCACCCTAAACACCACCACCACCGCCATGGCCACCCATTCCCAACCCTCCGACGCTTCCAATTCTCTTCCAATTTCACCGCACCACCTCTTGATCGTCGGTCCAGGCATTCTTGGTCGTTTGGTCGCCCAAATTTGGCGCCAGGTTATCACCGACTTTCGGACTATCTTGATGTTGGTGCAAATATATCCAGTTAACAATAAACTTTCATTTTTGTTGAGTTTAAGAGTAATTTAATGGTCAATTTTGTATTTTCAGATTTTTTTATTAATTTATCTCTGTTCAGAGACTACCATGACAAAATCTTCAAGTTTAGAAAGCAACATGACTGTGTATTATTCTGATATATTCATATGAATGAATACACAATATAACATGTTTATTGAAGCAGGAATTTCCAGGTTGTGAAGTTTATGGACAAACAGTAACCACTAATCATCATGAGGAGTTGTCTAAAATTGGTATTAATCCGTCTTTGGAATGGACCAAAGGCTCCCACAAATTTCCCTATGTCATTTTCTGTGCTCCGCCTTACCAATCCTCAGATTATCTTGGTGATCTTAGGTTAGCAATCTTATCATCGAAATGTAAATTCAACTGAATTATTGTTGTTCATGTTTATGAGTTGTGTTTTTCTTCTGAACTTATGTGGTGGATTGTCTACCAATAAGGCTGGCTGCATCATCCTGGAATGGAGAAGGTTCTTTGTTGTTTACATCAAGCTCTGCTCCTTATGATTGTAATGATAACGGATTGTGTGATGAGGTTGGTCAAAAAATTCTTTGATTGTTGTCCCACACTCTTTTATAGAAGCATAACATTATAGAAGAGAAAAACTAATGCTCTCTCTGACACATTACTTGTTTTCCTCACCTCTACACTCTTAACATTGTAGAAGAGAAATGCTAACATGATCCGTGACACATCATTTGTTTACCCCATCTTCAAATGCACGACATTATATGAGAAAAAATGCTAACACACTCTCTGGCACATCACTTGTTTCCCTCATCTTTAGGTGCATAACATTGTAGAAGAGAAATGCTAACACACTCTGTAAAACTTATAGAGTGCTTTAAGTGAATGTTGATAGAACTCCTTGTTTTCCATGTTTTAGGCATGGGTGCATCAACAATACATCTTGTTCATGAGGTTAGATATTTTTTTTATGTGCAGGACAGTCCAGTGGTGCCTATAGGAAGGAGCCCCAGGACTGATGTCCTTCTAAAAGCTGAAAAAATAGTGCTGGAGTTTGGTGGTTCTGTTTTAAGACTGTCTGGACTTTATATATCCTTTTTAGAATTCTGTTTACCAGGGTTCTAACTATCCATTCATCTAGGTGGTTATTTCTTTGTTATGTTTATGTCTGATGTCTGCTTCCAACCTTGACATAATTTTAAACAAAGTAGATAAAGGTCCACATATTTATTGGTTAGAGAAGGGGATTGTTGAATCTCGCCCTGATCATATCCTGAATCTAATTCACTACGAGGTCAGAATTTCTGTACATCTTATTTTTTTCTGTAAATTAACATGATAGTGGTTTTATTTATTTTAACATACATCGAGTCATTAAGGTATTGAAGTTCATCGTATCTGGTTTACCATCTAAGCCAATGGATGTTTCATTCACGTGCTTTCTCATTTCCCATCACACTTACATCTTTTATTTCAAATTTGCCATTTCACCATGAGACCAATTTGAGTCCCTTAACAAAGTAGAACATTGCATTTTCTTATCTTCTTACGGTCATTCAGTATTCGTTAATATGGAAAGTTGAATAGGTTGTTTAATGTGCCGCTTTCCGAATCAGGATGCAGCTTCCCTCGCAGTTGCAATTTTGAAGAAACAATTTCGTGGGCGGATTTTCTTGGGTTGTGATAATCATCCCTTATCCAGGTTACATTACATGCTATCTATCCCTTGAGTATGCAACTAATATAATGGAGACAGTAATTGCTTCTTCGTATCTGAGATTTGTTCCTCAACCTTGCAATAGCCCTGTGTTAGATTCCAACATGTACTCCTTTCTCTCCCTGACCCTTTCTAAATGTTGTTTTGTCAGGCAAGAAGTGATGGATCTAGTTCACAAAAGTGGGAAATTTACTAAAAAGTTTGAGAAATTTACAGGTACATGAATAACTACTCTTTTTTATTGTAAATGGTTGATTTGAGATTGAAAACCAGTAGTAGATTAACGAACCATAATCTTGCATGAATACAAAAATGGCAGTCATGATGACCTGTTTTTCTAACTATTTTTAGGAGATATGCTATGTCACCACTCATCATTGTGAAAGCATTGTTGAGGCTTTGTATATTTTCTTTGCAGGAACTGATGATCCTCTAGGCAAGAGATTAAACAACTCCAAAACACGCCAGGAAGTAGGGTGGGAGCCAAAGTACTCTAGCTTTGCTCATTTCCTTGAGACCATTTGATTCTTCACTCAGTATTTTCTGATGCCGTTATATACAGATACAATTATCATTTATCAATTTTTACATGGAATTGCATTTTAATTGTAATTTCGTACTTGACAATGAATATTAGCCTTGCTGTTGTGGGGTGATAAAAACACGAGGGAGTGCATTTCCAGATTTAGGCTTTGTTTACATGAAAACTACATTTTAAACGCGTTATATATGTTTTTATATTTAGTGTTTCAAATATGTAGGAACATACTAAAAAATAATTAATTATATTTTTATTTAAGAAAATATTGCTTTTAAAAATTATTTATATAACATGTTCTTTCTTCCCACAACAAAATTTATGCAATACTCAGTGTATAAATTAAAAAATACAAATAATATATGTATATGTAAGTATATATATAAAGTTATAATTACTTAAATTTAAGTATTTATTAAATTTAAGTATTCATTTTTGTATTTGTATATCTTTACATGTTTTTTACTTTCTGCGCTTATAGTACATAATTTTTTATTGTATTCATCGTAAAAATTAAGTTTCATTTTTAAATATTATTTTTAATCACTTGAAAGATGTTAGTTTTGATGGTGTTATGTTGTTAAAATTTTAAATTGGCTAATCTAACTCACTTAAACCAAACATTCTCTACCACTGTAATAAGATTCTACTTATTATTATTATTATTATTATTATTATTATATTCTTTAATTTTAATTTCATCATATTTTAAATTTGTTAAAATATATTTTCTTATAATAAAGTATTTATCTATAAATATTATTATATGCTCCAAACTTTATATTTTACAATTTAACTATTGTAAATGATTTAAATATAAGAATTATTATTTATAAATGACTATTTTTCAATATTATTACATCTTACATTGTATGTGTTACTTTTTTTTCGAAAAGAAATATAATTAATAATAATAGCTACATTAATATTGTGATTTAAAAAAAAAAAAAAGCTTACTCGAATAGTTATTATAAAAAGTAAATAAATTTATTATTTATACCAATTAAAAATAGAGATTTTCTTAACAGATTTTTAATATATCCTTTTACTACTTTTAGTTTTTTCCATCTTTACTTCATTAACTAACTACTATTTACGATAAATTATCCTTAAGGAGTGATATAACGAAAGGTTGAAAATGTTTCTTTTTATAACTATAACAATTAATAAAAAGTTAATTATTTTTATAATTATTACTTTACATACTTTATTAAAACTTTACTCTGTATATTTAGTAATTTTCTTATAAAAATATTTATATCAAAATTTATTTATTATTTTTATTATCATAAAAGAACTAAACATTCAAGCTCCACTGGTAAATAATAATTAGGATCAAACAATATAAAATTATTTTTTTACACATATTTTTTTTAAATTGTACAAAATAAATAAAAAAACTTAAAACTATAATTTTTTATCACACTCATCATCACTTGGTGTAGTTCAAATTAACCAGTTTTTTGTTAAAACTTTATCCTAAACTAAATCAAACCATAGATATATTGGACAGTGGATGCAAGTGGGAAAGCCACATCATCTCATCGGCACCATCCATTTGGATTCTCCTTCGTCTCTAACCAGTCCAGTTTTCCACTTCATTACCAGAGTTAACCACCATCATCACTTTCCTCTCTCCTTCATTCCCCACCTCACAATCCTCTACACTCTATTTTGCACTCTTTTTCTGCTCCTCAATCTCTCTGTCAGCTCCTTAACTTCCAAAATGTCCCTCTGCTACACTTCCAATTTCATCTCACTGAACCATCAAAAAAGCCTTTCCTTTACCTTCTCTTCGGACTCTCCTCGCTTCATCAACCTATTTTCAGTTAAGCATCGGAAGCCACACCACCCCATTAAGTTCACCGCAGAAAGATTCAAACTTGTTGCCTCTCTGACGCCAGCTCCACCCATTGAGACCGCCCCATCAAGTTATAGGAACAAGAGTCCTAAAGATGTTAACGTCTTGGTGGTGGGCTCAACTGGGTACATTGGAAAGTATGTGGTGAGAGAGTTGGTTAAGAGAGGGTTCAACGTCACAGCCATTGCTAGAGAGAGGAGTGGAATTAGGGGCAGTGTTGATAAGGATCAGACGTTGAATCAGTTAAGAGGGGCCAATGTGTGTTTCTCGGATGTGACCGATTTGGATGCTTTGGAAGGGTCTTTGAACAGCTTGGGGAATTCTTTTGATGTCGTGGTGTCATGCCTTGCTAGTAGAAATGGAGGGGTGAAGGACTCTTGGAAGATTGATTATGAGGCAACAAGGAACAGCCTTGTTGCTGGAAGAAAACGAGGGGCTTCACATTTTGTGTTGCTTTCAGCAATATGTGTGCAGAAGCCCCTCCTTGAGTTTCAGCGTGCGAAGTTGAAGTTTGAGGATGAGTTGATGAAGTTAGCTGAGGAGGATGGTGGATTCAGTTATAGCATAGTGAGGCCAACAGCATTTTTTAAGAGTTTGGGGGGTCAGGTAGAGTTGGTGAAGGATGGGAAACCATATGTTATGTTTGGAGATGGGAAACTGTGTGCTTGTAAGCCTATAAGTGAGTCAGATTTGGCTTCTTTTATTGTGGATTGTGTCCTTAGTGAGGAGAAGATTAACAAGGTGTTGCCAATTGGAGGGCCAGGCAAGGCACTGACTCCACTGGAACAAGGGGAGATGTTGTTTAGGCTTGTGGGGAAGGAGCCAAAATTCTTGAAAGTTCCAATAGGAATAATGGATTTTGCCATTGGGGTTCTTGACTTTCTGGTTAAAGTCTTTCCTTCACTGGAAGATGCTGCTGAGTTTGGGAAAATTGGAAGGTACTATGCGGCAGAAAGTATGTTGCTTCTGGATCCTGAGACTGGAGAGTATAGTGCTGAGAAGACACCTAGCTATGGGAATGATACATTGGAAGAGTTTTTTGCTAGGGTTCTCAGGGAGGGCATGGCTGGTCAAGAGCTAGGTGAGCAAACAATATTCTAAGACGGTTGTGGTTAGATGTGTATGAACACAATAAGGCAAATAGAGACACCAGTTTTGTTTCTGTAAATGCATGTATTCTGCTAGAGTCATTGTAATGTTTACAAGTTCAGGCAAATTCAAGTCTCTGGAAATGAATTGTTGAAGATTCATTCTCAAGTTGAATTGCACTATCATTCCCCTGTCAATAAATCGTTTATTGCTTTTGGCAGCTGAGTTTGATGTCCTAAAACCAAGTTCATTTTAGTTTTGCAAGGAACTAGATGAGTACATATGAATGCAGTGTTATATTTCATTAAATATACCACTACATAAATTCGCCATGCCTAATTACTATTGTGACTTGATTGTTCAAAATGAGAACCGTATTTTAAAGCACCTATAACCCATCGAAGTTTCCTGCCAAAAAGACGAATCTGTAAGGATTTTTATATGAGAAAAATATGAAGAAAAAGATGAAATTGATTTTTCCATAAATTAAAATTATCTTGTGTTGAAGTTAACGTGTAGAAGCTCTCTCTTGTATTTTTCCAAAATTTTTATTTTCAAGTCGTGTTTGAGTTAATTTTTTAACTTATGGAAAAGTAAATTTTATTTACTTTTTTTCATACTTTTTTGCACTTTAAGTCCTTAAGGAAAAACTCATCTAAACAGACCGGAAGTGATGAACTCACAAATACTGTCCTATTTAGGTGTCCACATTGTCCTGCTAACTTGTAGTGAATTTCTTCCTTGCATGACATGTTTGGAGTCCATCCAACTCGTATATCAAAGTTCAACAACTGATTTTCAGCATCAGGCTCTCGATGAATGATTTAGTCATGTTTGCCAATTTAGTTGTGCTCTTGCTTTATCTGATTTTCCTGTGCAAAAATGCTCTCAAACTGATGTACTGAAGCAAGCTAGGGGGAGTAGGATTTGCACACCATATTACCTGTGATTGATTGATTAGTGATAAACATTTTTGGATTTTGAGGGAGAAAGATAAATGGATAATTCTTTTCAGCACAATAAAATGATAATACAACTGGGTCCCGGGAGACATCGTTTACATTTCACACACGTGAGAAATCCTAGATGGAATTCATATGAAACTCTCTAAATATGGAGTCTACCAGCATCATTTAGCAAGGCTCGCATGAATTTCATTCAATGACAGATTATGTGAAAAGAATGTTACTGTCATTTTTCACATATGGTCAACACCTTAGAAGAAACACTCAGAAAAATTAAAAGGTATTCACACCAAACTATGAAAATTAACTTGACACACTGATTTGGTGAACAATGTGGCTCTTGACTGTTCCGTATTCCTTCCATCTACTTGGGGACTCGACTGTGAATGGTGAAAGCTGAAAGCCAGATGAGCAGGACAGTCACAACGCTGCCAAACAAAGCCACAGCTATGGAACCAGCAAGATGCCTACAGAACTTGTCGTAGACGTTGCAAACTTTTATCCAAGCCACATGACTGTTTCCCTTTAGACCAATATATGCCACACTTCCTGCTGCTCCTGTTGCTGAGGCTATTATCCCCAGTATTAGCTGTACCAAGTCATGGTGAACAACTTATCATAATTTGTTTATTTTGATTTTGTATGTAAAGCAAGAAAGTTAAGGAGACAAGATGAATAGCAATGTGGAAAGAAAGGTTAATTGATTGATTACTGCATCCAAGAAGATAAAGTGGAGGAGGAACTTCAGTTTGAACTCTGGCTTCTGGATGACAGCAATAGAGGCTAGAGCAGTAACAAGGGCATAAAGGCCAGAGACACTGAATGCAGCCAAAAAATATCTGCATGCATATCGGGGTAAAATTATCAGTAAGTGATCTGTAGAAGACTTTTTTGACAAAAAAAAGAGAGAAGAAAAGGAACAAATAGAATTAGTCTTCATTTACAACAGAAAGAAAAAAATCAAAAAGTATACTCACAAAAAAGAAAGGAAAAAAACTTTGCCCTTTGTACGGCCGTTAATGAAACCATCTGATCAATTAGTTACTTCTGCAATAAAACTCATACTAAGCAAGACCAGTATATTTCATTCTTATTTTAAACTTTGATACTCCTGCACCTCTAGTTATCTCTCAGAACTCAATAATTTAACCAAAAAAGTTCAACAGTGAAGGGAAACTTTTATCTTAAGGTTGGTATGCTTCAATTGCACAGTGATTGTTTATCATCATTGATTCTTCTTTTGTATGAAGATACCTGATATCATATTACAGATAACCAAAAATAGTAATCTGCAAAGAATTTGAATGATTCTAAACTTACACAAAAGCTGGTGAGTACTTGAACTTGGCTGGCTGTGGCACAAGCGTACCTTGGAAGAGCACTAGCTCTGTTTGATCACTGGAGACAATCACTCCAAGTGCCACCACTGATGCGGCCAACAACAGAAATCTGAGGATCACATCAACTTTAGAATAATCCACTCCAGCCGGAAGGGGTGGAGTTGAAGATGATTTGTACTCAATGTCTGTAGAAGCCATGAAGTGGTGCTTATGAGGAAGGTGGCAGGTACTAGTAGTAGACTTAGTGGGAGTAGCAAATTGCAACTGTGAAAGATGCAGAGTGCAGATAGTTGAGCAATGAAATTATCTATTTCCTTATATACACATATAGACTTCACTTTCTGATATAGTTTAATGAGATTGGCTCATACTTTAGCAATGGAATCATGTAACATAGTACAATTTTGGATACGCCTTAACATAAGGTTCACACATTTTTTGGCAGTAGAATTAACTTGCATTACTATTATATGATTATGAATAAGTGTAAATGTGATTGGAAGGTTTTCTTCTGTCTAACTATAGCATGGTTCAATTGTGTCACATGATGTGTTTGTATCACCAAGGCCAAAGAGAATAGATATGTATAAATTGCCACAAATGTTAATCCGTCACTAGTTTGTCCTGTCTTGCATAATTTATCTCTTGTATTTATTCTCTTGCTATTTTGGAGACTATTAGATTAAATTGCACTATGTTCAATTCATGTAAAGCATATAAAAACAATTATTATTAGATTATTTTTTGTCCCCTTTGTCATCTATATAGTATAGGCTATAAGCATAATTGAATAAATCCACGATCGAGGGTGATAATATGCTTACAATTATCAGCACAATTAGAGTATAAAACAAAATTTGACTAGTTAACAGACTCGTATTAATTTTCACTCAAAGTTGAACTAAAATAAAGAAATATATGAAGATAAGAAAAAATGGAGTGAAATGTAAATGGACAATCTTTGAAGTAAAAAATAATATTAAGTTGGTTTTAAATTTATAAAAAAAAAATAAAAAAAAATCAATGTAAACAACATAACCAGAATATTGCTAAGATGGGTTGTTCACATATCTTCTTAACAGCTTCGATGAAAAGTTGAATGTTAGTTTTAACTTCCTTTCAAATGCTTAATAAAACTTTAGTGCTCTGCTTGGAAAATATTCAACACTAACAATGGAGATTATCTTGACTGTACTTGTGTTCTGTCACCTTCCACTTCTGCTTTAAAATAATCTAGGAAAATGGTAAAATAATGTTTAAATATATATTAAAATGAATAAAGCACTTAAAAAAATTATACAGTCATGAATGGTCAATAAGTTTATTATTTTTTAGAATAATTAATTTAAAACAGACATTAATATTTTTTTTTTATATTACACCTTGCAGGCTGCCAATTAATTTAATCTCAACACAGAATCATTTGTGGACTCCAATAGATTGAGTGTGGATAGTGCACATTCTATTGATTCTATTAGGTTTTATAGTTTAGGTGGGTTATAGATTTAGTAGAAGGGTAGGTTTTTAAGAAATAAAAAATATCACTTTGTTTTATCTTTTCATCTAATCCCTTTATCTTGAAATGATATGACCAACCAAGAAAGAGTGATATTTTCAATAGCATCCAGAAACCAATCACACTTTTTCATGAGAACCTAACATGTGTTTGGTATCCCATCTCAATTGTGTGTTAAAAGAACTTCAAACAAGCCTAAAGACTCAAACTATAAATGTTTACTTGGACCTTTTGTATATAAACTTAAAGATATATTATTGGTCTGTTAAAGTGAACAAGAATACAAGAATCACAGTTTTGTTTTTCTTTGTAAATTGAATAGGAAATATAAATCTAATTTTGCCAATCAGCTTTCCATTATTTTTATTTAGGAATGAAAATGAATGAATGAATCTAAGTGGGAGTTTCACTATATTTATTTAAGTACAAATTTATATTTATCCTCTTATATGCATATTATATTATTTGTTTTTTGTCCCACCACAACAGTGGATATACTTGTATATATATTTGGAAGAATTCAAATATTAATTAAATATTTTTTATAAAAATTAATAAATTATAATATAAAAAACATGATATTACTCATTGTTTAATATTAAAAAAATATAGTTGTATAAATCTTAAAATAGAATATTAAATACTAGTTACATAAATGTCTAAATAATAAAAAAAAAAAGTAGACAAATATGTGTAATTGAAATTTAATAACAACAGTGTTATACATAATTGAGGTATAATAAGCATAAAAATATACTAAAAATTCAGTTAATATTATATAAATAAAATAATTAAAGAAAAATACAAAATTATGTATTGAAAGAAGAATTTTCAAATGAAATAAAATAAAAAAGAATAATAATTTTTTAAAATTAGTTAATAAATTAAAACATGATAATACAGGATAAAATATATATATATTCATATTTTCATCTTTGTACTTGTGTATATATATATATATATATATATATATATATATATATATATATATATATATATATATATATATATATTTATATATGTACCTATACATGCCTATATGGGTTAGCTAACCTTCTATAGGTGTAATAAATGCAGAGATGTATTCTGTATTCTTAGGAATATCACCTAAGTAATTAATTACAATGATGGCTAACTGATTTGGTACCATTTCAAAAATTATTTACATGAAGTCTATCTTTTTTATCTATAGATTTGTTAAGGAATTGTTTTATTAAATACTTCTATTCGAAAACAATGACAATTAATCCTAAGGAATTGTAAAAAAGAGAGAGTAAATCAAAGTCTCATATTTACTCTAAGAAATTCTCTTAAAAAAGTAACATTGAAGACCACATTAGACGTCATCTGATTCTCCTAGTAAAAACAATTGCATGCAAGACCTTTAGGGTAAATTGATTCAGTGCATCAAATTTGAGACAGTGGAGGTTTGTGCGAGGATGACAGTGAAAGTTTTGTACTGTTCTACTGAAACTGTCACACCTTTGTGTCGTTAGTTGAAGGCACGGAGCCAATGAACTACAATGCTGAATAAGATCCTAGGTAGCATTTTTTGTAAATAAATGAGTTTAACTTTCCTCAGTAACATTGTACACATTTTTACATTGTTAATCCATAAAAAATTATTTAATGCCATGCATGATTAGTGCAAAGATTTTCATATCATCAAAATGATTAGTGGTTCACTGTACTATTATAAGAAGATTGCAGATATGAAATCATTTATTTTTTCTTGAATGGTAGCAGTATTAAGAAGAGAATACACCGAAACCTATCCCTTTGAGAGAGAGAAACCAGCCAAAACCCGATCTTGTGGACCTGGCTTCCTGTTTTGGTATTTCAAATTAATGTCAGGGACCATGTTGTGTGTCTCTATGATCTATGCTCTGAAGGGTTTGGTTTTTCTCACTTGTGACTTCTGAGCAGAACAGAGAGGATAATAGTTTCCATGACACAGTTGTAGACATGCACAACAATTGGTAATGCTTATCTCAGTCATAGCCTCTGCATGGCTGAACACAATTCAGGGAAGCCAAGTGTACTCACGCAGTCACGGTTAACTCTGTTGCTTTCTCCTTATCTTCATCTTCCATGGAACAACTCATCACAAGCATTATATCATAAAGGTGTTAACATGTTATTCACAGTACAAAACTTTTTTTTTTCTTTCTGAAAATTACTTTTTTTAAAATAGAAGCTAGTCTTAAGATTACATCATAAATGTCTAAATTAGTATTCAATTGAGTAGTATTACAATAGAGTTCACAGGCACTATTGATTTAGAGCTTGCAGTAAAGGAACAAATAATTTAAATATCACTTTCAGAGCTTGGTTCAGACTAACCAGAAACGAAAATCTTGAAATCTGCATTACTGTATACTGTGCATTACTGTATACTGTCATATGCTAAAAAAGGCCAAGACAAAAGACGAAGGACTCTGCCAAATGATACCCCACATGTGAGAAATGCACGTTATGTCCAAGTAACATTTTTTTAAACTTGAACAGAATATTTGACACTAGTAAATCATTGGCATTCATTTCTAACTTGCATTTCTTAACCAGCCTTTGCCATGCAACTTCTTGTGTGGATAACAAATACAGATTTGGATTAGCTAAATTAAATGTTCTAGACCATTCATTTAATCGTGTTATAAACCAACTGCGGCTACATGTGCTCCTGTATCATTTGCCACCATTAACATTGATAACTCCGTACCATATATGGCAGCGTCGCAGTAAAAGTAGTTAAGGCTATTAAAACCTGAACCAATACAAAAAAAATCATAAAAATTGATGAAACCAATTTCTGTTGGATGTTTTGATCTATTTTTTCCTCAAATATGCAGTTTAATTCAGATTAAAAATCAAGGACAATCTTGTATATAAAATTTATAGTTTTATAGTTAATTATCAAATCATTATAGCAAAAAATTCCAAAGTTAGCTATGAATATGAAAAAGTTGAAATTATAAATAAGACAATAATTAAAAAAATGTTCTTTATGATGTACTTAATGGATATAAAATATATAACAATTTTAACATAAATCTCTTGAAACTGCACCAGAACGTGTAATTATGCTGCAGAAATCTTTGAAGCTTGGACATTCCATTCAGAAATCGTATCTGTACTTGTTTTAAGGATCACCAATTCATCATTCTTCCAGTGTTCCTGGTGAAATAGAACTTGTTGGCAATCTCATTTAAATCTTTTCTGTGGAGATAAATCAGAATGTCTGTTCTGGAAGTGCAGTATCCCTCCCACCGCAGGTTAATGCTGGATTTCAAAGTACAAAGAATTGGAGAGATATACCAGAACAGCCGCAACTCATAAGCAGCCTCTTCAGTTTTCGAGAGTGACATCTATTTGGAGATAGATTCACAAAGGATTCCTTTCCAGAAATTCATCCTATGAATCACGTACTAAACGAGCTGCAAAGGAACCATCTAGTGAATGTTTAACTGGGTTGGAGAAAAAGAAACCACTGCTTGTCACAAAATCAGGAGGAACATATTTGTCTACAGGATCAATGCGGAAATCCTGAAATTCAAATAATAGTATATTAGCACTTGAAAAATTAGAGGAGAAACCAGAGTACTGATCTCGAAAGAGAATCATATACATGTTGTCCCTGTTTAATCCATTCTGCTATCTGTCAAAAACTCAAAATAGAATCAGACAATCATGCCCTATAAAGTTTACAAGGACCTAATCAAAGACATGCAGAACATTTAATTTCCATAAACTTCCAGTAACCTCAAATGCTATTCAACAATATCCCTGAAATGTAAATAGCATCTAAGTTCTCTAAAGAAGCCCGTCACCAAGCTTAAAAGGGGGATTTTCCCTTTAAAACATCTGGCATATAGCAATTCAGAAAGGGCAAGAGTATTTAAAAAAAAATAGAATATTTGAATAGGATTAGTGAAGAGTGATCAGTCTTACCGGATGTCTTACAAGAAATGCAGCTACCCTGTCATCGTTCTCTTCAGGATCTATGGAGCATGTACTGTAAACTAATACTCCACCAGGTTTTACCAATCTAGAAAAAAATGCATTAGGGGGAAACAATGTGTCATTAGTTTCATCTACTACTACAGAAATTATTTCAAAATTAGTATACTCAAGTTTTCATATCAGCATACAACAACAAGCCTTGATCGATTACACAATTAGCAACCAGCATGTGAGGCTTTTTGTCACTTCATTCAATGAATTCACTAGACAAAAATTAATGCACACAAACAGAGAGGGAACATCAAAGAGAATCTCCGGCTTACTTGGATGCTGCATCCAAGAGCTCATCTTGTAATTTCTTCAGTTCATCCATATCCTCTAGCTTCCTGTTCCAGCGCAAGTCTGCTCTCTTCAAAAGCCGAGGAATAAAAACAGATTAATAAACAAGAAAAGAGGAATATACTAAATAATTTGTAATAACAATGACAATGATGAAACATATTTTAGCACAATCACCTTGGATAGAACACCAAGTCCGGAACATGGAGCGTCCAACAAAACTTTGTCACTCTTAAGTTGTAAATTATCCTGGGAAATCCAAAAGAAAACTAAGAAGAAATAACTAAATAGCAATTTCAGAGTTAAAATTCATAGGGACAAGATAACATACAGTCAATGTACGAAGATCGGCATGAATGGCGGTAATGACACCATCCACTTGGTGCAACTTTGCTGTCTCTTTAAGAATTCTCAACCTACCACTATTTACATCAACTGCAAATACCTTACCTGAAATCACAAGCTTTCCTTTTATTCTGCTGAATGGAAAACTAAAGAAGCAGGAAACTAGTATATATCAACAAATTAGTAGGTTAAAACATCGTAGAGAAAAATACAGTCTCATAGCCAGAGAAAAATACAGTCGAGAAGAGATGTATTAGTGTCTGAAGAAATTGAAATCCAATATAATTTAATAAAATATATTAGACGAATTAGTACCTTGGCCACTTAAATGAGAGGCCATGTAGAGGGTCTTTCCACCAGGAGCAGCACAACCATCAACGATAGTTTCACCAGGTTGAGGATCCACAACAGAAACTACTAGACCTGCAATCAAGGATGTGACACTCAGTACGATAATATAACCATGTAAAGTAAAAATTTCTTTTAATTCAAATAGGAAAATGAAGACGATTGAAATCTATACATTGATTAGCATATTGGATAAAATATAGTGCATGCAAAATGCAAGGCCTTTGGTCATATATTCCATCAATCACAGAAGAATCTTACAAAGAAAACTAATACATGATAAAGATGACAGGTTGACCTGCACTTTCATCCTGAACTGCACATAAACCCTTTTTGAGCAGACCAGCTTGAATGACAATCTGAAATTCGAGCCTACAAATAGTCAACTTAAAAGAGAAAGCCATGCTTACTTCATAAAGATAATAACAGTAAAACAAATATAACTTCAATGCCTGTCATGTGAAAAATATAAAAGAAATGAAAGTAAAAGATAACCCACAGCAAGCAAGTAGTCAGCTAAAGCACAATTACACACTATTGAACCTATTAGCTATTATTACATTAGGTAGAAAATATGTATATAGTTCAGTCCCAATGGTTTTTCTCCTCTAATCAGTGTTCATTATACTTGTTTGGAAATTCATACCTGCAACCCAGTCTTGATACGAACAAATTCGTCTAAATGCAATGAAGGCTTGTGTGGGACCTGATAATTAATGAGAAACTTAAATCTGTCAGGAAGAGATAAGCGATACAGAGGGCAAAAGGTAATATACAATTGTAACATGAACTTCTGCTCAAACCTGTAGAGAAAGAAAGGAATTCATTCAAAAACAAATTGCAGGATTTTATAATACAAAAACATTAAAACAATAAAAATAAAATAAAAAGCAGACAGTGCGATAGGCAGAAGAAAATGCCAGATTCAATCATGGAAGTGGTAGCACCTTCAATGCATTAAGCTGTTTCACAAGGTCATCTCTTGAAAAGCCACTTGCACGGTTTGCTCTGAAATTATCATAAATATATAGCTTGAGTTCTTTATTGTTTGTGTTACATGCTAATCTTGGTAGAGCACAAAAAAATGGAAGAAATATTCACTAGCCTTAAGCTGAAACTTGGCTCACTGTTGTTCCATATCATCAATTTAATGGCTTCTTCCTGGCCGAGATACTTTGTCCATCTCCTTACCATCCACTGCAAAGGAAGCAATAAGAAAAATTTTCAATTAAATTTTACTTACCTTATTTTGGTAATAGCAAGTTTAGTAAATTGCAAATTTCCTTCTGTTAACCTTTACATTGTTAGTTTGATTGAAAAAAATATCAAATTATTCATTATACAGAGGTGCTCTGCCTGCCCTTGTAGGATCCCAAACATGCCATTGGAACCTTGGGTAGTAATATTGGAGTAATATATCCCTACTATAGCTTTGATTTATAGAAAAAGGAAACTAAATTGTTATGAGCCAAAAAAAAGGTAAACAAAATTGTTCATTGTTAAGAGTTAGCAGAGAGAAAGGAAAATTAGTGCTTAGATAAGTTAGAGGGTTTAACTAGATATAGATAGGAAATAGGAGGATGTAAGGGAGAGGGTGTCATTTTATGTTTTATCAATTGTAAACAAAGCATTAGCTTTGTGTAAAAGGGTAAACATAGAAGGATTTATCTCCTTTATTCTGTTCAATTAGTTCAATCAATAAATTTTTCTGCTCTTTTCCTCATTTCCATTTTGGGTTTGTAACATTAATCATCACAACTAACCAATTTTATAACATTCATACTTTAATGGTATTGAGGTTATTGCTCCGCACAAAATAAAAAATTTTATGCTTATCGGCCTCTGATGCAGTGATTCCTGATTCTAATTTTTTCCTGAATTAGAATAATGAATAGTGGTATAGAAAGAGTGAAAGAAGTAAGTCACTCACAACTGGATGTGAGTGCAGAGTTGCCAAAGCACGTGCTTGAGCACGGTCATCGCCCTCCACTTTGGGCAAAGGAAGAGTATTGTTCTCCTGCAAACCATACATCAATGGATTTGATAAAATTCTTCATGATTTCCCACTCTTACAGTTAAGACATTCAATCTACAAGAAGTAAAACCTTAAGCACAACTAGCTTTCGGAGGATTCCATTGACCATGTTGCCAGCCCCAGGTCTGAGAGCAACTTTAGCAAGCTCCACGTTCTGCATTTCATACAGCAGGTTCATACTACAATGAAGAGAAGGTTGGACTATAGCATATACATTATATTGAACCAAAGCCTCAAAATTAACCAATCAAAATTACAGCAACATGACATCAGAATTAATTTTCAAAAAATTATTTTTCAGAAAAAGAAAAAGAAAAATGTAGGTTGAATTTCAAAACATCTACTAAACAAGAAATACATATGGGCCAAAGAAAATACCTCATCTACAACAGCATAAGGTGGCATGTTCAATTTGACAACCTCATAGAAGCCAATTCGTAGAATCTGAGCCAATTAAAGTACTAAGATCATTAATAATACCCAAAGAACATAAGAACTCAGTCTGATGAATGTTTAACTACACCATGTACTTTATTTCAAAAGATTGACCTAGAAATCTTTAAAGTGCAGTGTTGCACGAAATTAAAAAGAAAAATGTAATTTTGCTCTTTTCTTCACCCTCTGTTTGTGCTGTATATGACTTATTTAATTAGTCAGTGACTCAAACAAACATGATCGTAAGAAATATATACAGCTCAAATTCACCTGTAAGAGAAGAGGTTCCATGCTAGATATATCTTTATCACGACATAGTGAATTGATCAGATGATCAAGATATCTTCTCCAACGAATTGTGCCTCCAACAATGTCTGTGACCTATGTAATTTGTAGTACGGACCAAGAAAAGAATCAATAATTTGTTGATGAAGTGGCATGAAAACGGGAGTTTAGTTTAAAAGTCAAAATACTTCAAAGTTTCAGGCTAATTAGGAGTGATAACACTCTGGATTTTACAAAGTCTGATCAAATAGGAGAAAGTGGGGGAAGTAAGCAACGTCTCAGTAGAACTGTAAATCACGCAGTGTACTCATACAGTGTGCTTAATCCCAGATGAAGAGAAGCGAGCATTCAATCATTCCCATATATCACTTTCATAAAGGACAAGAAAAACTCATTTGCACATTGAATTATTGATATGAAACTAGAAAAGTTGTTGCTTATTGACCAAAGCATCAATCTTGAAGTAATTAGATATTAAAGAGAACATTTAAATATAAGAAAAAGAAAGAACATTTTGCACTGTAAGTTGTGAAGCAAAGCAGAGAAAGGGTTCAAAGTGATAACTAAGTAAGTTACTAACCAATCTAAGATCATCATGATTCAATTCCCGAGTGCGAAAACCAAGCGTTCTCTGAACATATCCCATCTCGTTTTCACCAGAACCTTTCCCTTTCTCGTTGAGAAGGTCGGCAAAAGCACCACCGAACTCAATTCGCATCAATCTCACCGCTGCAACTACAACATCGACAAAACCAAACCAACAAATAAAAAAACTCCACTTTCTTTCAAAGCACACACGAGGATGAGGGAAAAGGGGATGTACCAGCTCTATGAGGAGAAACCTCTAAATTCAGCTTCTGGGGTTTGAGCAAACGTTTGCCACTGCCTGAAAGTTTCATCCTTTTGCAATAGTGAAAGAAGCTTTGAAAGAAGTAGGAGCAATGTAGCAGGAAATGAAATAACATGGTTTGTTTGTTGTTACCTTTGGCAGTGGTGGGAATGGATATGTTGGTCCTGCGGCTTCTACGGGGAGACTTCAATGGCTTGGAAGAAGAAGAAGAAGAAGAAGAAGATGAAGCTTTGCGGGGTTTTGCGGGGACAGGTAAAGCCATGTACAAAACCTGCGCCATGCTTAGATTCTTTCGACCTTCGATTCCTAACGTCGTACCCGGTTCTTTGGCTTTGCACTTTGGATAATAAAGGTTTTTTATTTCAAGAATAAACCTTCAAAATTCCAAAAAAAAAATAAAAAAAATATAAGCCATTGATATGAAACAGTTCTTTAAAATATAAAAATTATTATTATTATTATTATTATTACTAATATTTTAATTGGTTATTTGAAGCTGGACCGTTTTTTTCAACAAGCTTTTCTCTAATCTCTATACCGTACATCGGCTTCCGTTTAATGCGTTACATCTATAAACCATATAATTCTCCCTTTTAATCAAAAAAACAACATCTTCCATTCTAGATTTTCTCCTCTTTTTCCTCGTTCCTCTGTTTTCTCCGGAAAATCGTTCATCATCGTATTCATGTCGGTATGTGTTATTTTCCTTTCAATTGTTCCTCTGATTATGATTGTCTGAATTTTAGGATGACTACAGTTTGAATCAGAATTTCTATATTAATTTTCTTATAAAGATGAGAATAAAAGTTAAATCCATTATGTGTTATGCTATTTAGGACGCAGGTCGACCATTACCAAAGTTTGGTGAATGGGATGTCAACGATCCTTCTTCTGCTGAAAGCTACACGGTCATTTTCAACAAAGCAAGAGATGACAAAAAGAATTGTGGCAAATGTGATTCACCAGCAAACAGAAATCCTCGTACCAGACCTAATCTAGATCCTGCCAGAACACAAAACGTAAGATTTTCTTCTTCAATGTTTAAACAGTGTATAAAATTACCTTTTACCAAAGAGAAAAACTGGAAAACAAAATAAACTTACTAAAATAATTAAGTTTATTATGGAAGGTTCAATTTTTCTCAAAGAATCTATCTGCTTCGTAAAAGCATTTCATAATTTTTCCTTCAAACAAGTTTTGCACACCCCCACATGTTTGTTAGTGTGTTGTGTTCATGTATTTATATGTGATATATATATAGCTTTGGAATTTGAAATTAGAAAATATATTCATTCAGTATTTAAACCAACAAGGATAGTTTGTTTGATATTCATAGGCCTTCTGTATCTATATTTATGTTCTCATGAATAACTGAATGGATTTTCAGAAAAAATGGTTTTGTTGCATACAAAGTCCTCAAGCAGAGTCATAGCCATGATTGCTCCTGTGTAAAAGATTGAATAGAAACCTTGTATGGAACTAATGGTGGTGTCATCCACAAACTATATGTTGTTGTTGTAATTGATTTTATATGCTGTAAAAGTGAGTTTGCAACAAGGAAGAGTATAGAAAAAGTATTTTTTTTCCATGGAAATATATATTTATTTCAATATTTAGTTTCCTGCTAATGGCCAATGACTGCAACCTTTTGCCTTGTGCCGTGCGTTGTAGATATTTGCATTGCTGGATGTGTTGTTTATAATATATACGTAGAAAATATGTTGAATTATTTTAAAAATTAAATAATTTCTCATCTTAATCCCTTTCAATATAATGAAGATGCCTATATTTATTGAGAGAGTTTTTTTACTTAAACTTATTTTTTATGGCGTGAAATTAAATTATAATTTTTTATGTGCCACAAGGATTTAAATACAGTGATAAACTGTATATACATGCATTAAAGTTTTATTTCACATATAAATTACACTATGACATAGTTAACACTACTCATAAACAGCGCTCACAAATTTTTAAAGAAAAAAAAGCCAGCAAGAAATCAAATAAGCAAAAGAGTTACCTAATTATATACCAATAATTATATATATTTTTTAAATAATAATTCAGGTTTCAGTCTCAACTTTTATATTCAGTCCTTTTATGTTGTTTCGTATATACTGTATGGATAATATAAATATGTATTAGGAGTTTTTTTCACAAGTATAACCTCCACCATAAATTAGAATGAAGATTTAGATTAATGATAATATTGTCATGTATTGGGAATATTATTTCTTTCAGTTTATTTTTTTTTAATGGAAAGACAAACATATACAGGTAAAATAATACGAGCAAATGTCTTTGTTAATGAGAGGATAAAAGCAAAGACTGCATTAATTTATTCAGTTGAAGAGTTTGAAAAAGATACATGTAGTGAAAGTCAATGTAGTAGACTTAATAGAGACACAGATTGACATTTTACCCTTATCCTTCCTAATAAAAATGGCTTGATATATAGGAATATTGATGAGAACTAAAACTCCACACAAAAGAACTTGTAATGCCATTTTCTCACCAGCAAAGACACCTTTGACCAAATCCTTTAAAGTTAGAAGCACACAAAACAAATTGAGTAATGCAATTGTTGCTAGAATAGTGAAATAAGGAGAAGAGGTTCCAAACTCCATGATCTCTTTCTCGTAACGTTTAGCAGCATCATCTTCTATGACTTTTGATGTAAGTGAAAATGGTGAATTTGTATGTCCAAAGATTCCTAGGATGCCGTCTATTAAGGAAAATAGAAAGTAACTTGTTTTCACGTACAACCATATTCTCATTGCATTCCACCAACCTTGGATTGATCCTCCCATACTCAAACCCTCAATCAAACTATAAGCAATTTCCCCAACAATTACATATGCGAAAGGTATAAGCCATAAGCTAGAAATCTGTTGAAACAATACATTAAGCAAAAAATGTTAACAACACTAAAGAATCATAGAAAAGTATAACATGTTTATGATTTAGGGATTTAGTTCACTCAAAATATTTTTCTTTTCAATTTCTCATTCATATAATCATTAAAATAACAAATAGAAAAATGTATATTAGAGGAATATAAGTCTGAAGTATCAAAATAATTTTAAAGAAATAGACCACTCAACTTAAGATTCCTTTATTTATTTAGATTTTAGGATAAGAACAAAGTTTAAATTAATGTAAAAAAATGATGAAATAATAATTTGAAAAAATAGTTCATAAATTAAAATAAAAAACTAGCCTATTAAAACCCAACTAAATGAAAACCCCACTAATTATCAACTTAAGTGGCAAAGATCAAGTTTAACAATGAGTCAAATAAAACAATGAAAGGAAACAACTTTCTATGATTCAACTTGTACCTATTACAATAAATTTTGAGTAATTTATAATGTGAATTTTTGTTTGATAAGAAAACGTTGTAAAGTTGTGATTGTGTTTGTGAGAAAATGTGATATTACCTTTGGAAAGAGGGAAATGCCCTTAAGGAGATAAAGTGAAGGGATGATGGAGTAATATAATACTGACAAGGAAGTGATAGCAAAGCAGTTATAGTGCCAATATCCCAATAGTAAACCTATGTTGATTTTTTTATCACCGTAACATTTAGGTCTGAACTTAGAAAGCAAAAGTTGCATGTGACCTTCACCCCATCTCTTCTGTTGAACCAGTGTGCCAAGTAAATTTGTTGGAGCAATACCAGAAAAAGCTCTTATAGATGGGTTGTAGTATACTGATTTTCATCCTTGTGACTGTATCCACAATCCTGTTATCACGTCCTCTATAAGACATCCATATATTGAACCAATCTACAACAAAATAAATTATTACTTTAAATATTCACTATGATTATGATAGTGACAGTCAAAGTGTAAAAAAATTAGAAAATCACCTTTTTTCCCCATAAAGTATTTTTCTCGTAAATGCAATTTGCTAAAGCCTTTGATTCTTCTTCTAGTTCATGCAAGTTTACCTCAATTACCTCATTCTCATTCTCATCATTCCAACCATTTTTGTATTCAGTCTTCCTACATAGAGAATCTCTTCTAAGAAAGCAACAAGTTCCAATAAAAAAGGGACCACCAAAACTATCTGCACCATGGAGTTCTACCTTCAAAACGATCAAGATCATGTGAGATTATTTTTATAAAAAATTATCAGTATTCATCATAATAGCAATGTTATCTAGGTAAGAAAATTATTACAAATATAGTTTCACTAAAATTGTGTATATTTAAAAAAAGACATATTATCTTAGAAATATAAATCAAATGAAAATAACGACAGACAGAGAGAGAAATTAACCTTACCTCCATCGTGTCTGATATAGCATTCGCGTATAAATCATTCTTTCCAATGTTATCAAAATGTTGTGGAAATTGTACATAAGCAATTTCTTGACCTTCTTCTTCATTCATGAAAAAACACATAGCATCTCTCACTAATTGTGAATGGGTTGAATACATATCACAATCTAAAATTAGAATGATTTTTTATTACTAATCGTTGAAGACACTCTTAACTACAATTAAATCAAAGAAAATGTAATGTTATATTCAATATTGAATAATGAAAAAGAAAAACATATTTTGACATAAAAAACATTCATTTGGCATCTCATTATAATAACATATATTAGTATTTTAAATTAAAAAATTAAAAAAATATTATTAAAATATTAATTTGTTGAGTTATTAAATTGATGTAGTTACTTTTTTAATCTCAGATCACATTTTAAAGTAATATATTTCGTGAAGGAAAAATATATTTTGATAACCACATTTTCTCTTACTTCCATTTAATAACTCTATATATTAATAAAATATTTAATTTAATTATTTAATTAAAATATAATTTAATTTATTAAATAAAATATTAATAAAAGTGATTGTAGGATGGTAGTATAAACTTTGATCAACATCTCAGGTCCTTTCGTGAAAAGTTACTAACAACGCAACACGTGTGATTAAATTTAATTAAAAAATTAAGTTCAGTTTAAGTTTAAAAAAATTATTTATCGTAATTTAACTCAACTAAAATTTGAAAACTTTGTTTCTATATACGAGAAAAAAAAAATCCAGACACATTAGTACAGAGTTTAAGATCTTTTCCATTTAAAATCTAAACACACCTAAAATCTTGGATAAGGGTTATCGAATAATTTGCAATATTCCTGAGTGGTGAAATTATGTATACTACTAGTGAATTTATAGCTCCGGCTTTGAAGTGGGTGTGATACTGAGGTCTCTTCTCACGAGCCATATATACTAAGGTTGGCAAAATACACCCTTCTACATCCTTTGAACCATGCGAGTCGTTTTTATGCGCAAGTATCTGTTCACAAAATGAAACCACAACACCAAACATGCATGGAAATTACTGGACAGTCAAAAAAATTGTTTAACAACACAACTGCATGTAATATGTAATTATCTCAATCACATAGTTTTAGAAAAAGTTAAGTACTTTAAGGATAGTGTGGTGATCACGTGGAGAAGAATATGAGTCCCATTGGGAAAATCCATTATGCTTTGAGCGTGCTTCACTGGGTACACCCAACTTGGTTGCAGCTTCTACTCGCCTTTTCATTTCTTCGTATAATTTCTACAAACAAAACGCTGTGAGAAGGAATAATAGAGAGTCTTGAAAATACTTGGTAACAAGTGAGATGAAAGAAGTGAATATAAATAGGTGTGAATACATGGATTTTTGCCAAGTCTTTGACATAGTTATGATCGTGTGATTTTGCTGAGGAAGGAGTGTTGAAAAAGGCAGCAGGTGACCTGGGTTCCAGCTTAAATCTCTTGCAGAATGGAACCCAATGCTTGGCAAAGGAAGAAGCCTCTAAAAGAGCATAAAAGGTTACATCTGAACCTCCATCATCAGAGAGATACACGCTCAACTTCTCAGGCGGATAGTCATAAGCCATCACAGATAATACTGTATTAATCACCATCATTGGTGGCTCCACCGCTGCATCCGCCGTAAACACAAAGATGTCCACTGCCGGCAGCCTACTCTCATATCTGCCAAATTTGAAAAAACACACACACACGCATACTATTTATCAAAACTGCATCACAAAATGAGTACTTAAGTTAGTGAAGGAAAGGTGGAGAAGATGAACCTCTGAGAAAGTCTGTTGGGAAAGGTTGTTCTGAAGACCATGTTCCAGCGTAGGGCTTGATAGAAGACCCAATAGATGCCACCCCACACTTCTGCAACAAACAAACCAAGCCAAGCCCATTGGCCAGCTTCGCCATTTGCGGGTATGTGGCTGAGTCTAAATGCCCAGACGAAGCATATGGCCACAAACAAAGAGACGGCATAGAGCCTGCGAATGTGCCTTGCACTGTCTTTCCTTGTCTGGAACAATGAGTACTCTTCACCATTCCCCATTGCGCCTTCTAACTCTCTCCTCTATCTTGTTGTTCATGTTGAGTTGAGTTATCCTCTTTCTTATACAGCCACAAACAATGATCTATGTTTGATTGGTGGACACTACTACACTCTGAGTGTACCACAAACCCTCCAAAGCAAAAGCCGAAGAAATGACGAGTGCACTGACGAAACCAGAACCTCTCACTTCCTAAACTTAGTCTCTAACCTATGTTCTTTTTTAGGTTTAATTTTCGTTGGTTTTTACGAAAATCCGTGTTCTTTTAGTCTCTATATAGTCTCATGTCTCTCATTTTGTCGATCCAAATCATCTTCTACACGGTCATTGTGATTTTATTTGGCGTAGCTTACACAGTCTCTCTGCTGTTATTAACCCTACATTGCCTCATTTCGTTCATGTCTATGGTGCTTATCTCACAAATCAAAATATTTTTTATCTTTCAAGATTTGTCGAAATGGTGTTAAACTACATTTGGTGAGGGAGCAATAAGATTTAAGACTCAAAATTTTAATAATGTATTTTGTACAAAATATTTAACTTAATTATATTAACAAAAACTATTATCTTTTTACACTTTTAAAGATGTCTTATTTGAATAATAGTACGTATTTAAAATAATAAAATAATATTATTTTAATAATTTTGGACAAATATATTATTTAATCTAATAGATTGAAAAGTTCTTTCACTCAATAAATGATCTGTCATTTATAAAATATTCACAACCTTTAAATTTTATCTAAACTTTTGTATGAAGTACTCCACCTGAAGTGGTAAGAATGTTTTATTATTTATTTATTTATAAATATTCTTTTTGACATATATAATGTTTACATATTTTAAATATATTATATATATTATGTCATATATTATATATATTATATGATATTATATAATATATTATATTATATTAAGTTATATTGTGTTATATCAATTGAATTTAATATTTATACGTGAATCACACTTTCGACATTGAAAATTTGAAAATTGCTTCATTTTATTAAGTTTAGAAAAAATAATTCTTTAATTTTGGAGATTATATATATATATATATATATATATATATATATATATATATATATATATATTAGGTTATATATTATAAATTATATATTAATTGAATTAAGTATTTACATGTATTTCTCCAAGTTTTAAATTTGAAAATTACATTATTTTTTAAGTTTACAAAAATTAATTCTTTAATTTTGGATATTTTATTTTTATATATTTGTTTATTCTTTATTAGTTTACTTGTAAATTTTAATTTTAATATTATCTTTTTTATACTTTCAACAGTTACCAAAATTAATTTCCAAATATTTTATCATTATATTTTTCTTTAATGTCCCATTTATATCAAATTAGTATAATAAATATATGATATTTCCAGAATAATTCCATGTTTTCCACGAGTACAGATACTAGAATCCTATGTTGAAACACTAATACTACGAAATTCAAATCTGGACAAAAAACTGTGAGTAGTGTGGATCAAAAGTTCTTTGTCTCTATGTATTATTGGTACTATAGGTCAAAAAAATCATTTAATAATGAGTGTTTGGAGACATGGACACCACGAAATTAGTTGGTATACTCACCAAATGTTTGATACCACAGCAAGAAACAACACGTGATCTACAACTCAATAAATTAATATTTTAATTATATTTCTTTTTATATTTTAACTTAAGACGCTAATATATATTATTATATTACTACAATGGATTCTCAATTTGATGTCCTTTAGCTTTTAAGAGTAAATATCTTTTTCTATAAAATATATTATAATTATGTTAAGAAAATATAAGAGAATTTCACCAAAAAAAAAAAATAGAAGAAACAATACATATTCTTTCAGTGTAAACCACATGTTAGACAAAAAATATTACAAAAATGTAAAATAACTACAAAACATCAATTAAATATATAATATTAGTAAAATATAAATCATTAATACTGATAAATTATATTTTAATATTAATTATAATAAAGTAATATTAAAGATAATAATTATTTTAGTTTATTTTTTCTTAATAGTTTGTATTTTTTTAAGCGCTACTTCTGGTTTCTTAAATACTAGTTTCTGAATTTTATGTTTATTTTGATTCTGTCTACAAAATATTTGTTAAGTTTCTCTTTGTTTTTATATAAAATATATTATATTATTTTTAAGCCAACTCATCTGCAGTAATCAACTTGAGAAAAATCTCCTACTAAAAGAAAATGAGGATAAAAGAGTGATAATTAATGAGTTTGTTTAAACATGTAAATGTGCACTTTTAAGGAAACTTATTTTTGTAAAAAAATCTTCAAATTAATGTTTGATTACCATTATAAAAAAAATTTAATTCAAAGTAATTATTAGCGTGTTTAGATATGATATTGTAAAAATGTTTTTTATTCTAAAATTATAGAAAAAATATTATAAACACTATTACAATAACATATTTATTTATAAAAGAATTTTTTTATTAAAATTAATTATTATATTTTTAAAATCACATTTAATTTTTAACATTAAATCATTTCAAAATAAATAATTTGTATTAAAAATAGATTTTATAATTTTTTTATAACAAATAAGTTTATTAGTGAATTTGGAAATGGATAAAGAGAACCCATCTAACCAAAAAATAGGGCTGGAAAAAAAAATCTCAAATTAGTTAAAATTTATATATTTATAAATATGCTAAGCAATTCTCGAGTTAACTCGAAAAATTACAGAAAACACTATTTGGTTTTCGCCTTAATTACTTGTAGAGGCAAACAAAAAAAAAATAAAATATCAAAATTATTTCGAAGGTAAATACATAAGAAAAACCAATGTTACATTTGTTTTACAATCGATCTCTGATAATATTTCTTACTTCTTTTATTTGTATCTTGACATTTAGTTGTGTTGGTTCTTGTCGTTCTTCACAATGAGATATATCATGATTATCTTACTATTACAAATTTGCTCTTTAGTTTTCTAACATAATTAATTTTATACTACTATACTTGAAATAAATGATGAAATAAGATTAGATAACAAAAGCTTAAGAAAACAAAATACTGCTAACATGTTTTTATTTTTGAAATAAGCAGGCCAAGGGGCAAAGGCTGCCACCTTTTCGGCATTGCCTCTAGATATTTGTTTTGTTGGATGTATTATTTATAATATATACGTAGAAAATATATTGAATTATTTAAAAAAAAAGAATATTTTTCATCTTAACTTTTAAATTCCTTTTAATATGATGAAGATACATATTTTATGTATAAAGTTTTTTTACTTAAACTTATTTGAACCGTTTTACACACTATCCTTTCCAATTCAAACTATTTTGCAATCAATCTCTCTGAAAAGCTCTACTTCAACAACTCTAAGTACACCAAAATATGTATTTGCGCCAACAAAATTTTAAATAAACAAAGCTACCAAGAAATCAAATAAGCAAAAGAGTTATGTAATTATACACGGGCCGGTAATTATATGTATCTTTTAAATAATAATTCAGGTTTCAGTCTTCAAATCTTATATGCAGTCCTTTTATATTTTTTTATATAATATCTGGATAATATAAATATATATTTGAAAGTTTTTTCTATAACCTCTAGCATAACTTTGGAAGGAAGATTTAGATTAATAACAAAATAATAATATTGTTATGTATTGAGAATATTATTTCTTTCAATTTCAGATTAATGGTATGACAATAACCTCTAGGATAACTTGAAAGAAATATTTAGATTAATAACAAAATAATAATATTGTCATATATTAAAAATATTATTTCTTTCAATTTTAGATTAATAGTATGACAATAAGTATATATCTTTTTCAATGGAAAGATAAATCTATTAAGATAAAATAATACAAGCAAATATTTTTGGCAATTAGAGGATAAAAACAAAGGCTGCATCAATTAACTCAGTTGAATAGTTTGAAGAAGACACATGTAGTGAAAGCCAATGTAGTAGACTTAATAGAAACAGAGGTTGACATTCTACCCTTATCTTTCCTAATAAAAATGGCTTGGTATATAGGAACATTGATGAGAACTAAAACTCCACATAAAAGAATTTGTAATGCCATTTTCTCACCAGCAAAGGCATATTTGCCAATGACCAAATCCTTTAAAGTTGGAAGCAGACAAAACAAATTGAGTAATGCAATTGTTGCTAGAACAGTGAAATAAGGAGAAGAGGTTCCAAACTCCATGATCTCTTTCTCGTAACGTTGAACAACATCATCTTCTATGACCTTTGATGTGAGTGAATAGGATGAATTTGTATGTCCAAAGAATCCTAGGATACCATCTATTAAGAAAATTAGAAAGGAACTTATTTTCACGTACAAACACATTCTCATTGCGTTCCACCAACCTTGGATTGATCCTCCCATACTCAAACCCTCAATGATACTATAAGCAACTTCCCCAACAATTACATATGCGAAAGGTATAAACCATAAGCTAGAAATCTGTTGAAACAATAAATTAGGCACAAAATGTTAACAACATTAAAGAATCATATAAAAAACATAACATGTTTATGATTTAGGGATTTAGTTCACTGAACATATTTTTCATTTCGATTTCTCATTCATACAATCAATAAATAAAAAAACAAATAGAAAAGTGTATATTAGAAGGTATAAGTCCAAAGTAACAAAATAATTTTGAATAAATAGACTATTCAATTCAAGATTTCTTTATTTACTTGGATTTTAGGATAAGGACGTGTACACAAATATGGTACCAAATTGCATGTCAACTAAGAAATTCAAAGCTTAAATTAACATAACAGAAAAATTGATGAAAATAATAATTTGAGAAAAAGTTGATATACTAAAATAAATAAAAAACTAGCCCATTAAAACCCAATTAAATGAAAACCCCGCTAATTATCAACTTAAGTGGCAAAGATTTGGTTTAACATTGAGTAAAATAAAGTGACGAAAGAAGAAAACTTTCTATAATTCAACTTTTACCTAATTTTAATAAATTTTTAGTAATTTATAATGTGAATTTGTGTTTGATAAGAAAATGTTGAAAATTTTTTCCAAAGTAGTATAATCCTAAATAATTTTTCTCAAAATGGATAAAAAAAATTTGTTGGGTAAGTCGTGCTAAGTAGACACGATTTTATTGTGAAGAAGTTGTGCATGGGAAGCATGACTTTAGTGAAATTCCTGAAATCGTTATTGCCTCATACGACTTTACTTTGCATTTAGTAGGAGATTAATATATTTAAATGAAGTCGTTATCATGTTTAACTACTTTAGCATAAGTAGTTTAACACTAAAATCGTCGTATGGTGGTATGATTTCAACAAAAAGATGACTTCACAGTATTGTTATTTAATTAATTTCTAAGTATGAACTTTTCTAGTACAATTACTTTCATGTGTTGTTGGTGACATTAGGGAATTAGGAGATCTCAAAAACACCGTGCACATCCTTCACAAACTGGGCCAACAAGGTCAGCTCTTTGGTTGCTTTCTTGTAAACATGGCTCCGTACCAACATAAGTAGAAACAACATAATGGCTGTGTAAAACACAAGAACCAATGATAACATTTGTCCTTAAAAATTGTCATTTCTTTCCTTTGAGACCCTTTTTGAGTGCAACCTCTGCAGCCACATATAGTCTATGAATGATAAAGAAACACACGGTGTCCCACGCCTCCCATTTGTGTGTCTATCACTTGATTTAGTAAAAGATAAGCTTGTGCATCAGACCAAACACAATGAAAGCAGTGAGGATGGCAGAGAGTGAGGCCACTTTCTGTCAATGAGAGCGACAATAAGATTGTATACAATAGGGCGCATGACACAATTGACCATGATGTTTCAATGTTTTCCCCAAAAGTCTTGCAGTGAAGTTCAGAGGTAGGGCTTGTCGAATTGCAATTCCAAGAGAACACTAAAGTAGTGGTGGATATGGTGTTGAAAATGAACTCCTAGCAGATGTATATGTGGACGTCGTACAAGAAGAGAAGGAACTTAGGGTGAAGATAGTCTTTTTCTCTAAGATCGAAATTTAGAGGATAAATATGATCATCATTGGTGTTGAAGCGTAAATCTTATATTTTAACAAAAAATTTCATTTAATCAAAACAATGAGGATAATACTGAAGTCCTGTGAGGCAATGACAATTTTTGGAATTTCACGTAAGTCATGCTTCCTACTCACGACTTCAATTTAATTAGTCCAAAATCGTGCTTACATAGCACCACTTCCTCATAATGAAGTCGTGTCTAGCTGACATAACTTATCCATTCACGTAAACAAAAAAAATACTCATTTTGAAAAGTACTATGTGAAGTTACATTATTTTAAGGAAAATTTCTTGAAAATATTGTAAAGTTGTGATTGCTTTATGAGAAAAGATGATATTACCTTTGGAAATAAGGAAATGCCCTTGATGAGATAAAGTGAAGGGATGATGGAGTAATATAGTACTGATAAGGAAGTGATTGCAAAGAAGTTATAGTTCCAATATCCCAAAAGTAGGCCTATGTTGATCTTTTCATCACCATACCATTTAGGTCTGAACTCAGAAAGCAAAAGTTGCGTGTTACCTTCACCCCATCTTTTCTGTTGAACTAGTGTCTGAAGTAAGTTAGTTGGAGCAATACCAGAAAAAGCTCTTATTAATGGGTTGTAGTATACTGATTTCCATCCTTGTGATTGTATCCTCAATCCTGTTATATTGTCCTCCACAAGGCATCCATATACTGAACCAATCTACAACAAAAATAAATAAATTCTCATGTATATTATTATTCACTTCAGGGAAGCCATAAGTTATTAAATATAACAAATATTTATGTCATATATAATTAAATATCATTATTATCTTATTTAAACTTTTAAAAGTTAAATACGTATCATATAAATATTGAAAATGATTATGAATGTGATTATATAAGTGTAAAAGAGACTAGTAAATCACCTTTTTCCCCCATACAGTATTTTTCTCATAAGTGCAATTTGCTAAAGCCTTTGATTCCTTTTCTAGTTCATACAAGTTTACTTCAACCACCTCATTTTCATCATTCCAACCATTTTTGTATTCACGAATAATTGTGTTGCTACATAGAGCGTCTCTTCTAAGAAAGCAACAAGTTCCAATAAAACGAGGACCACCAAAACCATCTGCACCATGAAGTTCTACCTTCAAAGTGATCGAGTGTGAAATTATTTTTAGAGAAATGTATATATTAGTATTCATTATAATAGCCATCTTATCTATGTCTAAAGTAAGAAAATTACTATAAATATATTTTCACCAAAATTGTGTACATTTAAAAAAGACACATATTGTCTTAGAAATATAAATCAAATGAAAATAAAGACATATAGAAAGAAAAAAATTACTATTAAAAAACTTTTCATTACATCAATAATTTAACTACTCACCTCCATAAGTTCTGATAGAGCATTCGCGTATAGATCATTCTTTCCAATGTTATCAAAACACTGTGGAAATTGCACATAAGCAATTTCTTGACCTTTATCTTCATCCAAGAAAAAACATAGAGCATCTCTCACAGATTGTGAATGAGTTGAGTACATATCACAATCTAGAATTAGAATGATTTTTCCATTACTAATCGTTGAAGATACTCTTAACTACATTTTGATCAAAGAAATATAATATTATATTCAATATCCATAGATTGAATAATGAAAACAAATACTTTGAAACCTAAAACCTATTAATTTATTAAATTGTTAAAATATTAATTTAGTGAGTTGTGAAGTAGGTATAGTTATTTTTGTGGTGTCAAAAATCACATTCTCTTAATAATAATTGGTGAAGGAAAAAACTATTTTCACAACCACGTCTTCTCTTACTTCCATTTAATAACTCTATATATTAATAAAATATTGAATTTAATTTTTAATTAAAATATAAATTAAATTATTAAATAAAATATTAATAAAAGTCATTGAAGGAAAGTATAGACTTTGATCAACATATTAGCTCCCTTTCGTGAAAGGTTACTGAAAACGCAACACGTGTGATTAAAATTAATTAAAAAATAAAGTTAATTTAAGTGTAAAAAAATAATTTCTTGTAATTTAGGTTAACTAAAATTTGAAAAATTGTTTCTATACGAGACAAAAAAAATTCCAAACACATTACTACAGAGATCTGTTCCATTTAAAATCTAAAGACACCTAAAATCATGGATAAGGGTTATAGAATAATTTGCAATATGTGTCAATATAAATAACTTGTAATGCGATATTAGAATGATTCACTAGATTAAAACTGTCTATCTCTCTCTCTCTTTCTTCTTTCTCTTTGTATATATATTAGGTGAAGTAAATCTAATGAAGTTCCTAAGGGTAGAAATTATGTATAATACCAATGAATTTATAGCTCCAGCTTTGAAGTGGGTGTGATACTGAGGTCTCTTTTCACGAGCCATATATACTAAGGTTGGCAAAATACACCCTTCTACATCCTTAGAACCATGCGAGTCGCTTTTATGCACAAGTATCTGTTAAGAAAATCAAACCACAACAGTCAAAAAAAAATTGTTTAACAACTATATGTAATTATCTAAAACACATAGGTTTGGAAAAGGTTAACCTACTTTAAGGATAGTGTGGTGATCACGAGGAGAAGAATATGAGTCCCATTGGGAAAATCCATTATGCTTTGAGCGTGCTTCACTTGGTACACCCAACTTGGTTGCATCTTCTACTCGCCTTTTCATTTCTTCGTATAATTTCTACAAACAAAACGCTGTGAGAAGGAATAATAGAGAGTCTTGAAAATACTTGGCAAGAAGTGAATATTATATAGCTGCATACATGGATCTTTGCCAAGTCTTTGACATAGTTATGATCATGTGATTTTGCTGAAGAAGGAGTGTTGAAAAAGGCAGCAGGAGACCTGGGTTCCAGCTTAAATCTCTTGCAGAATGGAACCCAATGCTTGGCAAAGGAAGAAGCCTCTAAAAGAGCATAAAAGGTTACATCTGAACCTCCATCATCAGAGAGATACACGCTCAACTTCTCAGGCGGATAGTCATAAGCCATCACAGATAAGACTGTATTAATCACCATCATCGGTGGCTCCACCGCTGCATCCGCCGTAAACACAAAGATGTCCACTGCCGGCAGCCTACTCTCATATCTGCCAAATTTAAACACACACACACATACTATGTATGAAAACTCGATGACAAAATGAGTACTTAAGTTAGTGAAGGAAAGGTGGAGAAGATGAACCTCTGAGAGAGTCTGTTGGGAAAGGTTGTTCTGAAGACCATGTTCCAGCGTAGGGCTTGATAGAAGACCCAATAGATGCCACCCCACACTTCTGCAAGAAGCAAACCAAGCCAAGCCCATTGCCCAGCTTCCCCTTTTGCTGGTATGTGGCTCAGTCTAAACGCCCAGATGAAGCATATGGCCACAAACAAAGAGACGGCATAGAGCCTGCGAATGTGCCTTGCACTGTCTTTCCTAGTTTGGAACAATGAGTAGTCTTCACCATTCCCCATTGCGCCTTCTAACTCAGTCCTCCTTGTTCATGCTGAGTTGAGTTATCTTCTTTCTTATACAGCCACAAACAATGATATCAGTTCACTGATGAATACTAGAATCTGAGTATACCACTAAGACTTCAAAGCAAAAGCCAAAATCAAGTGACGAGTGCACTGACGAATAGCCCCACGTATTCCACTAGTATATATATTTTAACAGTAATCATACTAAATCCAAATGTGGAAAAAGAACTGTGAGTAGTGTGGATCAAAAGTTCTTTGTCCCTATGTGTCATCACTACCACAGGTTAAAAAAATCATTTAATAATGAGTGTTAGGAGACGTGGACACTACCAAATTAGTAGGTATACTAGCCACAGAATCTTTGATATTGATACCCGAGAAAGTAACAAGACTTGATCAACAAGTCAATAAACTAATATTTTAATTATACTCCTTTCTATAATTTCACCAAAAATAAAATTTAGAAGAAACAATCCATATTCTTTGATCTTTCAGTGTGAACCACATGTTAGACAAAATATTACAAAAGTATAAAATAATTACAAAACATCAATTAAATAAGTATAACATAAATAATTAATACTGATAAATTATGTTTTAATGTTAATTATTATAAAATAATTTAGCATTTAAAGATAATAATTATTTTAATTTATTGAATCAAAAAGATTGTAATTAAAAGTTTGAAGAATATTTATATGATTAAATGTGTTTTTAATATATATATATATATATATATATATAAATAAATTTTAAAATTAAAAAATTGAAATTGAAAAAATTTGGTAGAATAGAAAAGATTTTTAACTCGTGTATGAGTTACTCTGTCCTTTTTTTAATAAATCAACTACAAAACGAATTAAAATATCGGACTAGCTCGTTTTGTTACCTTTAAATAAAACCTAGTTTTACTTTATTTTTACTTTTTATTAATTACAAATTGTTTGACTTTACTAGTAATATTTATTAAACGTATTTTTTCTTAATAGCTTGTATTTTTTTTAAGGTACTTACTTCCTGCACATACAAAATGTTTCATACACTTAAAAAATTCTCAAAATACTAATAATCTCTTTGTTATTTTATATATTAAATAATTTTTCTTCTTCTCACATTTACAGAAATATCTCTCTCATATTTTTTTTAACAATAATAAAAATAATAAAAATGATATTGGATGTTGTTAAGATATTTACAATAATTTAACAAATTCAGTTTAACACATTATTTTCAAATATTTAGTTTTATGATAACTAATTCAAATGTTGTTTGAAAGAAAATATAGATATTTCTTAATATTTATTATATTTTTTTATTATTTGTCAAAAAAATTTATTAATATTTATGAGAGAAATTAATAACTTTTTATTTGATTGTACTTGTAGGTGATTTAGTATGAGAGAGAAAAAAAATTATTTAATAAATAAATTTTAAAATAAAAGTAATAAGGAGATTGTTGGCATATTGAAAACTTGTTAAGTGGAGAAAGCAATATCTATCATGCATGAAGCAACTTTTTTAAGTGCTACTTCAAACAGGGTTTCTTGAAATACTATTTTCTAAATTTTATCAGGAAGCAACTTTTTTAAGTGATACTTCAAAGAGGGTTTCTTGAAATACTAGTTTCTAAATTTTATGTCTATTTTGATTCTGTCTACTAAATATTGTTAAGTTTCTATTTTGTTTTTATATCAAAAATAGATTATATTATTTTTAAGCAAACTCGTCTACAACAATCAACTTGAGAAAAAATATCCTACTAAAAGAAAATGACAGATAATGAAGTGATAATAAATGAGTTTGTTTAAACTTGAAAATGCGTGCTTAAGGAAAATATTTTTGTAAAAACATCTTAAAATTAATGTTTGATTACCATTATAAAAAAACAATTTTTTAATTCAAAGTAATTATTAGCTTGTTTAGACATGATATTGTAAAATGTTTTTTATTCTAAAATTATAGAAAAAAATCTTATAAACACTTAAAAAATAACATATTTATTTATAGAAGAAAACTTTCTTTATTAAAAGTAATTATTATATTTTTAAAATCATTTTTTTTAATTTTGAACATTAAATCAATTCAACATAAATAATTTGTATTAAAAATAGATTTTATAAATTTTTTAGAACAAATAAGTTTATTAGTGAATTTGGAAAGATAAAGAGGACCATCTAACCAGAAAATAGGGCTGGAAAAAAATCTCAAATTAGTTTAAAATTTATATATTTATAAATATGCTAAATAATTCTCGAGTTAACTCAAAAAACTACATATCACACTATTTGATTTTCGCCCTAATTACTTGTAGAGACAAACAACAAAAAATCAAATATCAAAGGTAAATACATAAGAATAACAAATGTTACATTTGTTTTACAATTATTTCTTACTTCTTTTATTTGTATCTGACATTTACTTGTGTTGGTTCATGTTATTCTTCACAACGAGATATATCATAATCACCTTTATTATTAAAAATTTGCTCTTTAGTTTTCTAACATAATTAATTTTATACTACTATACTTGAAATAAATGATAAATGATAAAATAAGATTAGATAACAAAAACTTAAAAAAAAAAAAAATACTGCTAACATGTTTTTATTTTTGAAATAAGCAAGCTAAGGGGCAATGGCTGCCACCTTTCGGCATTGACCTAGATATTTGCTTTGTTGGGTGTGTTATTTATAATATATATACGTAGAAAATATATTGAATTATTTAAAAAAGATGAATTATTTCTTATCTTAACCTTTTAAATTCCTTTCAATATAATGAAGATACATATTTATGTATAGAGTTTTTTATTTCAACTTATTTGAACCCTTTTACCCTTTCCAATTCAAAATAATTGCATACAATTGCGGTCTCAAACGCTCTCCTTCAACCACCCCAATTACACCAAAAGATGTATTTGCGCTCACAAAATTTTAAACAAATAAAGTTATCAAGAAAAGAGTTACGAAATTATACAACAATAATTATATATATCTACATATCTTTTCAATAATAATTCAGGTTTCAATCCTTAAGTCTTATATGTTCAGTCCTTTTATACTGTGTTGTATGTAATATCTGGATAACATAAATATATATTAGGAACTTTTTGCTATAACATCTAGCATAACTTAGAATGAAGATTTAGATTAATAAAAAATTAATAATATTGCCATGTATATATTGGGAACATTATTTCTTTCAATTTTAGATTAATAATATAATAATAAGCACATACATTTTTTAATGGAAATGCAAATATATTCAGATAAAATAATGCAAGCAGAAATCTTTGCTAATTAGATGATAAAAGTAAAGACAGATCAATATACTCAATTGAATAGTTTGAAGAAGAAATATGCACTTAAAGCCAATGTAGTAGACTTAATAGAAACAGAGATTGACATTCTACCCTTATCCTTCCTAGTAAAAATGGCTTGGTATATGGGAAAATTGATGAGAACTAAAACTCCACACAAAAGAACTTGTAATGTCATTTTCTCACCAGTAAAGGCACCTTTGTTAATGACCAAATCCTTTAAAGTTGAAAGCAGACAAAACAAATTGAGTAATGCAATCGTTGCTAGAACACTGAAATAAGGAGAAGAGGTTCCAAACTCCATGATCTCTTTCTCGTAACGTTGAGCAACATCATCTTCCATGACCTTTGATGTGAGTGAAAATGATGAATTTGTACGTCCAAAGAATCCTAAGATGCCGTCTATAAAGGAAAATAGAAATGAACTTGTTTTCACGTACAACCACATTCTCATTGCATTCCACCAACCTTGGATTGATCCTCCCATACTCAAACCCTCAATCAAACTATAAGCAATTTCTCCAACAATTACACATGCGAAAGGTATAAACCATAAGCTAGAAATCTGTAGAAACAATACATTAAGCACAAAATGTTAACAACACTAAAGAATCATAGAAAAAAAACATAACATGTTTATGATTTAGGGATTATTAGTTCACTCATAATGTTTTTCATTTCAATTTCTCTTTCATACAATCACTAAATTAAAAAACAAATAGAAAAATGTATAGTAGAGGGATATAAGTCCGAAGTATCAAAATAATTTTGAAGAAATAGACTACTCAACTTAAGATTCCTTTATTTATTTTGATTATGAGATAAGGAGAGGCACACAAATCCTAATATGGCACAAAACTCCATGTCAAATAAGAAATTCGAAGTTTAAATTAACATAACACAACAATTGGTCAAAATAATCATTTGAGATAAAGTTTCATAGATAAATTAAAATAAACAAAAAACAAGCCTATTAAAACCCAATTAAATGAAAAGCCCGCTAATTATCAACTTAAGTGGCAAATATTTGGTTTAACAATAATTAAAATAAAACTATGAAAGAAGAAAACTTTCTATGATTCAACTTTTACCTAATTTCAATAAATTGAGTAATTTATATTGTGAATTTGTGTTTGATAAGAAAATGTAGGGGAAATTTTCAACAATAGTATAATTCTGCATATTATTTCTCAAAATGAGTAGAAAAAAGTGTATATGTATGAGTAAGTCGTGCTACACAGGCATGACTTTATTGTAAAAAAGTTGTGCCACCTAGACATGACTTTGGGCTTATTAATTGAAGTCGTGCACGACTTCTATGAAATTCCTGAAATCATCATTACCTCAAACGATTTTAACAAAAAAATTCATTTAACCAAAACAATGAGGGTAATATTGAAGTCGTGTGACAAAATCACAATTTAAGGAATTTCACAAAAGTTGTATTTTTTAATTGCGACATGATTTAATCAGCCCAAAATTGTGCTTATGTAGTACAACTTCTTCATAATGAAGTTGTGTCTACCTCACACAATTTATCCATTTACATAAATAAAAAAAGTGTTATTCATTTTAGAAAATATCATGTGAAATCACATTACTTTGGAAAATTTTGCGTAAATGTTGTAAAATTGTGATTGTTTTGTGAGAAAAAGCGATATTACCTTCGGAAAGAAGGAAATGCCCTTAAGGAGATAAAGTGAAGGGATGATGGAGTAATATAGTACTGACAAGGAAGTGATTGGAAAGAAGTTATAGTGCCAATATCCCAATAGTAAGCCTATGTTGATCTTTTTATCACCATACCATTTAGGTCTGAACTCAGAAAGCAAAATTTGCACGTGACCTTCACCCCATCTCTTTAATTGAACTAGTGTGCGAAGTAAGTTAGTTGGAGCAATACCAGAAAAAACTCTTATTAATGGGTTGTAGTATACTGATTTCCATCCTTGTGATTGTATCCACAATCCTGTTATCACGTCCTCTATAAGACATCCATATACTGAACCAATCTACAACAAATAAATAAATGCTCATTATATTATTATTCACTTTAGGGAAACCATAAATTATTAGATATAATAAATATTTATGTTATACATAATTAAATATCATTTATTATTTTATTTAAACTTTTAAAAGTTAAATATGTATTATATAAAGATTGACAATGATTATGAATGTGATTCTCTAAGTGTAAAGAGATTAGTAAATCACCTTTTTTCCCCATACAGTATTTGTCTCATAAGTACAATTTGCTAAAGTCTTTGATTCTTCTTCTAGTCCATGCAAGTTTACTTCAGTCACATCATTCTCATTCTCATCATTCAAACCATTTTTATATTCACGAATAAATGTGTTGCTACATAGAGCATCTCTTCTAAGAAAGCAACAAGTTCCAATAAAAATAGGACCACCGAAACCATCTGCACCATGAAGTTCTACCTTGAAAGTGATTGAGTGTGAAATTATTTTTAGGGAAATGTATCAATATTCATCACAATACAAATGTTATCTATGTCTAAAGTAAGAAAAAAAGATACAAATATATTTTCACCAAAATTGTGTAAATTTAAAAAAGACACGTATTATCTTATAAATATAAATCAAAAGAAAATAAGGGCAAGTAGAAGGAAAAAAATAACCATTAAAAAACTTTTCATTACATCAATAATTTAATTTAACTACTCACCTCCACAATTTCTGATAGAGTATTTCCGTATAGATCATTCTTTCCAATGTTATCAAAACATTGTGGAAATTGCACATAAGCAATGTCTTGACCTTTATTTTCATCCATGAAAAAACATAGAGCATCTCTCACTGATTGTGAATGAGTTGAATACATGTCACAATCTAGAATTAGAATGATTTTCCCATTGCTAATCGTTGAAGACACTCTTAACTACATTGAGATCAAAGAAATGAAATATTATATTCAATGCCTCTAGATTAAATAATGAAAAAGATAATTTGACATCTAAAAAGTATTAAATTATTAAATTGTTAAAATATTTATTTGTGAGTTGTTAAGTAGCTATAGTTACTTTTGTGCTGTTAAAAGCTCACATTTTTAAACACGTGTGATTATATATTTATTTAAAAAAATTAAGTTCAAGTTTAAAAAATAATAATTTATTGGAATTTATGTCAACTAAAATTTGAAAATTTGTTTCTATACGGGAAAAAAGAAATCCAAACACAATAGCACAGAGTTTAAGATCTGATCCATTTAAAATCTAATAACACCTAAAATAATGGATAAGGGTTATCGAATAATATACAATGTGTCACATAACTTAAAATGCGATATTAGAAGAATGATTCACTAGATTAAAACTCTTTCTTTCTCTTTCTATATATATTAGGTGAAGTAAATCAAATGTGAAGTTGCTAAGGGTTGAAATTATGTATAGTACCAATGAATTTATAGCTCCGGCTTTGAAGTGGGTGTGATACTGAGGTCTCTTCTCACGAGCCATATATACTAAGGTTGGCAAAATACACCCTTCTACATCCTTTGAACCATGCGAGTCGTTTTTATGCGCAAGTATCTGTTCACAAAATGAAACCACAACACCAAACATGCATGGAAATTACTGGACAGTCAAAAAAATTGTTTAACAACACAACTGCATGTAATATGTAATTATCTCAATCACATAGTTTTAGAAAAAGTTAAGTACTTTAAGGATAGTGTGGTGATCACGTGGAGAAGAATATGAGTCCCATTGGGAAAATCCATTATGCTTTGAGCGTGCTTCACTGGGTACACCCAACTTGGTTGCAGCTTCTACTCGCCTTTTCATTTCTTCGTATAATTTCTACAAACAAAACGCTGTGAGAAGGAATAATAGAGAGTCTTGAAAATACTTGGTAACAAGTGAGATGAAAGAAGTGAATATAAATAGGTGTGAATACATGGATTTTTGCCAAGTCTTTGACATAGTTATGATCGTGTGATTTTGCTGAGGAAGGAGTGTTGAAAAAGGCAGCAGGTGACCTGGGTTCCAGCTTAAATCTCTTGCAGAATGGAACCCAATGCTTGGCAAAGGAAGAAGCCTCTAAAAGAGCATAAAAGGTTACATCTGAACCTCCATCATCAGAGAGATACACGCTCAACTTCT
>Ga0209489_101934_pt1 | contig 42654 bp, 21 predicted proteins | sample SiratrowhiteBW_FD_187527 | JGI IMG/M metagenome (GOLD analysis project Ga0209489, IMG submission 187527) | Root nodule microbial communities of legume samples collected from California, USA - Siratro white BW (SPAdes) (version 2) | ecosystem: Host-associated > Plants > Roots > Nodule | place... | reverse complement strand
TTTTTTTTTTTTTTTTTTTCTATTAGTTATGTATATTTAACTATATCCATGTCATTATTCATTTAAGGTATATGCAAGATAAAGTTTGTGGATATGAGTGTGACAAAAGGGGAGAAAAGGGACTTAGAATCTTACATTAATGTCTAACCGAGGAAGATATAAGTATATAAGGATTACTTGCGAAAATGGTTACTTTGCACATTCAGATGAGGGGCCTCTTTCGCCATTGCAAGAAAGAGGAACTGATCTGTGTGGTCCCTTTGTGAAGTTATATGTGGCATGGACGATGAGACAACACTTTTGATGAAATGAGAACTTGGTGATTAATCGTTTAGTATGACCCTGTCGGAGAAACAGTGATATTCTTGTAAGTGGGCCATCAAATAATTATTAAGGCAAATGCATAATTAATGATATATGCTAAACAAAAAGTAATGAAGGTCTATAAATGTTACTACTCCGTAGGCACCAACAGTAAATTAATGTGTAAACCTTGGCTAGATCAAGATTTTTTTGTCTCACTGGATCCTTGTGTGCAATGCAAAGTGAAAATGACTGATGAAAGGGAGAGGTATTGGTAGGGGACACTTAAATTATAATAACAGTATATTTTGTTTACGATATATTTTGTTTGAAATGGAAACCCTAAATCAACGGGAGATGGGCATGCTTTTGGAGGACATGTGTGATACAAGTGCTTCATAAACGTCATGGGGAGAGCGTGATGCAGAAGATTATTGTTTATAAAATAAAATTAAGACTATCTCTGCCAAAGGAAAAGATGATCCAAATGATTGTGAAGGTTAGGGATTTAGTCTAATGATGGAACTTTTGTTGGGTGGAGGAGGATGGTGTTGGAGAATGAGTGACGGCTTAATATTCCTCTCCTCTGTTAAGGACCAATAATTTCATCCATAGCTTCCTCTTTCCATGGTGTGTCTTTTAAGTCTTTTTGGCATAACAAGCTAACTAATATAGTTAATTTCACTTCCATAAGTTACATTACATTTGGGTTATGTCTACCTACCTAGCTAGTTACTCTTTCAACAAATTTACAATCTAACTACCTAGGCCTTCTGTTAACTCAAGTAAATCATCTTTCATTTTCTAATTTGCATTATTTCTAGATCATTTACTCAATCGAATTTGATGTGGGGTATGAATGATTATTCTTATTAGTATTAGTATTATTGATCAGTCTACAAGGGTTTTTTTTTTTTTTTTTTTTTTTTTTTTTTTTTTTTTTTTTTTTTTTTTTTTTTTTTTTTTTTTTTTTTTTTTGTGTCTAGCTCACAAACAGTGATCAATCAGTTCATGCCACACGTGGCCTTCTCGCATTTTCAAGGGTTTTCATGTGGGATATCGTTTTCATGGTCACTTCTCAAATAGTGTTAGTGTTAGTATGTTATTTGCAGCCTTTTTTAGCATTTAAACAACTATTTCAAAGGATTCTCCAAAGATTCTTGCGATAACCAAATAATGCTGGTTTATTATTGTTTCATGTGTGCTAGTTTCTTATATGAGTGATAAATGGTTATTGGCGGCATAGCTCAAAAGTTCCCTTCCTCTCTCTATGATTCTCGTCCACTTTTTTATTTTATTTCTAAGTATTCAAATCAAGAGAAAAGAACATTGAACGAATATTCAGTGGAAGCTATATTTTTACACTCTGAATGATTCTCAGACCATATTCATATTAGAAGAAATATACGAGGATGCATGATGAGGTAAAGATGCAACGAGCAAGGACAAGAGAGAAAGAGATACTTTTTTGGGCAACTAAATCCTAAATTGGAGCGTATCAAACATTTTTTTTTTAAGTGGATTTCATACATAGTAAATTTTAGAAGGAAGAGTGGGAGAAGGGAGAAGAAGGGATAAGGGAATGAATGTGCACAATTGGAATCTAGCTACCTCTCTCTAGCAAAATTTCAATCATACACAATAACCAATAAACTAGATATGCTTGTATTTGTATGAATTTTCGTACCATCATTAAATATCATAAAATTAGAGTTTAAATAACTTACAAATTTAAATGTCATACAATATAACTTTTCTAAAAAAAATGAGAAAAAAAAAAACTATTGGTGATGAGTTAGAGTTGAATGCGTGCATTAATGAGATAGCCTTGGACGACAACTTTAACCATAAAAATGGCATTTTTGGCACTCCAATTCCAAAACCTACTTTTAAAAAGAGAAAAATGTTGTTGTTCACTTTATATTTGACGCTTTTTGAAAATCTTGGTATTTTGCTTGATTTGATCGAGAATTCATGACTCGCCATTACTTTTACCTTACTTTATCTTCTGAAAGTAACTTGCTTTCTTTTAGAAGAAAACTAGCCAACATAGTTTCTTCTTTTTCGCAGATTATAACTTACACAGTCTTTGTGTTTTCATATTAAGCGTTTCCTTTCCATGAAAAATGGCAGATTCACAGTTTCATTTATCCACAAGCAAATTCATGAACAAGAAACAAAATTTCTCTTCATTTAAGCTAATTATAGAAAAGTGTGTTAAAGTGTCTTTTATCGGTTCCACAATAAATTTAGTTTTAATCTTTAAAACAGTGTGATTAGTGTTACTTATACTTAAGTGGAGAAGAATTATATGAATTTAATCATTGTGATGGTGTGTGATTTAATCCTTAATAGTATGATCTACAAAGGCACGAGGCTAGGGTGAGAATCTGTAGGTATTCTTCTTTGTCAACAAAGCTAATGTAGCGTGTCGTTTATTAGTTTATTAGTAACATTTTGAGGAAATTTATCATTTTCATGTGAAATTCACGAATGCGCCTACAAAACAAAAACTGATTATTTGAGCATGGGATATTGATGGCTCTCTGAAATGGATAAATGATTCGTGTCCCACATTTTAAGACTTTATGTCATTTTCTGTTTAATAATTTGGTATATATTAAAAAATAAATTATGGAAGGAAAAATAAAAAATAAAAGGAAAGCACATCGAAAGATTCTTGTGATAGCTTGAAAACGTAGGAAATTGATTTCTACAAGCATAAGCATCGTCAATCACGTACGTCCTCAAATATGATTAAGAAACACGAGAGCCATCATATTTCTAAAAAGAAACTGGATAATCGTACATATATATTATTATACAATAATCACAATCTACGTTTGGATTAAACACATCCCTTAATTAATCAATTAATTTTTTGGAACCACAGGGAAAGGTTAAGTGTGTTAATCATTTGCTAAGCAACTAGTTTGACAACCAGACCAAAGCCGCCACCGCATTGCAAACTAACTGTAGTTGGAAAAAATAATACATTGACATAACAATATTTGTTTAGCTTTAATTTTATATTCAATAAACTTTAATCTCTCACCAAGCTAGATAAAACTTAAAAAATTATATCAGTGAGTAACAATTTCCATATTATGGATCAATATGAGATTGATTTTAAGAATATATCAAAGTTAATTTCAAATTCTTTTAAAAAAATATATAATTCATAGTATACCAAATTTTAAGCGCTAGCTAGCTTGATAATCAAAATATTATAAAAAATATGGTATAATATAAGAATAAGAATATAAATAAATAAAAATAAGATAAATATTAATTATATGTAATATCAATTGTACATGATAAAAAATTAAATAAGGATAATATGTTACACGGATGGTAATAGTAATAATATTAATAATAAAAATAAAATGAAAATGTTATTAACTAAAGGTGAAGAAAAAATTAGTTAATTTAACTCAATCGAATTAATTCATGTTGAATTAAAAATAAATTAGCTCAAATCAACTCGTTTTACGTTGAAGTATATAGTTTTCATTCTAGTTTGATGAAGCATACATAGTAGTAAAAGATGGTTGTTAACTCACCAAATTTTAAAAATATAAAAATCAATAATTTTATTAGTAGACTTTTATTTCCACGTATACATTCCTATGTATAATAATATTAAATATTTAAATGAATTAATATTAAGAATTTTAATATTTTCAAATTGTATTCTTTTTTATTTAGAATCGAGTTTCAAATAATTAACTTTAAAATCGTTTGATAAGTGAGTTGTAGTCAACTAAGCTTGGTTAGAATTATAATATATTTTGACACATCTAACAATAACAACGATAATGATAATAGTAATAAATAAATGTCGATGGTACGTAACAATAATGATTATGGTTAGATTAATATCACCAATGGTGGATGATGTTGAGTGTTATATATGATATCAATTATAGTAACAATGACGACAATATACGATGTTAATAGTGGTGGTGATGATAGAGTGATAGTTTTTAAGATGAAGATGACATAATGATTGTGATGACAAAAAAGATAATGATAATAGCTTTGGTGAAAGTTTTAACAATAATAATGAAAGTATGAGTGATTTCTGAAAAATAATTAGTGTATGCAAATGGAGATGATACACATGGAGGTAGTGTCAACAATAAATTTTTTTTTTAAGAATAGTGATGACAACAACAATAATAACAACGCTAAGAATAATTACGACAACAACGAGAATAACAAGAATGATGTTAATAGATATGAAGTGATGTAAAAGTATATAGAAAATAAATTATCATATTCTATTATTCTCTAAATTAATTTCCTTCATATGATAAGAAAATACACTATACTAAAAAAATATAATTGACAAAATAAAAAAAAATCATATCCTATTAATACATCGAAATAATTAATATTATAAGATATGATACTTTATGACATTAATATTAATATATATATATATATATATATATATATATATATATATATATATATATTACCAAACAAACTCTTGTGTTTTGTTTGGTTATGGGAGTGGAGTTGAGGTAGTGGAAAAGAATAAATTTAAAATGAAAGTGTGTAGAAAGTATGTATGTTTGGATTAAGAAAAGGATGATAAGAAAATAATGAAAAGTTTATGAAAGTTTGTGAATGATATGATAAATATAATTGATAAAATAATTTTTTAATAGATAAAATTTAATTAAATATAATTCATAAAATAAAATTAAAGCTAAAAGTAAATTATTACTGTTAATATTATTATTATTAAATATTATGTATAATTTTATTAGTATTTTTATTTTTAACATTAATATTATTAGCATTTTATTTTATAATTATATTATAGTTATATTATTTTAAATATTATTTTATAAATTTATTATTTATGCTTTTTAATTTTAATTTTAATTTTATTATTATTATTATTTAATAATTTTATTCAATTTATTTATTTATTTATGTATTTAACATAAAATATATATTAACAAAAGATTAAATTAAATTATTTTTATTAATTATTTTAACATTTTAAAATTATTATATATAACTTTTATTTTAACATTTTAAAATTATTATATATAACTTTTAATTATTTATTATTTTAGAATAAATATTTTAACATATTTTATTTCATCATAATCAAATTTATTTTTAATTTTTTATTTAATTACAAAACTTTGCTCGTTTTTCTTCGCGGTAAAGAGAGGAGAGTTTATACCTATGTTTTCTCATTTTTTACAATTTTACACTTTGTTTTTCCAACTTTCTTTCACTTTCTTCACTACCTACATTTCCATCGTGAGAACCAAACACGCCGTTTGTTTGTAGAAAAGATATTTCATATTTATTAGAGATACATTTAAAAAAAAAAGTTAAAATTAAAATACAAAATAAAAAATATACTTACAAATTTTTAAACTTAAATCCTTGTATTATTATTTAATTTTAAATCATGTTGATCCTTAAATGATGAAATATTTTACTAGAAAAATAATACTGTAATTTATAATTTTTTCATAATCAATATAATTTATCTTTTAAGCATATCCACATTTAATTATAATATATAAATATATTATAAAAAATATTTATTTAAATATAAAATAGAACCACGTTGATCTAAAGAAAAGAAAAACTTTATAAGAAACTAGTCTTTTTCATAATATCATATCTTAATTATTTAAATGATTTAATTATGTTAAAAAGTTATAAAAATTTTGTGCACGAATTAAATCAGTAGAACGATAAAAGTAAAATTAAAACATACGTGCATGGTATATGTTGATAACAGTGAGGAAGAGAAAAATAGCAAGATTGAAGAAGAATTATCAAAGAGCAAGAACCTTTATTAATAAAATCATGCCTTTAATTTACTTTTGTATATTTTATGTAGTCATCGTAATTAAGACTTATTTGATTTTATATTCTTTTAATTATAATTGTAATTTAGGTTTTTTTTTAACCTTAATTAACCACTTTCAATCAATGTTTAAACTTTGTTGATTCTTAGTCAAAACAAAGAAGAGTGCATGAGAAAGTAAAGACAATGTGTTGAACCTGACTAAAGAAAACAAAGATAACATTTGCAAAAGTAAGGAAACTATGTAAAACTAGTAGCATGAAAGATGTGATAAATTAAAAAAAAAAATCAAAAATTTGTGATGAAATTAAAAAGGGAAATTTGAATTAGTGATAAAGTTTGAGACGAATTTTTAATGTTTTAGATTTTTTTAGTTTTGGGACATCACGCTCCTTATAGAAGAGAGTATTGCTTCATTGTATTACTACTTTTAATGAATATTATTTATGAATTTGTGAGTATTTGCCTCTTAAAAGAGTGAAACTCTTTTTCTTTGAGTTTATTTTTTTTTAATCTTATGAATTTAAGTAGTGAATTTTTTATCACTTTGTGAAGTCTAACTCGAATGATATGTTATTCATATTTTTATTATTTTATATCCCGTTATGATTCAAAACTTAATTAACATGAGAAACTCTCGTGCTGTGTGTAATAAAAAGGATGTTCAATTTTGTATTATAGTTTTATAAGCATGTTGAATAAATTGAACCTCTTTTATTGTAAAAAGATATTCAATTATTTGGTTACAATTTTATAAGAAAAGTTGAACAAAAGGAGCCATTTCTATTTCTGAAAAGATTTGATGGATATTGAGGAGCCCTTCTATGTTTTTTATGAGGTTCCATCAAGAAAGAAAAAGAAATGTAGCATATCTCCTTTGCAAATGATCTCAATACATAAAAATAAATGTTGCACTTTAAAAAAAATGTAGTCTACTAGACATAAATATTTTTTCTCTTCTGAAAAAAAAAAAGTAATTCTGGAAGACATAAATAGTAATTGTCGGCAAAATATCCAATGAAGAAAATTTTTTATTAGGTATATTCACGACGCATTATGTTATTTAATACTTTTTTAACTGTTTATTTTCTCATAGTTTTGTCTGATATCAAGTGTAATAAATTTTATTCATTAGTAAAAATTAATAATATGTATGCAATAATTAGTTGAAAATAAAGGTACAATTCATAAAAAAAAAAGTAACGCTATATTAATAAAACTCGAGTACCACTATATTTTCATAACAAGTTTATAATTTTTTCTATTAGTTTAAAACTATTAAATAAAATAAAAGTCGAAATATCTTAGGAATTTTAAAATGTCTATATTTTTTACATAACTATAAATTTATATACTAGTCTAATCCATATAAAAAATCAAAATCATTATTAAAATAAATTATTGTAACGTTAAAAAAGAGCACGTGGTGGGATGGGTTTGGTAAAGATCCAAATGTTAAGGAAATGACTTCTTAAAGGTCTTTTAGAGGTCGCAAAATGAATGGAATTTTTTCAAAACGAAATAGGTTATTGAGATAACTAACCAAAACATACATTCTCGAACTGGGCTAATGCAGGTTTACTGATTATGGATTGAGTTAAGAATTTTAAATATGGTTAGTTTTTGAAAACTTGCTATTATTTTATTGATAAAAATTCTCTGAATGAGAAAGAAAATGAAACTATTTTATCAAATTCGAAACTTGTTATTTTTAATTAATTGATGATAAAAAATTTCTAAACTATTTGTTGAAAAGATTATTGATGTGACTTTTGGCTTCTGATGGAAGACAAAACTTACGTGGAGCTATTGATTGAACGAATGAATATAAGTTGAGGTGTTATAGTTGTAACACTTTAATTGGTTGTTGAGAGTATAACAACTATTTAAGCCTAATTAACTTCTACTGCTATTTTGTTGGTGAGGCTATTACACCTGTTTGAATTGAACCACTTGGTGTACTGAATTTATACATACCTATTACTATAAATAACTTCATTTGGAGTCATATCCTTTGCTGCATTTTTTTTTATCCTATAGACGATATAAAAATATTTTTATTTTCATAAAAATACACAAATCCGTGTAGATAATAATTTAATACTAGACCAATTTTATATTTGAATTTATTTCAACAATGATAATCCTTGCAAGTGTTATTAATAATATTTTATGCATCTAAAGAAGAAACAATCTTTCTAATAGGGTATTTAATTCTTTAGTTACATTTTTAAATACATTTAATTCTGGAAATATAATTGATATCATCAATGTTTTTTCTTCGCTTAACATGCTTTTAAATTTTTCAGCTTTTGTATTCAAATAAAAAAATCAACAGTGATTTTGTTCAGATAATACCCCAGTAAAAGAAAATGAATCGATTTAATATGTATACAAAATAATCAAAATTAAAAGAAATTATTTCTTAATAATTGAACGAATGAGACCATTGTGTTTTTTAATAAGATTATACTATGCTGTATTCCATCGACGCCAATCTCTTTCGATGGAGTTCACAACAATTGAAAAGCTTGCATTTTTTTCACCATTAACCTCTAGTAAGTTTTATGAAAACAATGAAATAAAATATTATTTAAGAAAATTAGTATTAAAAAATATTCAAAATTAAAATAATTAAATTATTTTCAAATACGTAATTTAATTAACTAAGTGATTTATTTGTTATTTTATATAAAAATGTAATTACATATAATTTAATTTTATGATTTATTTTTTTAACTTTTAATATATCATGAATAGTTTTTATTTTTTTAATATTATTCTTATTTTTGAATAAAAAAATTACTTTTAACATTAAATTAAAAATAATCTAATCATACACTTAAAGTTTAATTTTAATATATTAATTTTGTCCAAAATAATAAAGTGTGATTAAGGATAAATTATACGAATCATAATATCTTCAAAGTTATATATGCATTTAAATCAAAATTTTATTCTGAAATTATGCATGTTTCACAGTGTTCAAGCCAATTTATTTACACATATTTTAACTAGTTCACTTTCTCCTTTCAGTCAAAGATGAATAAGAACATCTAATTTTAAATAAAGAGATTTGCATATTATATATATATATATATATATATATATATATATATATATATATATATATTACAATTTGATGATATAAAGAAAATAAACACGTGTGAATTTCCATGCATGCAGCACGCTCGCTCATCCACCACCAGAAGTTTACATATCATTGTATCCATTGCATGTATCCATAAATATTGATGTATCCCAAATAATTGTGAAGGCTTCATATTAAGCTCCAAACGAAACCATTGCATTCAATAAAAGGGCCACTGATAAATGCCTTGATTGATTGTGATGATTATTGACTATAACCTGTGTGAATGGTTTGTGAAGAAGTGTTGATAGCCAATGAGAAGTTGCTACGAGTCATTCTGCAGCACCACATAGCAACACTCATTTGCTTTCCAAGTGCACGCGTATCTCTTTCTCCCCCAACTCTGGATACATACATATTCGTATATATGTTACAAGTATTTTCATACTTTATACTTCACTGTTCAAACATATTCAATATCTATTTCGTTACAGAATAGTTTAAAGTTGGTGCGAAGAATAATTTATGACTTTTTTAGTCTATCATGATTTTTTTTAAGATAAAATTATAAAATTCAAATTGCTATTAAAATAAAGACTTACATTCACCCTTAGTTGTAAAAGCGACTAGCGGATAAAGAAAATTAGGGTTGAGTAAATTTGTATATTCTTTCGCATAACGACAACTAAATCGTTTATCCAGCAAAATCAATTAACATAATATATTTAGACTAGTCGTTTTGAAAATAATTTTTAATATTTTTTATTAATTAAAGATAGATTACAATTAAGTATATTACGAATATTATTTTTATTATAAATATTTTATTATTTTTATTAATATTATTAATAAACTGTTATCCAAAAGACTCAAATTTAAGTCATCTCAATAACTAGAGCAGTTTATAATTATTAAACTAAAAAAGCTTTTTTATCCTATTATAATAATTATTATTTTTATTATAAAATGTTATTATTATTATACATTATTATAATATTATTATTATTATTTAATTTGTTAGTAAATTGACGATCAATTTATTGAGAGATAATTTAATAATAAAATTTATCGTCGTTAAATCATTTAGTAATTACAGAGGAATTTATATGTTGTTATTTGTTGCTAAATTTTTTTCGATTATTTCAGTTTTTGTTATATATATAGTTAGATCTCAGATTTATCTATTCATATTATGACCTTTGTCAATTGTGTAAAGTTAGTGTTGCACGTCTTTATTGAAGTTTGAAAAGTTAAAATTATTATAATGTTGCAAAGCTTATTATAGAAATAAATTGAATACAAACAATAAAAGTGTGATAATATTATATCAATTAATTTGTTGTGCATTTCTTTTGTTTCCTTTAAGAACTATAATATGAATGTTGTAAAACACAATTTCTATATAAGTTGTGTTTTTGTACATTTGATCACTTTAAACTATTTTTAAATAGAAGATTGATAATTTTCATCCTGCAATATTGTTGCATGTAAGTGTGGAAACCCAACTTGTAAGATTTTTTTACTAACTAACATCCTCCATCGATAAATTCATTGTAAAATTATAAGATAATAAACTCAAAATGAGTATTCTTATAAGTTGTTTTAACTGTATATTCGTGTATTTCATCTTCTTTCTACCGTCATTCATCCTCATCTTCCTATTCGAAGTATGTTTTTCAATTTCTTGCTTCAATGAGATAACCTGCCCATTTTTCCATTCAAATTGCTCTTTTTTTCATTTTAGTTTCAAGACCTATGTGTTATTCTTCCAATTTCTTGCATCTTTCAAACTTGCTTCTTTTTCTGTTTGTTATTGTATATAGTCTTGAATATTTTTTCTTAAATGATATATTACATAAAAGACTAATTAAAATGATCAAAACTTCTTATAGTGTTTAATTAAAAAAAATAATTAAAGACTACAAAAATTTTATTAGATATATTCATAAAAGTATATCAAATGTGATTCATTGTAAAGATGATAGGTACATGATTAGAGATGACGAAAAAATTTGTATCCTCAAATAGTTGCAAATAAGATTTATAACATATACTAAATGGATATTTAATGGATAGTCATGATAACATATATAAGTATTTTAGTTATCCAGTTATTGATGGGACATGATATTACTCATAACTATTGTTGTAAATTTTATTTGAATAATATAAAAAAATAAGTGATCAAAATAAAATCATGGATGAAAAAATATTAAAAATTATTTAAACTTATATTTTTTATTTAAACCTATGAAATTGAAGTTATTTTAAAAATATTAACTTTTTAAAACTTATATTTTAAAGTGCAACCTATTTAATTTTGTATTTTAGAAAAACCAATTTTATTTGTAATAATATTTTATTATATAATTTTATTTGAATTATACTTTAAATTAATTTTCATCTTAATTTACATTTTAAAGAATTGTTTTCAAATAATTTATTTAAAATTAAAAAATAAAACTCACCGACGTCATGGATATTCACGAATATTTTGCATATAACCAATTGGTAAGATAAAATTTTAGCAGGAAGACACAACCTGTACCATACTATCTCGTTGTCATCTCATACTTGAATGATGAATAATATTTATATGTATAAATATATATAAAACTATATGAGCTACATTACATGAGAATTTACAAAAATAATACATTTTCTTTACAATTTAGTGAAATTGATAAATTTTTTAAAATATTTACTCATAATTGAAGTTGTATTTGTAAGCATAACTTCACTTTTTAAAAAAAAAATTATATTTACAAATATAAGTTCATTATTATTTTTAATTAAAGTTGTACAATTTCAATAAAAGAAAGTAAAATTATAAATAAAAATAATTTTTTCCAAAAATAAATTAAAATCATGCTTATTAGTTAAAAAAAACTAAAGTTATATATTAATTCACACCTACCACTTTCCTAAATTTTCACATTGCATTTGCATGCATGTCGGTCACGCTCTTGCACTGTGCAGTTCCTAACTTACGGATCACGGGTTCTAATTATTATCAGTCTCTCTCATAGAAACCCTAGCTCTTCCTCCATCCATCTACATTATTGGACATGAATTGAGAGAGAGAGGAAAATTTTAATACCGTAGCCCACTTGAATAAATAATAGTATATACGCCAAAGATGATGGTCAAATCAATGATTAATGATGAAGCTCCATTAATTAACCTACAAAAATTCTAAACTTCGTTATGTGGAGTAGTAAGCATCAGAAGTTGATACTTTTGTTAGGGTTCAAATCCACTCATGTCGGTAGTTGGTGATCAAGAACAACTACCATGAAATATCTCCTGGACCAACTAATTAATTAGTGATCTACTTTCATGGGATGACCTTCTTCAACCTTATACAATGCCTTAAAATGAAGTTAAATATATAACTATTATTAGTCCAATCACATTATTTTATACATACAAGTTTTCAGATCAAATACATCAACAACGTGTTTCATCGTAACTTGCTAGAAACTATGCCAGTTTTATTAAGTCTAGATGAAATGTGTTTAAAACTAATTACAAACAAAACCGTAATAATATGACTCTAGATGAAACGTGTTTCTTAAAACTTACAAACAAACACTTCATGTATATTAGTTAAGAAAATTCGTTCATCATATGACCCTAATAATTGAAACACATCGAATATCGTTTTTTGTTTTCACATTATTTAGAAGAAACAAATAAATTTTAGAATTCTTTCATATTTCCTTTAGTGAATAAACAAAGGATACGAAAATTTAATAATATATTGTTTCTTTTGATGATTAAAAAAAAGATACAAAATTTAGATTTGTTGTCGAATGTAATACAGGTCAGAATTTAAAGACTATAATCTGTATTATGATGTGTTTATACTTCAATTAGAGATTAGATGCTTATAATTTGGTTTTTAAGGTATTATATTTATCTTTGGAGACAAAATTGTTGCTTGTAACAAATAAATTATATTTTGACAAATGATTGGAACCACCTAATCACTAACTGTTACAGAAAATGTCATCATCAACAACCCTATGTTAAATAATGTTGTTATTAAAAGAATCAAATAATTATAAGATTGACAAAGATAACAAATGGTCATAGTGGATTCAAACCAGAAGAATGTAAAAGTACCTCGTGTATATCTTCCAATAAAATCGAAGAGAAAAAAAAAAGTAAGAGAAAAATTCAATGCATGAAGTCTCTTAAAAGAGGAATTGGCTTGTGTTGTGAGTTCTTGAAATGCATCATTCAATTGAGGAAAGTCCTAAAATGTTTCAAGAGGTGACATTTATTGTACTATAATCTTCTAAAGAACCCCAATTCTAACAACTCTTGTATCATCATTCATATAGGGCTTAATTGCATGATGCGGATATATATTAGGACATTTTATGTAGGAAATGATGGTTCAATTTAGACAATTCCACAAAATAGTTTTTGATTTGGCCTTCCTTAATAATGTCAATCAAACTTATCAACAAAAAATGCATAATTAATTTAAGGATTTATGTCTAATTAAAATTCAATCAATCCAAGTCATGATATATATAAAATCCACATGTCCTAAAACGATTCTCATGGTCAGTTAGACCTTTCCAAACTAAAATAAAAAATAAAAAATGAAGTTTTAAAGTTTAATTGAACAAACTTTTTTATAAATGCTTTACATGCTAAAATTAAATCATACATAAGTTAATAAGTAGAATGTCTCATTATATATTTTCTCTAAATTATTAGTTTTAACGTGTACATAAACTAATTTTAATTTTCTTTTAATTTTGTTTCCAGAAATACTTATAGAAAATTTGTTTTAACATTTCCTAGTATCCAATTAAGAATTATTACCTCTCTATCATTGTATACAATTTCAGATATTTAAAATAAGATTTAGTTTAGCTTTTGTTGAAAAAAAAATTCAAATTATATTGTAGATAATATATATTGGAACATCTTTTTCACCCAATTTGAACTTTTTAATACTAATAGGATATTCAACTTCATCTTCCCTTCTATTTTTGAAAGTATACCAACTTCAACCATCCACCCATGAAAAAGGTCGTAAAAATCTCCACTCATTAGCTATTCTTAGTTAAATGGACTTTGCTTCTATGTTTTACATCAACCTTCCATTCTTTTCCATACAAATCAGACTCAAACCAACAATGAAAATCAACCGATATCCCCAATATAATGACAAATGATTTCTTACGGTATTCGTATTAAAAAAGTAATAAAAATAGTAATTTTCTTATTAAAAATTGTATAAATTTTTCATTAAATTATAATTTTAGTCTCTCTAATTCTTATCCAACTTTTGTATATGTGATTTTAAAAAGTATATAAATTTTTATTTTATTTTTTATTTAAAAAGTCTAAACTGTAAACATAGTATATTTATGTAATATACCACGAAAATAATTTAAGTGATTAAAGTAAATTTTGATATGAAAATTGATTTGACTAAAATTAAAAATTTATAAACCAAAATCACAGAAAAGAAGTAAAATCTCATAGAAAAGTCAGAGAAACAAAATTATAATTTATTATAATTCTTATATGAGTATAGTTTTTTTCCACTAGTATATAAATTACTCCTGTCAACCTCGTTGGCCTGGTTTATATATTATGTAAATATTTTTTTTTTCCTTTTTTTTTTCATTTCGGGGTATTTGATTACGATGCGACGTGGCACCTACCCACATCTTGGCCCTGAATTTGCAGCGAATTTCGCCTGTCAATTATTGTGGAATTTCACCAACATTCTCACCGACTTAGCTAAACCTAATTTCGGTCTCGATTTTAGTAAATTACCCTTTTCTACGCAATAATATACTGAGAATTCTTTTTCGAATAAGGCATTTTTTGTTTTTTTATTTACCTTAAAAGGATATTGTACGAAATAATTAACCTAAGTAACATAATTTAAGATAATGGTTTAGAATTTGGTATATGAGAAACCACATTCTGAATGTAATTGAGTATTAAAAAAAAATCCAAAAAAACTAATCAGAATTCAATTTCCTAAAAATTGAACTTTAGGTTAATTTTTTTTTTTAGTTTTTTCATTTAAAAATGAAGGAAAAATTATAATTTTAAGTTTTCGAAAAGTAATTATTTAAAAATCTTTAGTATGAAAAGTAATTCAAAAAATATTTGTTTAAAAATAATTATATAAAATATAACAATTTTATAAAGAACATTATTCTCTGTTTTTTATGCCCTGTTTTTGCTACCATATTATTTTAACGATTATATGTATGATTAAAAATAATTTGAAAATTGTATAAATAAAAAAAATTAAAATTTGCTTATAATATTTTTAACATGGGATTTATTTTTAAATTTTTATATTTACATGTTCTTAGTCTGTATTTTATTTATAAATAATTAGCTGTTAACATTACATTTTTTATTTCAATACAAAACTAAATATTCACTTCTCTAAATATTTAATTTACTAACAAATTAATTTTTCACATTTAGAATTTTCCAATTAACTAGTTCTTAAAATAATTATTTTTTAAAACTGTACTATTTTTTAAAACTGTACTATTTTTTAAAACTGTAATATTTTTAAAATAATTATTTCCTAATATAATTAGTTTTGTAAAAATTATTAGATATATTTATTTTTCTAAAATATTATTCTTCAATATTTACCTTTCTAAACTTTTAATTTAAAAAATATATATTTTTCTACAACTTTATTCAAAATATTTATTTTTCAATCTAATATTTTTTTAAATTTTATTTATTTTGTTTTTATATCAAAAAATAAAAAATAAATTAAATTCTAGGTGATATTTCGGCCAAACTTTACTTAATTATATTTAGAATTCAAATTCAATTCCTTGAAGACTAAATTCTGAACCATTAAAATAAATCTTACTTTAAAAAAATTCACTCAACTAAACCTAATTGAGGTCTTGATTTTAGTGATTATCCTGGGCAGGTCATCGTGCAAAGTGCAACTAATTATTCTCCAAGTAAACTTTATTTCGATGTTTCTAGACAATTAAGGGTTGTGTATGGGAAAGTTGAAGGTTGCATGATGATGTTCTTAATCAATCTTATTATTTAAAATTAGAAGGATTATATTCAGTATGTGGTATGCCAATTCCAATTCTTGTAAACTACTTCATAATAGGTAGGTTTTCTGTTGCTCAAGGGATCACTAGGCGATCATGATTAACAAGGAGACTTGAGATCATATATAGGATATGGAAAGGGAAATTCTCTAAAATCAAATAAGAATAAACACAACTAAATATTAATAAGAAGTAAATCTAAACCAATTAAACAATCCTCATTTAAGTAACTATGACTAATAATAATGAAATTAAGATAATGATTAATAAAATGAATAAATTAATAGAGAAAAATTAGGAGGTGTACATCTCTAAATCAAGAACAGACAAGATATAAATACCTAGTTGATTTACCCAAATGCGAGCATAGTATCTTGTTGTGGGCTGAGTACCTAAGACATAGCAGCATTGGATCAAGTATGTATATAGATATAATAGTCGGCGTTGGACCAAACTTTATTGATGGTCTTAGTTGAAATTGGACCAAACTTTACTACATTAATTTAAGTTATACGTCAACATTAGACTGAACTTTACTGTATTACCAATAAAATCAAGTTGAGAATTTGGGAAAAATGGAGAACACAACAAAAACCATGACTTCTTCTACTCTATGCACTATGTTCCTGCTTCTATAAAGAATAATACTGAAGTATTGTAATAGTTTCTTTACTTAACCTCAAAACTAGAAGCTCTCTGTGCTGGTAGAAATAATATGGATGCATTTAATAGTCTCTTCATTTATGAACAAATCAAGAAGGATTGTGTATTGATTGGTTATTGAAATATAGTTTGATAGTACTTTTATTATTCATGAATGAGGGTTTTGTGTTAGTAGTAGGTTGTATTTCAATATAGAATTGTGTATTCATGGATAACATATAATCCTTCTAACCACTTATAATAAATAAATTTTCGGATAATTTGAAGAATTATCCTACAGCTATAATCAATAAAATCATAACCAATAAGAAATTTTGAATACGATGTGAATAAATATGTAAGAAATCTCCAAAAAAATTAAATAAAAATTATAATAACTAAATGTAAGCTTACTAATAAACCTGGATAAATTATAACATCCTAATTTAAGTTATTGTTACTGAAACTGATGAAGGTAACAATTAAATAAAAATAGGACTTCAAAATTAAAAAAACAGATTAATATAAACAATTAATATTTTAAGTCAGGGAGTTTCTATATCTTATAAGTATTATCCATTCTCTAGTACTTTTACCAATAACAGTTACCTACGTTGACGTTGGTAATTTATAATGTTAAATTTTCTTTTAGTCAAGCAGCTATTCCATTCTAAGAATCACTACCTAGACATCCAGTGACAAAAAGAATCTTAAAAGAAGTGACTATTTTTCTATATCAATATCACATTATTTATAAAATAAATGTTACGTATACATTACTGGTAATAATTTATTACTTTATTAAACAATACTCTTTTGTAAGTGATTGACCTAGCACATTAAGACTTAATAGCAATTGTCTAAAGTAACACAATACCATATTATTTATAAAATAAATGTTACATATGCATGACTGCTAATTTATTACTTTATTAAACAATACTCTTTTGTACGTGGGTTTTTTTTATTCTGCTGCAATTTTTTTTGAAATTCTTATAATGGGTAAAAAAAAATCACAATTTTATTACAATAATTAATGAAATCATGTAATTATTACATGATTTTAAAAAATTAACAAAAGTCGTGTCACATCATCATAATTTTCAGTATAATAAAATTGAACTGAAATCATGTCACATCAGTACAATTTCAATTAATATCTAAAATCATTCTATAATAATACAATGAATTAACTAACATCGCATTATAGACACCATTTCTTCATAATAAAATTGTGTCAACTTAGCATGATTCACCTATAACGAGAATTAAAAAAAAATTTACCCATTCTCAAAATTTTGAAAATAAATTGCACCAGAATGAAAAAAAGATTTGTATGTATAAACGAGTGTGTCTATAAATACTAAAATGGTTAGCCCTTATAACTTTAAATAATTTAAAATATTTATTCGGACTAAAGTATAATTTTAAACAATTTAAAATATTTACTCTTAAAGACTAAACTACAATTTTACACCATTTAAAGTATTATTTACGCCTACGTATGGACTAAAATAATTTAGTTCATATAATTTATAATTTTAACAATTTAAGAAAATTGAAAGAATCTACCTTGTTTTTGGAATTTTTTTAAATTTGAATATGTATAATTAACAAATAACAAAAACACATTCATATATTGTCTTATAATTGAAATCTCCGTAATCAACCACAAATTTAATTCTAACAACAAAGCACAAACATAAAATAAATACTTGGTTAAAGTAATATATGATGGAACACTTGCAAAGGGAAACACGCAAATGGGATCAGACATAAAAATATCCACAGTGCAAGATGAAGCTCAGAGAATGAGAGAGAGATGACCAAAGCATTGCAATAGCACGGATACAAACATAAGAATTTCAATATGCAATGCAAATGTAAGGAGAAAAACAAATCAAATTAAGATATAAGATTTTTGATACCAAGAGAAGACGTTGAAAAATTTCTTTACAGTACAAAAATGTTACTGCATAATCTCATTAAGTTGATTTTTAGCATCGTACATAGTCAAAGTGACAAAATCTTTCTTTTGCACTAGTAAGAAAATTAACTCAGAATAAATAACTTATATTAACTACTTTTACATTATCAATAACTCTATATATATCCACACTATTAAGTTACAATTAGTTATCTGCATCAAAATTTTTGAGTTTTAAACAACTGTAAAGGGATAATAAAATAATTCTTATATATATATATATATATATATATATATATATATATATATATATATTTCAAAAGTATGTATTTTGTTAATTTTATAACTTTAGATTAATATAATTTTAAAATATTGAAAGGAAATTTTAATCTAAATTAAATTTTAAAAAAAATATTGAATAATATAAGAGTGAATATAAATTATTTTTGTGGGTGAGTTTAATTCACATTTATTCTTATTGATTTAGTTGATGTGTGTAGTGAAAGAGATGGATTGAAAGCGAAAGTAGAAGAGAATATAGTGAAGAGTGATTTGTGGGCACTCATGCAGCTTCTTCTTCACTCTCAAGATATCTTTTTCTACCTTCTTTTACTTTCTATGCCGTGTCATGCATTCAACAACAACTTTTTTAAATAACACACTCTCCTCAAATTCTAATTCTTTCTTCTTCTGTTATACGTAAGAACCAATCATTCATAAGAAAGAAAAAAAAGTATCAAACTAAAGGTAGTGAAAGCTCAAAGATCTGACTATGTACAAGGATACACAAAACTAAACATACCAAAACTTAAACCCAGTGATATTTCGCTTCTTTCCTAATTTTTGGTTCTAAAAATTGTTTTTTAAGGTTCGCAAAATTTATTAAGTCTTCAAAATTATTTTTGAAACAAAATTTTTTCTCTAATTTCTCATCCTAACTCGAATATATAAGTAATATTCAGAGTATGCACAGAAGATATTTTTGTAGGTTTAGGAAAACATATGTACATAAACTATCATTAATATGGATTCTTAAGAGTTATAAAATTTTCCAGAGCACCGGAAAAATTTATAATTTAAAAATAATTTAGAATTAGAAATGAAACCCTATCTACATCGAACCAGGACCCATCTTCAAATGTTTGATCAAATGTTAAATCCATTTACGAGGTTTTGCTTTAACAACGTTTTCAGTATTTGTTATTTTCTAATAGCTGAGGAGGGAAAATTGTACATCAGGAGTGATTGTGGAGAGGGATATTCCAACTGCGTTTTATCAAATATTCCAAACATTCAATCTTGAATACTAGAAAGCAGTTTTTTTCTGAATAAAGCAGTATATATATTTCCTGAGCTATATGTGGTGACAATTAGATATATCACCGTTTTTTAATACTTTTTGAATTATCAAAATACTAATTTTTTTATGCTATACTTTATATTTAAAGCATTAACTAATCTCCTTGAAAAAATTATTAATAAATTCCTGATCAGATAACAACTGTTATATTAATAAAAACGAAAATAAATAAACATCTTGACTAGTTCTTCATTTCTTTATACATATGAGTAATGGGCCCATGGGCCAGGAGGCAGTGTGGTTCTTAATAAAATGGCCCATGAATTTATACTTCTTTTTTATCTTCTCAAACAAACTCACTTCTACCCTCTCAACTTTGTTTTCTAAACTAAATAAAAAATATCATCAACAGAAATTAATTTTGGATGTTTTGTCGTAACAAAAACTAGTTTGTTTTTTTTTTATATGGGTGACACTAAAGCCTATAACAAACACAAAATTTGTCTATGAAGAAGCATAGTGAGTATGAGAATTTATATAGAGAAAGTAATGAAAGATAAGAAAAAGTAATGGTTGTAGAAGAAAAAAATGAGGAGTCCAAAGAAGATGAGGTGGGATTGAGAGGAAGAGAGAGTATGTGAATAGAGAGTTAGAATAACAATTTTAAAGACAAGAAATCAAAAGGGGGTGTCAATAAAAGCAGTTTCTGTTGAACCCAAAATAACAATTGAAGCGGAAACTACTTGGACAAAAAATGTGAGACAATTACTTGCGGAACCCCTCATTTTTTAACCTACACGTCCACAACTGGGGAAATGATCGAATTGCCCTGTTTGTTCCTCCCTCACTGGACCTACCATCGTCATCATTGTTGCACCTTCACCGCTACAGAAGAGGAGAAGGATAACGCTACAGTTAGAATAAGAGCAAAACAAAATCATGTTCCTGAAAACTCTTTATAGAACACTTTCAGAAAGTTTGTTCTGAAAAACTTATTTTAAAAAGTATTATATACATTCTAGAAAATTTATTTTGAAAAATCTGTTCCGAAAAGTTTATTCCAAAATATATTTCATACGTTTCAAAAATTTTATTTTACAAATTTTATTCCAAAAAATGTATTCCAGAATATATTTCATAAATTCTGATAAATGTGTTCCAGAAAAACTTCCAGAATTAATAATCCAGAAATCACTTAAAATAAGGTTTAAATAGTTATTTTAAAAATTACAGGGATGCAGATACAAATTGAGGGAGTGCAAGAAGTAATTGCCGAAAGCGAGAAGAGACCTCTATACTAGGCTGAAAACACAATAACGGCCCATAAAATATTTGAAATAACATTTTGGTTTTCCTCAATAATTTATTCATAATTTTTTATGATTTAAGTTTCCAGATAAAGGAGTTTGAATTTGAGAGAAAGTGAAAAAAAAAAAAAATCTAAATTTGAATATTTTATCTCGTTATAAAAGAACTGTAAGTACATTATTGATAGTTCCAAGAATAGTGTTAGAAAACCACCACTTACTAAACTAAAGATGAGCTACTACAAGATTTAACACTTACTGAACTAAATATAACTAAAAACCATACACATAATTACGAAGAATTCTTACGCATAAACTCTAACACCAGATTTTTAAAATTTGTAATTTTGAACTAATTTTTTTGCATATATTTTATTTCTTCTACCATGATCCAATTAAAAAATAATAAAAAATTAAATACATGAAAAATTAGTAATACAGCTAAAATTTTAAATTGTTTAAATTCAAAACTAAGATCACAAATTAAAATACCAGATTCGCGAATAAAAAAACAAAACAAAGATCAAAGTTACAATTTGGACAAAGAATGAACTTCAATCCTCGAACATTCCTTGTAGCAAAGGAAAATATTTGCTCAAAAATATTCCCACCCAGACCAATTCCGTATTCAACTTCACCAGACACAAACATGGTGGACCTACTTTAACAGAGGGAGTACATTTTGTTGTCGTTTATTTGAGAAAATTATAAGAACATGCACATAGTGTTTTTTTTTTTTTTTTTTTTTTTTTTTTTTTTTTTTTTTTTTTTTTTTTTTTTTTTTTTTTTTTTTTTTTTTTTTTTTTTTTTTTTTTTTTTTTTTTTTTTTTTTTTGCAATTTTTTGTCCAATTTGTATCCATTTAAATTTACTGTTTTTAAAATTTTCATTGTGTTGTTAAAGTTGATCTTTTATAAGTTTTATGGATGCTTTATGCTTTACTCAGTTAGATATTCTATTCCATCTCATACTCGACTTTAGTCTATGATGATAATTCAGTGTTTGAATGCATTTGGTGATCCAATGAACCTTTAATGCGTTACTTTGACTATGCAGACAAAGATTGATAATTACTCAAAAAACTGTGAAGATCAATTTGTAAAGAAGGCCTCCTCATTCATTCTGGCAAACAAAGTAGGAACAGGTTTACAAATATATTTGCCAAGAATCGCAATGACAAGCCATTTTGAAGTACTACTGGAATTGTGATTCCTAGGAAACACAAATTTCTTTTATGGCCAAATAAATACGCACTGCATAGGGTATACTAGCAGCCACTGCAGAAGGTACTTCTGAACTACATACCCCACTCTTTGTCAAAGAAGTTTTCAACAAATCCAACTTAGTATAGTATTCTCTTTTTTTCATTTCTTGTTTCTTCATTTTAAAGATCAATTTAAATATTCACTCATTTATATATCTAGAAATTTCATAGAAAAGTAATGTTAAAAAGGAAAAGAAAATTACTGCATGGCCAAACGGTCATTCTCTGAATTAAATGAAAATACTTTGTCTGTGCTGGTCATACCTACCCTATTGATGCTGCAAAGCGATGAGCTTTTGGTATTAGGTTTGAGGTAAATATAGAAGTTGGTATTATATTATGCATAAATATGAATGAAGATCCATCCAGAAAACGTGTGATCTTTCACAACATAATAAAATAGGATTCAAATATTTAATAGAGAAGTTAGGTTGAAAGATTTGTGCAGAAACTAAATATTATGCATATTACTGCTATATAGCAGTGTGCAAGTAAAAGTTTGCACGTGAAAATAGATAAAACTAATGTTCCTTAGGGGTAGAGTCTTTTTAAGTCACTTTCCGTTGGCCTACAATTTCTTCCCTTCCCTTTTGGGAAGCCCTACTCTGACGTCAATTGCTAGCTGGCAAGTGGCACCTGTCGGTGATTCTCTTTCATCTATCCTTTTATGTTTTTCCCACTTGCACTTAGCCTTCACTTCCACTATTGTTTCTACCACTTCCATGTGCTTTTTTTTTTAAAGTGAGCCACTTGCATAAGCTTCTCTCACTTTTTGGAATATTAATACATAGATTTGATTTTGCTGTACCTTTCAGTTTTACTATCTTTCTGTCAAAACCAGTTTTTTCTTTGTTAAATTATTAATGTGTGTTTGGTTCAACAGTGATGTTTCTATTATGACGGTTGTGTTGTGCTGCAGGTCCCACAGAGAGTAAATCATGTTTCAGACATGCTTATTCTTTTAGGCTGTTTAGTTCCTGTGATTTTTTTTTTTCTCAACCTTTCAACTTTCTTTGCAGTTATTGTTTTGGCGTTTTCTAACTTCTTAGTCACATAAGTTCCTCACGGGCATGAGTGAGTGAACTTTGAATAAGTAAGTGCTTTGTGTGAAGATTTTGTATGAGTGCTTGAGGTTTGCCTTGTCAGCTTTTGATCTTTGATGCTTTGAAGTCGTATTGAAAAGGGTGATTCTTTTTTTGCAGTGGCAAGCATGGGAAGAGGAAGAGCAGATGTGAACTCTAGAAAAAAATTGGTGATAACTGTGTTGGTTTTGGTGATTGTTGGTGCTTTCTTCTACTTTTATTCTCAGAGTGGTGATTCATCTATTGTTGAGTATGGTGATAAATCTTTGAGACAATTTGGTTTGAAAGGGGACAAAGATTCGGGTGAATCTTCCTCCACACTTGTTGGAGGAGAGGACAGTGCTATACCAAAGAGCATTCCAGTGAGTTAATTTAAGATTTTGAACTGAATAAGTTTAACGTTTTCCCTTGACACTGCCCTAGAATCTAAGTTTGTACTACTATGGCATCTTCAACTTGTTTTTTTTTTTACCTTTTTAAGGTCTGTGATGATCGTCTATCAGAGCTTATTCCTTGTCTGGACAGAAACCTCATATACCAAACAAGATTGAAGCTTGATTTATCTCTGATGGAGCACTATGAAAGACACTGCCCAATACCAGAGAGGCGATATAATTGTTTAATTCCTCCTCCTCCAGGGTACAAGGTGACGTTTCACTCTCCAGGGATTGCTTACATTAGATGGAACTGAGAAAGTTCAGTGTTTTGAAATCTTTTTTGCTTAAGCTCTTAGTTTCTCATGTTGATGTTGATAATAGATTCCAATCAACTGGCCCAAAAGCAGAGACCAGGTGTGGAAGGCAAATATACCTCATACCCATCTTGCAACAGAAAAATCTGACCAGAACTGGATGGTTGTCAAAGGTGAAAAAATAGTTTTCCCTGGTGGAGGAACCCACTTCCATTATGGTGCTGATAAATACATTGCTTCAATTGCTAATGTAAGCCTCAACTACCAATGTAATGCTTAAATTGTTCTAGATCTTTTAATTTTCTGTCAAAATTGGTCCTAGTCCCCATATTTAAAAGCAATGGTTTTGATCCTCTATTTTGTTTGATTGATGAATTTCATCTTTCTTTATGAAACTTAGGATACTAAGGTGAGGGACAGATTTCACCAATTATAAGAAAATACAGTGACAAAAATAATTGCTTTTCAAAACAGGAACTGATACCAATTTTGACCTTAGAGAACCTAAAAACACATTTCACCCATAGAATAAGACAAATTTCTCACCTAATTCAAAGTATTTTAGCACTTAACCCATTCACAATTTTCTTACAGATGCTTAATTTTCCAAACAATAATATAAACAATGAGGGAAGAGTGAGATCTGTTCTTGATGTTGGCTGTGGAGTTGCTAGCTTTGGAGGATATCTTCTTTCATCTGATGTGATAGCAATGTCATTGGCTCCAAATGATGTTCATCAAAATCAAATTCAGTTTGCCTTAGAGAGGGGAATTCCAGCATATCTTGGTGTCTTAGGGACCCTAAGGCTCCCTTACCCGAGTAGATCTTTTGAATTTGCTCATTGTTCTCGCTGTAGAATTGATTGGCTTCAGAGAGATGGTATACTTCTCCTTGAGCTGGATAGATTACTCAGGCCAGGAGGTTATTTTGCATATTCATCTCCTGAAGCCTATGCACAGGATGAGGAGGATAGGAGAATATGGAGAGAAATGAGTGCTCTTGTGGAGAGAATGTGCTGGAAAATTGCTGCTAAGAGGAATCAGACTGTCATTTGGGTGAAGCCTCTCACAAATAGTTGCTACTTAAAGAGATCGCCTGGTACTCTACCTCCACTCTGCAGATCTGGTGATGATCCTGATGCTGTTTCCGGAGTTAAAATGAAAGCTTGCATTTCACGCTATTCTGATCGTGAGTCATGCTTCCTCTATTTTACAATATCATGGATATATGCTGAGGAAAATGTTCTCATATCATTAGTTGTTCTAAAATACGATTATGCAGTTGTTTGAATAGTTCACTTTTTATGAAATTGCTTTTGCTATTGCCATTATAGATAAGTCTTTGGATATGATATATATGACAATGCTAGATCATTTTTGCATGTTGCACTATCAATGGCTTTATTAGTTAACTCTTGTGTGCAGTAACATTATATTCTGGTGTTCTATGCAGAAATGCACAAGGCAAAAGGAAGTGGTTTGGCTCCTTGGCCAACTCGATTGACTACTCCACCTCCTCGTCTAGCAGAAATTCACTATTCTACTAAAATGTTTGAGAAGGACATGGTAACTTAAACTCTATCTTGTTCACCATTTTAATATCTTCAATATAATTCTTTCATTGATCAGAAGGAAGAATCAACATGAGCCTTAGACTAGCTGTAACAACAGAAGAAAAATATGAAAGAAAATACAAGAACAAGAGGGAGGGTGCTTTTAAAACCCTGCATTAAGCCACTCACAGAGATAGATAACTGAGATCACATTACTAGACCATATTTGACCATGAACAAGTTGATATCATATCCCCCATCTTTGAGGATGCAAACATTCTAGAACTAAGCTAAGGTAGTGTAGCTTAATAGGCAGGTTGTATGATAATCTTGCAATGGAAACTGACATGAACAAAGGAATGTTGGGTAGTTTTGTAAGAGGGCTGTAACTTTGTGCAGGAAGTTTGGCAAGAAAGAGTTGATAATTACTGGAGCAAGCTAGGGAGTAAGATTAAAGCAGGCACAATTCGGAATGTGATGGATATGAGGGCAAATATAGGATCATTTGCAGCAGCTTTGAAGGAGAAAGATGTTTGGGTTATGAATGTGGTGCCAGAAAATGAACCAAAATCTCTCGCCGTAATATATGACAGAGGATTGATAGGAGCAGTCCACAACTGGTATGGCTCTTTTCTTTCATGAAACAATTATTTTCACATTATCTAGTTATGATCTTCTGGGTGCATTTTCATGAGAGGAGTAATTGGTCATAGTCCTGTAGGAATCAAATTATATCAAACTAGAAAATTGTTTCAGATAATTTTTTTGTTATAGTTCAATAATCAAGACTTTTCAAGGTAGATATCATACAATTTAACAAACTTATCATGTTTGATGATAGTTTAGAGTTTATAAATTAGATGTAATTTTCATTCTTAATTAGAATAAATTTCATAAATTTATTTAGAATTGAAATACTTTTTATTTATAATCAATTTATCTTAATTTTGGATTGACTTAAACATGCTATTGGTCCCAATTTTATGGTTCTGGTTTTTATTTTTATTTTTTTTCATTTGGTTCTTTTAATTTAAAATTTTACTATTTTGACCGTTATTGTTAGGGTCTCCTGCTTAAGTGATGATGTGACAAACAAAAGTAATGTCCATAGGCAACAGGACACCACGTGGCACCACTTATTATAATGACATGATATTTTATATATTACATCATCACCTAAAGAAAAGAAAAGACCTCAGACATTGGGAATTAAGACAGTAAAATTTTGAGATATAGGATCCAAAATGATAAAATTTATATATTATAAAATTCATTTATGCATTTAATACAAAACTATTTTTATAAATTCATATTAACTATTTTTAATGATATTTTTGGAATATTATGTCATTTAAACATTTAATTTTTAAAAAATAATTTTACATCTATTTATAACGTTAATGGTAGCTGAATTAATTTAATGTTCTTGTTTTCATAAAATAATGAATTGTAGGGAATTATAATAATAAGCAACGGTGTACACTTTAACCATGATGATATTTTTGAAATAATAATATTAAATAAAACTGATATAGTTGAAATTTTATATATATATATATATACTCTTTGGACGCAAATGTAAAAAAAAAAAAAATTAATGTTTATGAGTAAATTGTAACTCTGTGTTATTTCATGTATTTTTAAAATATTTTTATGTTTAAATATGGACTATGTTTCCAATTATAACGATTAGGTGTAATTTAGAAACTACAATTATATATTTTATGAAATAAAAACATTAAATTCATTAGTTATTATTTACATTCTTAATCAATATGAAATTGGGTATAAATAAAAAAGTTATAAACTATTTATGTTTTTAAAATATTTTTAATTATAAATGATAATATTTAAAAAATATCATAAAAATAATAAATATTAATTTATTAAAGTAGTTTTATATCAAATATGTGAATAATTTTATAGTATTCATTTTATCTCGTAATATAAGATTTTACTATTTTTGTCAGAATGACAGGATTTTGTCTCTTTAGTGATGTGATTAGGTCAACAAAATAAAAATTAGGTAACAAATTAGAAAGACCAGAATATGCCTAAGCCTTTTACGAATAAATGAGTTCAATGTCAAATATCATATACAGGATCTTTTTTTGAAGGAAAAGAAAGAGGCAAGTTCTGTTACAAGAATATCTTATTGGGTGAAAACCAACATCAGTTATTCAAATTTTGACTCAACATGATCCGATAAAAAGTAATTTGTTACTAAACACGCGAAATTCAACTTAGAAGTATATTTTTATGATGTTGTGGATATATGTATAAATGGAACAGGTGTGAAGCTTTTTCAACCTACCCCCGAACGTATGATCTACTCCATGCATGGACTGTATTTTCTGATATTATAAAGAAAGAATGTAGTGCAGAGGATTTGTTGATTGAGATGGATAGAATCCTGAGGCCAAAGGGTTTCATCATTGTCTATGATAAGCGGTCAGTGGTAGAGTATGTGAGAAAATACTTGCCAGCATTACACTGGGAAGTTGTCACCAAATATGACATAGATGAAGGTAAAGAGAATGATGATGATCATGCAGTGGTTATAATTCAAAAGAAGATGTGGCTTACAAGTGATAGCATCCAGGTTTCATAATAGTGTCATGATATTCACAATAGAAGTTACCAATGTTAGGTGTAAGATGGTCACATTGATTCATATTCCTGATGCCTAAGTTTTCAGTGTAACTCTCTTCACTATAGACGTAAGTCGCAGTGAAAGCTCACCGAAATCATCTTATCTTTTTATTTGCATTTATTTATTAAATTTTGGACACTTCAACATTTTTATCCACTCCAAAGAGATGCTGATTTTTTTCAATTGATTTTTACATATTACTGTACTGATATTTTAGTCTTTGTTCTACACTTTTTCTTATGTTTTGGAATCACGTTTCTCGTTGACCACCTAGTTGTTAACCTAACTGATTGAAAAATAGTACTATTTTAGCATGGCAGACTCAAGAAAAAACATGTTTTACGAGAGTTGAGTCCTGCCATAACTTTGGGTTGTTATTTAAAGGAAAATAGTATTTTAGCATGGCAGACTCAAGAAAAAACATGTTTTACGAGAGTTGAGTCCTGCCATAACTTTGGGTTGTTATTTAAAGGAAAATAGTGCTTTGCTCAAACAATAGTGCACAACGCTCAACTCAATACTCTGACTCAATACTCTGACATAGTGCTGCTAAAATAGGATATTTTTACGATCGGTGAGGTGTTGTTGGTTTGTGATACTCTGCTCTTTAATTTTCTCGACATGCTCTTCATAAGCCTAAGCAACCTCCATGACTTGAAAATCACATTTGACCAATAAAAGAAGGTCTAATACTATTATTAACAGTTGTTTTAGTGAGTTCACACCATTATGTAAGCAACATTACTATAATGGGGGTTTGGAACTTTCAATCTATGAATTTCCCTTGTTGTTAGGTGGTCTTCCTGAAGCCATAAGAAGAAAATAAGAAAATAAGAACAAAAGTATAAACCCCAAACGGAATACTTGAGAACGTGTAAACCCCAAACGGAAAAGCATACAGAGTAATCACCATCTGGAGCAATTCAGTGAATTTGAAAACTTCTGTCATTTCTAATCACTTTTCTTATGCTTTTGTTTTGGGCCCTGGGCCGCAACTGGGGGAGTTAGTAGCTGCCATAAATTCCGTTTGAGTTCAGAAATTTACAATAATTCTCATTCCCTTTTAATGGGGAAAATAAACATAAATAACCTGTTCAAAATTTGCTTTACACATAGTGACAGTTTTAGTTTACTCCTTTTATTATCTAAAGCTAAATCGAAATCACAGACTTTGACGAAATGGCTCTTTTAAGTCCCATATTCTCATTATGGCATCGCATAATTTAATCTCGCAAAAATATTCGTGTCAATCATGACCCTTCTCAACTAGTTATTTATTTAATACTTGAAGTTAAACATTCTTCACGGCTAACATTTTTTCCCGGTCTAGGGGGTGAGGAAAGGGAATTTGGGATAGCGTACATTCTTTATCATGGATGCATGTCCTGCTGGGTGTGCTACTTGAGCTACGCTGGATGGATTTTCATATCATAGCCAACGAAAAAGAACTAAAAATGCATCTTAAAACAAATCACTTCATCCCATTTGCACCATCCAACCACATCTTCATAAAGGGGTCTAAGTTCTATATCCACTTGCAGAAATTGTCCATCCCTTACAATTCGCTGAAACTTGTAGACAGTAAAAAATAATCATTGAAACGATGAGACTCGACACGAAATCACAAACATGTATCTATAAAACGCAATTGTTTAAAGCTGAAGGAGGTAGGCAGACATTCACATGTGGACCATGATAGCATATGGTGTTTGGGGGCAAAAAATCTGTCGACCGTAATGTCTAGGAGGTATAAGCGAAAGAACATGGGCGGAGTCGATGACTTTCATACGGATAAGGCAACATCAAGATAAAAAAAATTCTTTTGATATAATTGAGCTCTAAATTTGTTACGAACTAGCACAACAAAGTCCTACAAAATTGGATTAGTACCATATTTTCAAGGAAAAACACATATTACTATATCATGTCTTCATAAATAGACAAGCTTCCTTTTACTCATGCAGACTTCAACTTGGAGGAAGTTGAAGCAAGATGGGAGAGAATTCTGTGGCCCACGAACATCAGAAAAACTCCCAAAAGTCCTACAGTTTTGAGTGTAGTAAACAAGTCCAGCTGCATATGAAAAAATGAAAATCAGCAGACAAGCATTTCATATACAAAAAAAGGTGGAATAAACTGTCTGACAATACTGCCCCGCCAGAATAGAGGATTAAAATTGTTCCACCAAAAACCAATATGGATCATTCTTACCAACTCTGCTAGTTAAGCATTTTGTTTAATCATTATCAAAATTTACAGAAGACTTTGCTTCTCATTTATTAGGATCACCTTACTTTATATCGAGAAATAAATATCACGACAGAAAAAATTGACAGAAACATGATAGAATATAAGCAGGAATACCTTTAACCAGAAAAGTACATAGAGCAATAGAACTGCAGCAATGCCGAGATGGAATAGGATGGCATAGGTAGCAGGTGCTGCTGAAGACGGAAAGTTTTTCAAGTTTACCCCCAAGCGTAACAGCTGTAAATGATATAAAAGAGAATGACAAATGTTAACTCCCATAAGGAAGATTAACCAAATCATAAGAAAAATACAGATAGGTAAACCAATACAAGTAACTTCATAGTTGCAACAACATTGAAGGATGCTAAGACAATCATCTATTCATAAACTTTGTCCCTCCCGCCCTCCTATGCATAAGTGAAGGAAATACGTACCTATTTGTCTACACATAAAATGCAAGCCTCTTAAACTGAAAAGATAAAATACTACTTAAACAGAAAAGACCCCTTGCTCTCCTTTTAAACCACATTTTAACATGGGAGCCAGTGAATTATTTGAAATGTGATGAAAGAAACAAGCAGTCTAATGCAGGAGTAGGTTATCCACTTCAAATCCACCACAAATGAACTTTTGTGACCGAAATTATACAGAGAAAAATAGGCATGTTGCTTCTATAAAGAAATAAAGAAAAAAGTAAAGCCATTTTCAATCTTCAGTTTTTATCCCAAAAGCTACCAAAAAATATCATATTTTCTGGAAATATGAAATGAAAACCATTCGTGTGTAAGTAACAACATAAAAGTTTTGAGACTATTGGTTTATGATGTGGTAACAAAACATCTATAACCAAGCGGTTTGTGTTTGATCCATGCCATCCTCAATCTTCTAGTTAAAGACAAGATTAACTTCAGCACGAACTTGGTGGGCCTGTGAATTGTCCATACTTCAAGCACAAAGGGTTCTTGCATGAGGGGTCATGCTAGAAGTATATATAAAAACCATTTCATGTATCTTTTGCTAACAGCTTATGGCTTTTGGATGGTTGGTTTATGAGAACATATAATTCAATATTTTTTTACAAAATTCATCAAATGTTAGTTAACTAGTAAAGAACAGTCACAAAAGTAAATTTAAAGTAAAAATAAATAATCATTTCTAGATAACTTCACTGCAGCTTCTTTTTCCACTCATCTTATTTGTCACATTATCTACACTGCCTTTTCTCAGGCATCAACAAACGTGTGCCAGTTTCAAGGGAGGATTATTCACAATACTTACCCCAACTAGAAAGCCAATAAATGGCAGAAGAGTCAACCCCAAGAAAGTACGAGAGAGGTTCTGGGGTGGTCGTTTTTCAGGAGCCCTGAATATGTGGGCTATCTCAGCTTTGGGACCATATCTTGAGTAAGGATCAACAGGGAGTGGAGGAAGATGCGCTGCCTTCTCGGGAGCTTCTGGAAGTTCTAGATCAACATGCCCAAGCGGCCTCAAGAAAGAGTTCTCCTGAAACCACAAATTTTTGCTTAGATTGCTTGTTTTATCATGTATCATGGAGTTAGGGGAAACTAAGAAAATCAAATATCGCAAGATACCATGACGGCATCTCCAACTGTCAGCTCAATGTCATATCTGCCCGAGAGATAATAAAACTTCTCCACCAAACCAAGAAAATCCTAAGAGCCAAAATTAGAAGAACATGAGCAAAATAATAACATCTATACTGAAATGACAATTACAGCTATAATGAAATGACAATTACAGCATTCACATATTGCACGTAGTTCAAAATGACAATCAATTACAAGCTTCTCAATCCCAGTCCAGCTCTAAAGAAGTTACAGAAGGTCAAATATTGGTCATAGTTTCTAGATAATAGATAAGTAACCCCTCCCTTTCAAGTAGTTAAAGGTACAATTTATCAGAAACAGCATGTGATTTCTAATGTTGAAAATTATATGCAATCATGCACTAAGACAAAATATTTATTGGACTTTGGCAAATAATAACAAGCATAATGAGAACTAAAGAAGAACATTTGAACATAGATAATAAAATATGTAATAAAGATACTTAACAAGAATAATCTCAAACTTCTTGCCAGTATTTCCAACCACGAAGATGTGTTCACGTTTTGTCTCATGCTTCAACTTGAAAAATGCCTGCAGAAAAATAATCCCTCAAGAAACAGAACATTGAAATGGAATTCACTTGGAAGGTTCAAGGCAACTACTACAGACCTGATGAGGCTTAAAAGCATGACCATGAGGTGTTGTCAATTGGAAAGAAAGGCGCAACTTTTGCAAGTGGTTAGCTGAGAGTTCAACAACAGCATTTCCAGCCAAATCTAACCTGGATAGCAATATGCCAATTGAAATTAAAGAAATAAAAAAATGCAAAAAAGTTACTAACAGTTAAATACATAACTTAAGATTCAAATGCACATAGACTACATTCATACATCAAACATAATAAAATGATAAACATTTGACAGTTAGATGTGTAATCAGTAACAAAGCAGACAGATCACAAATACAACGCAGAAAACTCTTTAAACCAGAAAGAAACAAAAACATACTTTTTCTGGGTTTCAACACTTCCAAGATCACTGTCAAGAACTGTAATTTCTGCGCTCTTGACCTCAATAATGCCAGTGACATATATTGGTACATGAATTTGACCTCCAATAGCAAAAGCATTTTCACCAGCAGAATCATGAAGTTCGGTCTACAAAACGGGCTTGAAATAGTTGACAGGCTGATACAAATACACCTTGATGCAACTGAAAGGAAAAATATTGACTAAACAAGCAGGTACCTCAAAAACAAACACATAAGTTCCCACATCCACATTGTCTGGGAAAGCTTCCAAGACATGATTTCCATTACTTTTATCATATTGGAGCTCCTGTGTCATCAAACATCAGCAGTGCTTCAAACAACAGAAAGTAGAACACACCAGAGATATGAAATAATTCCAAGATATAGCACAATGTGGGGAGGTGGGGGAATAATTATCAAGTCATGTTCCTCAAAATAAACTATTGAGAATCATCACTCACCTTGCTCTCAATAATAACTGAATCTTTAGCATCAGAGCGGAAAGCTAGGACAAGCTTAACTGTTAAAGGTGGTGCAGCTGAACCAAGTACTGTATTCACCCTAACCTGAACAATTTTGAAATAGAAATTTATCATGTTTTAACAGGAGTAAGAGTGAGAACCAGAAAAACGGCACAGTTATAAAAGGGTTGATACGTATTTAACACAGCCAACTGATGCATGAGATGTAGTACTACTTCATGTAAATGAATAAACAAGGAATAAATGGAAAAAAGTGCAAATGGAAGAACTCATTAAGCCTCAGGACAGAATAAAAGGTAATGGAGCAAAGAAGAGAATAACACGAAGAAATTTTAAAAAATAATATTGGAATTGAGAGGACTGATAATAACAAATAGTATCCTACAGCAACAAAGGAAGCCTAATCAAAACTACGTGCTGTATCAGTAATTGTTTTGGTATTGCAGGATTTTGACAGGAGGTGCGAAAAATGTATGCTTGAAGGATGGTTCAGGCCAAAATTGGATAAAAGTCATAGAGCCGCAGAATATTCTCTACTCTTCTTTGTTTAAAAGGAATGTGCAGATTTTGTATGATGTTCAGAAAGAAAGAGTGCACATCATCAACCAGTCAGATATAGAATATAGGTGGGAATGAGAATGTTGTTTCTTTCTCGTTGGCACCAAAGTTCTACATCACTATCATTATTTCCCAATTTCTAAGATCTATTAATTACAAAACTCCCAAAATTAAAACTCTAAAGAAGTTAACTTCATTGAATACCTTGAGCTGATCTCTTTTGGATAATGAAAAAACTGTTTCAGGAAGTGACAGTACCAAAGGGATGGAAACCCTACACCACAATAAGAAATCCAAGGTACATAATGTTACTGAATAACATGAAGAGATCAATGTATGAAAAAGAAAAGAAGAAAAGAGAGATATCACCATAAAGATTTGTTTCCAATATTAGATTGTTCTTAGAAATGCACTTGCCTGTTGTTCTCTAGAAGAGCTAATGATTCAACTTGATTGAAGAAGTCCTTGGCATCACCTGGGATTCCAATACCCAGGAAAAATTTTGCTAAACCCAACACTTTATCCCCTGGAAGCTGGAAATGCAAAGCCGTAACATTAACAGAAAATTCTAACAGGATAAAAAATTATAATGTAGTCCATACACTCCACATACATTTACTTTTCCAGAAATTACAGAAGCAAATGCTATAACCCCTCGAACAACAGATGAAGTTGTGGAAAGAGAACCCTGAAGCTCACGTCCACCAACAAATTTCTCATCAAAATAGAAGGTTCCATCATCTGAAAAAGAGATAATATTTTCATCTTAGGTCAGAAGGATGAGGAATGTGGTATATAAGGAACAGCATAACCACTTAATGCAGTAACAAACAATTAAAGTCTATTGGGATAAATTAAAATTACTAGGAATTTGAAAACCAATTAAAATTATGGAAGAATTGAAATCGGTTCAGAATCATAAATTTACTATTTGGGTTGTGCAAAGAATTAAGGTATATAATTTCAAATCCAAATCTAGTATTTGAATATAAAATCTAGAATTTAAAAATAAAATAATATAAATCTAATATTAAGAAGTTATTTAATATATAATAACCAAACATTTAACATTTAATAATATTATAAAATAACAGTTTAAAATTTAAAAAAAAATGGTTTCCTAGGTTTACAATTTCTTATAATATAATGATATCTTACATTCACATCTACTTTTGTAAGATCTAGATCTGATTTTTATCTTTCAAATTTACCCTAATGTCATTAGAATAACAATATTGTACGACAAGACGAAAAAGAAGCATGAGGAACATCCTTTGTTTTCGGGTTCAGCACATTTAAATTCCTCGACGTGGAATTGAATATTTTTAAGGTGTTGGCTAAGAAATGGAAAGATCTTCCACTATTTATTTTGTAATTCCTTGGAATTATGACTCTAGTTCCAAATGAGCTTCCAAACATAAAACAATTAATATGCCAAATTCTAATTCAATGCTCTCAGTACCAAAGAAGCACTTAGAGAAACTTTGCAGGGGGAAATCCAATTAGGGAGGACAGGGCATAAGTGAGACTTCCAGCAGATTGATTAATGTTAAGTGGCACCATGTCTGTTACACACTAAAGCAAACATTGAATTGCTATCCATATCCTCAACCCTAAGAGATATACTGCTGCCAAAAACAGGCCTTCAAGACTCAAGCATTTGGAAGAGGTGTATCTTCTATCTTTAGGTCATTTAGTTTATAAAATGGGACAAAAATTGATAAACGGTATAATTATTAATTACTAACAATGGCAGTCAACTCAATTGATGTGTACCAGAAAATATGTATAGTAACAAACAGAAACTCAGTGCTGTTAAAACTTGATATTTTTCTAGTTTACAAAAGAAAAAAGGAAAAAAACTTTCATGAGGATAACTTCCAAAGTGGGGACTGAAAATTTGCAACACAGTCAGCATTTGAACCTAAAGGGCCAAAATGCAGCAAAGAAGTGAAAGAACCAAAAGAAAGATTGCACCACAGCATAAAATGCAATGACATTGGGAGATAATAGTATCTTCCATCTATCAAAGAACAGGCTCTTTTAAAGGTAAAGCTATGGCATCTACATACATCCATTCTAGGGGAATCAAATTTCATAAATGAATATTAAGCCTTATGTTGAAATTTGAACGAGGTTAAGATCAGAGATACACATACCATATTTCTCAATGCTGTCAAAAAGCTTCAATATATCACTTTTCACTGTATTCACCTGACAAAATTGGAATGACATAAGATAACGATAGAAGTGCCAGGATGCTCAGGATAAAGTATGGTCGCAAGATGCACCATAAACAACAAAGGCAACTAAAACATAATCTAAACAGGTAAAATGTCTAAAAATGCAATACTTATAACTTTTGAAGTTTAACCTTAGATTCAAAATATATCTCAAAAAAAGGCAAAATTTCAAGTCTTTGTTTGAATAGATTTTTATCACTTTGCTCACCATTTAAATTCCATTTTCACTTATCAGTTCCCTGCTTGTCTTAACTTATAGTAATTCAGTTTACAAATGTTCTAATGAAACTTTCTCGACATCAATTTTATTTGGTATTAATGTATATACTTTCGTCCACATTAATTGTAGAATTTAAACACAAAAATGAATCTTTTCAACTAAGCAAGCTTTAAAGTTTAAAATCTCAAAGAAGACTGAAGCAGGTAAAGCAACCAATTTAAGACAGATTTTACCCTAGACAGATCAATTTCAGAAGATGCTAATGAGATCACTCCCGCCAGTGCTTCAAGTGCTAACCCTGTGAAATATAAGAATAGCTTAAGTTGTCATTATAGATAAACAGCAATATTTCCAAGAATTCCATAACGCTAGTTTCAATGCAGATTGCAGAAAACATAAAATATCATCATATTTCCATATAAATCATTACCAGCAGCATAGGTGCTAGACTCTGGCTTATCAGAACTATAGCGCCATCTTCCATCACTTTGGCTCAGAGCCTGCCAATAATGCATTACAAGAAATAACATTACACATCATGACCATCTAAATTACAATTGCAGCAACAAAAACATAAGTTGTGAAACGAAAGAAATAAAACAGGGGAAATCCTATCACCATGTTATATGAGACCAGAATGGTAGCTATGGAGAAACAAAATAAGTTCCCACCTTACTCAATACCAAAGACACTAAAATGTAAAACGAACCTTGATTGAGTGGAAGGTTCCATCAGCATCGGCAAGAAGCACATCAACATCAGAAACCTGATCCTGTATATATAGAAGGAAGTGATCAAATCCAGGATCAAACCATAATGAAACATAATATCCCATTGCAGTTGCAAGTGACAAAAAAAAAGGCATAGTCCTTAAAAGAGAGACAATTCCATTATTTAAAATAACATAACATGAGAAATTTTAGCACATTAGGAGAATATTAGAAGGACCAAAAAAATTTCTTTTACATATCAATTAGATTAGCCGGATGACATGGAACTAAAGCCAAGTGTACTGTGAGTATAAAGGATGGGAAAATAATTTTCTACAATGAACCACAGCCTCCTCAGAGGATTCTAATAAAAATTCACATAACAGCCCACTGGGTTTACCAGCTACGAAGAAGGATAAAGTCTAGAGAATTACCTTTATAAGAACCAAACTTCCTATTGAATAGTACATGTCAACCAAAGTGCTCGCATCACTGACAGTGGCTTTAAGTCTCACAGCAATATCCTTTACAAGATAAGCAAATTGCAGGATCAGTTTTCAGACTTGCAATTTAACTACACAATATAAACTTCATAACACATGACATTCAAGCGCAACCTAATCATAAAAATATACCCATAGCACAAAATTACCTTGATAACGTCCACATTAACCTTGCATTTTAATATGCCATTAACCTTTAATGCATAGAACAAATCCTTCACAGGGGATGACGACCCAAGATTTTCCACTACTTTCTTGCACGTGGTTGCGCTCACATCAGGCTTATTCCCAATCCCAAGAATCTCAAAAACTCTGAGGGCCTCATAGGCCTCTTCTAAACTGATAAGAAATAAGAGGATAAAAATAAGTTGACTTATATAGAGTTGTCTAAAATTTCAAAGTGATACGACCCTAACATATCAATTCATGACAGAAAAATAGGAGATTCACACCCGAGCTATAACAATTTACTAAGGTCTTAGGATGTGCTTAGATCTCAATGTTGCATTTCAAACAAGCATGCGAGACAACAAAAAATGACATTAAAATAGCTAGTGCACGGCTTTCGAAACAAAACTATAACTAAATGGCGGCAGTGTAAGAGTACAATGTGCATCATAGTCTACATCAAGGTTTTAACTAGCGATCCAGAAACAGGTTCATTGCTCTGCAGTTGCGGTGACCCCAAAAACCTTATGTTTAGACTAAGATTGCGGTCGGCAACTGTTTTTAAAACCTTGGTTTGTATTTACGATACTCTACTTCGACAAACTGTTCACTAATTACACTAATTCATGAAATCAATTCACGACGAAACCACAGTTACTCTTACGAGGCTAATGACATAAGGATCCATGATCTACATATCAGAACTAAGCAAAGCATTTACCAAATTAAACAATACGCAAGAAACGGAGCTAGAGAGAGTTCAATTGACCTTGAAAATGAGCCATCGAAGAGCTCCGATGCGGCGGAACGGTGAGCATCAGAGACGGGACCAGGAATCGTGACGGCTCCGCAGATCGAAGCAGCGAAAAGCAGCGCCAGTAATCCTCCTAGGTATCTGGCCATTCCTGCACCGATGAATCTAAGAATTTCAAAACACAGGGAATCGCATTTACAATTTGGAAGCGGATCGACGGCAAATGTTAGGTTTTTGAGGTCGAGAAGATGAGAATTAGGACCTACGCGGCAGCAGCAGGAAGATGAGAAGGAAGAAATGCACTTCCCTGCGACGACTTCAACTCAGTAGTGTTACCTTCGAATGCAACTGAACTAGAAGTCGTCTTTGGTCGTCACATTAAATTTTATTTCCAATATTGTCCCTTAAACCACGTTTTTAGTATTCTCTGCAATACTAAGAGAAAAATATTAAAATGAGTATTTTTTTCATTAAAATATATAAATTAATTTTAAGTATAAAATAGACTTGACTATAATTTTCTTCTCTGTATTGATAATTAAATTTTGCCAGCATTTTTTTATTTTTCAATATCTATAATTTTAGTTTTTAATTTTTCACACAAATTAATTTCTTAACTTTTAGTAATAGTTTTCTATTTTACTATTGGTAGTTTTTATGACACGGTGGAATCGAAAAAAATGTACGACACTCGTGACTTATTTTTATTGAAAAGAATAACAATAATAAATATAATTTGATAGTAATTTAATATATTTTTAAAATTAAAACTATAATAAAATTATGAATAATTAAAAGTTAAGGGACTAAGATTTAAAAATAAAAAAGAAAAAAATATATTTTTCATAAAAAAATAGAAACCGAAATTATCATTAAGTCGGTAAAGAAATAAATGTCTCGTGTGTTTTTATAGTAGATACTTTAGTTTTGTGTCTCAATAGGATAAATATTTTTCAATATAATAAGAAGAAAAAAAAGAGAGGGACTAGTAATTTTAAAAATTCAATGGTTAATCATGTTTTACTGTAAAAATTCATTTTAGTTCTTTAACTTTTAAATTTTAATTATTTTGCCTTGTGGTTTATAGTCGCCACAAAGTATGTCACTGTAGACAACATGAATCTTTAAAAGAATGAATCCTTCAAAAAATGAAATTTTAAAAAAATAAAAATAACTAACAAATTTTCAGTATAAAATAAAAAATGAAAAGTATATCACATTTTTAATTTCAATCTTCTAAACGAAATGGGTATAAGAAATTAAGGCCATACCAAACACTTGAGTGTTGTCACTCGCCTTTTCTCTCTTACAATTTATTGTTTGTAAAGACGTAATTTTCTGAGAATGATTTAATAGGGGATATAGTAAGATATAATACCATAATTTATCATATCTTATTATTATATATTATTTGTTATATTAACAGGACAATGCTATGCTGTTATTTATTTTATTTATAAGTTAGAGTATACTTTAATTAAGAGAGTTGGATTAGGTTAAATGTAATAAAATAGGTTCTCTTTTTATGCATAATGTGTATATATAAAATATAATGATAATTAAAATAATAAAAATTAACATTTTATTATTCAAATATTTTTATATGATAAAATTTGTATAAGTTGTTTATATTTGCAAGAAAAATTAACTATATAAATAGCTAATAATTAATTTACATAATAATATTTATCAATAACTTTTAATTAATATATTATGTTATACGTATATTAATTATAATTTAAATCTTATATAAATTTTTATAAATAAAAAAACTTAATTATATATATAAAACATAATTAGCTAACATAATTAAAATTATATTTTTATCTTCCATTAACTGGTAAAAAGTACAAATTAAAACTAGAATTAAAATATAACTTATCATGTTCTCATTGTATCATCAACGTATAGATTATTTTTTTTATAAGTATATAGTCCCTACACATACATTAATAATATCTGTTTTATGATTCATTTCTCTCCACCAAATTACCCGTGTAATAAATAACTCACTTCTTTCTCTTATTTTTCTTTCCTGGGAAAAGGAAATAGGTGTAAAACATATTTACACATTTCTCTTGTTCTATATTGATTAAAAAACTCAATAAAACACTTGTTGACCTATTAAAGCAAATTAAAAATAACTCAATAAAACACTTGTTGACCTATTAAAGCAAATTAAAACGCAGGGATATCAATTATAAGAAGATGAATATGTTAGGAATAATGTATAATTAAAACTAGGTATATCAATGTTTACAAATGGGATCAATCTTCCTTCATCATATCAGTGGGGATATAATTTCTATCTGATATTTATAAAATTCCTAACAAGTTCTGTGGCATAAATAACATCCCTCAAAGCTTTATTGATATTTCTGATTTCTTTGACAATGCCTGTAACTACATTCTACCTAAAATTTTCATCATTACTTAAATCAATGAAGCATCAGGACACAAACAAAATAAATAAAATAAGAATGTTATATTTATATTATTTTACACATTTTAATTTGAGATACATGTTTTTTTCATTTATTTTCCTTTCTCAATAAACAAAAAACACTATTAATAAAAAAAAATTACTAATAAAGCGAAATGTACTTTATTAGGCACTTTAAATAACAAAAAAATATAAAACAATAAATAACAACACATCTCCAGTAAATAAATTCCAAAATTCCAAAAACAAAAGCAAAACCACCATAAAATTGAAAAAAACTCACTCATTAAGTAAATAGCTTCATCATTAGTGTTTTAATATTTTGATATTGAAGACACTACTGACAATATGTAACAACCTAAAAAATCTATCATCTGAGTAGAAGTGGTAAAAGTGGAATGAACATTTGATTATTATATTATTAAACTGAAAACACGTATTTATAGAAAAAGTTAGTAATCAAGTCTCATTCCCACTTGAGCCAACATCTCTCTAAAACCTCTGACCTCCCTCTTCTCTGACTTCTCTCTAAGACTTCGCGTCTGTCTTCCATCAGTTTCTCGAGCAGAGCCCACCGTTGGACTCGTGGCGGAGAACAGAGCAAGTCTATCCGATCAGAATCTCCAATAGAGTAAGTTCGTTTTCTGCCCCTTCTCTTAGAATCAATTTTAGGTTTTCGCTTTCCTCTGTTTACTGAGCTTGCATGTGGCCTCTGAGCCATCAGACGGTGGCTCTGTGAGCTTAGCTTCATAGTCTGTTAGTCTGATCGTTGATTAGAGGTCCTTTAATGCAGATTCGAGTTCCTGAGGACCATAGGCTATTGGGATTGTTATAGAGAATTTCAACTGCAATTCAGGTAAGGGAAGCTAACCTTAGTGCTTGTTTGATTTACAAATTTAAGTCTTGAATAGAGAAGTTAATGATTGTAGTAATTGTACAATTTGTATCTGGTAAAGTTTCCTGCAGGTCTGAAATGTTGAA
>Ga0209489_101933_pt1 | contig 42680 bp, 23 predicted proteins | sample SiratrowhiteBW_FD_187527 | JGI IMG/M metagenome (GOLD analysis project Ga0209489, IMG submission 187527) | Root nodule microbial communities of legume samples collected from California, USA - Siratro white BW (SPAdes) (version 2) | ecosystem: Host-associated > Plants > Roots > Nodule | place... | reverse complement strand
AAAAAAAAAAAAAAAAAAAGGGGTCCGATTTGGAGGTGCCGCCTACCAAATCTGAAAAGAGGAAAAACAAAATAAAATAGGAATGAAACAGGAAAGAGAGAACCAACGCGAACAAACAAGACGAATATGCCTAAAGAGGGTCGTTTGATATTATTACCCTTTTGTCCTTTTTCACGTTTTTGTGATCTTAAATTTCTTCTTCTTCTCGGCACTCGCTGTTGTTGCTTTCTTAATTATGAAACACAAATGCAGTGTTGTTCTGTGCTGTAATTCGACCGTCATGGCTATTTATTTACCACCAGATAAGATAGATTATTATATCTTGTTTTCAATAATTTTTGGTATATTTAGAAGATATAACTAATCTTTTGAATAATCTTGTTTTGACTAATCTTTTGAATAATCTAATTACTGGTATTATTGTGTTGATCCATTGTAACTTTGTTTGCTAAAAGAAATTTGTGGTTATTATAACTTTAAATTTTCTGTATTTAAAAATATTTGTTGACCGCTGTAACGATTTTTTTATCTCTAAATATATCTATTTTAATATTATGACATATCATTTCAATTTTTTGATCTTTATGTTAAAGATAGTGAGTGTACAAATATTTTTGAGTGATTAGGTGGAGGAAAATATTTGTTAACAACATTAGCATCGATGGATATGTGTCCGTGTATAATGTTATTGCATTTCACTTTTTCATAAAACTTTTAACAAAAAGTTAAACAATTTATTAATATGGGATGTATTTATTTTATTTTTTATGTATTTTGTTTACATTTTAAATTATTAATTATTTTATTTACTTTTCATCCAGGATATGAGATTAAGAAATCACGATTTGAGACAGTTTCCGCAAGCTGCGAACTGGTTAAAAAAATAGGAAAAAATGGATAAAGTCTATAATAATGGGATATATTCATGTCATATGACAACCAATCTTACTAAATATTTAGTAAATATATGAATTTTGTTAGAGAAAAAAAAAACGCTAGTTGAATAGTATTTTTTTTTAAATTGCTTAGAAAATACTTTATCTTTTAAAATTGCTTTTACAACACTTCGTTTTTTTTATCGTGGCATAAAAATGTGCTTTTTTATGGTCTTTAATCCAAAGTTTCAGCTCTATTTTTATAAATGAATTCAACTATTTATTTATAATTGATAATTATTGTGAAAAAAATACAAAACGCTCTTAGGAATACATTAAATCAAATAACATAATTAGAAAACTTCTAATTTTTAACTAAGATTATGTTTACCAAGAAATACATATAATATAATATATTGTAATATCCTAGAAAATAATTTTAGAATAAAAATTAAACTAAAATTTAGTTAAATAATATCTAAATATTTTTTAACAAACAAATTTAAATAAATAAATAAACCAATTATTTAGTTTTTACTTTATAGTGACAACCATCTTTATTCACTGTCTCTCTCAAATGTTGCTCTTCTCATTTTTTTTCTCTCTAAAATTTCGTCTTTCTTTCTTATCAAATTGAGGATCGAAGGTCGTCTCTAGATTCCTGGCGTTGGGTAGAGCAAGAGTGTATGATTAAATTCTTGAACAAAGATAGGTTGCTGTGATTTTAGGTTTTTGAAACTCATTCTATAGAGGCAAGGGAACTTAGATGTATGTTTTCTTATAACTGTTGTAATTACTTGTCTTGTGAATTTGAGTAAGGAAAGTTAGATGTATGTTTCTTTTATAAATATTGTAATTACTTGTCTTGTGAATTTGGGTAAGGGAAGCTAGATGTATAGATATTGTAATTATTTGTCTTGTAAATTTGGATAAGGGAAACTAATTGTATGTTTTTATAGATATTGTAATTATTTGTCTTATGATTTTGGGTAAGGGAACTCAATCGTATATTTTTTTTTTAATATTGGGTAAGGAAAACTAGTTCCATGTTTTTTTTATAAATTTTTGTCTCCTTTGAAATAGAAATTTATCTAAAATGATGATAGTTATGCAAGGTATGATGTGGTATTAATGTTTGTAAATGATGTATTGTGTGATTAAGACATAGTATCTTCAGGAAATGAGATACCCGTGTTGAGATGGTTAGGACATACATTGTTTATGTTTATGCATTGTTGAGATCCTGACTACATAAATGAAGATGACTAGGCGGTGAGAGTCAAAAGAGGTTCATATGACTGCGGCACGGTGTAACAAATAACTGGTTGGACCAAATCATATGGATTAATAGATTCATATGACCGCTCTACGGTGTGAAAAAAGAATCAGTCATATCAGATCGTGTGGGTTAAGGGATTCATATGACTGGGCTACGGTGTGAAAAAAAATTGGTTATATCATATCATGTGGGTTAAAGGATTCATATGACTGCACTACGGTGTGAAAAAGAACCGGTCATACCAGATCATGTGGGTTAAAGGATTCATATGACTGCGCTACAGTGTGAAAAAAACTGATCAAACCAGATCATGTGGGTTAAAGGATTCATATGACTATGTTACGATGTGAAAAAGAACCACTGAGACCAGATCATGTGGGTTAAAGGATTCATATGACTGTGTTACGATGTGAAAAAGAACCACTCAGACCAGATCATGTGGGTTAAAGGATTCATATGACTACGCTACCAATTAGACCATATCATATGGGTGTCACATGAGTGTGATGTGTTATTGATAGTGTGATGTATGAGATGGATTATGATGATTTATTGTTGTTTGGTTGAGATAGAATTTAATTTATGAAAATATAATTTTTAAAACTTACTAGCTTGCCGTTTTTCTTCTGTGTGGTGTTTGTTTTATTCTTAAATCTGTGATGGTTGTCTATCACACAAGAGCAGAAATTGACAGGTGGTGTAACTCTTTAGTGAGCTAATGGAAAAGTTTTATTTTATTTTATTTTGTAATTGTACGAATATATTTTTATTAAATCTTATATGAAAAAGTATATTTTGAAATATATGATGAATATATGAATATTTATATTTAGGTCTATTATATATTTTCTATGCAATATAGTTATTATTATATGAAAAATATGGGAGGTTACATATATCATTTAATGTTAAATCTATAAATGATATTCCTATTCATATTTTTAAATATATTTATTTGTATATTTCAATTCAAATAATCATAACCATTTTATATAACAATTTTCTAATTTTTGATGATAAAACACATCACAAATTTGTTTAAAAGACAAACAAAGCATGTATTAGTATATATAAAAAAAAAACTATATCAAATATAAGAGATATTCTATCTTGAGAAGAGACTTTGATAATAGTTTTTACTATTTTAGTAGTTTTTACATTAAGATGATTTATTTCTACATACATTTAGATATTTAAAAGAAAGAAAATAAATGAATTTTTCTTAATTACTTTTTTATTTTATTTTTTATTTTATTTTTATAAGATTATTGTTTAGAGTGATGTTTCCTTTTTCTTTGCATTTTCTTTTTGTTTGTTATACTATGAATGCAAACATCAACAACAAAAAGGTAAAGTGGATAAGATAACTCAACACTTAATCATTGACTATGTGAAAACTTTTAGAGATAAATGTAAAAATACCTATTGATGTATTTAGACATGTTGAGTTTGTGTTTTAACAAGTCAGTCCCCTAACATTTTTTAAATTTGGATATAAATGAAAATGAATAACAATAATAACTAGAGACGACGAGGAAGTGTGCTCTTCAAAAAGATAAAAAAAAAATGGATTAGCTCAAAGTATACCCAATCAGGTTTAGGGAAGGCAACCAAAGAGTCTCCAACAAATTTGAATAACATACAAAAGAGAAAAAAGAGAAGGTACACATAAAATGTAAAATGATTAGCTCAAAGCACAACAATTTCAATTTAGGAAAAACAACCAAAAAGTCTATGACAGACTTCAATAAGATGAAGAAAGGAAAGTATGCATAAAATATAAAATCAAAAATGATGATGAGACGGGGTCATACAATATTATTTATAGAGCTCATGAAGGTAGGTAATGGAGTTGTGCATGAAAAGCCTTACCACCACTACATAATGATTTAATTTTAATATTTAATAATAATATAATTTAAATTAACGTGTCATAATAATTGTAAATATAAATACATGGAATATAATATGTTAATTAAAAAACTATTGATATCTTTTCCCGTAAACCTATAATTTATATCGCTCATGAGAATATTATTTTCATACAAATTATATATTACACACGTCAAAAATAAAAAAAAGCAATAAAACAGTTATTTTGTTTAAATAAATAAATAAAAATAAAAATAATATAAATATTATTTTTTAACTCATTCAAATAAGAAAAAAAAAATTGTGAACGCACATAAAGACATGTTTTTGCTAGTATATTATTGTGTAAATTAATATTAGAAAAATTATACTTTGTTCATATAATTAATTTTGTAATATTCTAGAAAATAACTCTAAAATAAAAATCAACCTAAAATTTAGCTTTAGAAATAAATGAGATAACATCTGAATTTTTTTTAACATAACAGTTATTTAAATAAATAAAAAATAATTATTCAGTTTTTAATTTATAATAACAACTACCAGTTTTATCTTTATAAAAACTATCAACTCTAATCCTCTCAAAAGTTGTTCTTCTCTTTCATTTACCTTCTCTTTAAAATTTCGTCTTCCTTCCTTGTCAAACTGACGATCAGAGGTCAATTCTAGATTCTTGGCGTTAAGTAGAGTAAAAGTGTACAATCAGATTCTTGAACAAAGTTAGATTTCTCGTGATTTTAGGTTTTTAGAACTTGTTTGAGTATCTCTAATATATAGAGATAAGGGAAAATAGTTTGAAGTTTTAATGTTTTTAATAGATATTATAATTAGTTGTGTCAACACCCAATTTCAAAAGTGTTATAAAAAAAGGTTTTATTTTTATTATTTATCTTTTTTTAAAAAACAATAACAAACAATATGTAAAATAAAAAGATTTTGGAAGTGAAGAGACATAGGGTTTCTTGGGAAGTGAAGAGGCATGGGGTTTCTTGGAAAGTGAAGAGGCATCTTGGAAAGTGAAGAGGCATGAGGTTTCTTGGGAAGTAAAAAAAACATGCATTTCTTGGCCACTGCAAAAGCTTGGTCCCTTGGGAAACCAAAAGGCAAGGGGCTTTTGGGAAATAAAAAGAGAGGGCTCTCTTTAAGGGGCGGGGAACACAATCAAAACAAAAAAAGAAGAAAAAAGAGGGGAGAAGGGTTCAAAAAAAAAAAAAAGAGATTATACTCTCATGCTATTCTTCACTGGAAAGGAAAACGGTTAAAAAAAGGAAGTAACAAGAACTTGTGAAGCAACGAAAAGGGGAGAACAAAACGCTTCGGAGGTATGATTTTCATGATGGAAGGGACATAATGTTACATGGGTTTGTCGAATGATATGATTTGGTTATTTGTTTATCTCTATTTTATCTTTTTGCAAACATGCATATACGTCTTCATTTTTTCTCTTTTTATTCGCTCTCTCTCACGTCACCTTACAACCACCAAAAACAACATCCAAATTGCACCGAAAATAGCCACCAAAACAGCCCCAAACAGCACCCAAAACAGTCCCAAACTGCACCAAAAATAGCACCCAAATTGCACTGAAAATAACCACAAAAACAGCCCCAAACAGCACCCAAAACAGTCCCAAACTGCACCAAAAACAACACCTAAAACAGTATCCAAATTGTACCAAAAACAGCATCCAAACTGTATCAAAAACAACACCCAAACAACACCAAAAAGAGCCACAAAACAACACCCAAACTGCACCAAAAACAGTCATCTAAAACAGCCCAAACTGCATTGAAAACACCAACGAAACAACCCCGAAACAACCATCAAAACGGCACAAAAAATGATGTCGTCGACGCCGCCGCCGACACCACCGCCGTCGTCGTCGGCCCCTCGCCGGCGCCTTCTAACCCTTTGCCAAGTGGTGCTGGTGCCATGGTGTCCTTGCACTCACTATCTCATGCCAAAAATGCCCCTAACCCTAATTGGGTTCTAGTTAGTGGGTTGCTTCTTGCACCACATGAGTTAAGACCTACACCCACAAATTTCTCATATTCCAAAACTATCCTTAACATTTTTTTTCTTTTTTCAAAAAAATATAAAATAAAAAAAATTTGGTAGTTTAATTTTGGGTTATTTTCTTTTTTTGTTTTTCTTCTTTTAAGGTCTATTTTTCATATTTATTATTGTTTTACAAAAAAAAATATGTTTTATTTTAATAAATTTTCGATTAATTTCTTAATTGACTGCTCGCGTCATATGGGAATTAATTCGAAAAATTTTAACTTTGTTTGGAATATCAAAGGGTCGTAATATCAAAGGGTCGTACGCGTCAAGCGATATTCAAATGAAGTTCAACTTTCAAAAACACTAAATGTTCTAAAAATATAAAAAAATAAAATATAAAATTTTGAAAAATATAAAAAATATAAAATTTCCAAAAATTAAAAAATATCAACAGACAAACAATTTTCTACGAAGAACTACGTAACCCTAATTCTCTATTCCTAATAGAGATACGTAGAAGCAAGGTCAAACCTTGTCGGGCCCCTAAACCTAAAAAAAATATTTTGTTTGTTTTATCTTAATCAGTGTCTTTTTCTTGGAAAGATAAATGTTTTAAAAAATCACACTCGATTTATTTATTTAATTAAAGGTACCGTCTTAGGACAGGCATTATAAGGGTGTTAATACCTTCCCCACATGTAACCAACTCCTGGATCTAGATCCGGTTTTTGCAAACTAGCTTTATCCTCATTTTTTAGTTTTTCAATAGTTTTCCATCAAAACTATGGTGGCGACTCCATTGTTTTATTAATTAATAATTTTTTTGGATCGCCGCGTCCCGTCGTGATCCCGGTTGTGACAAATTGTTTTATTAAGTATGAATTGAATGGATTTTAATTAAATTAAATGAATATTTATGTATTATATAATGTAATATCAATGTTTGTGAATGATAGAGAATGGTGGTCAAGACATATATTTAAGAAAGGAGATCCTCGTGTCGAGATTGTTAGGATGTGCTTTATTTGGAGATTTGATCTAAGGAGGTATCATGACTCTACTGATAAATTAGATTCACATAAGTGAAGAGTCGAAGGTGATTCATATGGCCATGTTTAAAGTTTGAAATATGAACTGATAGGAAGATGATACATGGATTAACCTTGTGCATATGAGAAGTATATATGAGGTTTGAAATACGAACGAATCAGAATAGGTTGTACCCGAGGTTTGAAATAGGAACTAACCGAAACATATGAGTGGTATATGATAGGAGCACACCTTTGAGTTTAAATCAATGCATGAGTCATCCGGAAATAGAGAGTCTAATGTCTTTGTATGTGAGTCTGTATATGTATTATATGAGATAAATTATGAAAGCTTGATTTGTTGTAGTTTAGTTGAGATAGAAATTTAATTTATGAAAATATTTTTTTTAACTCTCTAACTTACCTTTCTTTTTATGCGATGTTTGTTTTGTTTTGTTTTTGAATCTATGATAATCGTCGTGTATTACACGTGAGCAAATGATTTTACAGGTGGTATAACTCCTTAGTGAACTGATGAAAAAGTTTAATTTCATTTTATTTTGTGATTGTAAGAAGATATTTTTATTAACATGATGAACATATGAATATTCATATTTAGGTTTATTATATAATTTTTATGCAATAAAGTTCCTATTATATGAAAAATATGGGATGTTATATTTAGTATCAGAGCAGTTCCTTTTTAGGATGACCTGAGGATAGTGGGTTTCTTTTGTTTCTTCTGTGTGTAGAATTTTGAAATTTAATTTAGATAATAAGATGTTTATAGTTGGATGTTTGACCATGATCTTTGAAATTCTGATTTTTTTTAGTTAAGTTGATTGTGATGAATGAGGATGAAATTATTGAGAAATAAAAAGAACCTTGATAAAGTAGTGAGGGTGTACACTCATGACTTAATCAAAATTGATTTCTATCTTAAGATTTTATGTTTAGAGTATCATTAGAAGTTATGTTTTGATTGATTAATTAGATTTTGTATGAAATTGAATGCTAGACATAAATTAGATTGTGTGTAAAGTGTAAGTATCTTGATAGTATTGATATACACAATTTCTAAGTGAGTTTAAGATGCCTGCTTTTGAAGATACTAGATATGAGCTATAGAGTTGTTATTGTTGCTTGCTCTATTATATAATTTGTTATGAGAGAGACCAAGTTTAGTGGTTCAACTTGGGAGATGAAGGAAACCATTATAGAAACCTATCTTTATTATTTTCCTAATTAGTCAATTTTTTAGGCTGAAAATTTTTCTTGTTTGGAAGAATTTAATATCCTAAAAAATAGTTTCAAAATAAAAAACTAACATAGAGTTTAGCTTTAGACATAAATAACACTTGAATATTTTTTTAACAAAAAAATTGTTTAAATAAAAAAAAAAAGTTATTTAGTTTTTATTTTTATAATAACAACTACCAATTCTCTCTTTAAGAAGATATTCTATTTTATTTCTATAAAAACTACCAACTCTCTCTCTCTCTCAAAAGTTTTCTTCTCCTTCTCTTTGCCCTCTCTTTGAAATTTCGTCTTCCCTTCTTATCAAATCGACGATCAGAGGTCACCTCTCAATTCTTGGCGTTGAGTAGAGCAAGAGTATTCAATCAAATTCTTGAACAGAGTTAGGTTGCCATTGACTTTAGGTTTTTGAAACTTCTTTGAGTATCCTCTATAGAGGTAAGCTGGTTTGAATTTTGAATGTTTTTATAAATATTGTAATTAGTTATTTTGTTAATTTGGGTAAGAAAAGTTAATTGTATATTTTTTTTTATAAATGTTAATTTACTTTGAAATAGTAAATGATATGCATGATGTGTGTGATATATTTGTGAATTTGGATAATGAAAGTTAATTGCATGCTTTTTTTAATGTTAATTAAGGTAAGCTAGTTGTTTTCTTTTTTATATATATTGGAATTACTTGTCTTGTAAATTTGGGTAAGGGAAGCAAGTTGAATGTTTTTTTTTTTAATGTTAGTTTCAAATAGAAATTTATCTTTAGATTATGATATTTGGTAAGGGAAGCTAATTGTATGTTTTTTTGTTTATGTTAGTTTGAAATAGAAATTTATCTAGAATGATGATATTTGGTAAGAGAAGCTAATTGTATGTTTTTTTTTTATATTTGGTTTGAAATAGAAATTTATCTAGGATGATGATATTTGATAAAACATTCATTTAATTTAATTCAAATTCATTCAATTCATACATTATAAAACAACTAAGTACAATATCTAAAAAAAATAAAAATATAATTAGCTTCCCTTACTTAACATTAAAAATAATCATGCAATTAGCTTTCCTTCCCCAAATTCACAAATATATCTCACACACTAGGCATAACATTCACTATTTCAAAAGAGTTCTAAAAACTTAAAATTACGGGCAACCTAACTCTATGGGATGTGACACTCTTGCTCTACTCAATGCCAATAATGTATAATTGAGCTCTGATGGTTAGTTTGATAAGGAAAGAAGACAAAATTTAAAGAAAAGACAAAGAAAATAGGAAGAACAACTTTTGAGAAAGAGAGTTAGTAGTTTTTATAAAAATAAAACAGAATATCTTCTCAAAGAGAGATTTGATTTTTATTATTATAAAATTAAAAATTGAATAAATAATTTTATGTTAAAAAAAATTCAAGTGTTATCTTATTTATTTCTAAAGCTAAATTATATGTTGATTATTTTTTGGAGTTAGTTTTTAGGATATTATAATTCTTTTTATAAATTATAAACAAATAATATAAGTTTTGTATAATTAAAATATAATTTTTAAAATATTTGAATAATAAAATTTTATTTTTTTATATTTTAACTATCATGACAATTTAAATATGCATGTTAAGGTAACTTATCTTATCCTATAATGTCAAACAAGTTTTTTCCATTGTTGCTTTAAGTTTCTAAATTATTGGGATACTGTTTTAGGATTTTGGTGCAAGATTAAACTTTAAATATTTTAAATTTCATTTATAACATTTTGGAATATTCCAAACATTTAATATTCCTTCGTTAACAATAACATTTTGTATCTTTCATTGAAAATTAGGCTATATATATATATATATATATATAATATGTATTATCTCTTTTAGAATTGTGACTTCATTATAATTTTGTTTTTAAGAGTGTCTTAGCAAGTTAAAGGAGGTTAAAGGAGAAAATTATATATAATTCTAAATTGTCTTTGGCTTTGAATTTTAAGAGTGTTTAAATCCTCTTAAATATGCAGAGTAAAATTGTGAAGAATAAATGATAATCAATTATATATTAAGATATAATATATATATATATATATATATATATATATATATAATCAATTATGTTTTTTTATATAATTGATTATTTATTTTTATGAATTAATATTTTTCTGAAAATTGTTAATTATTGTTTAAATATGTGTGTTAATGAGATATATAGTATTTTAATATAACATTTTGAGATGTTAAAAAAATTAAAAATAATATATTTAAGGGGAAGATTTATAAACTGAATAAACATTAAAATAAAGTAAATTGTTAAATAATATTTTACATATTGTTCCAGTTTGAATCATGATTCAATATCACTTGTATTGTTTTGACTTGAAAGGAGTTAGAGGAAAATAGAAAAATACGAAATTGTTTGAATTGAGGGAAAAAAAAAGTAGAAAGATTGTGCATGATTTAATTAATTTAATTGTATATTAATATATTTAAAAAAATTGAAATGAAATTTTAAATATAAGTTAATGTAAAAATTATTTAAAAAAAATATAAATTAAAGTTAAATAAATATTAAATTAAAATAAAAAATATTTAAAAAAATTTCAGAAATAAAAGTTATATTTCAAAATAAAATATTTTAAAAATTAGAATATAAATAAACTAGAATTAAAATAAACTTAAAATAAATGTAAAAATTAATATAAAATTTTCATAAACAAAAATTACAATTAAAAATATATTAAAAAAATTAAATAATAAAATATTAAATTTTGAATTATTTTATTTTATTTATTATTTTAATATATTTAAAATATAATATTAATAAATTATCAATAATAATATATTATATTAAAAAATCTTATGCTTTCAAATTAAAAAAAAATGACAGTTGGTTTGGTAAACTGCAATTTTAACCAGTTAAAAAAAATACAATACAAAAAATGTAAGTCGCAAACCTAAGCACTACTTCTTTATATTTATTTATTTTTTGGTAAAAAACCTTAATTAGTTTTTCAAAATGTGACTGCTTTTTTTTACTTTTTTTTTTTAAGAAATCGCATTTTAAAACATAATTTACCCACTATGCATAAAAAAATTAATTTTGACAATTTTTTAAAATTTATGGATAAATTTACTCATGTACTTAAATTATCTAGTTTTCACTTTAAGATGTTAAAGTAAAAATTTTTATAATCAGAGGCTAAATTAAAACTAATAATTAAACTGAGAGATCAAAATTGTATTTCAGCTTAGCTTATAAATTTAAAGTACAATTTATTTATTAAAATATCTTTTATAAAATTATTTGCCACATGTTCTATACGTTTAAAATTATTGATAATTTAAACTTATTTAAAAAAATGAAAGACTGTAGATAACGTCTGAGACACGTTCGAAAAGTAGTGTTTGTTTCTGAGCGAACCTTTCTGAGCGAACCACAATTCAAATTTCAGAATTGGAGGGAAAAACCATCCCATTCCCGTTTCTCCCAAATCTCAGCCTCTCTGGTTCCGACGTTCTCACTTCCGATTCAAACCCTAACACCGTTCTGCAAACTCCATGGCGGAAACGTTAAGCCCCAACCCCACGGTGGGTCAGAAGCAGAGGTTCCGTATCCAGTCCCCCACCGCTCCCTTCTTCTTGGGCTCCAACAACGACCAGCTCGAGCGCGCGGAGGCCCGCGCCGCGCGCGCCGCCGCCATCCGCCGAAAGAGCCTTGGGTTCAACCAACCACTTCAGGCCAACTCGGATCCCTGCCTCAACAAACAGCAGATCCTAGATTTGTTCCAAAACTGCATCAAACTCGCCAGCGAAAATGTAAAACCTAAAACATTTTTTTTTTTAATTAGAGACTATTCTGTTTTTGTTTTAATTTTTATTTTTTTTCTTGTTTGCAGAAAATTAATCAGAAAAATACGTGGGAGTTGAACCTGATTGATCACCTTACTGATATCATCCAAGCCGAGCAAGAAGATGACGCAGAGACTAATTTTCAAAAAGTATGTTCTGATTAATATGCAGTTTGATAATTTGTGAGGTTTTTGTTTAATAGGGTTTTTGTTTTATACAAATTCCACCGTCAAGGTTTTGAAAAATGGTCTGCGGCTTCTATTTCGTCGCCAACGTCAAGGTTTATGGTTTTTTTTTTTTTTCGACCATATTCATATTCGAATTCCTGCAGCATCAGGGATTGTGACTAAATGGTAACGGCAACCACAATTTAAAACCCTGTTTATCACCTAGTAATTTAGAAGAGTTGCTTTCTTCTTTGTTTATGGATAGCTCAAATTAGCTTATGAGAGTGAAGAACTGCTATCAATCTGTCAGCAATGACACTATAAGCAAAGTTACGTTTATGTAGAATGCAGATGTTCATTGGAATTTTGTTTGGGCAGGCAAGCTGCACTCTTGAGGCTGGAGTCAAAATTTATTCATTAAGGGTAGATTCGGTGCATTCTGAGGCATATAAAGTTCTTGGTGGGATGAATAGAGCGGGCCAAGAAGCTGAGCAAGGTTGCAATTTATTTACCCTCTCATCATTTTCTTGTTTTTGTTTTTTTGAAAAATGAAAACTGCGTTTGTAGTGAACTCCCTAGGTGATTGCTTTCTCGTGGGGGTTCAAGTGGGATTGTTTTGCTTCCTTATCATATGACTAGTGCTCTAATTCTAAAGAATGATTGGTAACTAACTAATGGTTAATGAATGCCTGCATGATTTCAAAACAGAGTAAAGTACATTTACCGTTGATTTTTGTAATATTATGCTCTTAATTAGTTCTAATGCTAAGCCATGATGCCATCATGTCAGTCAGACACTAGCCTGGATGGTGTTAATATTGAAGGCGGAGAAGAAGAAAGTAGGAAAGAAACAAGCAAAAAGGTCTGTGGTCTATGGATTTCTGGCCTTGACTTGTTAAACACGTTGCTTTATTTTAACAGTTGTTTTTTCGTGCAGTTGTCACCTTTGTCAACATTGGAATCATCTTTCGAGGCACTTAATGTAAAGAAGTTTGATGGTGATCTCAAATCCTAATCGATTTCTATTACTTGTTTGACGAGGTGTGGAGTCGAGGTTGTGCTTAAAATGGGTATGCTATTGTGTGTTTTTTCAGCTGCATTTGTCGTGGATCCTCTCTATCGCCAGACAACAGCCAAATTTGATGAAGGTGGAGCCAAGGGTCTTTTAATGAATAATCTAGGTGTATATGGTGGATGTAGGGTGCTCTTTGATTCACTAGAAGTTCCTGCGAAGTGTATGGCAAAACAAAATCAATCTGATATTTCAGATACTATTGATCTTTCTTTTGTCAAAGGTGTGTTTCGTTTTAAAAAATAAGGTGAAACTGTCTTTACATCTGAAAAAGCGCACATTCAGAGCCGACTTACTTTGTTCTGTAGATTGTGTGGAGCAAATGGTGTTGGACATGCGTGTTAAGGATGAAATTTCTCCAACTCTGAGGACTATAGTAAACCTATTTGATGAAAGTAACAGAAGGCCCACTGATGTTCAACTTCACGACAAGAATTCAGCTGAAGATCTTGATGCTTCTTCTTTTAATAATGAAAGTGGTTTTGACAGAGAAGAATATGAGAACAGCACGACCTGGAGTGACGATCACGATGACCAAACGGTTGTTGCCGATGTGGGCTATAATGATGATGCAGATCCAAGTTTTCCCAATTACCCTCAGGTTTTTTTTAGTTTTCAACCACAAAAACATATACAACTGTCTTGAATGAGCTTTTAAAAATATTATTTAAATATTTCGTAACGTGAATGATGTACTTGTTTTACTATCATTCCAAATCTTGTACTTGCAGGACAATGATGAGCCATTTCCGTCCCAAGACGCTGATATGGATGACAGATTTGACAATGTCGACGAATATTTGTTTTTGAGTCTGGGTTTTAATTCAAAACAAAACGCCTGGGCAGGCCCTGATCATTGGAAGTATCGAAAATCCAAAGGTGCGGTTTGGATACCAGATAAAAGATTTGAATACTTTTATATTTTTCAGAAATCAGTATGGTAATTACTTAAGAGTCTTTATTGTAGCCTCAGAGGTCCATCCTACTTCCGAAGATGGGTCGACCGTAAAAAGTAGGCAGCCAAAGAGTAAGAAACAGGTTGAAGTTGAATTAAATTTCACAAATTCTCTCGAGAAAGAAATGCTAGATATATTTTCTTCTCCCAAGAATCCCAAATCGTTACTACTCCCCGAAAGCAGATTGCCTTGCAATACAAAACTTCCAGAGGACTGCCACTATCAGCCAGAGGATCTTGTGAAGTTATTTCTTCTGTCTAGTGTGAAGGTAGTTTATTTCAGTTATGAGGTTTAAAGTGTTCTACTGATGAATCTGAAGGCATGGAGCGATGTTTATTTTATATCACTGATGATTTTTTATGCTTTCTTTAGTGTCTCGGGAGGAGGGCAAACAGGTTCGCAGGTAAAGTTTGCAGTTTTAAATTTGTGATTTCAATATTTATATATATTTGTTTGTGTGATGTATGATTTAATGTTTAACTTCTATAATAATTCGTAAAATCTTCTATTTCATTAGAATGTCAAAGTCGACAAAATTATAATGAAACTTCAAACTGTCATTTTGCCAAGCTTGACGTGGTGTAATTTGATCACATTTCTGGAGATAGATATGATTAAATTACACCAACATCATACTTGGTGTACTGTGATTATATCTCTTTCTATGCATGAATATTAAAAAAATATACATTTTAGCACATTTTTAGCTGTCGCTAGGTTGTGTTTTAACTTCCGGTGTTTTTTGCAGATGGATCTAGAGAACAATCCAATGAATATGAATCATTCCCTTCGTGGGACAATGGAAGTGTTGGTGGGGATGACTTTGGTGACTACGGAGGTGATCTTCATAGTGACATGGAGGACTCTAACACTCTTATTACTCAACCTCGCCAGGTGGGTTCTAGTGAACAATTTACACGCTTGCTCTTTACATAATTTTGTTAGATAAAGTGCTGAAAGGAGAACAGTTACACATAGTCCTTATCATTAATTTTCAGTCGAAAATATTGCAGTTAGAATCATGCATATGCATATTTTCAAATGGCAGGTCAATAAAATTGAAGTCCAGTATGACAAGACTTCCAAACAAGTTGATGTTCATGCACTAAAAATTACTATGTGGGACCATGTTCAAGAATCTGTTAAACTTCCTTTGCAGGTATGCCAAGATTCCACCATTTCGTAGAATATGACGAGTACAAAATATTTGTTGTCTAGTTATAGTTATTTAAATTAATCTTTCCCTTCAAGTAAAACGAAATGCTTGTTACGATGAGTTTTCTTAACGACATTGTGTTATTTGAATTTTCTTTTTAGGATTCTGTTCCATTGCTAACATTGTATATTTTTTTTTCCTTAACTATATATGTCTAATTAAATAAACAATGCAATATTTTTTCTCTTTGCGGTTGAATTTTAAGTACTAATTTTTACATTGATTTGTTTTTTTTGACTCTTTATTCTAAAGGGGCAAAAAGATACATTATCTTTCAGGAATATATTGGCCAACTTTCCTAGCGAATGCAATGCTGCTGCAACCATTAGTGACATCTCTCCTCACTTGTGCTTCATATGTCTATTGCATTTGGCAAACGAGAAAGGATTGAGCATTCAAAACTGCTCCAACTTGGATGATCTTACCATATGCCTTCCACATGTTGATGACTCTATAAGAGGAACAGTTTAGATTCTTCACTAAATTATTCTTCAGCTCAGGAATCAAAAAATGTTTTGGTATGTGTCCTTTACTATTTGCTTTAGGTACTGTTATTGTAAAAAATAAGATTAATTGAAGTGAATTTCATTGGTTTTTCTTGCATGTTCCAATATTAGCGCATTGAGGAATGCTCTTTTTTTTACCTTTGAAAATTTCACCGAAAACCTTTTGACTAAACTGTCCTGACTCGGTTAATCTAAACACACTTTGAGGTATTTCGCCTTTTTTTTTTTTTGACAAGCATCTGCTTATGAACTTTCTCAAGCATTTTTTTAGGATGGTAGTTAATATTTGAGGGTTGAAGAACAGATTTGGCTCTAAAACCTTGATAAGAAAACTTGAAATCAAATTAGTCCAGAGGTTGGACTTCAATGTCCTTTACATATATAACTCAATAATCAATTTTGGCTTTGATTCATCCAGACGTGACATGCATTTATGTTATAATTTTCAGATGGGGACTTCGTTAATGGTGTGAAGCGTGTCCAAGAAAGCATTGAAGTGAGTATCAAGTTGTAAGTCTGGTTGGAGGTTGCAAATATTAATTGGTTATGGTTGGAGGTTTAACAATCGTTAAGAAAATTTCAGATCTATCACGATCTCTTGTCTTTGCCTACATGAAAGTATTCAACGCAATGTAGTGCTCTTATTTTATTCTCCACTCCAGCCAGTTTCCTGTGTGTTTAATACTAGCTTTGTATAAGTAAAGTCATAGATAGGTAAATGAGTTGCTGATTATTAAATCACACTTCCGTATTCCCTCCCTTTGTATTAACTATCGAACTGAAATAATCACATTGGCTAATTAATATAGTTAAATCGTTTTTTTAACAATTTAAAAGCTTATGTTTATTGTTGAATAAATAAAAAGCTCATTTTATTCAACAACATAATAAATTATCAATATCGATTTAACATAAATTGTTGGAGTTACTGCTTAATTGTTTTTAAAAGATTAATATCGTAAGTTTTTTTTCTTTTCCAATATTCTCTTTATATTGAATTCGTAAGGGAATAAATATTTATGTAATTTGTAGGAGTTACTGCTTAATTTTTTTAAAGATTAATACCATAAGTTTTTATTTCCAATATTCTCTTTATATTGAATTCGTAAGTAAATAAATATTTATGTAATTCAATTATAAATTTTGTTAGACATGGTATTATTTATTAGACTAAGATAACTTGATTAATTATTTATCAAATTCACCTGTGTTTCATAAAGGAGAGTAAAATATAAATGGACTAACAATTTCGCTAGTTTATATTTCGTAACGTGCATATGTTTTGCATTTGTTTTATAGCAAATATTGAATTTGATTTACATTATATTTAAGTTTAAATTTTTAAAATAATTTAAAAGGCATAACAGTAAAAATAGTAAGGGTTAAACGAGGTATGAGATTGAGTTTTCACTATGCATTTATATCCCGTATTCAGTTATGATATATCCCTGGACAAAATGTATACCTCGCCACAGGATTGCATGTTCCCATATTTGGACAAAACCTTAATACGTTACGATTAAAATCTAGAACAAGCAAAAAAATGGACCCTTGGTAAATTAAGGTTCAAGAACCGAATAGCCATACTTTAAAATGATCGAGCAAAATTAATTTAGCTGATGGTCGTTTCTGAATGAAGCCAAAAATTGAATAATCGTGACGAAGAAGCAACAGTCTGAACCTTGGTTGGAAACTAAAGCCAAAACAAACAAAATGATAGTAGTAAATATTTTTTTACGAAGAACTTTATCACAACAATTAACAACTTCTTGCTTTAAACGGTGATACACGTGGATTCAGATCCAAAAATGAATGATAGAAATACAACAACATTTGTATGTTACACTTGACCTTTGACAAACACACGGAGAGCCACGATTACTTGCCTTTTTCTATTATCATTTGCTTGAAAAGTATTATGTGAGCTCCATGGAGGCCTAAGAACTCTGCACTTTCCCTTGAGAGTGTGCATGAGATTTGGCAAGCCCTTCTTTCCACCCTTTCTGACGCGCTCTCAGTTCCCACAATGCAGTTAGCTTCTTCTGCGCCACTAATGCCAACTCAGACTTCTCCCTAGCCTCCTCGCACGTTTCCATCCCTGAATTACACTTGTCAGCTTCCTTCTGATACTGAGATGCAATCTTCTTTGCCTCAAGCAGTGCCATGTCAGCATGCTGCTGATTTTCCATCGCTTGGTTCTCCCTCAGCTTCAGTTCTTCTGTCAATAGCTCTGCAAAATTCTTTTCAGTGTCTCCACTCACTTCCGGATCAGACTTTGCACAATCTGAATAACAGTTCCAATCAAGAAAAGGAAAAGCAGCTGTTAATGCTACTTCAAACCACAAAAAAAAAAAAAATCAATGAAAACAGTATGTTCTGTGACAATGCAGCTGCTGCTGGCGAAGTACAACTTCTGCTATAGAGTTTTCATGTTGTTTTCTAGCACAGGCTTATCCAATACAAAATTAGAATTTGTTGTTCATAATATTTAAAGCGGGTAACAAATCATACAGCAACATGTAACCTAAGGAAAAGTTTAGTACAAGAAGGATTTTGACATCGACATTTAGTTTGATACCTTAATTTAAACACAACAGGTTGTAAATTGCCTCAATGCAATATTTTGCAACACAAGTACCCAAAACTGTATTCAGCAAATGACATGAATACAGGGGTGACATAAAAAAAAAGCGCTAGAGTGGACATAGTTCAAGATAAATAGATGTTTTAAACATGAAAGTAGGCCAAGAATTAACTTTTCTTTTTTTGCTTTTCACAATCAAAAGGGAAAACATACGAAAGATGCATGAGATTCATGATCCTAAATTATATTCGCTGAGGAGAACTAATAATTATCTTACTGCTTAAAGTTACTTAACATTGTTACTTCAATTCCAACAGCTGTATCATCATACTAAGTGTTACATTGAAAAAAGTATATCAAGAATAAGATGGATTATTATATAATTCACAGTAGTTCATCCAGGAGACAAAACCAACCTCCAAAGGAAGTGTTGCTCAGCCCTGCAGAAACACAGAAAGAAACTGAAATAAGTACATGCTCAATTTGCAATTAGATGAAGACAAGGAAGTACTATATGAACCCCAATGACACTCAGTTGAAACTACAATAGTTGTCATAGCACGAAAAAAATGAGATTATAATTAACATGATTGTGGATTTATCAGTTTATTAGTGATAACCGAAGGAAACAATAGCAACCCAAGGTTATGGTAGTTAGTTTCATATCTGTTGTAAGTAGTTTCATAAATTTGACAGTGAAACTGCAGATCAACATGGATGCAATTTTTAACTTCAATTCACAATTACTTTCTCCATAATATCAAATTTAAAACAATGGTAAAGTGTAAAGAGGAAGCGGGAGAGGTAGATCAAGTTTCTTTTTAGGCACTACCACTCATTTGAAAGTTCAATACCAAATTATTCTCAGCAATTCATTAAGATTTTAAAACCCCACTGTTTTCATTGCTCTAACAACTGTACTAGCCAATCCCATAAAGCGATTCATGTAAAACTTCGAAACCTCTAACTCTTCACCGGTCAACTTAAGTCCAAAGCAAAAACAAAAACCCTTATAGAGTTAAAGAAGCAAACCCATCTGCACTGTCCTTTGGCAAGTTTTATCAACAGTGTCGTCTCATCAAATCACTCATCCCGGAACCACAAGTTTAAGACTTAATTGCTTAAGTCAGTTGAAGCAGTCATGATTCAACTTCCACGATAGAACTAAAACCCACTTTACACAAATAAAATAGAAATAAAATAAGAATACCAACAGTACCCAGATCTCAAAAACTCATCCAGAGCCCACCCAATTAAGAAAAGATGATTTTTTTAGCAAGATCTCGAACCGGGTAATTGAGCAATTAAGGAAACCAGATCTGAAAGAGAACAGAGAAAGACCTTGGGGAATGGAAAGAATGGGTTGAGAAGAGCAATCACAGACGCAGGGGGCACAAGCAGAAGGAGAAGAGTGGCTCACTCCGGCCAAACCTTCAACGAAATGCCAGTAGAGAGGGGGCCCCACTATGTAGCCTGCTATGCAGAGAGCCACCACCACCAAACTCACTCTCAACACCACAGCCTTTGATTGGTTCATGGCCATCTTTCTCTCTCTGTGCTTTGGCACACACAAACACAAGTGAAGACAGTAATAACAGAAATCTGGTGACAGAAAAGGAACGAAAAACGGTGTCTTTGGGGCCGTCGGCAATGTCAAGTGGAAAGTTTGAGAAGTTGTTGACACTGCTTCCTCTTCTGTCTTCCCCTTTCTTTCTCCATTTTTAATGCTTTTTTATCTTTCTTCACAGATTTCATTTTGGTCACTGTTACTGTCCTCACTTTAAATTGGTTTTATGGGACAACTTATTAGATTTGATTATTTGGTGGATTTGAATAAAATGTTGAATGTAAATTTCTAACAAAAAAAAGTATATTGGTAAATTTAAATTCATTTTATAGCGAAAATAATCTCATTATTTAAAAATAAATAGTGTGTAATGCCATATACAATTGTATTTATCTAACTACGACACCATAAAATTTTTTCTTTTATTAACTTTCACTTTATCTCATTTGTAAATTTAGCCAACAATATTCTTATATATATATATATATATATGTATGTATTCAAAAAATTTCCGACTGAAACAAACAATAATTTATATTTTTTACTAAAATAAAATATCACAAGATTTTACAAATTACATCTTTCATGAAAAGAGAAATATAAAGTATTTTAGTTTGAATATCATATTAGGTTTCAGCTTTGATCGTAATTATAATATAAAGTAAAATATAGACTTTAATATTGACAAATATATATTTTTCATATATTAAAAATAAAATAAGAATTATTGTGGAAATAAAACAACTTAATGCAGTTGATTTGCTTATTTTGAATAGAGGATCACATCTTTCCCTTTTTCAAATAATCTTCTTAGAAATGATGGATAACAAATTATTAAATAAATATTATTTGTGTTTCTTATTTTTGTATTATTTGGAATTTTAATTTTATTGTCATTTTCTTCTTTCAAGGTCATAATTACTGTTTTATTCTAATATTATCCAAAGTAAATAATATAGACTCTTTTATTTCTAGTGACAAACAAATTAGGTGTGAGAAAGTATTGTTAAGAATTATCGATGCATTTGTAGTTTCAAACCAATTAAAGGAGAAAAACAAACCTAAGTAAGTATCTTATATGTATTTATAAAATCATGTATGATTAATTTGCTAACAGAACATATAATAACTGACTATTTGCCCAACAATTATAATTACAAAAAAGTGAAAAGGAAAAGATGTTGTGATTGCAACCACAAGTTTTTTTCAAAGTGAAAGAGCGGATGAAGGTGGTTTAGATTAAATTTTTTAAGCTTTTATTTCCTTCACCTCCACTTTTAAATTTGTACCTCATCATTTTAAAATAACTATTTTATTTTTTTCAAAGTAATTTTCAGATTATTTTTTTCGTAAATTTTTTTAGAACATAATTTTAGAATTCAGGAAATATATTTTAAAATATATTTTTTAAAATAGAATAAAATTTTTAGAACAAAGATTTCTAAAATAAAAATTTTAAAACATATGAAATATATTTCGGAACAAGTTTTTTAAAATAGGATTTATGAAACAAACTTTCTATAATACATTCTGAAATATGTTTTTTAAAATACAAGAGATTATTTTTTCTCTTTTTCTTTTCTAACGACTTCAGTAATAATAAGATGCAATGAGCGAAAAATAAACAGGACATTTTTTAAAACTTTGATTTAAGGTTTGTTAGTTTAATAAGGGACCATTAAAATTTAAAATATTACAAATTGTTAAATAATAATTTTTTCTATTTCTAAAAAATACACTTCTTAAAACTTTGATTTAAGGTTTATTACTTTAATTAAACCTTTGGTTAAACAACATATTAATTCTTTCTAAGAGAATTAGAATATACTTAATTAATCTATAATAGAATAAAAGATGCATAATAACATCCCACTTATTTAGAGGTTGTAAAAATGAGTAAATAGGAGCTTTTTATTCACAAGATTATAATTAGTGTTTTCTTAATGGATGTCTACCAAACTAAAAAAGCTATAATTTTGAAGAAAATATTCCAGAGTATACAAAAACTGTGACTTAATCAAACTGAGTTATTTTCATATTTTACATTCTTATATATATACACGCACACATGTATTAAAAAATATTTTCTTCATTATATGGTTACATAAGGTTACTCAAGTTTAATTTTAAATTAAACTGATTTTCACCCATTTATGTAATTCATTTTTTATAATTTGAGTTTGACAATGTATCAATTTTAAAATTAAGGTTCATAGAGTAATAATTTATGTCATAGATGTAGAATTTTCTAACATAATTTTTATACTCATGATTATACATCTCAAAGGTAAAGTTTGTAAATTAAACGTTTGTAAATGATTTTATAATGGCTTGATAATTAATGTCTGGTTTAATACACTCAACAATAGTTACAACATGCTCTAATACTATCTTAGATATTGGATTTAAGCTTAACTTAATGTTAAAAATTAGTTCAAATTATGATTGTTTGATATACGTGTACACTATTTTAACCAAAATATTGACTTAAATAAGATTTTCAACACATCCTAAACACAAATATGTCCTCCTTCCAAAGCATTACTAGCCGATTTCATAATCTCCTTGAAGGTGTAATTTTTTTTTTTTTTAATTTCTCTTTTGATACGAATTTTGCTGAAAAAATTAATTAGAATTAACGTATAAGATAAAAAATAGAAATTAAAATGATTACACGTATTAAACTCTATCCAATGAGATGTCTCACGTACTAAAGATTTACCTAAATACTTTATTTTATGAAAAGGAATACAATATTTTCTTAATAAGACACACCAAATTTTTTTTATTAATTTAAATAGAAAAACTAAGAGGAAAAAAAATAATTTTTCCTTTTAAGATTCTCATTGTAGTTATTTTTTCATATTTTCATGAGAAAATATTTTTTTTCTTGGAGTCAGAGAGAATAGTATTGTAATTTTATTTTCTTTAATCAAATTACATTATTGTCTATTTTATTTCTTTTTTCATCTTTTTTTATTTACTTGTTACTTGTGTATCTAATAGAGTTGTAGATACACTTTATGCTTTTACATTATTCTATTTTTTTATAAAAAAATGTTAATATGAAAAAAAAAGTATTTTTATTTTATTTTATACATAGTGTTAACAACAATTTTTAGTTATAATTAACAATAATTTTTAGTTATAATTGAGTAGAGAATGAAATTATTTATCACAATATAACATTATATTGTCATATAAAAAAATAATAGTGAGGACGTGTATTAATAAAAAAATATATAATAAAATAATAATAATAATTTTAGAATTTAGGGTTTATAATAAAAGTATATAAAAATATATAATAAAATTATAATAATAATTTTAGGGTTTGAAATTATAATAATAATTTCAACTCAAACAACAAAAGTTGGTTTGATTTGATATGTTTCATATTTTTTTTTATGTTCAAAGCAAGTTGTATAAAGTTTTTAATGTTTAAATGTATTTTTAACAAAAATAAAAATCAAACCAAATTATAACGTGAACACTCCTAAAAAGAAGTACCATAAAATATCTCAAATTATAACGTGAATATTCATCACGAGTTATTTCAAAATGTTGTCACTGAATTAACGACAAAAAAAAGTATTTAAAATTAAATAATAAATTGACCTATTAACGACTAAAATAATTTATTGCTACATTCTTTTATTTCTGCTAATGAAATTAGTAACAATTTTCGGTTGTTATTATTCTTTATATTTGAGGTAACCTAACTTTTAGCGATGAAATATTAACATTTTTTTTGAGGTTATTTAGTGATAAAAGAAAAAAAATCCACTAGAGTTTTCGCTATCATATAATTTTGGTCATTATTCCATTGTAAAATATATCAATACTAGATTTAAGATGTTTAACGACTAAAAGGTGTGATCACTAAAACACATTTTTTTATGTCTTAATATAATTTTAGTCTTTGTTATCTTCAATCCTTATCATTTTCAATAAATAGCTATATATATATATATATATATATATATATATATATATATATATATATATATATATATATATATATATCCCACAAGCTAGTGTTATTTTTTTTTTCAATTTTTTAACTAAGAGTTATTATTTCTGGACACTATTATTAAATTTTTACATCTCAATTATGTTCACACTTCAGAATCTATCAATGATTTGTCTATAAAAAGAATAACGTTAAAAAAAATAAAAAGCAAGAATAATAACATCCAAGTAAAGACTAACCAAACTCATTGTAAGTCAAGAAAATTTAAAGTTCGATAGCCCTAACCAGTTTTTAAAAAAATTGTAACTAATACGAAACTACAAGGTTTAAAATTAATGAAAATCTTTTCTAGAATTAATTTCTAAATTAGTCAGCTTATCAACATACATGTTTTCATTTTTTGTTCTCTATGTATATGTAAAATATTAAAATTTAAAATATTACAAATGGTTAAGAACAATTTTATCTACATCCTCAAAGTCCCACAAAAATACACTTCTTAAAACTTTGATTAATTATTATTTTAAGACTTGTTATTTAATTAAAACTTTGGTTAAACAACATATTAATTCTTTTTAAGAGAATTAGAATATACTTAATTAATCTATAATAGAGGAAAATATGCATAACAACATCCCACACTTATTTTAGAGGTTGTACAAATGACTAAATAGGAGTTTTTTATTCACAGAAATTATAATTAATGCTTTCTGGATGTCTATCAAACTAAAAAAAGCTGTAATTTTGAAGAAGTAATAATATTCCAGAGTATACAAAAACTATGTCACTTAAAAAATATTATTACAGTATGCACATATTTTATTTATTTATTGAGAACGGAAATTATAGATTTTTTCATAAATTGCAGCAAATGAATAATATTTGAGATACATAGTGTAACTTTTATATATATAGTTTTTGAACTAGTGTTTGTCTTTGTATCATAAGAAAAAATTCATTATTTAAAAAAAATTACGATAGAAGCAGATATATAATGTTAACGAATATGGAACAGAATAATAATTGTTTTTGGTATGGCGGAAGTGTGATTATATGTTGACACTCCCTTTTCTCTTTTACATTCACTTTATAACTGAAAAAATATTATTTTATTATAATATAATATTTTATTAGTGTTACCTCTTCATTATAGATGGATGATTTGCACTCTCATTTTCCTTGACAATGAATTTTGATTTTCAGAAAACTTCAATTTCTATTTTGCACCTTACATTATGATAGAGATCAAATTTCTTGTTAGACTTTTGGTGTTGTATATTGTGTCTTTAAAATACACTAATCTTAATATATTAAATTTTGTAAATATATTTTAAAACATTAAAATCAGTATATTTTGAAGATAAAACAGATTAAGAATACCAAAAGTCCAAACTCTACATAAGGTGCCAAAACACTTTCTGAAGTTTATGCTTAATAAAATCTCATTTCAATTTCACACATTGAAATTGAGATGGACGGAAAGGAATCGAACTAAAGTATGATGATATTTTGAGTGTATCTGGGAAACGATTAAACTCCTTATTTTGGATCAATTAGAATAAATTCAGTGGTTTAAACAATCTTGTCTGGATCAATTAGCATAAATTAAAAAAAATATTTTGTGGATTTATGTTGTCCAACTGTTTGCTCAAACTGAAAATGCTTAGTTTATTTTTAAAAATGTAATTATCAAATTACTCACGCATTTGAATAATATATTAATAGTAATAAACAACAACATACCTTTTCATATCCAAACTTACATTTTTAAAAATGTAAGTTTTGGGCTGATTTTTTTTTATCCAAACAAATTTGATCATCTTAAAATTTCTTTTCCTTAACTAAAGAAGAACTGATTCTGATTATATCAATTACTAAAATATTATAATTTTAACGCACTTTATATTTAAGTTTTGGCTATTATGATACCTTTTTAACTTGTATTTAGTTGAAAGTTCCTAAGCTTTATACCACATGTAAGTAGTCCAGTATACATGTTATTTTTAATTACCATTTTATTGATGGTGTGGAATGCATAAAACTTTGTATCTTAATTTATTGAATAATTATTTTGATGCTAATTACAATTGGATACATATTCAATTATTAATTCAACTTCAAAAGATTATATTTAAGTTAATTTTCTCTCTTAAATTCGTATGAAAAGGGACTAATATATATACCCACTTCTTTTTTTCGAAGGTACAAGTCAGGAAATTATAATAACAAATATTTAAAAAACATGCCAAATATATTATTCACTAACTCCTTAAAAAAACACAGAACTATATCTATATGTACGCATAAATAGCTATATGAATAGTTACATTATGTAAACATAAAAACTATATGATATGAATTACGATGCATAAAAAATATTCATGATGTTTTATTTTTCATAGTTTCTAAACCTAATCAACTAGCAACAGTTTTTCTTGATAGGTGTAGAAAGAGACATGTTAAGATAGTAGCTTTGTATATTGTAGACATGGGGATCCTATACTTTCCTGTCTCAAACAATCCCCTTAGAAATGGCCAATAACAAATTATCAAATAAACACAACAAAAAATCTCACCAATTCCACACTCCTTCTTGCTTTCAATTGGCACCATTGGTTGCAGCCCTAATAACTTGATAAATATTGCTGTCAACTGCAACAACAAAATGGTAGTCCCTGGCAAGAAAACTAGGGATTCATCGAAGGTGTACCTGCCAGCATCCTTGTCATCTCCAACATCACTTGTTGGGGGTAAATCTTTCTTTGTTATGTCAAATACAGTTTCAGATATTCTTAAAGTCTTAAGTAGGACACTGAGAAAAGCACAAAAACCAGCATTCATGGGTGTTATTCTTGACATTCTTTGATTATTCCACCATGCTTTGATTGATAACCCTTCTGCTAAATATACTGATACAGTATATACCTTGTAGATTACAAGAAATGCAACGGGAATACACATGCCAAGGTCCTGCATTAAACAAAATACAAAGTTAACATTTTTCAAAGCAAAAAGAGAATATACCTATGAAACTCGGAACTCGAACACTTCCTCCTAAGTAATGAGTTTTATGTTCAACAAGATAAAGTGTCTAATTCAAAATATAATTTTTTTAGTATCTTATATTACGTGATTTCAATACAACTTAAAGAGACTAATATAATAATTTTTTAAAAATTTATAAATAGATTTTTTTATATATAATAAGAATATTTAAATTATATTGATTTTTTTCACTTTCTAGATTTTAGATAAATAAATTAAATTTATTTTTAGTTATTTTTGGTTAACATTGTTTCTAGATAATTTTTTAATAAATAAATCTTGATTGTCTATTTATATAATTTACAATGGTCTAATATCCAGATTCGTATTTTTGTATTTTTATGTCTTATATTTTAAAAATTACACATATTTATATATTAGTATCCGTATCCGTATGTGTATGAGTATCAATACGTATAAAAGTAAACTATAGTTGGATTTAAGTGTTGTTGTTTAATTTGTTTACCTGTGGCAAGAAATATGAGTTGGTGATGATGCAGTGTGCAAGAAGACATGCATAAGATACTTCAAATACTGGTCGGAGCCCCCAATTGATAATCCACATATATGCTATGCACTGCCTGAAAGTAAGCTTATGAAAAAGGGTGCCAAATATAGGACAGTGTTTGGTTAAGAAAATCTCGAGCAATCCTGTGGCCCATCTCTTCTGTTGGGCCATTGCAGTTGGGCCACCTCCTGGCGCAAAGCCTGTGAAGGCAATGGGATCTGGTGTACACATTTCTGATCTCCAACCTTTTTCATGTATAGTGAGTCCAGTGAGCACGTCCTCTGTTAGTGATCCATATATCCAACCCACCTATAATTTCCATCAAACCCTTTTCAGCTTCAATTTCAATACTATATATATGAAAAAAGATAAAATTATTTTAGAACCTTATAGAGTTATTTCTCATCCTTATTTTTCATTTGTTTCCTTAGGTATAATTGTACCACTGTTCAAGTAATGCAAATATGCAAGTGTAATCCCACTTTTCTATTGCATTAATGTCTCAGGTATAACCTACATATAATATTTATTAATCTTATCATGAGTTCACGTCCAAAACATTGAATAGGAAATCTGATGAGAGATGAGCTAATAATAGATGGTTGAAGATTTTTATTAATATAAACTTTTAATACCTCTAATATCGTACTAGAAAGTTGATCTATAAATTTAATTTATTTAAATTCGAAAATATTTACCTCAAAACTATATACTCTAACCAATATAAGAGACTTTCAACGCAACTCCTCACACATACCATAAAAATTAAAATATAATATTTAATTTATATAGTGAGCGCCATTAATATAATTAACATTTAATATATTATGGATTAAATAGCAATTAAATCCAAGAGTACCTCAATTGTTCTCTTTATATATTTGAAAGTGAAAGATGAGAGTTGAAAATAAATATCAATATTATCTATATCTATGAATAGAGTTAAATAATAATGTTTTTTTTCTATCTTTTACTTTCTGTTATGTCTTGTCTTTTACACATATACACTTATTAAATTATATTGTTTTTTGGTATTAAATTATATTATTTCTTAATTATGTGTATTAGAAATCTTACATATAGATAAGACATTTTAATAATTTATAAGTAAATACAACTTTTTTTATAAATCGATTTTGTAAAGTTTAGTTAAACTTAAAAGTTCACTTCTGATTTAATATTAAAATCTATTCTAACAAAAATTTTGAATTTATAAATCTGAATATGTTTGAAAATTTTACATAAACAAAAAATAAAACCTTTCAATGACGGCTGTAATAATTATATTTTTATAAACTCTCTTTAATGGTTGTTTAATATACCTGTTTGCCCCATCCTGTCCCATATTCATATCCACAACCAGCAACTTGGTTTGCTAAGTCAATAACTTTAGCAATATTAATAGCATTTGGCGATGTCCTTCCTTCCAAAGCACAAGCAGCTGACTTCATCATCTCTTTTGAAGCTCCAAATTTTTGTTTTAATTCCTCCTCTGATATGCTGTTTCCTGAAAAAATGCCAGAATGCGTAAAATAAACAATAAAATTTAAGTTAATAGATTCATATCCATTCACGGATATATGCTGGTTTACATCACAAGATTTTTGTTATAAATTTCACGTGCTTTAAATTAGGTTATTTTATATTTAGCCAACTTATTGACTAAGGAGAGTTTTATTTCTACTTTTGCTTTGGAAAACAACATTTTCAGTTAAAATTAATATAATCATACATGCCTTGAAGGTTCTAGATCAAGAGAACAATGCCACGAAAAATGTTCTTAATTATGTGTATGTAGGTTGGAACCTAAACTAACACATGATTGAAAAATTGAATAAAATTTTATTTTATGCAATGACTAAATATATTTTTTTTGAGACACTAAAGTAATAGTTCTTAGGCGACTATCACTTGAATTTTTACATTCATATATATAGGATTAAAACAACAAACATACTACTAAATTATAATCGTATCTTAAAAAATTGAAATCATTAAAACATAAATGTATCTCTGTAACATGTACCCTTGTCAACGTGATCTGGAGAAAGACCATAAATAACTTTTCTTCTATGGAAGCAGTTTGTTCCACCGTAGAATGGCCCTTGCAATCCAGCTATTCCACTTGCCAAGTACTGCAGTATATAGAAAGAGATTTTCTTACAAGTAATAAATTGACCTAGCTAATTATATGCTACTAAAAATTTTTTGTTGCAGCATATGTATTTATATTTGTAGTGAAAAGAGTTTTTTTTTTCTTCTATAAAGATTATGTTATTTAATTTCAACAACCTTAATCAAAATTGCCATCTGGTTTCCAAAAGGATCGTCCTTCAATGTAGCATAAAATCGTTGGGGAAATTGAGCAAATGCAACTTCTTTTTGCCCTTTGGGATCAAGTAAAATGCACATCGCATGATGAACAATCTTGGGATTATTTACAATCATGTCACAGTCCACGTTCAGCATAAAGGGAGCATTCGTTATCAACCCCGAGACTCTTGTCTGAAATATAATTAGAAGTTGAATTAAAGGATCAAAACAGATTATCTGAGTTGATGAAAAACATGGCAGAAAGATGAGTATAATGAAGGAATTCACAAACTGAATATGCTGGTGCACACAGTAAAACCTAACCACATGAGACACTTACACAACTTATTATATATATATGCTAACCAAAGTCTTGCTTGATGAAGTGAGATTCACCATTGAGAAATATCAGAAAAGTAAAATATAAAGTTTCTCACCAACACATTCATGGCACCAGCTTTGAAATGATGAGAATGTTTTGGCCTCTTCTCTCTAGATATATAGATCAAATGAGGTAACCCATCTTCTAGGTCTTCTTTGTTCTCCCATATAACCTAACAAATTTTATAATATAAGTAAACAGTGATATATTTTTTTTAAACTAAAGTGAAATATAACATTACACGGTTTTGTACATATATCTGACTGAGTAATAAAAATGTTATTTTAAAATTTTAAAATATGAAAAGTAATATATTTTAATAAATTAAAATAATGAAATGATATTTATAACTAATGTAAAATATATTTATCCTAATAACCACTTCAAGAAAAAAATCTATCTAGATACTAATTTTAGCTACCAAATAAAATGGTTGATTGAAATAATTATCAAATTAGGTTTTGGTTGTTAAATAACTAAAAAATAAAAATAATGATTGAATTTAGTTATCAATTAAGTCAAGATAATTGGTATCTAACATTAGCTACCAAAGTTTTATTCACTTATACCATTAAATTCTAAATTGGTGTATAATTAAAGTAAAAACTAATTTAGAATCTAATGGTACGAGTGTCTTGCTAATATTAGATACCAATTATCTTGACTTAATTGGTCACTAAATTCAATCATTAATTTTATCTTATAGTTATTTAGCAACTAAAACCTAATATAATAATTATTTTAATCACAATTAACAACTATTCTATTTGATAGCTACAAATTGATATTTAAATAACTATTTTCTTGTAATGAACATAATATATATTACCAAGAAAACCTAACATATCAACAAACTCTGTATATTACTATAACATATTCAAGTTATTATTTTGTAAACACTGTCTTTTTTTTAGAACAACCATAAATAAAATAAACTGAATCTGCATAATAATAATGCAATAGAAGTTCTGGCCTTTCCGTCAAAAGCTATCCATGTTGTTTACATCAAAATCTGATATTGCAATAACGCACAATGTATATTATTAATAATACTATTATCTTGTTTTAATAATATTATCATATCGTTGAATACTTCAACACTTGTGACGTATAGAAAATGAAGTGTTGCATATACCTTGATTATGGATGGATGATTTGTCCTCTCAGTGTTTGAGAAAACAGCAAAATCTCCATGACTTGGATTTGATTTTTGGGATGCTTCCAATTCTATTTTTCGTCTAAGATCATCATACATATCCTGCCAACACACAACGACACAACCATTTTGAAAGTTTCTGGTTAGAGACGTCATCCAAGTTTAATTTTAAGTCAAATTGATAGTTACCATTTGTTGATTTTTGTTATGTTCTTTCTTTTTATATTAGTAGCCAAAAACTTTTGCTTTTGGCATTACATATAATCTTTTCTCTTTTTGTGGGATGTGGTAGAATAATTTATCCTTTTTCTCTTTCAGTCTTACATACCTTCTATGTAAAATTAAATCAGTCGACCAATCTTATATTAAGTATTTATCAATTAAGATTTCAGGTTTAATATTATTAGTTAACAAAGATCATAATTTTAAATCTGTTGTTTGAACTAAAAAATGTGAACAAGATGATGCTAATGCAAGTTAGTACAATTTAGATATATCTGAAAAAATGCTACTTCAAAAATTTGAATATAAAATCATTTAACTAGTAAAATATTGAAAACTATATTGATTTTTTTTTTTACTTTACATTATCTAATTCTTTTGTTATCTCCTATGATTTTAAATTTTTTCTAAAGAAATCATAGTTTTTCAATATTATAAATGCATAAAGTTCTTCCAAATATTTAAATTCTCATAATATAAATTCATTAAAATAAAAAAATATAATTTTTGAAAGAAATTTTATAAGTTATTGCATCCCTATATAGTTTTATTAAAATCTGCAAAAGTTTGTATGCTGAAATAATCTTCTAAAAATCTATAATAGATGAATTCCTTTTTATAAGAAATTTAGAATGTCTTCTATGTTAATTATTTATTTGACAAAAATATTTTTCATCACGTATCAGTTTTTCAATAAAATATAAATAAAATAAATTTATATTGTAGACCCTTTCTAAGTCTAACTTTAGTATATGGACATTTTCAGAATTTTTACTTTGATTATTCATATAATAGTAAATAAAATTTAAAATGATAAATGTATTAATTATGAGATAACTTGAAGCGGTTAAAATAATTAAAAAATGCTTATAATTTTAGTAAAAATTTAAAAACCATATACAATATTTAGAACAAATTTAATATTACTGATTAAATATTAACTGTTTTTTTAATCTTGAAAATTAATTAATTGACTCTTATTAAAAAAATATTGTAAAAAACGTTTTTCATAAAATCTTTATGAAATAATATTTGATATTGATAATAATTATAATATATATTGCTAAATTTATAAGATTATCTTTCGTACAAAGCTTAAAATGTATTTTTAATGTACTGTTTACATGAAAAAAAAATTAAAATAATTTCAAGCATAAGAATCAAAATTATAATTTAAGTTAATCAATTAAAAAAAAATTAATATTATAATTTACACAAATTACAAATTAACGTGTAAACATCTTTGGTGTGAAGACTATTTTTTGATATGAAACTAAAATAAAAAAATTAATGAAATGCATGGCTTGACGAGACAATATTAAAAGATAAAACAAAATGTTTGATTCGATGCAAGATTTCTTTCCCATTCTTTTTTACATGATTTAATATAATATATTTGATTCTCGTTACTGGAAACCTCCCAGACCAATGTATATACAATATCAGAAGTGCTTAATTAATAATTTGGTGACCATTTATTAATCCCTTTTTTTCTTACGAGAAAAGCAAAAAAAATTACTATATATTTTTATCAACAGTGATTACTGTTGTTGGTAGTTACTTAATTGGACAAGCAAAACGACTGAAAGACCAAGAAACATAAACAAATGTCCACATTATAGCATTGAAAACTTTCCTATTAAGGACTTGAAAAAGACATCTTCTCCTAGCAAAATTACCACACTAGCAAGCTGATTTACCTAGCAACAAAGAAAACATGCTGACTGATATATACTATAAATAAGAAAATTAAAAACTATTTTTTCCTGATACATATTTTTAAATTGTTTATAATGTATTAAAAATTATAAAATCAAGACTTACAAGAAATAATTTTTTATTAAAGAATGTCATGATATCAGTTTTTATTTATATATATATATATATTATGTATCTGAATGGTAACACCTATTAATTGAAAGTTCAATATGTAGAAAATAGATTCGAGGAAATTATGTATTATGATATACATAATTATGGAAGCTTCTGTTTCTGTTAAGTTACCTTCATTTGTAACCATTCTTGTTTGAATTGTGGTGTGTTGTTGGACGTGGAGACCTCAGGTTTGTCTGAGAAGTATCTGAATGGAACTCTAACTTGCACATCGTACTTCTTACAGAATGGAACCCAAAACTTTGCAAATTTGGAGGCTTCTAGAAGAGCGTAGAAGGTTAGGGGGGAACAACCATCGTCAGAAACATAACAAGCAAGCTTGTGAGGTGGGTAATCAAGTGCCAAAAGAGACAACACAGTGTTCACTGTGATAATGGGTGGTTCAAGCACAGGGTCTGCTGTTGTCACAAACAAATCCACTGGAGGAAGCTCCTGCACACTGCTCACAAAATTCACCAATAGCAACAAAAATGGCACGCATGCAAGGACAAAAAATGCAGTATATACTAGTACTTTAGAATGTATTAATGTAAATATGATGAGTTAACCTTAATAGTAATATATATATATAAAAGAAACTATAGCTAGCTATTTTTTGTAAGCAAATGGAGTGAATAATATATAGTAGACCTTTGTAAGAGACGTTGTGGGTAGGTTTTGATTACTGCTGGAGTCCACTGAATGGCGAGGGTGGAAAACCAAGAGATGGTGAACCATGATTCGCAGACAAAAGCAACAAACCAAGGGAGAGAGTAGCTGTTGACAGAGATAAGGCGGTAGCCAAGCAGCAACAAGAGAAGGATTAAAAGCAAACTCTCCATTACCCTTTTATATGTGTGCTTGTACCAGTGCTTCTCATAGAGGGGGAGAGAGTTTTGGTTGGCCATTGATTTGAGCTAAGAGCTCTATGAGTGTGAATATGATGAAGATGAGGAAGGTTATTTATAATAAACAAACGAGTGTCGTAAAACAATTTTAATTGTCTTATGCTAAGTAACAGACAAGAATTGACTGTTAACGTTAACATTTACTGGCCGGCCCTAGATTCTTCTTTGCTGTTAACCAGAAGCCAGCTCAATTATTGGATAATTTATTGTTACTTATTTTGTACCGTTTTCTAGCAATTTGTCTCATTTGGCCATCAAAGTTTTAGCACCCCATACGTCTGAAAGAGAAATTTATTATTATAAAATAAAAAAATATTTAATTTTAAAATTATACTAAAAAAATATTTTGATTAAAAATTTAAAATATTTAAAATTAACTTTGAAATGATTAATATTTTTGAAATCTTATTTAAATTAATATTTTTTTAAAAGAAATTAAACTGTTAAGAAATTCTACTTGTTAAAACTTTCTAATTTTTTTTATTTTCTTTTACTATTTTATTATCAATTCATATTATTTATTTATATGTCGTTTATTTTTTTTTACTCTTTTAATTATTTTTTCTCTTTATCTATTTTTTTTATTCTCTTGACTTTTTTATTTATTTTTTTTATTTATCTTCTTCACTTATCTTCTTTCTTTCTTCTATAATATGTTTCAATTTGAGTGTTTGATTGTTATTAGAATATTTTTCAGTTCTAAATTTATGCTTGTGTCTTTATTTGAAATTTGTGTTTGTTTTTCTTCTTTTTGAGTGCATCAATATCATGTAAAAATAATATCAGATTCATGAATTGATTTCACAATTATTTTGTTTTTATTATTTTTTAATTAATTTTAAAATAATTTGTGCAGATTCAAGAAAGAATAATAGAAATTTATAATTTGTAAATTAAATTTAAAGACTTACCAAAAACATGACCGAAAAGATAGGAAAAAACTTGAAACTTTAAGAAAAGATACTACAAAGTTTATTATTTTGACAATCAGATTTTATCTTTTTAACTTAGTCTCGTTTTATATACTTGTAAGTTATATTCAGTATCATATATATTATAATTTTTAATTTTATATAAAAATATAAAAATAGGTCAACTAGTATGAATGAGGTTATTTAAAACTTCAACAAGATATTTTTAGTTTTTTCTATTTAGTATTAAAAAATTAAAGTCATTGAGTTGTGTAATTTTGAAAAAAAAATGTCTAAACCTTGATGATTTGTTAAATCTTGATGACTTAGATTTATTAAGAGATTATAAGATTGAAAAATGATAAATCACTTGACATTCTTGATTATATAAAGAATAATTTTTTTTTCAAATACATTTATAACGTATAGAATAATGTTAACACAATTCGAATAGTCTTTAAAAACTTAAACTAATAAAATATTATTTAAAATCAACCATATTTCAACAAAAATTAAATAAATTAATTTTATTATTTATAAAATATATTTTAAATAAAATTAATTATGATTATTTAATAGATAATTTTACATAAAAAATTTGAATTTTTTTTAAAATAAAAATATTATAATTTTAATTATTTTATCAATTTAAAATAAAACTCACTTTTCCAATTTGCTTTAAACTCCTAACATATTGAGCCGACACTGTTAAGTTTTAGTACCCTACGTCTCAAATAGAAGCAATGAAGAGACAGATAGATGGATACATGTCATAGAAAAAGTTGTGATCCATCGCATTACGTAAATTATTAGGTCACTGTCTGTAACACTAGATATATATGGTCCATGTGTTTGTGCTACACAGAAGAAAACACACCGTAATCTGGAAGCGGTTTAAGGACACAGGACCACTAGGTAGAGAAGAAGTTGAAGATCAAAATTTCACGTGAAGAAGATTGCTAATAACCAGTTCTTCTCTGCATTAAGGTCCCCATCTGAGTTTTCCAAAGCATGTGAACCACACGGCTCACAATTGCTGCTATTTGTTTGATTGAGACGTAGATTTCATATTCTAAACCTCTGGATATTCGAGATAGGGTATGTTGGGAACGTTTTTTATTCTCACTTAAGGAAAAAGTTGTCCTAAATATACAAGGATGAATACTTTAACCGACAACACTAGGAAAACAAGTATTGAGAATCAATATATTTCTATTTATATATACAAAGATGAATACTTTATCAGCAGTAGGAAAACAAATATTGAGAATCGATATATTAATATTATACTGTGTTTTATATTTTTTATTTAAAGTACTAATGTATATTATTATATTATTAAAATAACTTGTAAAGTAAGTATATTTTTTAAAAGCGTCATGTGGACACATCCACTTTCGTTATTACGCTTAAATAGTTTTAACAGGTAAATATTATTTTTTTATCAGTAATAAAAAATATAAATAAAAGTGAATAATAAAGTTATTCTAATCTATATATAAAATAAAAAAACAAAATATAAATGTATATACCGAACAATGGTATAAAGACTACTTAAAAAGGGCTGCAAACCCACTTATTACTTTAAAGTGATAGAAGATACAAAGGCACAATAAAAATAACAGACTTGGTGAGGGTGACTACCTACCATGCAGATAAGCTTTTCTTTTCATTTGGACAATTTCTTTCTAACTTTTTCTACCAGTGCCAATCTCCAATAGAAAATCCAAGATACTTAAACGGAAGATTCATGGTCTTATAATTCAATATAGCCGCGTACCTTTGCATGTTAATTCGATCAATCCCTATTCTTCCTAGAAAAACTCTTATGCAAATTACTTTAAGTTCTTTTTGAAAGCATCTAAGTATGCATTTAATAGTTACAATATTTTGAATTGTATCTGTGTACATGTAAGGGAAATTAAAGTAAACCGAAGGATTTGGAATGAAGGGAGATCAACTCGAAGTGTATTTTTTGGAAAATAACAGTACCAAACAAAATAGAACGTAACTGTTATAGTATAAACATCAAAAAGAGAATAGCAATGTAATGAGAGATTCACTGTTCATCACCTGCAGAGAAGATAGTAAGGGTAAGCAAAGAATGGTGACTCAGCAAGAGAATAGAAAATTCAGAAACGGAAGAAGAATTACATTCTATTCTTAGTCTGGATGATACAGTTCTCATCTGCTTACGAGGGATGCTCCTATGAGAGCTCCTTCTTTTTTCTTTGCTTAGTGGATCGCTTGCCACGTTTTCATCTACAGTAACAAACTCTCCATGTTTTCTAGTGGTCCCCTCATACTCCCGCTCATTTATATATTTTTTTATTACAGTACATAAACATTGTATCATCAACAAACTAAAGTATATTGACTTGTACTTCCTTACTTCCTATTTTTAAGTGATTCTAAAAGATCTTTATTAATTGTTTTCCTAAATACACCTAATAATCCCTATACAGCTATGAAAAAAATAAAAATGAAACAAGAGGATGTAAGAGAATTTTAAATATTATGTTGAATTACGTATTTATGCTATCTCCTATATAAGAATTTTATTAGGACGATGAGATATTATTATTTTTTGAATAGATTTTATCATACAACAGTATTGATCTTTTTCATTTATATTTTATCTTTATACAAACTTAAAAATATTATTTAATTATATAATAAATATTCTTTTTCTTCTTGAGAATAAGGTAAGATTTTGAGTCGTAAATTTAAGACACTCTTCATATTACACTAATATTATGATTTTTCTTATAATCAAGTTTTAAATGTAAGATTAAGACTCTTATATTAAAAATGTTTTATCTTTATTTTATATCCATACTTTTTTTTGTATATTTTAGAAACAACGATAACCTAAACTATTTGAAAATGATATGTCAAATGAAAATGACGATTATTATGAAGAAAGAATTAGTGTGAATGGAAAAGATCCTTTTTCCAACAATACCTTACATGTATGGTAGCAAATCAAGTATGTAATAAGGCCTCGAGAAGAGAAAGTACAAGATTCCATTGGAAAGCAAAGTGCACTTCCAAAACTTTAACTTAACACAATTAATAGGAAAGGAAACAAGGTGGGTGTTAATAGGGAAGGAAACAAGGTTTTGAAATGTGTATAAGTGAAAAATATATGGAGTGAAAGAAATAATATTAATTTTATAAAGAGAAAGATAAACGTTGAAGAAATGTTTATTGTTATATAGATTATAAAGGAGTTTTCCAATACAAAATTCTCACACTCTGATATTTTAATCTAGGAGAGAATACATACAATTTATAAAAAAAATAGAGACTAGAGAGAATTAGAAGGATATCATGGAGAGCTAGATGAATAGATTTTCATATTAGAGGAGGAGTGTTGGTGGTAACACATGTGTTTTGAAGTGTAGAAGTAATATGTAAAGGTGGAGTTAATTTCTGAAAAATGAGAAAAATGTATTAATATAACACCTGGAAAAAGAATGATAATTACTGTAAAAAATGGAAAATCCTTGAGCAGACATTATCAAGGTGCAACCAAGTAGCAGGAAGGGAAGGATGACTACACAATACAAATGCGGAGGATAGAGTCATGTAATCAAGTCCAACATTATTGGATCAAGGTAGAATTCATGATATTCCTTTGTGTATTAAACACAAAGGTAGATGTAGTGCAACAATCCAAGCAAGAATTATAGTTGGCAGTGGTCATAGGCTATACTCATACAATGAATGAAGATATATATCATGAGAGGAACATGTAACAAGGAGATTATCAGGTTAGCTAGCAAGAATTTTTTTATGTTTTATGTTGCACAAATTTACAGAGTTTTGTCTAAGTTAAATCACCCTAATATTCTTTTATATATATATATATATGTATGTATTATCTTGCCAATAAAAAATGTTGCTTTTGGAGGAAATCTGGTCAAGTGACAGGTATTTTTTTGGAATAGTTGTGGTTAACTTGGTGTCTTCTTAAGTTTATAATCACATTGAAACTGCATTTGTGGAGGAGGTTGTTGTTATTATGAAAACAATTGAACATGTGCATAATACTATAATTGGAAAATAAAGTTAGCTTGAGTTCATGTCCTTGCCATTCAAGCTTCAGGAAAAGAGAGTTTTGACACTCCGCATCATCTCAAAGTTAGATGGAAACATCTTCTTTGTTCTATTTTTTGCTTTTAAATAATACTTTTTCCCAACTTAGATGGAGAAGTTTCCCTAATTTCATTAGTTATAACTTCTTTCATAACATAACTAGTCTTCTTTGTTTTTTTTTTTCCTTAGCTTTCTTATGTGGATTTTGGTCTAAACTTTTGATATTTTCTCCGTATTCTTTTATTGTATTCTTTTATTTACATTTATGTTCTGACATATAGTTTAAAACAATTAACATTTGTTTCTCTTATATTTTTAGTAAATAACAATTATTTTTTTTTAATAGAGTGACACTTAGTTTCTTAATAAATAACATACTGACTAAAGTTTAAATAAAAGTTATAAAAAATTAAAATTAAAGTTTTAAGATATGAAATTAAAGATTTGTTATAAGCATCAAATTGAATGATTTAATTATGGAAAAATTATAGTAAAATTTCTATTTTTTTTATATGAAATTCACCATCCTTTTTAGTTAAAAAAAGATATCAGTTACCTTATTTTATTAAACACTTATATTTCTTATTTTATTTATATTCAAACTTATATTTATCATTGTATTGAACTTATATATAATAATATATTTTATATTGAATTTTTATATTGTATTGATCCTATGATAAAAAAAATTAATGAATTTTATTATATATTTTATAATATTTTATATTTAAATAGTCTTTTTTTTTTTTATGTTTTATAAGACAAATCATAATAAGTGACAACTTTTTAATAATCAATATAAAATTAATAAATTCTTCATTTTTTTACAAAAACTTCTTTAATTTTTATAATATTTTATTTACATTTTTGCAAATATATTATTTTTCAATAAAATGATGAAGATGAGTATTACTTAATTAGAAACGTAAGAGAAATTAATATTATTTATTAAAGCCATAAAAAATATTTATTTAAAAACTAGAAAGGTGTATGTATCATTCTATCAAAGAAGATAAAGGTTAATAACTATTTAAAAATTAGAGAATCCACCAATGTCATTTAACATAAATATAAAGTAGGTAAATATAATTTTTCATATTGTTTAAATTTAATGAAAGAAATTTTCTTACATAGAAATATGTTTTTTAATACGTAACGTTTATATTTTTAAGAGTATTTTTAGTTTTAAAGGATGTTTATTTATCTTTTTCCGATTTTAAAATTTCAACATTATTATATTATACCTTGTGTTTCATGTTTTGTTTAGTTATTTTATACCTCGTGCTTCTTCTTTTGTTCGATTTTGTTGACTCGTTGTTCTTTCATCGATCACGTTTTCCTTTTAATATTTTTTTGGTTTTATAGTTCTATTATAACATTTTTTCTTAAATTATTTTCATAATATGTTAATTGTCAAATGTTTATGTTATGTTATTACATCATTTCCATAGTTTTTTTGTCATTTTTTTGTTTTTCAATTTTTAATATACTTTTATTTGAAATTTCTAAAATAATAAAAATTAAATGATTGATTGGAGAGTATTTTAAAAGTGATAAAAGGAATATCGGAAGAAAAAAAAGACTTTCCATAAGGCGAGTGTACCTTAAGAAGGTTTTAAAGAAGATGTATTTTTTTTCAAAATGTATAAATACGTTATTGTCGCAACTGGGATCACGATCATAAAAAAAAAGTTTTAATTACAAAAAACAGAGGAGTCGCCACCATAATTTATTAAAGGAAAAACTATGGAAAACCAAAAATTAGATAAGGCAAGTTCACGAAATCGGATTTAGAATTCGGGAGTTGGTTACGTGTGGGGAAGGTATTAGCACCCCCACAACGCCCGCCCTAAGACGGTACCTTTAATTAAATAAGTAAAATAAAGAGTGTGGTTTTTTCAAAATATTTATTTTTCCCAAAAAGAATGCAATGCCAATGATAACAAAGAGAATATATTATTTTTTAAGGGGGTAGCCCGACAAGGATTCGACCTCGCTCTTACGTATCTCTATCAAGGATAGAGAATCAGGGTTACGTAGTTCTTTGGCGATAAGATTGTTGGTTGTTTTGATTTGTATTTTTGAAAGTTTATGTTTGAAAATAAGGTAATTGAACGGTGACAGTGCCAGGTTTAAAGCCTGGGCTTTTGAGATACAATGCCAGGTTTAAAGCCTGGGTTTTGAGGAACAGTGCCAGGTTTAAAGCCTGGGCTTTGAGGAACGGGGCCAGGTTTAAAGCCTAGGCTTTGAGGAGTGCCAGGTTTAAAGTCTGGGCTTTGAGAAACGGTGCCAGGTTTAAAGCCTGGGCTTTGAGAAACGGTGTCAGGTTTAAAGCCTGGGCTTTGAGGAACGGGGCCAGGTTTAAAGCCTGGGCTTTGAGGAACAATGCCAGGTTTAAAGCCTGGGCTTTAAGGATTGGGGTATATATCAAATTTGGTGTTGGAAAATAACATGCGACAGTTATATGCAACATAGAATTTTTAATGAAATCATGCATGCAAAAATGGAACATGGCTCAATGAAACTTAACTTGGGTTAAGGGCACTTTAGTAATTGTGGAGAGTGTGGGTGCGGAACTTAATTAATGGGGGTGTAGGAAGTAACCCCACCAATAAGAAACTCAATCCTGGGCTAAAGGCATTTTGGTAATTGTGGAGAGTGTGGGTGCGGAACTTAATTAATGGGGGTGCAGGAAGTAACACCACTAATAAGAAACTCAACTTGGGCTAAGGGCATTTTGGTAATTGTGGAGAGTGTGGGTGCGGAACTTAATTAATGGGGATGCAGGAAGTAACGCCACTAATAAGAAACTCAACTTGGGCTAAGGGCAGTTTGGTAATTGTGAAGAGCTGGAGTGTAAATCTTAATTAATGGAGGTGTAGGAAGTAACGCCACTAATAAGAAACCCAATCTGGGCTAAGGGCAGTTTGGTAATTGTGAAGAGCTGGAGTGTAAATCTTAATTAATGGAGGTGCAGGAAGAACGACCCAACTCCTAAACCCTAAGCCACCACCACCCTAACCCTAAGCCACCATCACCTTTCTTCACCCATGATGAACCAAAAGCGGCAACAACGATGAGGAAGG
>Ga0209489_101929_pt1 | contig 42712 bp, 13 predicted proteins | sample SiratrowhiteBW_FD_187527 | JGI IMG/M metagenome (GOLD analysis project Ga0209489, IMG submission 187527) | Root nodule microbial communities of legume samples collected from California, USA - Siratro white BW (SPAdes) (version 2) | ecosystem: Host-associated > Plants > Roots > Nodule | place... | reverse complement strand
CTTACTTCAAATAATTGGATCTAAAGAAACTGCGATGTAAAATTAAAAAATAAAATAAAATAATATATATATATATATATATATATATATATATATATATATATATATATATATATGTATTGTAATTTAATAACTTTTAGAATATAATTAATTTATATTTTTCCCAAAAGTTCATGGTTAATATGCATAAATGAGTATCGTATATCAATATAAGTTTTTTATAACATGGGAAAATTGATGATGTTATATTCTTCATCTTTAGAAAGAGGCATTTAGTTTGTTACATTAAATATATTATATATATTTCAGTGGCAAACTTTGTGAGAGTGACAGTATCATGTGCATAATGCTAATCCATTCAGAAATCCTACTTCAGTGATAAGAAAAAGAAAGCCGAAAACGACACACTATGTTTCTATTCCATTCCTATTATGTGTTCTTTACACATGTTAATCATAAATCTTACAGAAATAATTTTGTTCTAAAAAATCAAATTACAATATATCTTTTTTTTTAAGTTTATAAAATATTTAGAAGACCCAATTTTTATGCTTAGATGATGATAAAAAAACAAATGTTTAATATATAAATTAAAATTTTAATTATTTAATAAGTTGTCTTACAAATCATATAAACTCTCTAAATTTCTTTTTTTCATGTTTTTTTTTTATTTTCTTTAAAATGATGAGATTATTTTTTGTCTTTTCTCATTCAAGTAAGAGAGTTTAGAAGAAAATAATATTGCTTTTCAATAATAATATTGATTTAGTAAAGTGAGATTTGTATCAGTTTATAAATTATTGACAGGCCGGGTACAAATCTCATTTTATCAAATCGGTTTTATAAGATTGAATTAGGCTTAAATTTTATTTCTTGATATACTATCAGAGTCTATCTTAGTACAGTTTTTGGGTTACTCGCTATTGGGCCGCTATTGGACCATCCTTAAATAATATAGTCTCACGCACGAGTTGAGCAGTCTTGGCATGAGGGGTTGTGTTGGAAATTCTACATTGACTAAAGATAAGGTCTTTCAATAGTTTATAAATGAACATAAATCTCACTTTACCAAATTAGTTTTTTAAAAGAGTTTAGGATTTAGAACACTTTACCAAATTAGTTTTTTAAAAGAGTTTAGGATTTAGAATTTAGATATGTTTAGGGTTTAGAATTTAAGATTTAGATTTGGATTGTTATTAGATTTGAAGGATAACTGTAATATAATTGTTTAAAAATATATAAATATTCATTATTTGATAATATATACATAAAAATTTAAATTATACGAAATTTCATACATTATCATTAAAGTCAATTTATATTTTATGAAAAAGTTAAATATGCAATTAATTAAGTTTTTCTTATCATGTAATATATATTAGTGTTTTTCTTCCCGTAGGTTTTTACATTACATAGATTCCAAACGGCTAATAAGGAAAGTGTAAGTGTGCTTGAGGTGGAAGGTGTCGTCCTCGTGACAGATGCAATTGAAAGGCGATATCACACTTGTCACTTTGTGCTGTCGGCACCATTACACACTCTTCACCACCATTTTTTATTAATTTTTTAGACACTTTTTCTTTTAGGTACTAAAATTTTTGTTCTCAAGTAGTTGTTTGAACTGGTCTTCAATTTAGGTTTTAAATTTAAGGGTTGTAGATAAAAAAATGGTGGTTGGTTGAAATGCTTTTGAAATCAGGTTTAAAAGTTGAGATTGTGACTAGAAAAAATTGGTTGGAAAAGTAATTTTTTGTTAAGAAAATATCAATCAAATTTTTAAGAAAATTACTTATCTACAAAATTTAAAGATATTTCGGACAAATGATACTTATTAAAAGTAAAATTTACTCTACAACCTTTTAACAGTTCTAAATAATAATAAAATATTAATGTAAGTTTTTTAATTAAAATATAAATTAATTTATTAAATAAAATGTAATAAAACAAATTGTAAAGAAAGAGTACAAATTTATGCTACTCTCAACTTATCACCTCTCTAATTAATTAAAATAAAGGTTGAAATTGTATTATTTGAATTTTATATATTTCAAATGAGTCTGAGTTTGTAAGTTTTTAATTATGTTAAATGTGGTATTTAAATATTGTGATTTTCTTATTTTACCTTTCAGACTTTATAAGGAAAAGAACATGTATCGGACTATATTTTACGTTAAAGAAAATAAAATTAAACAAATAGTTGTATATAAGTAAAAAAATGTTAAATAATATTTAGAAAAGATGAAATACAAACATTTTTTAATTGCAAAATCTAAAATAATAATTTTAAATTTTAAATTAAAATAATCTTATTTTAAATTTATTAAAAATATTTATTTTTTTCTTATTTTAGTTATCTAAATAATATTTTTCTCCCACCGACAGTCACAAGTGAAAGCACGCGCTGGCTACCTCACAACCGTACGATAACGTTATATTGACGTCATTGCTTTATCTGTTACCAGATTCCTTGCCAGTGCTTTCATAAATATCGAAACGGTGAGTTTTGAGTTGGAGCTGATTAATCTTCGACCACATGATTAATTTAATGTGATTTATTGGTCTAATATATTAATGAAATATAAACTTTAATATTTGAAATTTGTATTATGAGAATAAAAAAATTATTTTTAATTTTAGAGACAAAGTTATTGAAGTGTGAATTTTATAAACTTCTTGTAGCAGGAAAAAAAAAGATAAAAATATTTTAAAAATGACTTGACATATTTAAAGATGACTTCATATTAATTAAAACTATAAAAAATGTTATTCAATTGCTTGAATAAAATAGCAATTGTTTCATGCAACCTTTGTTATAGAAAAATGAGCTGACATGAAAGTTGTATAAAATAAGTTTGACTAAAAAATATACAAGTGTTGCTTATAAATAAAACAATAATTTTTTGCACTAAGAAAGAGAAGGACAATTACACAAGCATAAAATAAAAAGACAAAGTAAAAAGAATATATAAAATGATAAGTTGTATTGAAGATCTTTGAAATTTGTTCAATTAAAACAAAAATATGAATGAATTGCTTAAGAAAAAATTAAATTAGATAAAAAAATGTATTATATTTTTGGTTAAGCTGAAAAAAATATAGAAAATAAGTAAGGACAAAGTGAAAAGATTGTGATTTAATAAAATAATAATGATATTTAAAAATAATAAAATATATGTATTATAATTTATATATAAATCATTATATTTAAAATTTAATTTTATTAATATAACTCTCATTTTTAAAACACGTATTAATTCTTGTTTACATTTTTTTTATTTTCTTAAAATAGATCACAATAACCTATTAAGCAAATATATGACCAATCAAATTTAAAAGTGGTAATTCATTCTAATGAAGTCAAACTAGGACAAATTTATTAATTACTTTTTGTCAACTCTAGATATTCTTCACCACACCGAGATTTTAAATAGACTACCGTTTTAGTCTACCATTTTAAATAATTTAAAACCTACCTAATTCAGTTATTAAATTTTAAAAATAATAAGACTTGTTTTAACTTAAACATACCCTTATCTTTAATAATCGAATTGACATGCTTTTTCTTTTGTTTTCCTATTTCTTTACGAGTTTTTTAACCTATTACATTAAAGACTAATCTTTATTTATTATCCTTTTCTTAAAAAAAGAATTAAGGAAGAGAACAATACAAACACGAAATAGAAAAGTATGGAAGAAAAAAAAAATGGTATCCAAAGGTGGTCCCAGTTTTGATTCAAATACCTAAACATCATTTAGAACTTGAGAATAAGTTTTTTTGAAGGAAAATTCAGAATAATTTTTCTCTTATTGGTAACAAGAGAAATTATTGCATAATATGTGTATCCTCATTTATGATGAGGTGGTTCCTCAGAATTACAATTATTATTTACCTCTTCCTATGGTCATGAACGTGTTGTAATATTTTTTTTTTACCTAAAATAATTAGAAATATTTATTATTATAATGGCTTTTAAATTGTTATAGATGAATCCTATCTTATTACTATGTTAACTTATTACAAATATTTTTGTCTCTCTTTTGCACCAATATATAAGCCCAAAGTATGACAATTTTTTATTTTGTTTTTTGTTTTTGTTTTAATTATATATATTTATTAAAAAATTTAATTATATCAATATTTTTAATTTTTAATTGATTAATTAACATTTTTAATGAGATAAACTAAAATTATTATTACTTGGACATATTAAATTACATATTATAATTTATAATTAAAATTTAATTTATGTTAATGATTTAAATTACAATATTATTATATATTTAAAAGTATGTGATTTTTTAAATTGTTTCTGTAAATTTTAAAAAATTGTGATATTTGTGCTCATACTTTATGAATGATGAGAAGAAATAAGAAACAATAGATGTGTTCATACTGTATTTAACTTGTTTTGACATGAATAAGTTTTGTTCCGATGAAATATCAATCTCAAATATTCTCATTCATTATGTTAACATGCTTTGGAACAATAAATAGAGATTTTAAGCTTCAATTTTCACATAAGCTGTATGAATGAAGAGAACAAATTGAATACTCCAGCAATTTGAAAGCCAATATTTATTGAACAAACACCATTCAAGAACAAAATATGAAAAATTTATCCTGCATTTAAATTGTCATAAAAATGGATATAGTTTTACATTAATCTATAATTCTAAGACTAAATTCAATGTAAAAAAAATTCAAAGTCTATACTCTTGTTCTAGTTTCGAAATATGCGCTTTGGACAACTTCATAGAGTGAAAAATATTTACGTTGTGTCCCAGTTTGGGATATTTGCACTAGCTTCGTTCACCATCTTTACAAGGGTCACCTGCACACATTATTATAAGCAAACAACACATTAATAATGCTTTCTATCATGTTTTTGTTTTAGATAAAAATAGGCAGCACTACGAAAAAAGATGGGAAAGAACCAAAGATAGTGATGCATATGTAACTCAAATACCATTGACATGATGGACACAAAGACATGTATAATCTTCAAAATAGTGAACACAGATACCCGGATCTATATATTAGATCACTAAATTATATATATATTAAATCACTATAAATTATATAAACTGACAATTATGATTTATGTATTTAAAAATCATATATGAACAAGATTAACCAAATATAAAAAAAATAAATCTAATTCACCTATTTAAAATCTAATTATATATAAGAAAAATAAATTTATGAGTTTTAAAAAATTATTGTATTAGAACTGTATCAGATTGGTCAGATATCCAAGAAAATGCCTTTTGAAATAAACATTTCACCAATATATGTTGTAAGCGTCTTGTCAATGTCCAATAAGTGTCATACACGGCATGTCCGAGCTTACACACCACTAGTGACTATATAAGTGAACAAACTTCCAAGATACGAATGCTTTCATTACTGATTCACATTGGAAAAAAAAATGTCATTTTCTTCTCATTCTTCTGTAAGTAAAATGGAAATAAGTATGTTGTAGGATCTTATGTGAGTTTTATGTTAAGTTCCATCCATCAAGGAAAGCTGTTCTAGCTACATATTATTCCAATAAGATAGGATAAAGTGCTTAAACCAATAGGCAGCAAGTCATAACATACCACACTTTCAGGAACCCCTGGTGGGGGCAAAGGCAAGTTTTTTGGTGGAGGTCCTCGAAGATGTGACCTTTTGTCAAATCTCCACTCACCAATTTTGCCATAAGTCAATTCACCCTGACCATAATGAAACACTAGTGAGACAACCAGGAGAAATACATAATAGATGTGACAAGTTCAGATATTTGTTCACGGAATGCAAATTTATGGCAAATGTTTGAAGATCACAACTATGAAATGATTTACCTTCATATTGTAGTCACAGCCGTAAGTATAATGAAGTATGTATTTCTTGGTAGTTTCAAGATCCCAGGGGGGCTGAAAAGTCACAGACAAGAAAAGAGAAGTTGGGTATGTTTGTCATATTTGATACCCACTTGAGCTGATAACACACAGATTAAACACCACATCCAGAAACGTGGTGTTATGCCAAACCTGTAGCATGAAGTCCTTCCGCAGAATGTGCCTCACTCCATGCAGAGCAGATGCAACAGCATAAGCATACCTTGGTTCAACAAGAAGAACAAAACCATTAACATAAAGCATCAAACTATCAGTTTCAGCACCTCATCTAGAAGAAAAATATCTGCAACATTTATCAGTTATGTGGTAAGACATACATTTCTAGCACCCATCCAAAAGCCTTATCGGTCTCTGGGTCCTCTTTCATCTTCAAAGAAACATTCATCCAAGTGGGAGCAATCTTTGCTATCAAATCCTGAAAAGAAAACAAATAAGTACTCATGCAAGAGCATGAGTATATGTCTAAATTAGGATATCTTAGAAGTGCCACATGGAAAAGTTAAAAAAGTTTCTCCATCTCCTATTATATTATAAATATGTACTCATCTAACCCTTTTAAAACAAGTTGAATGAAATGTAATATAAGCTTTGTGTTTATTTCCTTTAAACTCTCTTAAAGAGTAGGAGGATTAGTTTTTCTCTCAACCTCCTCTATTTATACCCATGCAATATGCAATATGTCTTATCTCTCCTACCATCTCAGCCTGCCCAAGTAACTTACCTAACAAGGTGGAATGGTTAATAACTCTCAGCCTGCCCAAGTAACCTACCTAACGAGGTGGAATGGTTAATAACTCCACTATGCAGGCTGAGATAGTAGAAGAGATAAGGCATATTGCATGGGTATAAATAGAGAAAGTTTTTGAGACAGTAGAAGAGAGAAAAATCATCTCTTAAAGACTGAGGAGATTCCTGGTCTCTCAAATATCCAAAGAAATCATGCATTTTTTATCTTCTAACCCAACTCAAGGCTACTACCGCAGTGGCACAATCTGACATATAGGATCATCAACAAAAAATCATTTTTTATATACACTGATGAAGAATTCTACAGGAACAGTTCTGGAAGAGATTCTACCTTTCTGATAATTACAGGAGAATTGCCAATTGGGTCAACATTTGTAACTGGTCCATATTCCTCAGGATAGAACTTCCTTATGATTTTTACATTCTGATCAGGTCTGATGTAAAAAAATGGAAAAGCAGCTGGATTTCCTCCGTAGGCCAGATTTGGCAGAGGGCGTAAAAATATATGATCAGGCTCTGCCATTAACACATATCTGCATCAAAAGCAAAGTAACTAGGTCACATTTTATTGTTATGGAAAAAAAATAAAAACAAAAACAATAGATCACAATTCTGATAGTATAAGAGATCTAACTCTTCCTCTATTTTAGCCTTTTCCAGCCATTGAACAAAGGCCCATGGCCTATTCAGAACAATGTATCCCTGCAAACAGATTATGCAATGCATCAGACAACATCTAAACTGTGTATAGTAAAGAAAAGCAAAATAAATAAATAAAGAACATCAGAGTGAGACATTCAATTATTGACTATTTACCAAAAGTTCAAAACATGAATAACAAATACTTTAAAGAGGAACAAAAATGTGGACAAAGAAGCCAAAAAAAAAAAAAAACCTCAAGTATGTGTCAAGCAGTTGACATTATTTGCACATTAACTTCTAAATCATGTCTACTTTTTTTTCAAACAGTTGAACCTCATGACCCAGCAAACATTTGAAGAATGAACTCTCCAGTATCAAGCTTCTAATATATTCATCTTGAAAAGAAAGAAGGAAAAGACCTCCCTAAGTTTGCATTTCTATTATGTGTGGCCACTAGAAATTCAAGCATGCCAATCATTTCCAAACATATATTGCATCTTAGAAACAATCTATTAACTTTCCTCCCTTCAATATCATTCTTTGAATTATTTCACTGACACCAAGTCATTTTCTAAGATTTCACTTCTTTCAACATTCAAAAACCACACCCTTTTTATCAAATTTGAAGATTTGAGCACAAAGCATGTACATAGATTTAGTGATCATGGTATATATCACAGTCAATTCTAACACCAACTAAAATATTATTAAGCCAAACAGCTGAATTAAAAGGAAATAGCAAACAACTTATGAAAAATACAACAGAAAATGACAGTAACTCACCCGGTCCAAGCCTGATGGAAGAGGATCAACCACAATAGTAGGAATTTCATCCATCAAGTTGTCAGATTTTCCAGAATGTAGAATCCTAGTGAATCCTCCCATCTCTGACCCAGGTAACTTCTTTTGTTGCTTATACCAGTAATACATGACACGGCATTGCCATTTGTTATATGGAGCATCTGTGGCCGTTAATGCCACATGAAAGGGTGCTTTAGATGTCTTCCGATTCTTTACATGATCAGGCATCTCAATTATGGGGTCAAAACCCAATTTACCATCACCACCAGCTACACCTTCCAAAGATCCATAGTGTCTCAGCATTGTTACCAGATTATAGGTGGCAAAGGAAGAACCAAGAACTAAAAAAATTATAAGTAATGTTGAAGCTCGTCCCATGGTCTTCCTATTCCAGAGAGATTTCAAAATATCATGGACCTGAAACCTCCTTCAGTTCTTCATAGACCAAACTATGCTCTGAATAAACAAATAGCTCTTCATCAGATTACATGTTTCTCACTTCTTTTCAGCACAAGAACTAACCAAGTTTCATTCAACACATCCAATCACCAGAATTAGACAAGTCAAAGAACAAATCAGATTTCAATTCTATAGAAGTAGGATCTAAGTTTCATGGTCAGATCAGATTATAATTCAACCAGGTTTTCTGAAACAAACCCATCAATTGTCACATAATTACACTGTGGTCCCAATCAACCACTTCAATAACTCCCTCTAAAAAATAAACTTTTCTTAGAAGCCAATATAGAGAAGAAAAATCATTTTCAAACAATAAAACGGAACACAAGGAACACACACACACTCATTGGATAAACAGAAAGTGTACAAATCTAATACTAGGAATAGAAGCTCGGCACTGCATGTAAAAATCTTGAGAATGAAGAAAACAACCTATTCAGGACAGAGATTCAAAACTTACTAAGCACTGCAGAAAAGGGTACAGAGCCACATTTCATCAAAATCACACACATAAAGTGAAAAACAGAAACAGAAGCAACCAAGATTCCATCTTGATTTCCATATCCAGATGAGGATTCACCGAATCAATATTGGTTGAAAAAAAATATATTTTTTTTTGGCAAAATAACAACAATAACAAAAAAGGGTGCATGGCGATTTTCAAGAAATTGGATCAAATTACACTGGCAACCACCAATCCCTGCCCAGTGGTGAATCAAACACAATATACTAGAAAATGGGTCAAAGCTAAATTTGAAGAAGTGACAGCCAAACTCACAGAAAACTCAAATGGGTGTGCAGAAAAAATTGCAAAATCTAAGGAAACACAATAGTGGAGCAACAAAGAGAGAGAAAAAAACTCACCTTTTGATTTGTTAGAGAGATTTTAGAGTGAGATGATGATTTATAGATCAGAAAATGAGAGTGAGTTAGAGAGAGAGAAAGAGAATGAGGTGTAGTTTGGTGGCTCTTCTCCCCGACGGAGGCAACACGGCGGCGATATCCTTCAATTAACTATTAACAATAACTTATGTAATTTATAACTTATGTAATTTATTTTGTCATTATTTTCTTTAATTTCAATTTGAAACTATTCAGATTCAACTAGATGATGCCCAAAAAAGTCAACTTTCAAATTTATATGATGAAATTAGTAGTGTATATATTCCATGAAATATACGGTCCAATCAATTTTACCTTTTTTTTTTAAGGTTGTCACATGAAATTAAAAAGCATGATATATTTTCTTAATAAAATGTTTAGAATTTTGTATTTTTCATTTCTATTCACAGTAAATATATAAATGTAAATTAATTAATGAATAAGAGTATAATTATTAAAGGAGTAATTAATATTGTTTTAAAACCTATATATAAAAAAAATCTCCAAAAATATCAATAATTAAAAAGGAATAAAACAAGCTAATACACTCTTTTTTTTAAATATTACAAATATGAGGGAGTTTCACTTGTTATTTAACTAGTTTTTCTTGATTTTATAGTTTTGAAAAAAATACTAATTATAATAGAGTGTATTTTAAAATAAATATATATTATATAGTGTGTTGTTCATACTTTTTTTTTCTATAAAATTAGATATACAAAGTATAAATGTGAAACCTTGTTTAATTGAAATCAAATATATATATTATACTATATATTATATTATTTATTAGTTAAGTATATTTAAAGACTTTAATGTTTATTCACTACAAATATACATTCTTTTCACATTGTGAATTAAGTATGAACATAAACATGATATTCAGATCTAGTCATTAGTTGGGTTGTAAGAAAACTAAGTTGATTAAATTGTTTTTTTTTTTTTTTTTAGATTACAACTTTAGAAACTCAATAGTTTTTTATTAAAAAAAATAGTTTTATAATGTCTAAATCTTAATAACCTTCTTCTAGGCCTTACTTGATAGAATATTATAGCCTATTCCACAAATAAATAGGATTTTTTATTATTTGATGAAGAATTTCGTATACTTTTAACGACTTTTTCTTATCATAATTTTATGCAACTGTGATAGATATATGTATTTTTTATATTTTATGAAATAAAAAAATTATTTCATATATCAAAGTGATGACTTTAACTAAATCAGAGTTTGCTGTAAAAACAAAAAATAAAGCAATTTTTTTGTTTATTTTGATTTTGAGGAAAAAATTACAAACCCAAATCAAATCCATCTAACCAATTATGGAAATATATAAAAATGCCATAAATATATGATTGTTTTACTTAATTTTTTTTTCTTCAATAACGATAACAAGATTAAATATATGATATTAACCTTATTATCTAAATCTCTCAATACTAAAATTAAGACGGTTTTAGTAGCCTAGTTTTATATTATAAATTTTGATAATACTGATGATTTTATACTTTACCATAAAGTATTTTCAGTATGAGGACTTTTTTTACAAGTATCAGAAGATAAGATTCCAAAGTTAATAAATTTATAATTGATTATAAAATTTAATAAATTATATACTAAAATTAAAATAATTGTATTCTTTATTTTTAAAAATGCACATTTCTTTAAAATTTAAATTCTTTACTTTTTTTTTTAAGTTTTTATTTTTCAATCTTTTACTTTTTTTTTTCTTTTTTAAAGTCTTGGACTAAGAAACCATTGAAGGTAGATTTATCTAAATCTAAAATTTTTTTTTATTAGGATGAGTTTTTTATAGCTTTTGAATTTCAAGTTTTCTTTTGTTTTTTTCTCCACACTCTATATAAATTAGATGTATATATATCATGAACAAAATTAGTAGAGTTCTTGAACAATGAAGTTGTGAAAATGATACTAGAATAAAAGACCTGTGAGTTTGGTTGATATTAAATATTTTAAAAACTAAATTATTAATTAAATTGTTATTGTAAATTTTTTGTTTAATGGTAATGATGACAATAAATATATAGTAACATTTACATTAAAACGATTAACTTTACTATAACGTCATAAATAATAACATCCACAATTAGTTTTTAAGGAAAAAAAACGTATATATATAACATATATGTATACATTCAATAATATTTATTGAAAAATATACTATTAACAATTTTTTAGAAAACTTATATTAAATATTCTCACTACAAAATATTAAGTTTTTAGAATAAAAATAAACATACAATATACATGTAACTATAAATTTACATAAGTCAAACCAATCAAATCATTATTTTATTAAATACAAAATTAACTTTGTTAATGAATTAAAACCACAAATCAATTAAGTAGGGGATTAAAATGTAAATAAATTAATTAAATTTGTATCAACTTAGCTCTATAAAAAATAAAGTATTGTTAGTTTCTATTTAAATTACTTCTTTGAACTTTATTGATAATTTTAATTTTTTAATTTTTTTTTCAATGGAATGTCTAAATTTGTTTTTTTTTTTTCAATTTTAAGTACCTCAAACTGCATTCTTTATTATATGCATGTAGATAATTTTTCATAAAAGTGTACTATGGAAAATACTCGATTAAAATTTATATACAAATTCAGATACCTAATTATAAATAATTCAGAAAATTAAGAAATAGCTTAACATTTATACATGAAAAATACGTATGTTTTTAATTGCAAATACATGAAAACGAATTTTTCAATGCCATGGAATATCTGTGAATTTTTTATTACAACATAAATAAAGAATTTTTTTTTCTTCAAACTGAGAATCAAATAACATGCCACACATAATTAAGTAATAGTTTTAGATCAATGTACGTTAAAATTGAGCGTGTTCACGATAAAAACTTGAACGTGCTATTTATTTATTTATTTAATTGATTAATTCAGTGATGCTTCGTTGTTCTTGTTTGCCATTTTCTACATTTATATTAGTGACCTTATACCAAAACTTAAAAGGTCAAACAAAGTTAGGTATACTTGAAGTCAAACATGAATTATAAGATTCTAGTGATATTTTTCTTTTAGTAATGTTTTAATATTATATAAAATATATGAACTTTATTTCTTAAAGAAATTAACAATTTTTAGATTCAATACATAGGAAAATTATTTACATGTGATGTAAGAAAAATTAGAATTTTTTTTTCGTTGATTGTGTCTAAAAGAGACTTTATGAAAATTGAATAATGAATATGTTATTATTTTAGTTTATAAGGGTAATTATAAAGAATAAAATATTTATTTTTTTATTATAAAGGATTAGATCTCAAAATTCTATTATATTTAACTTTCTTTTAAAAAATTTTGAAGGATTATTTGTTCATTTTCTATTTTAAAGACCGTCAATTACAAGATGCTAGCTATTAAGTTAATCATATACTTAATTAAAATTTTAATTTTTTTTCTTTATTTTTTTTAAGATCTCAAATTCTCTATTTTTTTTTTTATTTCGTTGCATGAATAAGGTCATGGGTAGATTTAAGCTATCGTATGTGAGATTAGATAAAAAAAATATAAATATCTGCTAATTAAAGTTATAATAATATGTTTGATTATTGAATCATATTTTTTAGAAGTGATTTAGGATATATGTAACTCTTTCCTCTTTAGAATAATCCTTTGAAAACAAAGGATTTCAAGATCATGAAAGTTAATTTAAACTCATGATTAGTTTGTTTGAGATTTGAGAAAATAAATAGATATAAAAAAAAACTTTAAATACTTAGTGAAATTGAGTTTAGATATCTAAAGATTGTTTATCATGCCTTGATGGAGATTTCTAATTGATATTCAAAGTAAATAAATTGTTTATGTTGTAGTTAAACTATTAAAGTTGATATTGAAATATTGGATTTTCTTGTATATTGGTACAACAATGAAACCGTTTATTATATTAAGACTGAGTTTTCTATATTTATTATAAAACATATTTTACCTTTAATAATAAATTAACGTACTTGTTACAAATTTTACATTATATATCACATGTCGAAAATACGTTAATTAACATAAGATCTCGTGTTTAGAAATTCATTCCACTAGTGACCATTACAATATTGAAAATGAGATTAATGAATTAAAAATACTTGTAAGAGAGAAAAGAAAACTATGACATTTTGGAATACTTTTAACTTGTAGCTTTGAAATTCTAATTGCCTTCTCCAATTTTTTTTTTTTCAAATACATGTAACTAATTTTACTTCTTCTCTTTTTTAATTAGTTTAAACTGTATAGATTAAAAGATAGTTATCTCAGGCTTGAACATAATTACTACCAATAAAAATATTTGTGGTTTGTGAAATTTTTACATATATATTAGAAAAATAAAATTAGAAAATTATGAAATATTTTTTCTTAGTTGAAATACATATTTATGCCTGACTCAAATCATGTATTTCATTATATAAATAAACAAACAATATATCATTTTAATATCGATTTCTCGTCATCTAACTTAGAATTTTCATTATTCAGATATCTCCATTATGCATAATAAAAATTAGAAAATATTGTGCAAAATCGATATTAAACAACAAAACACGTTTGAAATTTTTTAACAACAAAAAACATAATTTTAGTTCTAATTTCCTCTAAGAAGCTCTCTTTAAGTGTGTTTTAGATTAGATGTTACGTTTTCATAGTTAAGAAACTTATTTTTGGAATCAATTTTGTATAATAAACATCACGCATACTTAAACTAAAACAAGATAGTGACAACATTTTTAAGTAAAAATATAGATAAACTTTAGAGTTTGGAATAAACTCTCTACCTCAAGAAATTTTTTTGTGATTAAAAGTGAAGAGATTTAAGTAAATTCCTAGTGAGAACATCTAAAAAAGAAAAATATCATAGAAATTAATGAATTATAAATGAAATATAAGGTTTAAATGAAGGAAAATTTACCTTGAAAAAAAAAAAAAAGTAATAGACTAAAGAAAAAGATGAGAAGTGTAGTCTCTCTCTTTTGTTCTCTCTAGGTGTTGAGAATGAGAAGAGAAAGTGAGATAACAAATATTTGATTTAATATTTAAAAGAAACATGTCTTGTAAGACAAGAAAAAAAATATTTACATATCCTATTTTACCAAGTTATAGTGGTGAAAAGAGAGGAAGAAAATGAGAGAATTAATTATTTGATCCTTTTCTCACTTTTTGGCAGTGAAAATTGGAGAAAGAATGCAAAACTTCTCCACAATTATAGATTAAGCCATGATCATAGAAAAACTAATTAATTTCTTACTTAATAAAAGAATTAGTTAATTCTATAATCCATCACAATAAAAGAAGTATATTGTGCCAAATCAAGCAAAATGCACTCCTCAACAAATTAATGTGCCATTAACTAGAGGTGAAGCATGAGTTTTTCCTTGTGTATTTGAGCCATTGCTTGAGTTTTTATTACCAAAGTGAAAGTGAAAAAGGAAATATGATTCTTCAACACTCTGCCTCACTCAAAATTAATCTTGTTCAACAAGTAGTATTTTTTTCTCTTTAAATTTCTTCTGTTTTCATGTATAAAAAAAGGCTATTTATAACACAAGTTGTATATTTGGAACGTCAACTAAGATTTAATAAAAAAAAATGCAGAAAAATAAATTATTTGTGTCAATCTAAAAATTTGCAACTTGTAATTATTTCTGAACAATTGGTTTCCTTTCAGTTTCTTATTTTTTTTTAATGTAAAAACTATTTTCTTTTACATCCACAGGAAATTAATTATTTCAAGATTATTTTCCAGCAAATTTGTCTTAACAAAACTTTTTTCTAAATATATATTTTTATTATAGCAATAATCGTTCATAGATCTAACTAAGTATTCAAATAAATTAATTTTTACATCTATCTCAAACTCATCATTATGTTATGTGTCCCTGAAGCTTTAGCCTCAATAATTAAAAAGAAAATAATCAGAAACTGTGTCAATTATTGTTATATCTCTGGTTTTCATAATTTCTGTCCTGACTCCATAATTTTTAAAATCATCATTTTATCTTTCATAAAAGTAATTTTTATATTATTTTTTTCTGGAAACCTTCTGAAATAAGTTTTTTCAAACTTATAGAATATAAATTCTGGAACATGCTTTTTTTAAGAATACATGAAATATATTCTGAAAATTTTGTAAAACAAAAACTTCATAACAAAATCTTCAGAATATACATGATATCTTTCAAAACAAGGTTTTTGGAGTAAGCTTTTAAAACACATAAAATACGTTCCAGAATGGAGTTTGCTGTTATTATAGGGTTGCTATTAGTAATAATGGGGTGCAAGAAGATAAAGCTGTATATCTTATTCCCAACCTGCTCAATATTGGGCCCGTTTGGGTCTCGAGCCCTATTTCATTAATTTCTTTACATATGGAAGTCTTTTACTTCATGATCAAAATGAAAAACTTTGTCTTCACTCCCTCCATGAAGGCAATAATTCCAATACGATTATGGTCAAATTTGAATAAATTTTTTACAAAGTTTTATAGAAGAAGAAAATAAATCAATTTCTTTTGTAAGTTGAAGTCAATTTAAATGTTAACTTTCTTAGATGTTTTCTCATTTATTTGCTTTTTAAAAGGTAAAGTATATAACTTCCTTAGAAGTCTTAAAAGTTTTAGGAAGTGAGTTGTTTAGTTGTAATATGAGTTATTTATAAAAAAAAAAAATTGTTTTGTATGTGATTTTGACCTCCTTGGTTGTATTAGTGGCTTTGAAATTATTAATATTTATGAATTGTTTGCTATTTGTATTAAATATAAGAGTGAAAATAGAAAATATAAAAAAGATATAAACATAAATGAGGTGTTTGGATTGAGGAAAAAAAAAAATGAAAGTGAAAGAAAATGAAGAAAAAAATTGTGACTGATTTGAAGATGTGATAAATAAAATAATATTTTAATTGATGAAATTGTAGAATTATTAGTTATTTCTCTCAAAATGAATTTAGAATTAATGATAGTAAATTATTTATACCTACTACCTACATTTCGATAAAGCATTATTCTAATATGATCAATGAACTTAGCTGAAAAAGAACTACGAATTATTTAACATTGCTAATACATCTAAAAATGCAGAAAAAATATTTTCATAAAATAAAACTGTAAGGACTTGGAAAGTAGCTCCAGAGTAGAAGTGGTACACAAAAATGACATATAAATATTTTATTATTATAAGTAGAAAAATCAGTTATTTAAGTTTCATTTCAATATAATTATCATCTTTTTAAAATAATCTTTTCTTTTTTCCTCCGTCTCCTCTCTGCACTTTTGACTTCGTCTTTTATTAAACTTACGATTAGAGATCACGGTTAGACTTATAGTAATGATTAAAGTAATGTTTTCTAATCAAAAGCTTTATGAGTAAGTTCAGTTTTGCTCTTATTTTTTAGTCATTTTTTTATATTCTCACTTATCTGGTTAGAAGTGTTTGCATGTGATGTATGAGACTCCAAGAGTAGTCTCGGTTAGTTTTTAGTTTTGGTGATGTATTCAGATCATTGATCAAGACTATGTGGTTCAGGTTAAGATATCTCTTTTAACGTTGAGGAGTTGGAGCTCTTTATAAGTGTTCATACTTCTAATCAAGTAAGGAAAGCTAGTTTTGTCTTTCAATAGAACCTTAGGTTAGAAGATTTGGATGTGAAGGTAGCGTTGTCACAAGTTTTAAATTTACTTTTGCAAGGCTTTCTATCGAGGGAATTAGAATGGTTTGATTTAGATTAAGTGTAAAAGTATAGAGATAATAGATTTTGATGATTTGGTGATTTATATGTTGATCATGATATTGAAGAAAATCTTGAATGTGATTGAATTGTTTGCAGTGAAATCAATAATGAATGTTAATGAATTCGTTTAAAAATCCTTATAAAAATAAAAACTGAATAACTGATTTTTCTTATTTTTGTAGAATTTTCTTTTAAAAAAAATATTTGGGTGTGATGTTATTTATCTCTAAAACTAAATTCTATGTTAGTTTTTATTCTAGGGGTATTATAGACACAAGTATTTTCTTTCCTGAAAATCTATGCCTTGATCTTAACCATCTCAATCAACATTTTAACAATATCATATCATATACATATACTCTAATCATTCATTCATTTAGTTTTTAATCTCAATCTCAAATATCTCAATAATTACATAATCATCAGTATTATTAAATCTCATGAATCAATCTATGCTACCAAAATCCATAAATTACAGTATAAAAGAAGCAAACAATCAAAACAGGAAATGATTTTTTTTAGCTTAAGTGAAAATATTCTCGCTTGAGCGAGAATTCCCCTCACTCGAGCAAAAATATTTTCGAGACCAGTCCAACTACAGTGTTATTTTCGTCTGAGCAAAAATATTCTTGCTTAAGTGAAAATCTGCTCTCGCTTGAACAAAAATCTTTTTGCTTAATTGAAAATTAACTCGATAAAAATCTAAATTTTCACTAGAGTCACTTGAGGGAAATATGCAAAATCCAATTTTTCAAAAGAGTTAATTTTCTAAAGCTTCACAACATCAAAATCCTACAGCCGTATTAGTTAGCTCCCCTTACCTTATTAGAGGTAGAAGTCCTCACAAAAGTTCTAAAAACCTAGATTTTACAGAAACCCCACCTATATCACAAAACTTGTGATCAATAATCATACTACAATACTATGACATTGAACCAACAGAGACTTTGTCTTATGACTCAGAGGACACATGCAAACACAAATATTAGTGAGAAACAATATATAAGACTGACTCTAAGAAAGAGGAGCAGAAAATAAACTTACTTAAACTAAATATCTGATCAGGTAAAAGTACTTTGTTCTCCGCCACAGAGCTAAAGACGAACTTCGATAGTCAATCTGATGACAATAAGAGTTATACAATTAGATAAAAAGTAAAGAAAATTTAGAAAAAAGAGTTATAAAAAAATGTAATTTTAGAAAATAAAACTTAAATAACTTCGCATTTCTATTTATATAAACTTTAATTTTAATAATAAAATATTCAAATACTTATTTTAATTTTAATTATGACATCTACTCTACAACTATTATTTAAGAGCTTGCACCTTACATCACTAAAGTTATATCAATTATACCACTTCATTTTTATAAAACCAAAGTTCGATCACGACTTCTTTATAATAAACTCGTTTTATACTATTACATCTTATTTATATATATAAACTTTTCAAAATTTATGTATTTCAATAATTTTTTACTAAAATTGCATTATTTTCCTAAAAATCCATAAGTTTTATGTTTATTTACTTGGCTTAGTTTTGTACTCGATTGAGACAACCACAGGAACAAAAAAGAGCTACTACTTTCTTGATCTTTTCTTTCTTCTCTTTAATAATGTTTCCCATAACATGTACACTTCTCCACGCTCTCCAAAAATAACCAATTTCAGAATAAAAACATTAAATCCATTGCAAAATGATAATTATTTAATTATGTTATATTATATTTTTATATATCATCATCTCCATGTCCTTATTCAGCCGTACCTTAGATTCCACTCATTCACTTTTTTTTTGTTTGAAAAGTGATTGATTATAGTGACGTTATGTCCGTGTCAGTGTCTTCATCTCTGTTCAACTGTTCCGCCACCCTACAACTCTGCCATCGGAGCTGCTTCCTTGGGTTCCTCCAAACTTTCTCATACCACCACACTTTCCTCTTTCTATGCTTAAATCACCATTTGGTTGGTTTCTCAATAGGTTAAACTTGCTACATCAATTTCTCTAAATTAAGTTTTAACCAATTTATAAATTTTAAGTGTTCTTTTAATTAGACAAGAACTGTTTTACTAATTTTTTAAATATTTTTATTTTTATTTTTATATAAATATTTTATTGTTTGATTTTATTATTAATAATATAATTATTATTTTTGTTTTTTATTGTCAATTCGATAATCAGTTTGTTTGTTTCTTTCTTTCTTTCGCATCATTTCACCCACCACTCAATTTATTGTTTAAAAAAAGAAGTAAATTGATCTAAAAATTAAAAAAGATTGTAGAAAAAAATTAATACAATAAATTGAAATAAATTTTAAAGTTAACTCAACTAACTTGTAAAAAGACATTATAAAAAAGTTGATTAATAAATTAAAAATAAAAAAATATTACTAAAAAATGATTTTAAACCATATTCAATCAATTTATATATAACTCAGGTGAGATTATATATATAAAAATGATTTAATAACAGTTCGATACATCCACAATTTTATTAGAATAAATTTTAATATTATTTTAAAAAATAAACTTTAAATATAACTCAATTTAAAAAAAAATTATTTATAAAATAAAATTTATACATATTTATAAATTATTTATTTATAATTGATGTATATAATAGTTAAATTTTTCGAAACAAATACACAAATCAAAACAAAAGAAAATACTATAAATAATCAATATAATTTTTTTTTAATAAAATTCACTTTAAAATGCTTACATTTATGAAATTTATAAAATACTTACAATTTAATTAATCAGGTTTAGCATATTAATTTAAGACAGTATAAAAACATTATTTAATTAATTAAAAATTTAAGAAATAAAGATATAATTGTATACAAATTTGGGGATTGAATCAAAGTTATAAATTCTTTTAAATTGTGAAATTGGATGCAATGTGGTAAAAGGTATGTACAAGATTAGGCATAGTGTAGGAAAGTGAACAATTTTCTAAATTTGTTGCAATTTGGTCTCTGCAATCAGCACCACTTTAGTTTCATTCCTTACTATTTCCAGATTCTCATTCTGCTATCACATTAAATGTCACAAATTTGTATTCTCTTCTTTGCAGAATATGAATAATTCTTTCATGCAGCATTGCAGCACGTGAACTTAAATAGTTAAAAATAAGATAATTCTAAATATGTTTACCATCATTTATTTATTAAATAGTTTTGTAAAAATCAACAGGCTTATCATATGAAACCTTATAATTGGATTATAGTATTGTCAGCATATTTGAATTATTATTTTAATATTATAGGATTTTTAAAAATATATTGTTGGAAAATAGAACATTTGTCAATTAATATAGGAGTTTAAATTGCCATTACCAATTCATATTATTTTTTCCTGGTAAATGACAAAAAAATTAGGATTATGTTTGGTTCAAAGAAAAGGAAATAGAAGGAAAGAAAAAAAAAATTGAATTGAAGAGAAAGTAAATAAATTTAAAAAAATTTGAACTTTCCTGTTCAAAATCATTTTTTTCTAGTTTTTCTTCAGTTCCATTTGGTAGAAAGAAAATAATAAACAGAGTGAAAGAAAAAACAAAATAAGAAAAAAAGAAGTGAAGAGAAAGGTTATTCAAATGAAAAGAATAATTAAAAAATAATGAAAATAGAGATAATTTATGAAATAAAAAAAAATAGAAAATGGAATAATATTCTTGCTTATTTATATTACTGTAAATAAAACTATAAAAAAATAAAAACTAACATAATAATTACACACCCGTCGTAAACCATTGTGGCTTCAAAATAGATACAATAAAACTGAAATATTGGCACATAATTATTTACAATCAATCCATATTTTAATAAGACTTTTTTATATTTTTCCTCATTTAGTAATTTTAATAACTTTTTTTATATTCTTTTTGTATGTCCTATGTGTTAATCTCACCTACCTTTTTTTTAATAATTTTTCATTCACTCCTGTTCACTTTCACCCTTCTCCCTTTTTTTTATTCTATCAATCTAAGTCAAAAAAATAAAATAAAAATTGTATTTATTATTTTCTTTCCTGTAAAAACGTACCATAAAACTTATCCCTTTTTTTATCATGAAAATAAAGAGAAAGTGATGATGAAAATACACTTTTATTTTTTATTTATATTTTTCTCTCTTATTTTATTCATTCAAACAAACAATACAAATAAAAAAGAGAAGTTATTATATATAGGTCTAAACTAAATATAGTGTGGATCCTAATAATTATTGTGGTAGGCCTGCTATGCTAGCTGCTGCAATAACTGATACATTGCTAGCTGTTGCCAGGTTTTGTTGATTCTCATTGTGCTTTTTCTTTGGTTTCTTCTTCTTATTTTAAATTAATTTTTTTAATGTTAAATTTGAAAAGAAGTTTCTAAAAATAGTTTATTTGTGTATTTTTCTTTTCAAATTGATTATATTATCATTAAAGTGCAGTTTAAAGACTTAAGTTTCGTTCTAACGAGATTAAATTGTATTTTCAAGACAACATACTATCATAAATAAAATAAAAAATAAAAAAGATAGCTAAAGAAGTTGTTTTAATTTATTTGATCTATCTTATAATTTTAAGAGTATTAGGATTAGATAGACCATTGTGGTGGTAAAACAATGATGTTAGAAGTTTGATTTGCACCAGATTGGCGAGGGAAAAAAAAAAAGATTTGAATTAGCGTGAGATTGATTTTTTAATTTAGTAGAGATGTTTGTTTTAAAAAGAAATAATGTAAACATTTTATGTTATGCTGAGAATATAAATTTAAATTATAGATATTTAATTATTTAGATTAAAAAACTTTGCAATCTTTCTAAATTATCAAAGAGTACGAATGAGAATATAGTAAAGATTTTTCTAACTGATCAAATATTTTAGGGTCTATCTATATTCTATAATTTTTTTAGTATTTTTAGAGTTTAAGTTGAAGTTATAAATTCTCACAAGCTTGGTAGGAAAGAGATAACATGGTGTTTCATTGATTTTAATGGTTTATATTTTTGAGTGTTTTCTATGTGTTTTTATATATAGAAGTAATTTCTTAATCTTAATCTATATTTTAAGTTCTATAGTTTGAAAGACAAACGTTCCCCCAAATAAGCGTGGCTAACTTGATGTGAAAATTGGCATGGAGTAAGATTCTAGCGTCTCAAAGAGTTATAATATAATATTTTTCAAATATAATGTTTAAATAATCTTATTTTCAATTATTTAAATATTTTTTATTTTCTTAAAATTTAAAAAAATTATTTAATTAAAAATTTTAAAAAATACTTAATTATATAAAATTGGATATATGTTTATCTCTTGCAAAGACATAAACATATTAAAAGAAATATTTTTCTCGTAATTATTTTATTTAATTATATTTATTGATTATAATATTTATTATTTATTTTGTTTAACAAATAAATATGATAAAAATAATTTAAAAATTATGCAATAAGATTATTAATAAATAAAAGTTTGAAGACATTATAGTTTGAGATTTTATCTTAAATATTTAAATGAGTAAATATTATTCACAGATTATTTTGTGTTATTCTGTTAATCATCGTAAAACTCATTTATCCTGATTAATTATTATAAAATTAATTTAAATATTTATAAAATAAAATAGATTATAGTAATGAAATTGTAAAAGATGATTTGTATAGTGTTTTGTGATGAGATTGTTTACCTGATATTTGCTCTTACTTTCCTATTATGTCTATCGTATATCCTATTATGTCTTTCGTATATGATAAAAGTAAAAACACCAACTTAAAAAGATGTACACACCAAACTTTCTAAATTGGTTCTTTGAGGTGATCATAACAAATCTTCTATCTTCTAGAAATAGGTTGAAATATAAATATCATTGCTAAGTTAAAACATAAATATTCTACTTTTTTTATCACCTAGACGAGAGAATGAAGTGCATAAAATTTGAGAATAAACTTAGGCCTAAATTGAGAAAGTAACGAGAATATTAAAAAATTATTATTTTCCTACCGTTATTTAGAATTGTAGATTTCAGGAAGATTTTTAAATAGTTTAAATATTAAACCAAAATATTTTGGACCCTAACCAGATAAAAAGAGACATAACGAGGAAAGACCCTACAACCATTAGTAATGGAAACCTCAATCCAATCAATTTTCTTCAGGAACATCTAGCCTACTTGTGAATAATCAAATTAGGTGCTTTAAGTGTTGACATGAACATTATACTGAATTGTCATATTAAAGGACCTGTTTGCTTCAAGTGTGGAAAACCTGGCCATGTATTTTCTCAATATGGACAACAAAAACCAGCTTCAAATAATTTTGTACCCAAGACAAGACCTACAACAACAAAGAGAGTCTACACCATAACTAGAGCTGAAGCTGCTCAAAACCCTAAAGAAATAATTGAAAGAATTATTAAAAAATAGTTCATTCGTCCTAGTGTATTACCTTATAGGGCTTATATTTTGTTAATTAAGAAGAAAGATGAAAGTTTCAGACTATATATAAATTATTGTCAGTTAAATAAATTCATCACAAAGAATAAATACTCTCTCTAAAATAGATGATTTGATAGATCAACTAAGAAAAACATCTATATTTTTATAAGATAGATATAAGATCAGGATATCATCAAATTAGAGTAAAGGAAGAAGACATAGAAAATTGCATTCAGAACTAAGTAATCATTATGAATATCAAGTGATGCCTTTGGATGTGACCAATGCTCTTACAATTCATGGATTATATGAACAAGATTTTTAGTTTGTTTCTGGGTCAGTTTTTAGTTATTTCAATGGATGTCATTCTTATTTATTCTAAGACGCTTGAGGAGCATGGAGAACATCTTTAGACTATTCTTCAAATTTTGATAGACAAACAATTGTATGATAAATTACTTAAGTGTGAATTTTGGTTAGAGAAATTGTATGATAGGAATCCTAGGTTTACTTCTAAATTTAGGGAAAACTTACATCAAAATCTAGGGACTAAACTTCATTTTAGCTCAATTTGTAATCCCCACAAATAGACAGTTAGAAAGGATAATCCAATCCTTGGAGGATTTATTGAGAGCTTATGTATAAAAGGATTTTAGTAGTTGGGATTGATACTTGTTATTTATTAAATTTACTTAGAAAAAAGATTTCCATTCTAATATAAGTATGGTATTCTATAAGGCATTGTATGCGAGAAAATGTGAAACATTATGTTAATTTAAGTGTGGAGAGAATTTAACTTAGACCCTAACCTGGTTCAACAAACCACAAAGAAAATCAAGATAATCATGAAAAAAGTTGAGAACAACCGAAAGTAGATAGAAAAGTTATGTTGATAAGAAAAGATGGCTTCCTTAAATTCCTAAAACGTGATCATGTATTCTTGAAAGTCATACCAATTGCTAAAATTGATAGACTAATAAAATGAAAGAAACTTACACTCTGATTTATTTGGTCCTTATCAAATTCTCATAAAAATAGTTCTTGTTGTTTATCAAATTTCCTTACCTCCTTTTTCTTTTCTAATGTTCACAATGTCTTTCATGTATCTTAATTAAGAAAATATATTGACCTTTCTCATATAAAAATGATTGATATAATATAATTAAAAGATAATTTTACATTTTAAACAATGCATATACAATATTATAATTAAGAAGATCAAACAGTTGAGGAAAAGACAAATTCAACTGTAAAAACTCATTTGAAATAAAGGCACTTAAAATGCTATATGGATTAGAAAAAAAAATGACCCTCACCCATTTTAGTTAATAAAAATTTTGAGGACGGAAATTTATTTAAAGAAAAAATATAACATTTCAAAATTTATAATGCAATATTTTTCGAATATCATGTGTCAAATTATATTATTTCCGAATTATTTAAATATTTTACTATTTTCTTAAAATATTATAAGGCCTATTATTAAAAGAGAGAGAAGAAAGAGATAAATTAGAGAGAAAAAGAAAAAGCAAAACAATACCCAAAACTCTTGATACAAGTTGAGTATATTACCTTCCGTTACTGAAACACTTCATTTTATTTATTTATATTATTTAATTATGTTCAGTTCTACACTTTTTTATTTTATTTATTTTTATTATTTAATTTTCCTCTAATTGCGTACTGTGTAATAACATAAAAAAATATATTTTAAAGTAAAAGACATTTTAGAAGTCTTTAAAACTATATATTTTGAAATTAAGACAAAAATCACCTATATGTTACTAAAATAAAATTAATATAGTATTACTATTGATAGAAGAAACATAAGAAGTTATTTAATATATTATTTCCAATTTCAATCACTTATCAATGTAACTTGTATTTCAATCAAAATATAGACTATAGGTTATATCTTAAGATAATCAATTTTCATATTTATTATAGTTTATTATCCCATGTACGATAATTAATTACGATTATAGAATAATCCATTATTTATGAATGATTGTTTTTATGCATTGCAAGATAATCAATTATCATTTAACTTAATCAATTATTTTTTAACTCAATTAAAAAGTGTTTAGAAAATAGTTAAGAGGCTTTTAATACTAGCTAGCTGATGACTAGTTTGTAAGTTGAAATACACTAAGATAAAAGAAGGAAAGAGTAAGATTTTGTGTTGTGAGAAGAGGCAGAAGAAAACAAGAAAAATGAGAAGTCAAAGTGATGGTTATTTTGGTAGAAGATAGAGATTTTTTTTCAAATTTATATTTGAACTCCTACATACTTACTAAAGTCACCCCTACTAAAATGGCCTATGCCATCCAAAAGAAAACCCAAAATCTAATCACTACTTCACCCAAAATACAAATATCAATCATCCTTTAAAAATCTAAAACTAATCCACATATATTTCATAATACATTAAATGATTATCTCATAATACATTGTAGAGCTTAGATATAAATATAAATTTATTTATCACTTTTCAGATTATTTCATACACTTATTTTAAGTACACAAACAAGATCTTATAACACTAGCTTAAATTTACTAAGAAAATTAATGAATTTTTTTTTATGAATTTTAAAAATTGTAATTTGTGGTTATTTTTCAACAATTACGTGAATTATTGTAGCGAAAGATGGAGAGAAGATTTTAAGTCCCAACTCAAAAGAAAGAAAACCACGTGAATCATAGTCATTGTGAGAGAGCAATTGTGTGAAAAGTTCAAAGATAATAGTAATAAATTTGGGAAATTCATTTGTTTGGCAGCTTTTGATGTGAGGTGGAATATTTTCTTCACATTACAATGTTAGAAGTTTTTACATGTGAATATTGTCTTTATGTCATTCATAATATGTATAAAAAAATGCATCTGACAAGAGTTTGTTCAATGTGCTTGGAAAATGTGAAAAAATAATAAAGATAGGTTAGACCTAGTTACTAGGTTTAAGAACAAAACTGGAACCAGTTTTCAAAGAAAAAAAACTTGGGTGGATCAAACTTTTATTTAAGCTAGTGGATCATACACTATCTAGGAAGAAGTAAAGATTTTCTTAAATTTTTTATGATTTACCATTCAAAAATGAGGAATCGTGTGGTTATCAAGGGTCTAAGGTCTCATGATTGATCTTACAAATTCATTGTCATTGAAAGGATAAATTATTGACTTTATGTGAGTTTGAGAAGTGCTTTTCTCCTTCATATTTTGATATAATGGTTCATCTAATATTTCACTTGGTGTGTAAGATACACATACCTAATTAAATGTTCCATTAAGATATTAAAAAGGCATGTGGCACTCACATTTTTTCCTATGTTTATGAAATGATGTGACACTTATATGATTATAAAAGAAAAGTTTAAAGTTAATGATGTATAAAAAAAATATCACCACTCTAACCTCAACCATGGTACAACAAGTTCAAATATATTATATGCCAAAACCCACCTTTTGAATTCTTTATCTTTTGTTGAGAACAACATTCAACATATAGAAAAATAGGAAAAAAAAAACAATTTTTAACACACTCTATAGATGAATTATGATTCATTAAAAAGGATAAAAAAAATTTATGATTGTATATTTTTGTATTTTAATAATATTTAATCAGTAATAAAATGTGTTAGAAAAAATTATAGAATATATTTACTGGAGAAAAAACTATTAAATAATTCAAAATCACAATCACTAATTTAATCTATCTTTATTATATAATCTTGATTAATTTGTAAAAAAGGTTAATAACAATCGCTTACACATTATAGATGAATAAGATAAGTATCTAAAAACTTCTTCTATTTGATTTGACATGGACCCTTGACATTAGCTAGAAAAGAAGTGTTAAAACCAAGTGAAGTTGTTAATGTAGTGTTGTCTATAGCCACAATTATAGAAAAATAAACATAGTGGGGGACCACTTCTCCTAAGATGAGGGCATTGGTCTTGTCTCTAAGCAAAACCTTTGGTGTTGAAGGGTATATAGAATTAGACAAAAGGGTATTTGTCTCTGACATGAACCACCTCAATGGGGGACAAAACCCTAACATAGTTGACATCAAAATGAAATATCACAATAAATTTAGGGCACTTGTGGGGTCTTTGCAATCCCAATCACCAACAAATTGCCTGCATTTTCATTAACAACATAACCCCTTTGTGTCTCTCAATAACACAAAACAAATCAACCCCACTCTCTTTGACACTACACGTTTGTTTAGAGGCCAATTACTCACTTTGACCCAACATCACAAGGGAACAATGATAGACCCATTTTTAATTAGCCCTTTCAAATGGGGTCCTCGGTTTTCATTTTTAATATTAAGATTAAATTATTCTCTTCATTATTTTATGAGCTTCTGATTTTCATGTACTCACGTATAGTTAGGTTAGTTACCATCATGCCATGCCACCACTATTTGTGTTTAACATCAAATATATTCATTGGATTCAAAAAGTGTTTGCATATACACTTACATTCACAAGGGAAAAAATCATGTACTCACGTATAGTTAGGTTAGTTACCATCATGCCATGCCACCACTATTTGTGTTTAACATCAAATATATTCATTGGATTCAAAAAGTGTTTGCATATACACTTACATTCACAAGGGAAAAAAATCCCTATAAAAAGATGTGTTAAATAAGAATAGATCCATGTGGTTAGAGACAATCCTAGTACAAATAAGATTATAGTATAACTTAATGAATTAGAATAAATGCTTGAAGAGAAAAAAATTGAATCAGAACATAATTTAAAAAAAAATATTGACAAAGTACATATAGTTTATCAATAAAGCTATGGCATCATCATTAGTGAAATTCAAATCCTCATTCTTGTGATATATATAAATGCTTCCTCACTATACTAATATTTTCTTTCTTATCATATATGGCTCTTACTTTCTAAATTGTGGAAAAGATGTTATGGTGTGCCAATAAGAGTGACCCTCCTCTCACGATCCATCAACAATATTTTTCAAAGAAGCGTGAAAAAGTTGAGAGAAATTAAATGAAATCGAAATGACTACCGTGGCATGGATTAATTTGATGTTTTTTTGGTTGACTAAGGTGGGAAAATGGTTGAGTTTTCTAGAGAACAATTCATTACAAAGTTTAACCTAACTAATGTGGAATGAAGTTATTCTAAAAGTTCATTTTCTAAGAGTGAAGATTCTGGGGCTGTAAGAATGGTCTCATTTGTCGTACATGTTGAAGTTCTTTTTTTAATGAAAAACTTGGAACGGCATAGAAAAGTTTGATCATTAGAACTGTCATGATAACTTAATAGCAATACTTTTGTGTACCTCTTTTTTTCAATATGAATTTTTGGAGTGTGTTAGACGTTTCAATAAGTAACTACATTAAGTTCTCAAATATTATAAAAAATAAGTAGAACGTAATTTATAATTGAAGATTTAATAAGTATCAATATATTATTAACAGAAATACATAATAAAGATAGATTTGAATTTGAATGATTTGATAAACATAATAATAAAATAATTAATATTGAAAATTGTGAAATTGTAATATTCTTCTTCTCGTAAACTCTTAAACATATTGAATTGTAATATTCTTCTTCTCGTAAACTCTTAAATATATATTAACATCATATTTTCCAATTACCAATCTATGCAAATAAAAGTCATTCAACCTGATTTCTTTAGCATTGAAATTCTTAAATTAAAATAAATAACTATGTTCCCACCTACTAGAATAGATTAATTAGCATTAAACATAGTTGCTATAAACAGTCACTGCACTATAATTATAAAGAACCTTCTGGACACACATGGTACCTTCTTTGTGTTAGAGACATATCTACTAGAGATCAGGCCTTTCAATAGTTTATAAGTGAATACAAACCTCACATTACAAGCCGATTTTGTAAGATTGAGTTAGACTTAAAGTCCACTTCTTAATAATTTACATGTCAAAATACCTCTGAACTAGTCAAGCCGTGATGCTATATAAAGAGGTTACAAAGAGAAAGATAACAATTTCATCACTCTCAATTAGTTGCTAAAACAATAAAAACTTCATTGCTCTGAATTAACATATTTGCAAGCTTCAACAATGGAGAAGAAAACAGTCGGATTTATGTTCTTTGTCCTCCTTGTCTTAACTACTGGTAAGATACATATACATTTATACTATGATACAATAGCTTGACAAACAGTAATATTGTGCTAATGAAATGATGTGAAATGAGTGAATGGATCAGATGTGGGTGTGAAAGAGCAAAGGTATTATGTTATAAACAAAGCACCGGCTTCAAGGGACCATGCTTTCAGAGTGACAATTGTAATATGCAGTGTGTGAGAGAAGGTCATTCTGGTGACGAATGCTAAGGCGACGAATGCTAAGGCTTAATCCTCCAACGCTGCATGTGCATATATAATTGAGTAAATTAATTTTTACTCACTTTTCTTCATAAATCTCTCAAATAAATTACACATTTTCAGTATTATGATTTGTGTAATCCATTATATTAGTGAAAATAAAATTACACATCTTCACTATTAATATTTGTCTTTTTCTTTTCTTTGTAATAAAACTATACATCTATGAATACCTTTAATCGATAAAATAAAATACTTTTCAAACTTCTTGTTTATATATAAATTAAAATATATTTATTAGGTTAACTATGTTGGATATGTATTTATAATCATTAATTTTTAACATAAGTCATTTTCTGTTTTAAAAATACAGATGGCTTAAAGAGAGATTATTTTCAATAAATTTAATTTTAATGAAAAGCACCTACAATAATTTTATTGTTTCAAGAAGTGAACCGTTTATAATTTATTTTCAAGAAAAATATTTATGACGATTATAAACACGTACTATTATTACTTCTTGTATTTCTACTTTTTATATATTGCAATGTTAGAGTTGTTCATAAAAATTTAAAAAAAGTAATTAATTCTTGCATTTTTAATGTAATTTTGAATAAATTACTTATTTTTTTCTCTGTGTAATGTTTAAATAATTTTTAATTAATGATAATGAAAATAAAAGTGTAATTGAAAAAAAAAACATGTTATTTTAAAAATTGAAAAGATTACGGAAGACAATATTTTATTAGAACACGGAAATTATGAATTCAAAAAAAAAAAAATATATATATATATAGTTTTTTAAATATAAATATATGAATAACTTTAAAAGATATATGTCATTAATTGTTTTTGGGTCCAGCCACCAATTTCTTAAGTATATATAACTTTTGTTTTAAACTTAAGAATTCAGCATTTATCATTAGATATAGTTATATGTGCTAGTAATTTGTTGACATAAAAATCTCTAATTTAATAATTAAATATTTTTTTAACAAAAGTTAAAACATATATTTCTGTATGATGTACGTTTAAATTTGAGTAAATTATAGATTAATTAAATTAGTATATTAATTACACATATAATAATACCCTTCAATATTTAAATAATATGATGTAATACTATCTTAGAAGAACATCAGACAAAACACACCTGTAAATTAGTTGAGAGTAGTATCATAACAGTCTTTAGTCTTGCATTATGTCTTCCAGTATTTTTCCTTTTTTTTTGTTTGAAATTATTTTACTATTATAGTTCATCCACATAATAAAGACACATTAAAGTTCTCTTACTGAACTATTTACTTCATATTCATTTTTCATAATTATAGATTAAATTGTCTTTACTTTATTTATTCAATAATTTGCAAAGCTCAAGGTATTAAGCTATCAGGTCAAGTCAAAATATAGAAACAAAAACGAAGATGGAGAACATCTATTCAAACAAAGGGAGAAAATGATTGATAAATAAATGATAATGGTATTTATTTATTCAAAGGCATGAGCGTATTAATTTGTACAAATTTTGGCGCAGACGCAGCTGCGATTAAAAGTTTCACATTTGTCACGTATAAAACCATCACGATGACACACATCTTCACACTTTCGGCCGATGATGCAAAAATCCTTGAAGGACTGGCTTGGTGAAAAGCTTTGGCCTCACTTCTCGTCAGAGTCACATCTATTCAATCACTCCATTCATTAACTTCACATCATTCAATTCACAAAAGCATAACACAACTTCATAAATATATATAGATATCTTATTAGAAGTAAAGATTATGAGGAAAATAACCATAAACCCTAGTGTTGTTTTGCTCTCCAAATCAGACTCAATTCTTGAAGTTCTAACTGGTTCAAAGAAAAGATGTTAGACTCTCTCACTTTTGACTTATTTATAATAGCATTGTAGATACAACTTAAAATAAGATATACGTATTTAGATAAAAAGACATACAATTTTATTTAAGAATTTTCTCACTCACATACCATTTGTTATGTTGCTGTTTAAACTTGTAAAATTAATTTTTACATGAAACATACACCATTTGTCACTGTGTAAGCTTGCAGATTTAATTTTTACATTAAACATATTATCGTTTGAGTGTATTTATCAGTTTTTAAGTTTATAGTCTTTAAAAAAGTATTTCTTATTTTTAATTAATATGAATTTATTCAAATTAGGAAAGTTGTTTGTAAAAGAATTAATTAAATAATAACTTATTTAAAGAAAAAGATAATTAATTACTATATTAATTAATTTATAGACAAAAATAGTCATTGTCAAAAAGAATTGTTCTTATTTAATATTAGTTCCGAAAAGAATTAATATTCCTTTTTAAAATAATAGGAGTTAAAAAAGATAAAAATATAATATTAATAATATTTTTTATAATTCTTTTGTAACTATAAATATTTTCGTTATAAATGTAAATATTTTGTAACTATTATTAGAGAAAGATTTGAGATGTTAAATCATATTAAATTTAATTTTGTATGCCCACGCTTATGTTAAAAGAAATTATTTTTCATTGCTATATCCAAAAAATTTAATACTGCACGAATTAACTTTTATTACTCAATATTACAAAAATTATTTCCTACAATTCTTTTTATGTGAAAATAAGTATTCGTGGAAAATATCTGCGGATTCATAAAATGCCTGTTAAATTTTTTGTACGGAAAATTATTCGCAAGAAATATTTGTGGATTTAAAAAAATATTTCTAACAATATCTATTCAAAATTTAGTATCTAATTATAGTAATAATTTTCTTAAATTATTAAATAAAATTTAAATTAATTAATATAATAACTTATTTTTTCTAAATTAGTTACTATCTAATGATTTTTTATAATGATTGTTTTTGTTTCTAAATTAATTAATATAGTGACTAATTATTTTTATCTCTAAATAAGTTATTATTCAAGGATTTTTCGATAATGATTAATTTTGGTCTATAAATTAATTAATATAGTAATTAATTATTTTTTCCTTTAAATAAGTTATTTTTTTTTGCAAACAACTTTCTTAATTTGATTAAACTCATTAACTAAAGATAAAAAATACTTTCTAGAAGACTATAAACTTAAAAACTGATAAACACAGTCAAACGTAATGTGTTGTTTAACGTAAAAATTAAATCCACAAGTTTTACACAGCACAAATGGTGTGTAGTCAGGATGACTCAAGGCCCAAACAGGTTAAGCAGCCGTTTTAGACGCCTAAAAAATATTTAATATGTTTTAGGCTTCAAGACTTCAAAGACCTCAACAAAATTTAATATGCTTTAGGCCTTAAGGTCTCCAAAAAAATTTAATACTCATATATTATTATAAAATAAAAAAAAATATTTAATTTTAAAATTATACTAACAAAATTTTAATTAAAAATTTAAATATTTTAACTGACTTTTGGTGCTATAAATATTATTTAATGACTTTAAATTTATATTGGTACTATAAATACTATTTAATGAATACTATTCTTAAAATTTTCTTATAATAAATTAATAATATTTAAAAAAATTTGAACAGTCAAGGAATCTTACATATCAAAACTTTCTAATTTATCTCTTCCCTATGTCCTATATTCCAAATGATTAATATAATCTCTTTATATATCCTATCATTGTCGGACTCTTTCACTTCTCTCCCTTTTTCTTCACTTATATTTCTTCAATCTGGACGGTGAGACTGTCTACTGGAGGTCTGTACAAGCGTCAGGAATTTTGTGAAGAGCTGTTGTCCGCAGTAAGTTCCTGTTACCGTCAGTCTTGGTTATTTTGGAAATTCAACGGTGAAATCCTCTCCAATTGCTCTGATATTTTACTAAAGTTTTACTACTCGTAGTTCGTTGTTTTGGACAATCGAATTTGAGATCGGAGCTGAAGTTTGTTTCCAGAAAATTTGTGAACATTATTTATTTTTCTGGTGACAAGATTCTTGAACTCTTCCTTATTAATTTTAATTTTTTGATATTTTTGGGCCATTGTTGGTGATCGTTTGGGGATTAGAAATCTTACGATGGTATCGAGGATTAGGAAAGGTTAGACAAAGATATGATAACTATGAACAAAAATGAACAAAGAATATGATAACATGGAAGAAGGTAATTATTGAATGTTCTATATTTTTTTGTTTACAATAACTCAATATAAAATTCTAGAGAACTAAATATAAAAATTATTCTAAATAAATACATTTGATATTCTTTGATATTCTCTAATATTCTCTAATATTCTCTGATACTCTCTTGATTATATCTGATATTCTTACTAATATTCACTCTGATATTCTACTGATTTGTTTATTTGATAATAATATTCTAACACTCCCCCTCAAGGTGAGCAGTGGGATCACCAATGCTTAGCTTGCTGAGGACACAGGTAAATGCTTTGCTTGTAACAACTTTGGTGAGAATGTTTGCCAACTGGTCTTCTGACCTTACAAACGGAAGCTCAATATTATTATCCTCAATCTTCTCCTTGATGAAGTGTTTGTCCACTTCAACTTGCTTGGTTCTGTCATGTTGTACAAGATTCTCTGAGATACTGATTGCTACCTTGTTATCACACTTTAACTGACTAGGTAGTTGTGGTGGAAAACCAATCTCAATTAGCAACTTTTTTATCCATTAGACTTCAGTTATACCTTTGGCAATTCCCCGGAATTCAGCCTCAACACTTGAAAGAGCAACCACTTTCTGCTTCTTACTCCTCCATGTCACCAAGTTACCTCCCACAAGAGTAAAATAGCCCGATGTAGATCTCCTGTCATTTGGATTACCAGCCCAATTAGCATTAGTATAAGCTTCAATGTTTAAATGCCCATGATTTGGAACATGATCCCACTTCCTGGTGTCCCCTCCAAGTATCGGACAATCCTCATGGCAGCTTCCATATGATCCTCTTGAGGTTGATGTATAAACTGACTTATTACCCCTACTACATACGTTATATCTGGTCGAGTGTGTGGCAGATAAATCAATTCCCCAACTAACCGTTGGTACCTCTCTTTATCTGCCAGATTAGCTCATTCCTCAAACTTTAAACCATGGTTAACTTGCATAGGAGTATCTGCTAGTTTACAACCGACCATTTCTGTTTTTGCAAGCAAATTCATGATGTACTTTCTTTGGGAAATAAAGATCCCTTTGTTGGAGTGAAGAACCTCTATTCCCAAGAAGTACTTTAGTCCACCTAAGTCTTTCATTTCAAATTCTCTAAACAAGTTATTCCTCAGTTGTGCAATTTCTTCTATATCACTTCCGGTTATGATCATGTCATCCACATAAATTATTAGGCATGTGATCAAATCTTTTTTTCTTTTCAAGAATAAAGTATGGTCAGAGTTGTTTTGTTTGTATCCGTACCTTTGCATGGCCACTGTAAACCTCCCGAACCAGGCACTGGAGACTGCTTAAGCCCATAGAGTGCCTTTTTTAATTTGCAGACTTCATTTCGTTGGAAGTCTTCAGAGAACCTCGGAGGAGCTTTCATGAACACTTTTTCTTTCAAATCCACATGCGGAAAAGCATTCTTGACATCAAACTAATGGATTGACCAATTTTTGTTTGTTGCTATTGAAAATAGTACTCTGATGGTGTCAATTTTTGCAACTGGAGAGAAAGTCTCCGAGTAGTCAATGCCATAAGTCTGTGTATAACCTTTTGCCACCAATCTCGCCTTATATCGCTCAATGGTGCCATCTGCTTTGTGTTTAATGGTGAAAACTCATCGACACCCTACTAGTTTCTTCCCTGCTGGTAAGATGCACTTCTCCCAAGTTTCCTTCTTTTCTAGAGCTTCTATCTCTGTTTTCATAACTTCTCTCTATTCGCCCTTCTTACTGGCTTCGTGAACTGTTTTAGGAATGTCTTCAGCTAGAATGGAAGTAAGAAAAGTTCTTGCAATATTTGTCACTCCTTCTCTGGTTATCTTCATAGGATACCTGGAATTCTGGGGAACATGTTATGGAGAATATCGATCAGGTGGTACCCCTCTGTTTCTTTTTGGCGGAAGTTTGAAAGGCTCTGGTTCTGGTGCTAACCTTTCATTGTTAGTGACTTCATTCATAACAGGTAACAACGCAGTAGAGTGAATATCACTTACCTCTTGTTGGACATTCTCAGAAGGATCCTTATTGGTTGTGTTGGTCTCTCCTACGTTGATAGAGACATGCTCGTTGGCTCCATCTACTTGCTCTTTTGAAATAGTTTCTAGACAATAAGGCTACTTAACCAACTTAGTGCTTCACTAGTTTTCTCTTCTTAAATCTTAAGTTGGCTACTAAAAAAAATATTCCGATTTTACAAAATCACAATCTATAATTATATATAATAAATTACACAAATGATAGTCATTTATTTATCTAGGTTTGTATGGTGATTATGACAAAGTATAAAGAAATAAAAGAGCCAAAGCTCAACTTGGTATATGGAAATTTAAATGAAATGTTTGGGAATGACAAAAAAATCTTGAAATGGAGATTCATATAAATTGAAAGGTTCATAAGTTTAATATGCAACCTGTCAAACTTGTTAAAACTCCATACTTCAGTGTAATGAATATTTACCATTTGTTCTCGTCTGGATTTAGCAAAAGTTGTTAATGTTGATAGTAGATATACATGATAAAATATATTTAAATACTTTTTTGATATTTACACGTTAATTGTTATCTATTTTGATTCTTGTTTTGATTGAGATTTCATTAAAATGTCTCGTATGAGACATTAATGGTTTTACGGATACACTAAAGTTTTCATCAATTACTATCAGATAGAATATATGAGTATCACAATAAAAAATGAAAATATTATCTTATCATAATATTTCATAATGATATTTGTAATGACATACAAAATACTAGTAACCATTAAAAGTAATGGTAACGATAATATTATTAATAATAATGATAATGATATTGATAATAATGATTTTAAAATATAATAATAGAAAAGTGTTATGATAATATTAATAGAAGAGAAAAAAAAGAAAAAATTATTATTTTATATTATATTATTTTCTGATCTAACTTTTTTTAGTACTAAAGACATTACATCAATCTAATAAAATAATTTTTTTGTTAATGTATCAATTAATTAATTATAACCAATCCTAATATAGCGTTACACTTTTCATACCTATTGTATCAATTTTTTCAACCTAACAAATTGTTTCTCCTGACAATCCTCAAGATTTTTATTATTCTTTTATCTTGCAAATTATTTCTACCATTTATGTTCCTTGAAATTATGGTTAGCCATTCAAATTGGGAGAATAATTAGGAAAATATCAATTTAACTTTTTTTGCAATGATTCTTGTCTAAGGAAAATTAAAAATACCACCATGTCCTACTATGCTTTTCCATTTATGCTGGTGAACCATAGCCATTACGTAGCCATCAATGAATACAGTTGTGTTAGAGGAAATGACAAGTGTCACCTTTACATGCAATCAAAGTGAAGGTTTTGTGGGGCCATGGATATTAGGGTTTGACCTTTTCTAATATCCAAACTTTGATGTATTGCACGTATGGTTTGGGACCATCACACTTCTTCCACACTTTAATTTGTGTAGATGAGAGCACATTCATGAATCATAATATTAAAAGATATGAAAGGGACACTCCTACACGTATTTACGATTTTCTTCACCACCAATGACCTTCACATATCTTGAAATTTATCACAAACTTTACTTCATGAAGTATATTTTATCCCTATATATTACATTCTTTTAAATTTATACAATATAGTAACGTAAAAGTGTATATCTTCTCGATACACTTGACAATATAAGTTTCTTAATTTTTTGTGTGTAATTATATAACTTTGAGAAGATTAAAATTATATATATGTATTACACAAAAAATATCAGATGAACGTGAATATTATTTGTACTTTTTCTTATATTTACGAGCACTTGTCTGTGCTGCTTAGATTTTGTATATATAACTCTCGATTTTTTGTTTAATGAACAAAGATGAAATTTTAATTTTATATTTTAAAACATTAAATTTTTAATTTTTTTTCTTTTAGTTGAAGAGTATGGTAATGACAGCTAAGAAATACGTGTAACTAAATCAATACATATGAAACAAAGTAATACATGTAATAAAACAGTTTGCGTGTAAAAAAATATATACTCCAAGTAATTTAGGGCACATTTACATAAAGTTTGACATAATTAGAGAGGGATCGTTTTCGCAATGGCTTGTTTTTTTTTCTGTTTTTTTTTTTATCTTAATCAAAACAATCGTTTTAAAAATATTATAATAGAGTAATACAAAAATTGACTATTCTTTCGGAAAAAAGTTTACAAAAAATACTCTTCTTTAACTATTTCAAAAGCTTGTTTGATTTATATTTTTTAAAAACATTGTTAAAGATCTATTATCGATTAGAGATAAGATCTTTCAATGGTATATAAATGATTATAAATCTTATTTTATAAATCAGTTTTGTAAGGTTAAGTTAAATTTAAGTCTCAGATTTTGATATGATATTAGAGTTATTTCAGAGTCTATCCTATCAAAGTTGTTAGGTCTATTGGGTCATCCGCTATTAGGCCATTATCTAGTCATTTAAATATATAGTCCTTTGTATGAGTTAAGCAGTCACGGCATGAGGGGTGTGTGTTGGAGAGTCTACACCAACTAAAGATAAAGTCATTCAATAATATATAAGTGGATACAAAACTTACCTTACAAACCGATTTTGTAAGGTTAACTTAGACTTAAAGTACACCTCTCAACAACTATTACCAAACAAAATTTAATTTTAAATATTTGCAAGAGAAAAAGAATCTACTTCTCATACTACCAATGTTAGACAACTAGTCACGAGAAAAAAAAAAAGTATTAAAAGATAAAAGTAAAGGGTGAAAGATAAATAAAGAAATTAAATTGACCTTTTTCATTGAGAAAAAAAGTGTCTTGCTATTCTCCGCACCGAAGGTTTTCTACCTACCAATGGCAAGTTTTTTCTCAATAAACCCTAAAGTTATATAATGCCCCATTAGGTCAAACATAACCAATTTGAGTAAAAACAAAGCATGAGTTTCAAATTTACTACCACATCACAAGACATCTTTGAAAACCAAAATCAAGGTTTCTAAAATAATCATTAAATTCAGAAAAGGATTTAGATGGTTGTTACATGTCACCAAAGGATATTGGCCACAACCTGTGTTAGAGAAAATACACAATAAAAGAGAACCAGAAACTCTTCTTCAAAGGAGAAAAGAAAAGAGAAAAAAAAAATCAAACATAAGAAACAAAAAACACCACAAAAGAAGTGAAAGAAACTAGGGTCGGCTATAAGGAAACATTCCAATTCCACCATTGAATGATGTATCTTTCATATTAATATATTAATATATTAACAAGTAATATATAAAAATATATATTTTATAATTAAAAATATAATGGTCACTTTGGTTACATACTTAGATGCATTCATTATTCAATGATATAGTATAGAAAAATGTGGTGTGTGCATGTGTTTGTTTTTGAAAGTTTCTTGGAAAATACCTACCAAGTGCATTCTTTTCATGTTATAAGATAAAAAAAAAGGAGAAACGAATATTAGATTATTGCACTTTATATATTATTAATTTATTAGATAAATGGTGTCCCAAATATGAAGGTTTTAATTTTTTTTATGATGAGATGGAAATTTAAGTAAATTTATCTTATTGACTCTCATACAAGCATATAGTTGGAGCACAGTTTCGTATAAAATATGTGGAAGTATATTTATTAAAAAAAATACACCAGATAATAGAAGTTAAATAATAAAGAATGTATTAGTATATATCAGCATAAATTTTTTTGATAATGGAGGTGAAAATTTTTAAAAAAATTATGGTTGATTTTACAATAAATTTAAAGACTCGAGATCAAACTCCGCATTTATTTGTGTCCGTCGTTTGTCTGTATCAAGATATTAACAGAGTGAGAAAGTTTGAAGTTTATATAACATTTATTTGACATATTCTTGAAAATCTAGTTGAAAAATGAAATTTTATTATATAAAATAAAAATGAGTAAAATAATATTTAATTCAAATCATATAAAAAATTCAATATAAAAAATATTGGTCACTAAATTCAATCATTACTTTTATTTTATAGTTATTTAACAACCAAAATTTAATTTAGTGATTATTTTGATTACAATTAATAACTATGTTATTTGATAGCTAAAAAATTAGTCTCTAAATATTTGTTTTCTTGTAGTGTTAAAACATGTATTTATGTATAACCTAATATAGTCAAATAGTTGATAAATATAAGATGGATAATAATTCTATCATAAAAGTAAATATGACATTATTAAATAATAATCAAAATTCCATTTAAATTCATCACATCAAACACATAATTTATAATAAAATTTAGATAAATTCTCAAATCAATGATTTTTATATCCAAATTAAGATTAATAATTATAGATCACATTGTGATTGGTTATTATATTAGTATGCTTAATTATAATAGCAATGAAATCACGTTACTTACGCGCTAAGATTAATGTCGAGTTATCACAATCTCGTCTACCTTATTATAATTTTAAGGCATGTTATCAGGATTTTACCATCAACTTTTCACCACTTCACACTTTCGTCTACATGATTGGGACTATCAATGAAATCTAATATCTCAATGAATTTGTTCTATTATATTTCATTACACTAAATGTAGTTATACCTTCTCGAGATATCATATATCTCATTAACGCAGTAGATTATGGACACTGATCCCTATATCTACTTCGACTTCACACACAAATAGTAGATTGTAAACACGAACCTTTAATTTTACTCAACTTCACATTACTTATCTCAAAATATAAGTAAATAACTACTTAATAGTCCTTCAACTTCAAATTGATAGAAATCCAAAAACATCCAACAACTCTGATTAGTTAATATTATTTTAATTTAATTCAATATTTAATTTATACTATTATTTTAATTTTGTATTTGATTCTTGTTAATATATTATTTATATTAATATATTTCGATATTATATGATAGAAAATTTATCAATTATTTTGATAAAAAAATATAGAAAGTAAAAGAAAAATTTAAAATATTTAAAATTATAAATAAAAAACAAATATAATAATGAAGACAAAATACAAGTAGATAATTGTTTTAGAAATAGATAATCAATACATATTTGAAAAAAATATTAAAGAATAAATGTAAAAATTTCTAAATCTTTTAGAAATTAAAAACTTATTTAAATTTTGTTTTCCCATGAAAAAGAAAGTTTTAGTAAGAAAATACAAAATCATGTTAATGATTACTAGCTATAATGAAAAACAACAATAATTACTCAACCAGCATTCATATTCCCGTATATTAATCAATTCTTGCCCTTTTTCCGTATGTAATCATGGTTTGAGCTACCTCCATTACTCCCAAACAAAATAAACTATTGTGACAAGTTTCCATTGCTACCTAATATAGGGTATTCAAGGAATAATATAGATAGAAATTGTTGATATGGGTGGTATTCATTATTTTAAAGTTTGAGTATTTATATGAAAAAATATGAGTGGACTTGTTTTATTATATAAGTCAGTCAATTAGAAATTAATTGTCAACAAAATTCACTCATATTTATTCATAAAATATATTAATAAAAAAAACTAAAATATGCAAATTTATTCAAAATCCCGCTTATATGTAAAAAGAAATACTAAGCTTCATTGTATTTATGGTGTGTTTTGTCTTCGAAGATTAACCAGTGAAGATTATTGTATTATAAAATTAGGGTATACGACAAATTCCGAGGGACTATCTTGTTCTATTCCACTAGAGTATACTAAATTTGCTATACACGTCTTAAGAAAACTTATAATAAACCTTTTAAGTAACTTTTTTATGAAATGAAAAAAAAAAACGATTAGTAATACAAAAGATAGGCATAATTTTGTATACCCTAAATAAACAACTATATAATTGTTTCTATCATTTCATATGTTATGGCATTATTTTCAGTTTAAAGGATAGTATTGACTTTAAATATTATGTATACAATTTTATTAAGAATTTAATGGTCATGCACTGATTTGGTCACCCAATCACCTACAGTATATCTTGTATAAATTTCAAGATAATTATTATAAAAAGTTTATATATGTTATTGAATGAAAGTGTAAGAATATTTTTCTATTGTTGACGCATAATCCTTATTCCCTTCCACTAAATGCTCAAAAGAAAACCTTTTAATCAATAATAATTTTATCGAGATATAATAATATTTTTCATTTAAAAAATACTTAATTTTTTTATAATAAGAATTTGTTGGTTAAATAATTTTTTTACGATAAAAGAAAATCTTGACTGTGGAAATAACTATATTCAATGTCGTAGTGATACACAATCGTGTATAGGTAAACTATTTAATTATATATCATATCATAAATAAATATAAAATATTTTAAAATTTTATAAAACTAATGCCTGATATCTATCATCATCTAGTCTACACTTTTAATATTAGTGTGTTTTTTTTAATTTTTTCTTTTTATCTAAAATATTGTTTATATGATTAAAAAATATAATAAAGTCATATATGATTTTAGTGTTTATCATTATCATTTAAGATATGATATCATCACGAATATCCATATAATACTCAAAAGTCACAGCAAATCACTTATTTAGATTATTTATCCAGATTAAACCTTATTTATATATATATATATATATATATATATATATA